>Ga0307442_1000324_pt1 | contig 22820 bp, 21 predicted proteins | sample SalMarWE160430MG_FD_202143 | JGI IMG/M metagenome (GOLD analysis project Ga0307442, IMG submission 202143) | Salt marsh sediment microbial communities from the Plum Island Ecosystem LTER, Massachusetts, United States - WE1604-30 | ecosystem: Environmental > Aquatic > Marine > Intertidal zone >...
AACTTCTCTCACAAATTCTGCAGGTCTTACTGCTCCTATTGCTGTCAGTTTATCGGCATATTTCATTAAAACAGAATTAAATTGTTGTTTGAACTTACTGCTATTTTCTGTAGAGAGATTCAATCCCGTTGTTAAGAGGCTAAATAGGATATCTCCTAATTCATTCTTCATTATGTCCTCTTTTATAAAATCTGCAATTCGTCGTGGCGCTTGATTTTTCTGTGTCCATGGAAGATACAATTCATTTGAAAGTACGGCCATAGGATGAAGTCCACGTTGACCTAGTAATTGAGCAAAAATACCAGCTACACCTGCATATCCTGGATTTGCGGGTCCTCCCTCCCATCGAATACGTTTACCTTTCCCAAAAACAATTGCAGCGTTTAAACCTCTTACAGCTCTTTCTGCTTTAATAATCGAATTCACTGATTCTACAAGTCCTTCGCCCATTCGATATTGGTAACTACTTAGAGAAGTGAAAAGACCAAGGATTGTAGGTGATAGAAGATCTTTAATTTTATCATGTTTTTTGGCCTTTGATATCTTTGAACTTGCAATTTTCTGAAGTGATTTTGTGTCTAACTTGCTTCCAAAATCATGCATTTCAAGGCGATATTTAATATCTGGAGAAATTAGTAAATGAAGTAATTCTTGCCGTAATTTCATCAATAAATCTAACAATACTGTGAATCTACGCTTTCTCTCATATTGTTCATTTATTGGGCGACCAGCTATCAATTTCTCAAGAAGTCCATAATCAGATAAATTCTCAGCAATCTGAATTATATTGATCATCGGCCATTCATAGAAATTCAAATCTTCGCCACTTTCCCAACTGTGATAACGTTCTGTTAATGCAATCTCTTGGTCCGCTCTTCTTGAATAGATCCCCAAAATATCCCGGCCAATAACAATCTGTTTTTCCAAGGGAATTTGACTAAATAACTTCCTCAAATTCGATGAACCAAGAATATCAATGAATCCGCGGATTGACGATTTATAGGAATCAAGAAGAGAGAGTATTTTTCGTTCTCTATTGGAATGAGTAAATGGAAGCCCAAACTCCGCAAATGGAGCTACAAAGCCGTATGCAATCAATTCAGCTGAGGATAGAGTATAGACTAATTGCAATCCTAAATCTTGAAATCGTTCTCTGAATGCGATTGCGGTTCCAGTGAACCCAATAAGCCCCTCAAGACTTCCATCATGCAACCATTCGAGGAGTAATCTAGTAATCTCTGTTGAAACGCTATCATCACTAGCTGCGACCTTGTGAACTTCGTCTAGAATCACATGCCTGATATTACTGCCCTGAAGGAATTTTTCGATGGATATTGCATCAAATCCACCTTTCCCTTTCGAAGATCCTACCTGAGCAAGAGATTGATATGTCATGACAAGAATAGGTGGAGATGAGTCCAATTTCTTCTTACGTGCTTCATAATCATTCGGCGTACCTGCATATACATCATCAGGGGGAAGATGGAGTCCAATTGATTTGTAGCATAACTCTCTTATCCATTGCTGTTCATAGTTAATAGTCGGTACTAGAATCAAAATAGACTCACCTAATGACATTGATCTCAACCAATCTTGAATTGCCATCATACCAATGAGCGTCTTTCCCGAACCAGTAGGTGCCTCAACCAGCTGCCCTTGGTATCCAAATCCTCGAAATATAGTGAATGCATCCCGTTGATATGGTCGTGGAATTGCTGAACTATTAAGATCAAAGTATGACCATTCATTATATTTCGACTTAGTAGATTCTAAAAGAAATAGATTGATCAATGCAGACACGAACATGTCTGCAATTAACTCTTCAAAAGAAGTGAGTTTCTCGAAGAATTTGTGAAATGATTTTCTACGGTTAACAATATTTGAAACACCTGGAAAACCTGCTTTCTGAAATTCTTGATAGAGTTCAGTACCTAGAAAAGATTGAAGCCTGATATCATCCAAATTTGAGTGGATATATGCCTTTTTTGTTCTTGCATAGATTGTATTTGTCTTCATCAAGTGTCCTTTCTCTACTAACTCGAGAAGTTGCTTTTTAATGATTAGATCTGCAACTTCCTGCACGAAGATATGTTGATTTACAATTTCTACTAGTTTCGATTCCTCAATTGGGTTAGGTGATTCCTGAAATGCTTTAATAATGAGGTCTGAGATCAATGACTTCAAAATTGTTTCATCCAAAGTCAATAGGAATGGTATGCTATTTGGTGCTTCATTATGCATCTCTTGAAGCGGTGCATTGAGTGCAATTAAACTCCTTAGAGAAGACACCATTATTGCGACATTGCCTTTATGAAGCGAATGTCTCATTAGTTTCAATGTAAGTTCATAATAGTCCACTAAATCATAAAAACTGCCTCGCATACTTACGATGTCTCCAGTTTCTAGACTTTCAGTGAAATTTCGATGGGTCCTGGAAGCAAAAGATTGAGCTCGCCAATATTGCACGGATTTTATTGTGGGACTAACATGATCAACGAAGAGTCCTGTTGTCGGTTCCATTGAGGGCAATGTTTCACCCGGAATTGGTGCATCAGCTTCCGATTCATCGAACTCATCGTAATTATCGTATTCATTTTCCAAAATTAGTTCACCACTAACTCACTTCTTCGCCTTGATGCCTTTGATGAGAGCGACATTTATTCTTTCAATCAATTCTCTTGGACTGAATGGTTTTGTGATATAATCATCTGCACCCATAGATAGTCCCTTTACCATATCTGCATCTTCAGTCTTAGAAGTTAACATTATTATAACAGGAGACTCTTCCCGGAGTTTTGCTTTTACTTCCGATACTAGCTCATATCCGTCTTTTCCTGGCATCAGTATATCTACAATTATAACATCAGGTTTTTCACGAAGTACTTTCTCAATTCCCTCATCACCATTTGATGCAGTAGAAACATTGAATCCTTCTTTGGATAATTTCATACGTATAAGTTGCAAAATGTCTGCTTCATCATCAATTACAACCACCCTAATTCTATTATCGAGTTTTACGTCATCACGTATTTTCTCAAATTGGTCTCTAATTATAATAGCTATTTGTATTGAACCTGCATATATAATACCACCAAAAATAAGGAGTATAATTGCAGTCGGAACTCCTCTCCTTAGTGCTATAATTCCTGGAACTATCTCCAGAGTGGTTCCCATTGATAAGCTAAATATTGCAACTAGGAAAAGTATTAGCTTCTTACTCCTCACGCCCATTGTAAAATAACACCTAATTTCTATCTTTCATGATATTAATGCAATTAGCAGTCTTACAAATTGTGCCGTTCTGAATTGTTGAAACTTGGCGTAAATATCAACAATCAGTTTTCCTAACGGTAAATATCTCATGATGAGAAACCCAATGAAGCATATAAATTAAGGATATATGGCAATTTCAAGATAATCTACTTTAATTATGGCAAACCTATAGCACGTTTGTCTTCCTGAGAAGGAATCAAAAATCTATTTCAGAACATCGTACAACGCACTTATCATTAGAACGATTGGCATTACAGAAGCTCTGTGTTGAAATTCAGAAGGAGTTTATCTATGCCCTTAAGTACTAATTTTCATGAGGCGGATAGAGCAGACGAAGTTATCAGATTTTAAGGAGTCCGAAGAAGAAACCTCGCCCTCAAGTTTGTCCACTGAAAAGACAGTGCCCCTCTCGATGACAGAACCCCCACCTCCACGACCAAAAGGTAAGATGTGGTACAAGACAACCGATTCCGAAGAGAAATGGGGAGTATGCAACTTCGATGGGACTATCCTCCTAGTACAAATCATCAGTGATCGATTATACGCCCATGGTGAAGAAGCAGTCTGTAAATGGTGTGGTGGAGTACTCGAGGTTCGAGAAGACAAGGTATTCTGTAATGGTGCCTGCAAAAGATATCAAGGAGAATTCTCAAGCAACCTCAATGCCTTCCTCTGGTGGGAAGGAGCCAAGTCCTACACGCTCAGGAAGTTGGTTGCAGAAGTAGAAGGTCTCGAACTTGAATCAAGAGACCTCGAACCAATTTCGTATGCACCTAACTGGTCTATTCTCTATGAGTATGCAGATGATATGGAATCTGATGATTCCCTCTAGTTCCTTCTCTTTGTCGAAAGAGTAATTAGACCTGTTACAGTTAATTGCAGATTCAATTGGTGAACTATTATGACAATGGATGATGGAGGAACAACAACTTCAGGACCTAAACCTCAAGAAGTGAAAATTGCTGCTTGGCTTGTTCTACTTGAATCAATAGTAGGTGCAATTAGTGGTGGGGTAGCATATTATATTGCGGAAGAATATGGTTATGGCGGAAATGATCTTGCACTTCTGGGTGTCGTGTTAGCAATTGTTGGATTCTGGTTGTATTTCCAAATCATGGGTCAAGATTACACTGCTTGGAATATGGCAGTGATTTTCAATATTCTTGCTATCTTTCTCTATGCTACAGGAGAAAATTGGGCAGGAGTAATACTTAGTCTAATTTGCTTACTCTATTTGGTACAACCAAATGTCAAACAGCATTTTGTAAAATAGAATAAGGCTGGGTTTACCAGCCCCTTTCTTCTTTTTTTCTTCTCCTAATCACTAGAGAGATTATGTTCATAGAGGAGAAACCGTCGTCCGACGAATTCCTCGTCTACATATCCCAGAGTCAAAGCCCATTCAGTGGCTCTTGGACCTAAGAAATAGACTGCTCTATCTGCTCCCAAGGTATCAGCTTCTTCAATTGTTCGTGCAATGATATCTACAAAGACAGTCCGATTTGTTGCAAAAACGGTATAGGCTGCAGTCCAGATATCTTCCTTCCTGTCGCGTTTAGCCATACAATATATTCCCTGAGTCAATCCTTCTTCATCGATTATGACTTTGATTTCTGCCTCTTTGAGTAGTCGCGAGAGACCTTCAATACTCTTGAAATCAAATTGCCAGGCTAGAGGAAACGTAGTAGTCGGTACAAGATCTGGGTTTGTAAGGAGAATTTCGTAGAGGCGAGTTGCATCGATTCTGAGAGGCAGGAATGTTGGGCTTGGTGTCGGATGTTCAGGATAAGGTCTATAGAGTCTAAAATACCCTGTTTTATTTGCTAAAGTAAATCCTGAGTGTTCAGCAACTAGCTGAGACGCTTCGTTTCGTGAACTTGTAGCATACCAGAGAATTCTGATTCCTTGTTCTTTTGCAGCGGTCGCCAAGGCTTTCGTTATTTTAGCACCATACCCTTTGTGTCTGTGTCCATCCTTCACTCTTAATCCTTTGACCCAACCAATTGCTGCATTCTCAATTATCAGTAGATCACCCAGCGCAACTAGTTCTTCGTCCTTGAAGATGCCGACAGATGTATTTGCTGAATCAAAAACCCATGTAGGAAATTCTTCGGGAACGTAATCATTCCCTTCCCAGATGGTTTCACATAGCAATTTGACTTGGTCGTGATCTTCAATTACTAAATCACGGAGGTTTTCAGACATATCTTTGCGTGCGAATTAACCCGCTTAAGAATAATTTGAAAGATACACATCAACGATTCTGAAATACTAGACAATAATGATGGTGCACATTGGAAACATATGTAGTAGGGTATCCCCATATGCCCAATTTCTTGTTATCCTGACACCAGATGAATTCTTGCTGTAAACAGTAATCTTGTGACATTCTTCTAGCCAAGTCCCATGCAATCGGTTTCATTCTTCCATCTACATCTCGCATATTTTGAACAATGATTGTAAGGTATGCTTTCTGTTTTAGGAGTGTTTTGAGTCCTCCCAGAATTGATGCAAGATTTTCGATGTACTCGTCATAGTCCTCGATGTTTCCTAGGTCTCTGTTCGATTCACTATAGTGTTGTTTGAGTCCCCTTTCTTCTCTTTCTTTGTGAACTGAATCACTTCCACCTCGAGACTTCCTTAACATGTCCCAATAGGGTGGAGATGTTATAAGATAGTCGAACGTGGGAATATCGCCTTCAAATTGTTCCTCAAGAAGTGCAAGGGTATCTTTGGCATCTCCAACAATTAGATACTGCCAAGATTTTCCTTCCAATTCCTCAAGATACTTGCGTCCTGTTTCTGCAAACTCTGGATTGAGTTCGATTCCAACTGCGTTTCTTGAAGTCTCCTTGCATGCAATCAAAGTACTGCCTACACCTGCAAAGGGATCTAGAATCCATGAGCCACATTTTGAGAAGAAACCCACAAATCGTGTCACTAATTCCTCAGGGAATTTTGCTGGATGTTCAAGTTGGGCAGAAGTTCTTGAGCGTGGATTGATTATAAACCAAGATTTTGTTGCCTTTACCCACTCTTTTCCATCCAAATTATTGAGTGTATTCTCAGGGTGTCGACGCAAGTTACCACCTACGAAAAGGAGAATCTGATTGGGTCATAAGTCTAACTTCTATCAAATACGGTTACCTTAATTTATAGGATGTACTTGTACTCATGTAGCTTCTCTAGAGGAACCTTAGAATGAAATCAATTTGGAAACAAAAGACAGGTCTTATAGCGGGTCTAATTATTGGGATACTTCTAGGTGCTGGAGGTCTCATTTTCATTAGCCCTGAATCGGGAACAGGGCTTCAAGGAACTATAACAACCGCAGGTTCCACGACAGTCTATCCACTTTCACAAATTTGGGCTACTAAGTTCACCCTAGATTTTCCAGGGTTGACAGTTAGTCCTGGTACTGGAGGCTCTGGTTTAGGACAATCTTTGGTGGGTCAAGCATTGATCGATATTGGAGCTTCAAGTGCCTATCCCAAACAGGAATACATTGATGATAATCCAAGCGTTGAGATTCTACCTATCTCCGCAGATGCATTGGGAGTTATTGCAAATAAAGCAGTCAATGGTAGTATGTTCAAAATGGACTGTGACATGGTCGTTGCCGTATTCCAGAGAAATGTAACAACTTGGAGTGAATTTAGCTCTGTGTTCGGTGTATCTGTTAATCAAACTGGTCCGATTAATGTGTATGTTAGATCTGATGCAAGTGGTACGACTGCAACCTTCGCAAAGTGGCTCGAAACAGCTGACGAGAATAACAACACAAATGGTGCTGACTATGTATGGACTCTTGGTCATGAAGAAGCCATATCATTTCCCTCCGGAATAAACTCAGTTGATGGAAATCCGAGCGTTTCATCAGGTGTCCTATCTGATGACCATGGAATCGGATATGTTAGTTTAGCATTCATGGAAGGAGCTACTCCAGTTGACCTTTACAATCCGAAAAATGAGCAATGGATTACCCCTTCCATCTTGGATGCAGTAAGGGCAATACCTTCTAACTTGACATCACCTGGGCAGAATATAATGAACTCAGAGATTGAAGGTGCATATCCGATAGCAAGGCTCCTGTTCTATATGGTGAATAGAAATAACCTATTTACGAATACGATTACATTTCTAACATGGTGCCTTCTTCAGGGACAACTCTATGTTCCTTCTGTTGGTTATGTTCCAATCAATGGAACTTCTGCACAATCTTATTCACTTGATCGAATTTCGAATTTAATCCAATATCTATCATAATAGGAGACATATTGAGGAATGGCGAATCAGAGTAAAGTAATCGTTTCTGAAGATGATCCAACTAAAAGGAGATTCATAGAACGAGTTACACAGCCTTTCATAGATTTCAAGAATGCGGACCATCCTGGTCGGGTGGATAAGCTTGGTAGAGTTGGATTATTCATACCCACTATTGCTAGTACTTTAATCATTGTGCTCATTCTCGCGTTTCTCTGGGTTGAAGCAGCACCAATATTTGGGGACCCGAGAGGTGGAATTGGCATCATCATCAATCCAACTTGGGATCCTAATAGAGACCTCTTCGGTATAGCAGTTTTCATTGTTGGGTCCTTGATGTGCACAGGAATTGCTATCGGAGTTGCTATTCCTCTAGGAATTGGAGGGGCGATTTTTCTGAGTGAGTTCTGTCCAATGCGGTTGCGTCAGCCAATCAAGATGATTATTGAAATGATGGCAGCTATTCCTTCAATCGTCTATGGTCTTTGGGCTTATCTCGTGCTAGTCCCGATTATAAAGAATAATATCGCTCCTGCAGTAGGTAGTGAGAGTAATGGTCTATCACTTCTTGCGGGAGGTATTATTCTTGCAATCATGTTACTACCCACAATAGTGACCATTTCAAATGATGCTCTACAAACGGTGCCCAGAAGTTTGCGTGAGGCATCTTTAGCTCTTGGGGCAACTCAAAGTGAAACTTCACGAAAGATTGTACTTTCTGCAGCGTTACCTGGAGTTGGTGCAGCAGTTGTACTTTCGTTAGGTAGAGCTGTGGGAGAAACAATGGCTGTGTTAATGGTCACCGGGAATTCACTTCAAATACCATACTCACTCTTTGATCCGACATATGTCATGACGAGTATAATCACTAATCAATTAGGATATGCATTTGTTTTTCCGCTTTGGCGATCAGCTCTTTTTGCTGTCGGTCTGATACTACTCATAATGTCGATATGTTTTACAATCACAGCGAAATTATTCATTAGATGGGGTATGAAGACTAGGGGGTACCTTTAGATTGACAGAACTGCAAACCCCTATCCAGAGGTTCATTGCACGAATTGGCCTTCATGATGCAATGAAATCAAGACGTCACTTCACAGATTACCTGTTTAAGATTCTTCTTGGAATTGTGATGATTATTATTGCATCACCCTTCTTTCTGGTTCTTTTCCAAGTGGCGAGTACTGGTTTCTGGCAAGTGTTTGGAACTGGACCCGGACAAGGTCTTGAATTCTTCACGACCTTTCCTGGATCAGGTCTTCAAGGCGGAATACGAAACGCATTCGTAGGAACTGTTGAATTAATCGCAATTGCATCGGTGGTCGGGATTCCGCTTAGTGTTCTTGGTGCTGTTTACATTAGTGAATACACTCTTCCTGGATTTGGAAGGGAAGCAATCGAGTTTACATCGGATGTTCTTGCAGGTATCCCGTCAATTGTGTTTGGAGCATTCGGATTTGCATTTCTTGTTGACTTTCTACATCTCGGTATGGGTCTACTTGCGGGAAGTCTGACATTATCATTCATGATGATTCCAACTATCCTGCGAACAACTCAAGAAGCATTACGACAAGTTCCTATGTCTCTCAGAGAAGCATCTCTCGCTCTAGGTGCAACAAAGTGGTCGACTACTTGGACTGTGACTCTTCGAGCTGCATTTCCAGGAGTAATCACAGGCGTTCTACTTGCAGTTGGAAGAGTCATGGGTGAAACTGCTCCACTCATATTCACTGCAGGAAATAATCTTAGTGTTCCTACTGAATTAACAGGTTCAGGTTCATGGGTAGCATCAATGCCATACACCATCTGGGCGTACGTTAGCGATCCAAGTGCTATATTACAAGACAAAGCGCAGGGTACTGCATTAGCCCTCATGATGATGGTATTAGCAATTGACCTGGTCGCAAATATAATTTCAAGGAAAGTGACAAGGAGGCTGGTCTAAACGCTAGAATTCGAGCATCAAATTGAAGTTGAGAAACTCTCAACTTGGTTTGGGAAGAAGAAAATATTGAAAGATGTAAGCTGCTATTTTAAAGATAACACAGTGACTGCGATAATGGGACCAAGCGGCTGTGGGAAAAGTACGCTTCTACGATCGATTAATAGACTAAATGATCTTGTCCCAAGTTTTCACAGAACTGGCATGGTTCGTTTTAGAGGTGATGACATCTATGGTATCGGTTCTAGTGTGTATGATTTACGAAAACACATTGGAATGGTCTTTCAAAAACCAAATCCTTTCCCAATGAGTATCAGGGACAACATCACTTATGGACCCAAGTTACACGGAACAAATGATGATGACAAATTGGAGAAGATAGTTGAGACTGCTCTGAAAAAGGCTGCACTTTGGGATGAGGTGAAAGATGATTTGGACCAGCCTGCTCCAAATCTATCTGGAGGACAGCAACAACGGTTGTGTATCGCTCGGGCTCTTTCTGTTAATCCACCGGTACTTTTAATGGACGAACCCGTCTCAGCTTTGGATCCAATAAGTGCAGCAAAAATCGAAGAACTTATTGTCGATTTGAAGAACGACTACACAATTATCCTTGTAACTCATAATGTACAGCAAGCTTTTAGGGTCTCAGACCAATCTGCGTTTCTCTATCTTGGAGAGCTCGTCGAATTTGATGAAACTAAGCGGATTCTTGAAGCACCTCGAGACGAGAGAACAGAGGCATTCATTACAGGTCGTATAGGTTAGGTGAGTATAATGTCAAGGCAATTAGATCTCTATATTAAAGGAATAAACAAGAAAGCTCGAGAACTCACTAATCTATCAACCAGTGCATTCATTGATTCTATGAAAGCTTTCAAGGATCTTGATCAGGAACTTGCAACAGCAGTTCGACAAAGATCAGAGGAAATCGAAGAAAAATCACGAGTCATTGAAGAAAATGTGTTTGAAACAATAGCACGTCGACAACCTGTTGCAAAAGATCTACGTGAGCTCGCTACATATCTTCAAGTTGCTCATAATCTGTATCGAGTTGGAAGATATGCATATAAAATCGCTCATATCACCAGACTCTGTGAAGGTATGGAACATTTTAAGGAATTGATATCACTACCACATCTCGCGGATTTGGCAAAACAGACCATCGATATTGCAATGAAGGGTGTCCTTGATAGAGACCTTTCTGGTATCGGAGAGCTAGAGAAACTTGAAGCTGAGAGCGATAAAGAAACCTCTGAAATGTTCGAGGAAATAACCGAGTATCTAAGAAAAAGAAATGATATTACAGCGATGGCTTTGTACTATATCATTATTGGACGATACTGTGAGCGAGCAGCAGACCATGCTTTCTCTATAGCAGAACGAGCTATCTTCATGGTGACAGGAGAACGTACTAAGCTTGGTTTGGCATACAAAGGAAGTGCAAGTTACGCTCCTCATTAAAGGTCAAATAGGAACACCTTAATCCTGCAATAATAATAAGATTGGTCCGGTGGTATCAATATGAACCCCAGCTTAGAGTCTATCAATGCTGAAATTGTTGCTCATCTTGAGAAACTTCACAATTTGGTAACGACTACGCTATCTCAATCAATGAAGGTCTTTGAAGACTTAGATATCGAAGCTGCAGAAAGTAAAATGCAAACTGCACATGATATCGAAGTACTTCATCATACAATTGAGGATATGGCTTTTGGAGCAATTGCTCTTTATTATCCGAGTGATATAGACCTCAGACGGTTAATTGCCTTCATTCACACCTCCGGAGGCCTTCATAGAGTTGGAAGGTACGCATACAAGATTATGGAGATAGTAACACTTAGTGACGGATTAGACCATTTCAAGGAACTTGTGTCACTTCCGTATCTATCAGAAATTGCTGTTACTGCTCTACAAATAAGTGTCAGTGCTGTTCTTGAAGAAGACTTGAGTGAGATTGATGAACTCGAGAAACTGGAGGCACAGAGTGATAATGAAGCCACCGAGATGTTTCAGGAGATTGCAACTTATCTCAACAACAGACGAGATATTAGTAACATAGCAATGCTCTATGTTATCGTGGGTCGTTATTTTGAAAGAGCTGCAGATCAAGCAATTAACATAGCTGAATCAGCTATTTTTCTTGTAACTGGTGAGCGAAAGAAACTTGGATATGCTTACAAAGGAATAGATGATATCAGCGACTTGGTCATTGATATCTAGAAACTACACTCTCTTCTTGCTCCGTTCTTCCATTATCTTCTCTATTAGGAATTTGTAGGCAAAATTGACATTCTTGTTTTCCGTAGCACTTGTCTGAAGGTGTGTCAATCCACGGGCATCTATCATTCCTTTGATTTGTTCTGATGATATCAAAGATTCAAGGTCAATCTTATTCTCAACTGCGATGACGGGAATTTTACCAGCAGATGAATAAAGTGCATTCAGCCATTCATCAATATGTTCTAACGTTTCTAAACGTGTTCTATCGAATACAAAAAAGGCTCCTGAAGCATTTGCACTGAATTGCTCCCTCAATTGAGAAAATGACTCCTGACCTCCGAGGTCCCAAATCACCTGTTTGTGAATATTACCATCGTATTCTATTTTCTTAACGTGAAGTACTGCACCTATTGTTCGACCTACATCGGGACTAAGACTGTCGTACACATATCGTTGAACAAGAGAAGTTTTACCAACAAGGCTGTCACCTAGCAATACTATCTTATGAACGAAGTCTGGGTCGTAATTAGTCATCAGACCATCTCCCCTGTGTTCATATTGTCTTCCTACTTTTATCACGCGCTTTCTCAAGTATCCTCTTCGTCATTTCCGTGAATGCTTCCTCAACGTTAGTGTCTTCTTTAGCGCTGGTTTTGATCATTTTGACCTTGTGCTTCTTGGCGACTTCATCTTTGACTGCTTGAGATATTTTACTTTCTAAATCAGTCTTGTTCTCACAGATTATGAGTGGAATTTCACCAGTAACAGCATAGAGCGCTTCTACCCAGCTATCCAACCGTTCAATTGTTTCAGGTCTGCTTGTGTCGAAGACGAGGAATGCTCCACTCGCATTCATATAGTACGCTTTTCGAAGCTGGGCAAAACCGTCTTGACCAGCTATATCCCAAATGACAAGCTTAACTAAAATATCATCTACTTGCACCATCTTGAGATGAATATCGGTACCTATTGTTGCTAGATAATCTCCCTCAAAGGAGTCATATACAAATCGTCCTACAAGTGAAGTCTTTCCTACGGCACCTTCACCTAAAAAGACGATTTTGAATAGATAGGCAGCAGTATCTTGCAGGATCGTTACACTCCGCGTCTAAGCGTGATTGTTCGTGTGATACGCTAATCATCTAATAACACTATCGCCAATAGAACGGAAAAATGATAATCTACGACCAAAAGTAAAAAAGAGCGTGAATTTCTCCAGTAGCTAAGGTAGATACAATGCAGATAGGAACTTTCGCACGAACCAATGAACAAGTAGTACGTGGCATCGAGAGTTCAGCTGATTTTATTGAACTCCGCATGGATTTTAACCATCAAATTGTCTTCAATACAGCTAAGGCTGCATTAAACAAGGCTGGCATTCCGTGCACATTGCATCTACCTAGTAATCGAAATTGGAAACCGGTCGAACTAAGCCAAAATATTCTACCATACATTGACTTAGCTCAAATGATTGATGCTCAACTAGTTACCTTCCATTCATCGCTATCTACACTTCTGTACAGTGACGAGGAGATAGACACATTCTTACAAACTCTCCCACTTGTATATGATGCAGCAAAGGAATCCGGGATTGTTCTAGCTATAGAAACCTTAGGCATCTATTACACTGAATTAATGCTTGTTTTATCCGAATTGCCTGATATTAAGATAGATCTTGATATTGGACATGGACAGTTGTTTGCTACAATTAACAGAGCACTCGACCACGTAAGGAGTCATTGTAGTAGTATTGAGATGGTGAATGTCCACGATAACAATGCTTGCGAAGCATTTGCAGAACTCCTCGCAAGTAAAAAGATGAGAGATTTCACACAAGAGGAATTACGCGAGATGGCAATTATCTGTGACAAGCATCTTCCAATTGGTGAAGGTTCGATTGAATTTTCACCCATTTTCTCAGCACTTAAGGAGAAAAATTATGATAGACGTTTCCTGATGCTCTGTTCTGACCCTCTCTATTTCGTTCAAGAGCGTAAGAAGTTCATGGATCTCTGGTTAGAAGCTTAAGGTTTCTTTGCTAAGGTTTCAATAATCTTCTTCACTTCACTTATCCCAATGTCGTCACCAGCTTTGGTATACAAAGCGTGAGCTATCCGAACAATCCGTAATGCGTCATTTCCTTTTCCTTGGACTATGAAGAAGCGAGCCTGTTTTAATCGAGCTGCTGCCATAGCTGAATAAACCTCTCTTGGATATTCGAACATGTCTACATTGATAATCTTCCCACAATCTGGACAAGTGATCACTAGGTCTATATCATCCTCGGTGGCAGAAGAAGTTGCAGGTGCTGCAGATACTGGAGGTGCACGAGGAGTAAACCCTGTGGTTGGATTTTCTATTCCCGGCGGTGCTGAATCATCATCACTCTCATACTTAGATGAGGTGAAGTCAACAACAACAGGTGTTGAACCCAACCCCGTTGGTTGTGTGGGTTCTGGAGGTTGAGTGGCTTCAGGTGTAGGTGCATGCTCAACGTAAGCTGATTTGGAACCAAGGATACTCTCTTCAATCTGACTAGAAGTTGGCATAGCTGGTTTCATCATGTTTGTGGCTCCTGGTGGCAATGGTTCACTTCCCTCCATCATTGTTGGAGCTGGAACATCTTGACCAGGCATCATTCCGGGTCCTTCAAGTAATTCTCTGACTTCACTAGCTCGGAGCATTCTTGATTCAATTATTCCGGACCCTTCTGCCTCATCGATACCAACAGTTTCCGCTTTAGCAAAAGCTTCACGTGCTTTCTCTAACTCGGATTTCCGAGTACCACCACTAACTACTCTGACTCGGTCTCTAGATACCTCACTTGGTTTCACCCATTGATCCTTCGACGTTCTAGGCAATTGAGTCGTCGTTTGATCTACCTGTTGAGGAGCTGTGGGTGCTTGGGGAGCTGGAGTAGGAGTAGGAACAGGAGCAGCCTGGGGTTTCTCTTTTTTAATTAATGATGCACCGCATCGTATGCAGAATTTACGTGTCGGCTGATTTGCTTTTCCGCACTTTTCACAAGTTCGCACAACCTCACCTCTAATTAACGTAACATAAACATCTATGCTGATTAAACTTTGGGCGTCTATGAAAATCTTTTACTCTCACTTGTTACTCAGATTACCTGGTTTTACATCTCTCTGAATATGGAATGTAGAATCACAAGCCCTATGGTAGCAATCTTTGATATTTGTGCCGCTTTTTATTACTGTACAAATTGGATCTCCTCTGTTAACGAAAACGCCAGTTGGAGATTTGTCGTAGGTATCAGATATTGATGAAAGATCAGGAATACTCCCTAACTTTCTCGAGTACACAATCATCTTCACTGTTGGAGAAAATGTGGGGATTTCCTCTATCAGTTCTTGTTTTACGGCTCTGACATGTTGCTCAGTTATTGATATATCACCAGCAATCTCCAACATCTCTAATGTTCCCTGAATCCGAGGATTAATCTCCATTAACCAGAATGCTGCTGATTCATCTACAACGAAATCGAATCCAATAGAACCTTGAAGACCGAGTTCTACAGATAGTTGCTCTGAAATCTTCATTATTGCCAGTTCTAATTCAGAATTCAGACCTGATGGAATATAGTTACCACAATAGGCGAAATCACAATTCCTTCCAGATAATGGTGATCCAATTAGTTGTGCTTGAACTGATACAGCTATTGCTTTTTTCCCAGTCGAAAGCACACTACAGCTATAGTCTCTTCCCCGGATGTACTTTTGGATGACCAGCGGTTTGTTTACGTCTTCTTCAGCCATCAATTTTGAATAACGTATCACATCAGCTTGGCTACCCATATACCGAATTCCACTTCCGCCTCCAGAGTTTTGTGGTCTAACTAAATATGGAAAATTCATTGTTGATGATTTTTCAAGCAGGTCCTCTACAGATTCTATTTCCAAGCGTTGAGGAATATTGCATTTTTTAGTCTCTATCATTCTAGATACCAGAGAGAGATTTCGGCAGTTCTTCCAGGCGACTTGAGAGGAACTAATCAACAAATCTCGTTCAGGTAATGAAGCCAAAACATCGATATGATCATCAAAACCGCTCCCTACGATGATATAGTCCAGCTCTTTTTTTTTTGTAAGAAAAATGAAATTGTCTACAAGTGATTGGTGCAATGGTATCTTTAATGATTGACGTTGTCGTATACCTGGGACTGGAGATAGAACTGCAATGCAATCATCAGAAACATCTTGAAGGTCACTATCCCCCCAATAATCTGAAACAAAAGTTCTCGCACCTTGTTTCTTTAGGGATGCTGCGATTGGTCGCGCATTGAACCCTATGACTCCTATATTCTTACCATTAAGGCCTGAGGAGCTATGGGTCATATCGAGTGTATTGTCTGTTAACCTGATAAGAGCTTCCGCCATGTGAAATGACATAATAGTTGCTACGAAAAGCGCTAAGATTCGAAATTTTATAAATTGCATACAAGCCATGTTCAGTGAAATCAAACTCCTTAGAGCCAAAATCCAAATAGCATCAAGTGTGGCCATTCTTTTGAATCATCATGAAAGATAAAGACCTCAGAAAGGTGTATCCAATATCATGGATTACTGAGAGTAGTCGTTTTAATGAATTAATAACGGGGTCTCTAATTTCTTCAGAGGATGACTTACTTCTAGCTGATTTTGCATCCGGTGAATATGATCGTGTTCCGACTTTTTTTAGCAAGGAACTACCGAAGTTGCTACCATCTTCATTAAAAATGAGACGAATTGTGGTATACTGCACTGACATCCACGCCTTACGATTGGATAGTCTCTATAGTAAACTCGAAGAAGAAGGGTCTCTGTCTAAGGTTCGTATAATCAAAGCTGCACTGGAAACCATGGATACGAATGCAACCATGCAATCTGAGAATCAAGATTTTATTAATAACCATCCCGAAGTTGCCAACTGGCTTGATGACTTTCTCATTGGAGAACAATGCTTTCCATCAGAGTGCTTCGATATTGGAATTCTCAATAATGATGTGATAGGCTACTTGTATGAATATTATACGGAATATAGTGATGCAGAGAAAGGTCTACAAAAAATATGGAAGGTAATTCGGCCAAGTGGTTTACTAATTGTGACAATGCCTTGTCTACAGTATAAAGTCGACAATATCACCATTTTAGAAAAGGTTGGATTCACCTTTCTGGAAGGAATGGATATTACTCTCTCTACAGGTGGACAGAAACTTCTCAAGAAGACTGTTGGATTAGATGAGCTAAGTAATCTAGGGCATTACACTTTCTTTCTTTTCATCAAACGTTGAGGAAGGTTAGCTGGTACAGGTTTGAATTTTAAGAAAATTGCAACTAGTATTACAATAATCCCCGCTCCACCAATGACCAGTCCCACCAAGTAAATGTCTGCTAATTCACCAGGTTGATTACTGCTTGATGTTGTAATACTGGATGTTGTCGTTGTTATTATCGTACTAGTAGTAGAAGTTGTCGTAGGAGCTTCATCCACATGCACAATTACTGTGTCATTTACTAGAAAGCCAAATCTTCCTGTGACTGAGAGGTCGTATATATACAAACCAGGGCCAAGAGAAGATAGACGTTGTACCCACCCTCCAACTATTGCACCTCCAAGAAATCCTGAGTCTTCAACCGAACCATTAAGTCTGAATTCATAACTATAAAGAGGAACTCCATACAGCTGTGCTGGAGGATCCCATAACCAGTTGATCTCCTCATTGTCCCCTTCAGTCATGAAGACATCTTCAGGATGAGTAAGTAACGGTCTCATCATGAATGCAATCTCATTCTCCCACAGTTCAAAATTATCGAGGTATGTAGAGTCGTCTTCATCGCCACTGAATTGGTCAATGAGGTAGGCATTGTATAGGGTTCTTCCAGATTCGCCAAGTACGATTGATGCATTTCCTTCAAATGGAATAGCATACCAGCCTCCTAATGCAATCCCAGTTGTGACATCGAGCATATCTCCTTCATCTCCATAATCATGGTATGGAGAAAAGTGACCTACTGTATAATTATGAGGTATGTTGAAGATACTATGATCCGCATTCCAAAGGTCTAGATGATCCTGATCTGGTGCATCTGCAACAAATTCGAATCCTAAGGCACTCCACAATCCATGCGACGGTTCATAATTAACTCGGTATCCGCTCATCAGTAATCTTCCACCTAGATTAACATAAGTGAGTAGATCATCCAAAGTACTATCTGTATCCAATTTGACATTATCAACAATAACAAGGTCCCAGTGCTGATCATTTATTGATGTGACCAGATAGTCTGGGTGTGTTGTAATGTAGTAACACTGACCCAAGTCATTCAATGCCTTAATTACTGGTGTACAATAATAATTCAAGCCTATATCATCATCTACATACACTAGAACATTGACATTTGCCGCTGTTAGCCAATTGATAGCGTTCGTTAGGTATTGTGCATTGTCGAGGTTAGTTACTTGATCATCGGTAGCCCAGTTCATATCCGCAGAAACAATGACTCTCCCATTTCCATACTCTGATGCTGCCATATGGATATTGTTAGTAGAATTCCACAATGGATATGCATCTGGTCCAGTGATGTTTACATACCCACACAAATTCATATAGAGAGATGAAGTCCCTTCCATTGTTAGATGCGGCTGACTTGTGAGAGGTGGTGGACCAATAAAATCCTCATCCATATTCACTTGGCAATCCATATTCTCCAGAATGTTGTTGACTTGAACTACTGCATCTGTAAATAGACTATTTTTACCCGATTCTGCAAAAATCAACAGGGAATTCCCTTCCAAAACCCATCTATCGATATCAACTAGTTCCTGTGCTGTATATGCGTAATCTGAAAGAACAATGATGAGTAAGTCGTATCCGGCATACCCTCCATTGAACAGTCTATCGTAGGTAATATTGCCGTCTGGAGTTGGGTACAACTTGTCAAAGGTATATCCATGTTCTACTGACGAATTACGTAGTTCACTATATTCGCTAGGAAATTGAGTGTACATATCATGGTCATCGATTCCAAGTCGTGGCATATGTGAGAAATCAAATGCGATTCGAGCTTTCGGTCGTGGACAAAGCCATTCAATACCATCCTCAATCAAAGGATATGCACCGGGAATGTATTCAGTTTCTAAATCAATAGAAATCGAAACAACATTTCCACCGCTATCTGGTTCATATGCGAGTACACCTATTCCATTTGGATGCGCAGTCGAATATGCAATCCTAACTAGATTAGATCCTATCGATGATGCGGAGAGTGCGACCCAATCCCAACTTAGGTATACTGCGTTTGTAGAAATTATTGCTGGAGCGGCCGCAATACCCGTGAATGATTGTGATACGGGATGTCTTACATTGATTATGAGATCATCATTTGTATTAATCCAATAGACTCCATTACCAGTAGTATCTTTGCCTTCGGGAGGAAGAATTCCCATAGAGCAAAGGAAAGTCCCTGAACCATCGAGAGACATTATCCCTCCGCCGCCAGCCCAGAACTCCCACACAAGGTATGTAATATTCTCTCGTGGCAGATTATCAACAAGAACAAATACATCGTAATTTGCAGTAACGAGACAATGCTCACTGATATTATGGACAGTAATCAACTCTGCATCGTATCTTGCTAATTCAAGAATATCTACGATACCTGTTGCGTTATTGTGCAGACTTCCACTTGCACCAATTGCGTATATCGGTACTGTGGTATTTGACTCATCATACACTGCAATTCGAATATTCCGTTGTACATCTGTAGCGAGAGTGTTTTCTTCAACTATACTAGAATTGGAAATAGCAACTGAATTCATTTTGAATATCAAAGTTGAAGTACATAACAAGCAAGCTAGACACAGTGTAAGAAACAGACCCTGATAATTGCGGCTCATGTAAGATTCCCTCATAAGTTACTGCAACGTTGCACCTCCCTTTAAACAAGATATATACTTGGCTAAATTCAAAGAAACACTGAATCTAATCCATACTAGGTCTTTTTGTTTCTCTATCGCCGCAAGGTAGCGGGTACAGGTTTTACTTTGTAGAAAATGGTCGCTAATATTGCAATAACTGCAGCCCCAACTAAAGCATACGTAACTAGGGTTGGGTCTTCAGATGGAACAGGTGCAGTGACAAAACTAGTCGGTCTATTGCCGAAATTAACCCACCAGATAAGAATACAATCCACGATAAGGAACAATGAAAGGAGAATATAACCACGATAAATTCGAGTCAATGATACCTACCTCACAATTTGATTTTGAATCCTGAATTACAATGTCAGATATATAATTAGCTAATTTCAAAATGATATGGAATTATTTCATTTCCAAGGTTTAAGTTTCCACAGGACGACTGCAAAGAGTGCAATGACTGCTGCTCCAACAAGTATCAGAGTAATTGTGAAGCGATCTCCAGCTGGGATAGAACCAGCAATTCCTGCTGTTGAAGTATTTGAATTTACTATCCAGATAAGCAAGCAATCCACCATAAGGAAAGCTGAAACGAGAATTATCCCATGATAACTACGAGCCATTGACGTTTCCCTCGCAAATTTCCACAACTCCATGATTGTTTCTCATGTTATATATTTGACCAATTACTTTGAAATATTGAAAGAATACCTGCGCGTTAGATTTATCGGCAAGACTTTATAGTGAACCATGGACGTATAGTGCTATCACGGTTATAGGGGTACAAAGACATGTCACGTGACAAGAAACTTACCGACAAGGAAAAAGCTGCAATGGATGATGCACTGAGAAATGCATCAATCACTGATGCAGAACTCGAGCGACTCGCTGAAGGTGTTGATGAATCCGGAGAAGTAGTGATGCCGATAGAGGACAGCGAAGATCTTGTCACAGCTGCAGCACTTGCAATGGAGTTCGTTGATGGTCTGGAAACTACTGCCCCTGTAGATAGACCAGAAGGTGATGATGCAGTTGCAGGGTTTGATGCACTACTTCGTAAACTAGAAACCCTTCGAGCTGATATTTCTACACTGCAACGAGGGGTTGTAGGAGTTTTTGCAGCACAACTACTCACATTTAGAGGGAAAGTTGTTGAGCTTAAGGCTAAAATTTCAACTGAGATGGTTGAACGCTTACGAATGAAATTCTTCAAAGAATTTATTGAAACGACCTTCGTTGACATTGTGGATAATGAATTTGCAGCGCTAGAGAAAGACCTTGTTGACAAAATCGTACAACAAACACAGGAACGATTCAAAGAGTTTGCTCTTCGGGTAAGGGAGTCCGAAGTCGACTTACGCAGTACTATTGTTGAGCAACAAGATGTTGTTCGTTCTTTCATGAAAAGTCTAGAAGAAGAAACAGCTGCTCAGAGACTTGAACTTTCGGAAAAGCAAACAGAACTTACTAGATTAGACCTTGAAGTTCGTAAACTGCAGGGTATGGTTAGTGAGGATAGAACTGCAACAGTAACAAAGGAAGAATATGAACGACGTGTTGCGGACCTCGAATCTCAGGTCAGCACTTTTCGAGATGACGTATTGATCAAGGATGCGATGATTGATGCTCGAACAAAAGATGCTCAAGATGCTAGAGATGAAGCAGAAGACTTGAAGATACAAGTAGGAGAGCTTCAAGGTCAAATTGATGTCTTCAAATCTGAAACTGCTTTAGCAAAACCCCGTTCTGAAAAGACAGAAGCAGAGATTAATGCTTTAGAAGCTAAAATTAGTCTTCTTGAAAAAACGTTGGAAGATAAGAGAAAAGATGAAGATGTATTACAGGCACAAATCAAACAATTAGAAATAACAGTCAAAGATACTGAATCTGAAAAACTAGCTGCAGAAAAAGAAGCAGCGGAACGACTTGGTGAACTAGCTGGTCTTCAGGATAGAATTACTGAAATCAAGAGTCTCGATGAGAAGATACATTCGCTTACGAAAGAACTTAAGGTCACTAAAGAAGAAATTCCGATTCTTGAGCAACAGAAACAAGCATTTGAGAAAGCAACTCATTTAATGGAAAAAGAACGAGATATGGCACTTGAACAGAGAGACCTCTCAGATGAACGGACACAACGATACATCCAGGTACTTGGAATGGAGAACAATACAAAAGTTCTGCTTCTAGTTGATGAGGTTGGTTCCATTTCCTTTAAGGAATTAGGAAAATCCTTGGGTGTTCCTGAAGGTCAAGCGACTCGTTGGGCACGTGATTTAGAGAAAGTTGGCGTATTGAAGATTAGTGGTTCAAAGGTTACTTCAACTCTCAGAAATATCAAAACCGCTGAGGGAGAATAAAATAGTAGCCATTCTTTCTAGAATTTGATTAACTGGTCCCCGTTCTTATGCGCTTGCAATATATTTGTCCATGACTCGGCAATTTTATTCAAGGATTGAGAGAAATTCTCACTTAGGAAAAATTCACCATCCGATTTCTCAATAATTCCCACATCTCTGAGTTTTCTCATGACTTTTACATAAAGACCTCTACTAGTTAGAACGAAAGATTGCCATTGGGAATCGTCTAGTTTCCCCTTCTTTTTCAGCAGGATATTTAGTATCTTAGAGGCTTGCTCTATCTGCATATCAGTGAAGAAGATATATCGTAGGAGATGTCTAGGTGTTATTAGAGACGGTCTCTTTACTATCTCTATCTTTGCCATTCTCTTTACCTATGTATACATCCAGTAGTGCAAATATGATATTAGGTATTACGTTTCTGCTCGTAATGGACGTATCAATAGCATCAGTAGCGTCACAGCCGCAAAGACGACTATTGCAATGATTGTCTGAGATGCAAGTGACAAAGTGAGAATACCTTGACCAACAAAATACCATAGTCCTATTCCTGTTCCTATACATGATACAATAGGAATGATTTGGAATGGGGACCTGAGTTTTGACATAGCTGCGACGAGGATGAAAAATCCATAACCCACTGCTGCAAATGCTAGAGATAATGAGAATAACACAGCTAGAATTTCATAGAATCCGAAGAGTATCCAACCCGCCTGTGGAAGAAGGTATGCTACGAATAGCCAGATGAGGTCGAAAACGATGATGACCTTGAGTCCAGTTGCTGCATTTCGAATGTCCATATCCGATGGTGCGTTAGAGAACATTATGGTCATTGCCAG
>Ga0307442_1000333_pt1 | contig 22518 bp, 9 predicted proteins | sample SalMarWE160430MG_FD_202143 | JGI IMG/M metagenome (GOLD analysis project Ga0307442, IMG submission 202143) | Salt marsh sediment microbial communities from the Plum Island Ecosystem LTER, Massachusetts, United States - WE1604-30 | ecosystem: Environmental > Aquatic > Marine > Intertidal zone >...
ACGGGAGAGCCGAAACGGTTTATGTTCTTTCGCTGATCGCTTTAATTATTCTTTTAATTGCGTGGATAAATTATATAAATCTTTCAACGGCACGTTCTGTTGAAAGGGCAAAAGAAGTCGGTTTACGAAAAGTTGTCGGTGCCGGATTCTGGACACTTGTTCGTCAATTTCTATTGGAATCATTTATAACCAATTTAATAGCTATCGCCCTTGCACTTCTCATTGTTGAAATAACTTCTCTTTTCTGGACTGAACTTATTGGAATTCCTGCTGCAATATCTTTATGGAAGGATACAGATACTATTATACTGCTATTTGTTCTGGTTCTTCTGAGTCCAACGGTTGCCGGAATCTATCCAGCGTTTGTTTTATCATCATATTCGCCGGCTTCAATTTTAAGAGGGGGATTCAAAAGTTCAAGTAAGGGAATATTTGTTCGAAAGGGATTTGTGATTTTTCAGTTTGCAATCTCCGTAATACTAATAACAGGCATAATAGTTTTTGAACAGCAATTGTCTTTTATGAGGAATAAAAATCTCGGTATTAATATAAAACAGAAGCTGATTGTTAATGCACCTGCCAACATAGAAAAAGGACAGGATAGAACCAGTGCTTATAATGCATTTATAAATGAACTGCAAAATCAGTCATTAATAAAAGGTTCTACTTTTTCATCTATTATTCCCGGTTTGGAAAACGGTGAAGTGACAGGTGGGATCAGGCGAAGTGGACAATCTCTAAGTCAGGGTAAACAGGTCTATTTTGTGTATGTAGCACAAAACTATTTGGATTTTTTTGATATTGATTTGGTTTGTGGTCGTAATTTCTTTGATAGTGAACTCAAAGGTTTATATCAAAACGGTTATAATGCAAAGGGATTAATAATAAACGAGAGTGCTGTTAAAGAGTTTGGTTTTACATCTCCTGAAAAAGCACTCGGGGCTTCAATTCTTTACGATAAGGATAAGATAGGAAATGTTATTGGAGTAATTAAAGATTATCACCAACAATCACTTGATAAAGAAATAACTCCGTCAATATATGAAGGGGTAACTAGGGGCAATTATTTCATATTTGATGTTAGTACAAAAGATATGGCGGGAAAAATAAGTGCTATAAAAAATAATTATGCAAATATGTTCCCGGGTAATCCTTTTGAATATAATTTCCTTGATGAATTTTTTGACAAGCAATACAAAGCCGATATTCAGACAGGACAAATACTTGGTTTGTTTACCTTCCTATCAATTTTCATTTCGTGTCTCGGTTTAATTGGATTATCATCATTGATGACGATACAAAGAACAAAAGAAATTGGAGTAAGAAAAGTCCTTGGCGCTTCTATTAACTCTCTCTTGGTTTTATTATCAAAGGAATTTTTAAAGTGGATAATTGTTGCAAACCTAATCGCATGGCCGGTTGCGTACTATTTAATGAATAAATGGCTTCAAGATTTTGCGTATAGAATAAATATAAGCTGGTGGAGCTTTGCTGTTTCAGGCGGCATTGCTTTAGTGATTGCTTTAGCAACAATAAGTTTTCAAGCAGTAAAAGCTGCAACTGCAAACCCTGTGGAATCACTCAGATATGAGTGATGACATCCCGCTTTGCGGGATTAAGAGTTTACGTTATGAGTAAACTCGGAATCCGGTTTACAATCCGGCATTTGTCGGACTCGGACGGATTAAATCTTTAAGATATGAATAAAAAGGAAATGTCATGTTTAAAAATTATTTGAAGACCGCACTCAGAGTTTTATTCAAGAATAAATTATATACAATTATCAATATAGTCGGTTTGGGAGTAGCAATAGGGTGTAGCATTGTAGCATATCTAAATTACCAGTTCAGCCAGAATTTTGATTCCTACCATGTAAATAAAGACAGGATTTATCGACTAAACAGTTATAAAATAATTAATAACCAGCGAGAAAACTGGGCTGTTACTCCTATGCCTATGGCTCCTGCACTTAAAGAAAATATTGCCGGGGTTGATGAATTCAGCAGAATAGCAAGAGGATCGGGTATTTTCAGGTACGGTGAAAAAGTCTTTAATGAAAATTTCCATTATGTAGATAAAGATTTTTACGATATGTTCACTTTCCCGGTAAAGTACGGTTCTAAAAAAACATTATACAGTAACGATGGAATTGTGCTGATTGCAGATGTTGCTGAAAAATATTTCGGCGATATTAACCCTGTCGGTAAACAGATAACCATAAGAACTAATGGTAAAAAATTTGAATTTGTTGTCAGTGGTGTTGTAGAAAACCCTCCCCTGAATTCGAGCTTGTATATAAGGATACTTTTCCCGATGGGCAGGTATAAAGATTTAACCGGTATTGATCCTGCTGACTGGAAAAACTGGGCTGGCAGTGCTTTTATAATGTTGAAAGAAAATTCCCCTGTATCACGGATTGAACAACAGCTTCAGTCTTATAAAGAAATAACAAACCAGTCCAATAAAAGCTGGCGGGCTGCAGGGTTTTATCTTGATCCTCTGCCGCTTATATCTTTTCATTACCAGGAACTCAGGGCAAACATTTTAAAACCTAATCTTCATCCTGCTGCAATAATGGTTCCTTCCATTGTTGCGGCACTTGTTCTTTTACTTGCCTGTTTTAATTTTTTAAATACATCTATTGCTTTTTCAGGAAAAAGATTAAATGAAATTGCAGTTAGAAAAGTTCTTGGAGTTAAAAAACTCCAATTACTCCTGCAGTTTATCGGTGAAAGTTTTATACTATCTTTTATTGCTCTTCTAATCGGGATAATGTTTGCCGAAGTGTTTGTTCCTGCTTACGCCAGCCTGTGGCCGCAGCTTCACTTCCCGACTAATTTTCTTGCTGACCGTGACATTATATTGTTTCTGGTAGGCTTACTTTTTTTTATTACGATAACATCTGGAGCCTATCCTGCAATTTATATCAGCAGTTACAAACCCGTTAGTATTTTCAGGAATAAACAAAAACTTAAAGGTGCGAATCCATTGATAAGAATATTACTCGTTTTCCAGTTTACCTTATCAATGATAACCATTATTAGCGGGGTAGTATTCAGCCAGAATGCTGATTTTGTCAGGAATTACGATATGGGTTTTGAGGTGAACAAGATTATCGCGGTGCCTGTACAGAATGAAAACGATTTTAAACTGTATAAATCAAAGATAGAAAATAATCCGCAGATTTCTGAAATATCGGCAACCAGGTTTATTGTAGGTTTTGGCTACAATGTTACGGAAGCCTTGCTGAACGGTACGCGAACTCAACTGAATTATCTTGTAATCGGAGAAAATTATCTGCAGACAATGAGGCTGAAGGTAATAAAGGGGAGGGGATTCAACAAAAATATGGACACCGATTATGACGCTTCGATAATGGTAAATGAAAGTTTTGTCAAAAAGTATAACTGGAATTCAATCGAGGGCAAAACAATAAAATTCAATAACGATGGTGTTGAAAAAGAATACAAGGTCATAGGTATAGTAAAAGATTTTAATACTAACGGAGTCTGGCATAGGATAGAACCCCTGGTGTTAAGGTTCTCACGCACAACCGATAGCAAAAATATGGTGATAAGATTCAGCGGTAACGATACAAAAGGAGTTTATGAATACCTGGCGAGAGAGTGGAAAAAATTATTCCCCGATGAACCCTTTGATGCCTTCTATCAAAGCGATATGCTTAATGATGCGATATTTGTTTCCAATAGTATAAGCACTGTTATGTATTATGTTGCGCTTCTTGCACTGATAATTTCTGCTATGGGATTATTTGCACTAATTTCTTTGAGTATATCAAAAAGGACGAAGGAGATAGGAATTCGGAAAGTGCTTGGTGCAACAGTTACAGGAATCAGCAGGTTGATAACGAAAGAATACATCATACTGTTTATACTATCGAGTGGTATTGCAATTTTTTCGGGTTATTATTTATCGAAGATGTTTATATCGAGTATTTTTGTTTATTACGTGAAGTTTGGTGTTCTACCATTTTTAGTTGCTATTATGATTGTATTTTTTATAGTAGCTTTTACGATAGGATACCAGATTTACAAAGCGGCGACTTCAAATCCAGTTGAGGCTCTTCGATATGAATAATATCGAAGACCGAAATCCCGATTTTTAATCGGGATCGAAGCGCTTTGTTACGAGTAATATCGTAATGCTGTGATCCCGGCGAGTCGGGATTAATAGTTTGAGACATAAATTAATTTAGTAACCGGGGAATTTGTAAATTAAATAATCATAGTAAAAAGGTAGATTGAAATGAAATCAGTGAAAAAAAATAATTCTTTATCGGGAAAAATATTCAGAGTTATTTTTACTTTAATAATATTCGGAATTTGTAATTCTTCTCTTGCACAGCCTTCATTTATTTTTGGCAAACAATTTGGAACAGATAAAGAAGATTCTGGCCAGGATATTGTCACACTTTCGTCCGGTGATTTTGTACTGGCAGGTACAACATTCGGAAATTTATGTCCAAATGATTTGGGCAAGGGTGACGGATTCATAATTAAATATGACAGCACAGGAAATAAGATCTGGAAGAAACAATTCGGCACAAAAGAAAAAGATAGAGTGTGGGAGTTGGAAAAAGATGCCCGTGGTAATCTTTATGCTGCGGGGAATACAAATGGAACAGTCAACGGAAAACGATTCGGTGATCAGGATATGATTGTGTACAAGTTCGATAAAAATGGTGATTTGTTGAAAAGTGTGATTTTAGGAACAGACAGCACCGACAATTTAAGCCGGATTTATGTAGATAAAAATATGAACATATATATGGCAGGCAATACAAAAGGTAAATTAGGCAGCAATAGCTTCGGCGATTGGGATTATTTTATTATGAAACTTGATAGTAATTTTAATGAGATATGTACATATCAGTTTGGTACCGATAAAAGGGATTATTGCAGAGATTTTAAAATTGATAAAAACGGTAATATTTTTATCTGCGGATACACTATGGGAAATCCCGGAAGGGAAAATATTGGCTTAACAGATGCATTTGTTACTAAATATTCAAAACAGGGCAAACTGTTAAAAATATGGCAATTTGGTACGGATCAATATGATGATGCTAATTGTCTTTCAATCGACAAAAATGAAAATATATATTTGGCAGGAACTACATTCGGTAAAGTTGCATCCGAAAATAAAGGGAAAGAAGATGTATTTTTAATGAAGCTTGATAAGGATTGGAAGATAATCTGGAAGAAACAGTACGGAACACCTTCCTGGGATGAAGCATGGAGTCTGGAATTAATTAAATCAGATACGGAATTATTAGTAAGCGGTAGCAGCAATCCCGATGCATACTTAAGGTTATATGATACAAACGGGAACCTGGAGTGGAATGAAGTATTTGCTGCAAGAGGAAGAAAAGCTGGAACGGGAGGAAGGCATTTTGAAGTCTATAGAAATAAATATATTTATTTTACTGGATTTACATTTGCTGATCTATTCAGCAAAAATTCCAATCAGCAAAAGGATGATGCTTTTGTAGTTAAACTTGGATTATAACTATCAATAGTATTGAAAGGTAGTTTATTATTTAATGAATAAATGGCTTCAAGATTTTGCGTATAGAATAAATATAAGCTGGTGGAGCTTTGCTGTTTCAGGCGGCATTGCTTTAGTGATTGCTTTAGCAACAATAAGTTTTCAAGCAGTAAAAGCTGCAACTGCAAACCCTGTGGAATCACTCAGATATGAGTGATGACATCCCGCTTTGCGGGATTAAGAGTTTACGTTATGAGTAAACTCGGAATCCGGTTTACAATCCGGCATTTGTCGGACTCGGACGGATTAAATCTTTAAGATATGAATAAAAAGGAAATGTCATGTTAAAAAATTATTTGAAAATAGCGTTTAGAAATCTAATTCGCTTCAAAGCTTACTCTTTAATAAACATTTTCGGATTAGCCATAGGTATAGCTGCTTGCATACTTATAATGCTTTTTGTAAGGGATGAACTGAGCTACGATAAGTTTAATGAAAAAGCAGATAGAATTTACCGTGTTCACTCAATGGGGAAATTATTGGGGAGTGACTTAAATATGGCTGTCTCACCTGCTCCTTTGGGAGAAACAATGGTAAGTGATTTCCCTGAAGTAATTAAATCTACAAGGTTGGTTTATAATGCAAATATGCTTATCCGTTACAAGGATAATGTTTTTAATGAAACAAAATTCTTCTGGGCAGATTCCACAATTTTTGATGTCTTTACAATGCCGTTTATACAAGGGAATCCTAAAACTGCACTGAACGAACCCCACGCTATTGTTCTTACTGAAACCACGGCAAAAAAATATTTTGGAAACGAAGACCCCATAAATAGAATTATGAATATGGAAGACGGAACAGCTTACACAGTAAGAGGGGTTATAAAAGATTGTCCTGCCAATTCTCATTTTCACTATGATTTGTTTGCATCGCTTTCAAGCTGGGGCGGTGCTGAAAGAAATAAATTCTGGGTCAGCAATAATTTTTATACATACATTGTACTTAAAAAGGGTGCATCTGCGTCAGAGCTTCAAAAGAAATTGCCGGCGTTTGCAGCAAAATATGCTGGTCCTCAGCTTCAGCAATTACTCGGTATTACTTTCGATGAAGCTAAAAAACGCGGGTACAATTATGGATTTATAATGCAGCCGCTTTTAAGTATTCATTTAAACTCACATTTGGATTATGAGATAGAGCCGAACAGCGATATAAAGTACGTTTATATTTTCTCAATAATAGCACTATTCATTTTACTGATAGCGTGCATAAACTTTATGAACCTTACTACTGCAAGGTCTTCAATTCGATCTAAAGAAGTAGGTATCAGAAAAGTATTGGGTTCGAATAAAGCAAAACTAATAAAGCAATTTTTAAGTGAATCTGTCCTGCTTACGTTCTTTTCTGTTTTGATTGCTATCGTTCTGGTTGAAATTTTTCTTCCATCTTTCAGTCGGCTTTCCGGGAAAAATCTTCACACGGACTATTTTAAAAATCTTTTTGCTCTTCCCGCATTAGTTGTTACTGTATTGGTTGTAGGATTTCTTGCAGGAAGCTATCCTGCTTTTTTCCTTTCAGGATTTCAGCCGGTAAGAGTATTAAAAGGAAAGCTAAACGACGCTAAAAGTGGTTGGTTAAGAAGCGGATTAGTTGTTTTCCAGTTTGCAATTACAATTATACTCTTTGTCTGCACGTTTATCGTTTATAACCAGATGCAGTTCGTTCAGAATAAAAGGTTAGGCTTCAATAAAGAGCATGTTCTTGTTATACAAAGAGCCTGGGCGCTGGAAAACCATTCAGAGGCTTTTAAAGATGAGCTGCTGCAGAATTCAAATATAATAAGTGCTTCAAACACAGATAATCTACCGGGCAAATTATTCGGATCAACTGTTTTTAAACCGGAAGATGCTCCACAAAGTCAGCAATACCCGCTCTCTATAATGTCAACAGATTATGATTTCGCAAAGACATTGGGACTTAAACTATTGGAGGGGAGATATTTCTCAAGGGAAAGTACAACCGATACAACTGCAATTGTTCTGAATGAAGAGGCTGTAAAATTTATGGAGCTTAAAAACCCTTTGGGTAAAAGATTAATGATGCCTACGCCAAATAATAAGAGCAGGTTTTTTACAATTATCGGTGTCTTAAAAGACTTTAATTATGAATCATTACATCAGCGAATAAGACCATTAGCAATTATTCTTAATGCGGGGCAAACAGCTTATCTGCCGATCAGGCTGCGACCAGCTGATATTTCCGGCACTATTTCCTTTATAAAAGATGAGTGGGAAAAATTTGTACCGGGTAAACCGTTTGAATATTTCTTCCTCGATGAAGATTTCAACAAACTTTACCAATCCGAAATGAAAACGGGACAGATATTTACTTCGTTTTCTGTTCTAGCAATTTTAATTGCATGCCTCGGATTGCTTGGCTTAACGATCTTTACTGTTGAAAGAAGAATTAAAGAAATTGGGATAAGAAAAGTTTTAGGTGCATCGATATCAACCATAGTATTTCTTATTTCAAAAGAGTTCTTGAAATGGGTTTTAATCGCAAACTTAATTGCCTGGCCCATCGCTTACTATTTTATGAATAAATGGCTTGAGAATTTTGCTTACAGAACAGAAATGACCGTTTGGGTATTCATTCTTTCGGCTTTTATTGCGCTTTTAATTGCATTAATCACAGTTAGTTCTCAAACGATTAAAGCCGCAACAGCAAATCCTGTGGAATCACTCAGATATGAGTGATGACATCCCGCTTTGCGGGATTAAGAGTTTACGTTATGAGTAAACTCGGAATCCGGTTTACAATCCGGCATTTGTCGGACTCAGACGGATTAAATCTTTAAGGTATGAATAAAAAACAGAGGAGAATAAAATGTTAAAAAATTATTTGAAGATATCCTTAAGAAATATTTTCAGAAACAAAACATATTCAATAATTAATATCCTTGGTCTGTCAATTGGAATTACCTGTTCGATATTAATCCTCTTGTGGGTAACAGATGAATTTAGCTACGATCATTACCACAAAAATGCCAACAATATATATCGCATTGTCGGTGATGATGCTGTTGTGGGAAAAATGGCAATATCGTGCGGTCCGCTTGCAGAGTATATGAAAAACAATTTTCCGGATGTTGTTAGTGCAACAAGATATATGCCTTATGAAGAAGGATCGTCTTTTAAATACAAGGATAAAGTACTTCAGATAAAAAACGGGGCTTTCGCTGACCCGGACTTTTTTGAAATGTTTTCCTTCAGCTTTCTCAAAGGTAATCCTAAAACTGCATTATCGGATCTTTCAAAGATCGTTATTACCGAAAGTATGGCAAAAAGATTTTTTGGTAAAGAAAATCCTGTTGATAAAACACTTCTAATTGATGGTCAGAATCCAGCGGTAGTCTCTGCTGTTATAAAGGATTTGCCAGCCAATTCACAATTGCAGTTTAATTTTATAATCAGTACGCAAATATTAAAATACATAGGCTTTCCGCTTGACGAATGGTACAATGCTGGTCTCCACACATTTATTCAGGTTGAAAGTACTACCGATATTCAAAAGTTTAACACGCAAATAGCCGGAATTATGTCGAAACAGATTCCAGGTTTTAACAGGAAACTTCTTCTTCAGCCTTTAACCGATATACATTTAAATACTGATTTTTACGGCGACTTATCGGGACTTGGAGATAAAAAATATATCTACATTTTTTCCGCTATCGCTTTATTTCTTATTCTGATTGCTTGTATTAATTATATAAACATTTCCACGGCCAGAGTATTCAAAAGATCGAAGGAAGTCGGTTTGCGAAAAATAATGGGCTCCAACCGTTTACAGGTAATAAAACAATTTTTCATTGAGTCAATAATGGTAGTTGTTGCCTCGTTTACTATAGCAGTTGCTTTGATTGAAGTCTTTCTGCCGTTATTTAACAGGGTATCTGGTAAGATGTTAACAATAAATTATTATGATGGGACATTTTTCAGCGTTGTATCTGTGCTGCTTATTATTGTTGCACTTTTATCCGGCGCTTACCCGGCTTTATATCTTTCATCTGTCAAACCAGTCCACTCGTTAAAAAAGATTTTAAGAGACGGTAAGAAAGGATCGTTATTCAGAAAAGTGTTGGTTGTAGTCCAGTTCTCTCTTTCAATAATATTGATTGCCGGAACGGCGACTATATACAGGCAACTTAATTTTGTTAAAAATAAAAAACTGGGATTTGACAAAGAAAACATAATCCTTTTCAGCGCAAAGGGTAAATTTCAACAAAACTACAATACAATGAAGAACGAATTATTAAAACAGTCTTCTATAATTAATGTTACAGCTGAGGACAGATTGTTCACAAATTCCAAGATGTCAACAACCAATTTGTATTGGGAGGGGAAGGAAGACAAAACAGAGATCAATATAGGTTACTCGTATGTTGATTATAATTTCTTTGATATGTTGAACGTTGAATTGAAGGAAGGAAGAAATTTTTTGCGGGATATAAGTACAGATCAGACAGCATTTATTTTGAATGAAGAAGCTATTAATCAAATGAAATTCAGGCGTCCCATCGGGAAACAATTTTCATTGAATAATATCCGTGGGGAAATAATTGGTATAATTAAAAATACTAATTTCAAATCACTGCATTACAAAATCCAGCCGAATGCATATATGCTTCTTTCTAACTACTCGGATCTTTCTTTTAAGTACAATGGAATTATCTATGTAAAAACAGCAACGGGCAAAACCAGAGATGCAATTTCTGCAATTGAGAATATCTGGAAGAAAGAGAATCCCAATCTACCGTTTGAATATCATTTTTTAGATGAAACAATCGACAAACAATATACTAAGGAAATTCAGACCGGTGAGATTTTTAGCTGGTTTTCATTAATTGCCATTTTTATTTCTTGTCTGGGATTGTACGGATTAAGCTTGTTCATTATTGAAAACCGTACAAAGGAAATCGGGGTGCGAAAAGTTTTAGGAGCTTCAATTCCGGGCATTCTTAAATTGTTTTATAACGATTTTTCAAAATTGATTTTACTATCTACAATTATTGCCTGTCCGCTTACGTGGTATGGGATAAATAAATGGCTGCAGAACTTCGCCTATAGAATTGATATAAACGTGTGGGTGTTTGTTCTTTCCGGCGGAATTGCTTTAGTAATTGCATTGGCAACTGTAAGCTTCCAGGCAGTTAAAGCAGCAACAGCAAATCCTGTTGAGAGTTTACGTTATGAGTAATATCGTAAACTCGAAATCCCGGCGAGTCGAATTAAGGGTCGGGATTAAATCATTAAGGTATGAATAAAGTGGAGATGTTATGCTTAAAAGTTATTTCAAAGTTGCGTTTAGAAATTTAATCAGAAACAAAACGTTTTCAATCCTAAATATTGTCGGACTCGCGGTCGGGCTTGCATGCACAATTCTTATTCTGCTTTGGATATCCGATGAATTGAGTTATGACAAATATTTGCCGAATTCAGAAAATATTTACAGGGTGAACTCCAGGTTCAAGATCGGAAGTAATGATTTTGACTCACCTCTTTCTTCCGATATGATGGGGCAGACTCTTAAAAAAGATTATCCTGAGGTTAGAAATTATACTACACTTTATGCTTTTAACAAAATGAAAATGGTAAAAAAGGGGAATGATTATTTAACAGAATACAGAACAGTATATGCTGATTCCAACTTCTTCAGTGTATTTAAGTTCCCGGTAATTGAAGGTAATCTTGAAAAAGCGTTAACACAACCTAATACTGTTGTAATAAATGAAACTATTGCCAAAAAATATTTTGCAAAAACAAATGTAGTTGGTGAAACAATTGAAACAAATGAAAATGGCGGTACCGTATATAAAATTACTTCTGTAATAAAAGATATGCCCTCAAATACTCATTTTCATTTTGATTTCATTTTTCCGATGAAAAATCTGAAATATCCTTTCGGTAATTATATGACGTCCAACTTTTATACTTATTTGCAATTAAAGCCGGGTACCGATTATAAAGCGTTTGAGCCTAAATTAAAACAATATATTCTTAATTATTCCTGGCCTTTTATAGAACAGATTATAAAAGCGGATACCTTTGAAGATTTTGAAAAAGCCGGAAATGTAATTGTTCATTCATTAACTCCGCTAAAAGATATTCACTTATATTCAAATAGACTTAGTGAACTTGAAGGAAACGGCAGTATCAACTATGTATATATTCTAAGTACAATTGCTTTATTCATTTTATTGATAGCATCGATTAATTTTATGAATCTTACAACGGCTAATTCTGCGAAACGTGCCCGCGAAATTGGTATCCGCAAGGTTCTTGGTACAGACCGGAGAAGACTTGTTACGCAGTTTCTTACAGAAAGTGTATTACTTGCTTATATTTCTACAGTAGGAGCTATTGTTATTGTCGATCTGCTACTTCCTCTATTCAATTCAATTTCGGGTAAGAATTTCAGCTTTAATAACATATTCTCAGCTACAGGTATCTTAATTTTGGCATTTCTTCCTGTCTTAGTTGGACTGTTTACCGGAAGCTATCCGTCATTTTTTCTTTCATCATTTAAACCGGTTACGGTATTAAAAGGCAAACTTGTATCAGGTAGAAAAGGATTCAACCTGAGAGGGTCACTTGTGGTTTTTCAGTTTTCAGCCTCTATTATCCTTATAATTTCAACTGCCTTAATATATAGTCAGCTTAATTATATTCAGAATAAAAAACTTGGCTACAACAAAGAACAGGTTCTGATTATTAATAACACTGCGGCATTAGGTGATAATATCAAAGCTTTCAAAAACGAAGTATTACAGGTCCCCGGTGTAAACCAGTCAACGATCACAAATTTCCTGCCGGTTCCTTCTAACAGGAATAATTTTACATTTTTCAAGGAAGCGGTTTTCGATATTAAATCCGGATTTGATATGCAGAAATGGACTGTGGATTATAACTACATAAGTTTTATGGGGATGGAAATCTTAGAAGGCAGAGATTTTTCAAAGAACTTTACAACTGACAGTACAGCAATGATCATAAACGAAGCCGCAGCAAAAGTAATCGGACTGAAAAATCCAATTGGGAAGGAGTTGTATTCGGTTACAGGTCCAGATTTAAAGACCAGGATCAGCTATAAAGTAATAGGCGTTATAAAGGACTTCAATTATGAATCACTCAAAATGCCTGTTGGTCCGCTTTGTCTCATTCTTGGTAAAGACGCAGGTGCATGTTCATTCAGAATAGATTATGCAAGTGTTGCCGGAATTATTAATAAAACCGGTAAAATATGGAAAAACATGTCTCCATCAATCCCGTTTAGCTACAGGTTTATGGATGAATCTTTCAATAATATGTACACGGAAGAAAGAAACGTTGGTTTGACGATTCTGTCGTCATCTGTATTTGCTGTACTGGTGGCATGTCTTGGCTTATTCGGGTTAAGTATATTTATGGCTCAGCAAAAAACAAAAGAAATTGGTATCAGGAAAACACTCGGCGCATCTGTTTCAGGAATACTATATCTGCTTTCAAAAGAATTTATGAAGTGGATACTGGCTGCAAATATTATTGCCTGGCCGCTTTCCTATTTCTTCATGGAAAAATGGCTACAGGATTATGCTTACAGAACTTCTATTAACTGGTGGATATTTATAGTTACCGGTGGCATTTCAATTCTGATTGCAATAACTACAGTCAGTTTCCAGGCAATTAAAGCCGCAACTGCAAACCCGGTTGAGTCATTAAAATACGAATAACAGGAAAAGTTATGTTTAAAAATTATTTGAAGATTGCTTTTAGAAATTTAATAAGGTTTAAAACATATTCCTTTATTAATATACTTGGGCTTGCAGTTGGTATAGCTTGCTGTCTTCTGATTGTACTTTATATCCACGACGAACTGAGCTACGACAGCTTTAACAAAAATGCGGACAGAATTTTCAGGATAAATACAGATCTTAAATTCGGCGATTCTGATCTTCATATACCTGTTGTTTCCGATATGATGGGGCAGCTTCTTAAGCAGGATTATCCCCAGGTTGAACAATATACACGTATTTACACCTTTGATGGACCTAAGCTGGTAAAAAAGGGAAACGAATTTAATAACGAGTCGAAGATTGCGTATGTCGATTCAACATTCTTTAAAGTATTTACATTTCCTGCCGTTTCCGGCAATACGGATCATGTTCTCAACGAACCAAATACAGTTGTTATAACAGAATCAACAGCTAAAAAGTATTTCGGTACAGCCGATGCTTATGGTAAATTTATTGAAACAAATGAAAACGGAGGCACGGATTATAAAGTTACGGCAGTAATTAAGGACATGCCGGAAAATTCACACTTCAGGTTTGATTTTCTTTTCCCGATGGAAAATCTGAATTATGACTGGGGAAACTTCGTCTCATCGAACTTTTATACATACCTTTTGTTAAAGCCCGGAACTAACTACAAGCAGTTCGAGAAAAATTTTGTAGAGTATAACGATAAATATGTATTCCCGTATGCTAAAGATCATTTACAAATTAACAGCAAAGAAGAGTTTGAAAAAGCGGGGAATAAAATTGAAAATACTCTCATTCCTCTTACAGATATTCATTTATATTCCAAACGTTCACAGGAATTAAGTCCTACCGGAAATATAGAGTACGTTTACATATTTGCTGCGGTTGCTTTATTCATCTTACTGATCGCCTGCATCAATTTCATGAATCTAACTACGGCACGTTCTGCAAACCGTGCAAGAGAGGTAGGAATTCGCAAAGTGCTTGGAACAGAACGTAAAAACCTTATCGTCCAGTTCCTGTTAGAATCAACCTTGCTGGCTTTTATTGCAGTGGTTTTGGCAGTCATCATTGTTTATAACATTTTACCTTTATTCAATCATATCGCAGGGAAGGAACTAAAGGTAAACAAGCTGTATTCATCTCCTATTTTATTTTTCCTGGTTCTGCTTCCTTTCATAATCGGAATTATAGCGGGAAGTTACCCGGCATTCTTCCTTTCACGATTTATGCCCGCACACATAATTAAAGGAAAGTTGGCGAGCGGAAGCAAAAGCAAAGGATTCAGAAGTGCTCTTGTTGTATTCCAGTTTGCCACTTCAATTATTCTTATAACGGGAACTATCATCATCTATAACCAGCTTAATTACATTCAAAATAAAAATCTCGGTTATCATAAAGACCAGCTTCTCATAATAAACGATACGTACAATCTTCACAATATTGATGCATTCAAAAACGAAATGCTTAAAGTTCCGGGAGTAATGTCCGGCACAATATCAGGTTTTCTTCCGGTTCCATCTGCAAGAAACTTCAGCGCTTTCTTTAAGGAATTATCAATGGTTTCGGAAAGCGGTATTACTATGCAAAGGTGGAAAATAGATTACGATTATATAAAAACGCTCGGTATTAAAATAAAAGAGGGAAGAAACTTCTCAAGGGATTTTGGAACAGATTCCAGTTCTATTATTCTGAATGAAGTTGCGGTAAAACAATTAGGGTATAAAAACCCTGTTGGTCAAAAGATATATACCTGGATAAAAGACGATAAAATTGTTGCTTATGACATCATAGGAGTTGTAAAGAATTTTAATTATGAATCGCTGCGGCAAAACATTGGTCCGTTATGCATGATATTAGGCAGGAATTATGATAACGTCACCTTTAAAATCAATGCGGCTAATACGGTAAGTATCATAAATAAGGCTGAATCCATCTGGGAAAGTATGGTGCCCGGGATGACTTTCAGCTACAAATTTATGGATGAATCATTCGATGAAGTTTATAAGGCGGAACGACGTGTTGGCATTATAGCTCTTTCATTTTCAGCACTTGCTATTATTGTTGCATGTCTTGGTTTGTTCGGACTTGCAACATTTCTTGCCGAACAAAAAACAAAAGAAATCGGCATAAGAAAAGTTTTGGGAGCTTCCACACCATCTATTCTTTTAATGCTTTGCAAAGAATTTATAAAATGGATAATCGTTGCCAATTTAATTGCATTCCCGGTTGCTTACTACTTTATGAACAAGTGGCTGCAGGATTTTGCATACCGGATAAACATAGACTGGTGGCTGTTTGTATTTTCAGGTTGCATTGCGCTTGTTGTTGCCTTATTAACCATTAGCCTTCAGGCAATTAAAGCTGCAACTGCAAATCCGGTTCAGTCATTAAAATATGAATAAATGTATAATTAGTTAGCTGTAGTCTAAACCATTAAGGTATGAATAATTTTTTCAGGAGAGTTAAATGACAAAAAATTATTTCAAAATAGCCATCAGGAACATAGTTAAATATAAACTATACTCCTTTATAAATATAGTTGGATTAGCAGTGGGTATAGCAATTTGCCTGTTAATATTTCTGTTTATAAGTGATGAATTGAGCTATGATAAGTTTTACCCTAATTCAGACAGAATATATAAAGTAATACGTGAAAAAGGGGAAGGGAATGAATTGGAAGGTGTTACGCCCTTGCCTTTGTGCGAAGCATTAAGGACAGACTTTCCGGAACTGGAAGTCATTCAGGTTAGGAGCGCCAGTAATGTTATTAGTTATAAAGAAAAAACTTTCACTGAAAACGAATTTGATTATGTGGACTCAAATTTTTTCAAGGTTTTCTCATTTAACCTGGTTGAAGGGGACCCTAACACAGCGCTAAAAAATCCGAACTCCGTTGTTATTACAAAAGAAATTGCGAAAAAGTATTTTGGAAATGAAGATCCAATGGGAAAGACTCTTATTTCAGAAAATAAAGACCCTCTTATGGTAACCGGGGTGATGGAAAATGTTCCGGAGAAATCTCATATACAATTTGATTTTCTGTCACCCAAATCAGGCTATATCCGGGATTGGATGAAAGACTGGCATCCTTCCATGTTTGCTACTTATATTCTTCTTCCCAAAAATTATTCTGTGGAAAACTTTTCCAAAAGACTTCCGGCTTTTCTCGAAAAATATATTGGTAAAGATGAAGTAATAAATAATCAACGACTGAAATTGCAGCCCTTAAGAGATATTTATCTTTATTCTTCTGATATAAAGTTTAATCCCATAGATAAACAGGGCGATATAAGTGAAATTTATATTTTCTCAACGATCGCACTTATAATTTTAATTCTTGCTGTTATTAACTATATGAATCTTTCTACTTCACGATATTCAAACAGGATGGGTGAGATTGGTATCAGGAAGGTTATAGGAGCCCAACGCAGACAGCTTGTTAAACAATTTCTTGGTGAGTCTGTTATAACATGTCTTATAGCTGTTGTATTATCTATAATATTAATCGAACTACTTTTGCCTGCATTTAATACCCTGATGACAAAGGACATACAATTTGAGATTTTCAGAAATCTAAAACTTACAGGGGGGATCGTATTATTTGGAATAATTATCGGGTTGGTATCGGGAAGTTACCCTGCAATGTTTTTGTCTTCATTCAATCCACTAAACATAATCAAAGGTTCAACTTCTCCCGGGGCTAAAGGTTTGTTGTCGAGAAAGATTTTAATTGTGGCGCAATACACATTAGCCGTTGCATTTATAACCTGTACAATTATAGTATCGCTGCAGCTCAATTATATAAGAAATAAAAATCTTGGTTTCGCAAAAGAAAACCTGGTTACAATGAATATGCCGTTTAAGTACATGGACAATTTTGATACATATAAAAATGAAGTATTAAAAAATAAAAATATCGTTAGCGTTACAAGGGCAGCAGCCATTCCACCAAATCCTTTAGGCATTACAAACCCGGTTGAATTTTTAATCAATGGGGAAAAGAAAACCTTATGGGCTCACGTTTTGCACGTGGATTATGATTTTATTGAAACTCTTGGATTAAAAATAAAAAAGGGGAGGAGTTTCTCTAAAGAATACGGAACCGACGAAAAAGATGCGTTTATTTTTAACGAAGCCGCTATAAAGTCTATTGGAGCAAAAGATATTATCGGAAGTGTAGTTGAATATTTTGACGAGAAAAAGAAGGTTATTGGTGTTGTTGAAGATTTTAATTACTGGACGCTGCATGAAAAAATTGAACCGGTGGTTATTTATATATCAAAACATAATTGCTGGCGGATAGCCGCAAAAACCCGTTCCGGTAATATTATCCAAACTATGAGTTTTTTGAAGAGTAAATGGGAAGATATTTTTTCCGGTTGGCCGTTTGAATTTTCGTTTGTCGACAATAAGCTTAATGAACTATATAAAAAAGAAATAAAGTTAGGAGCACTCTCAGAATACCTTACTGTACTTGCGGTGTTTATTGCTTGTCTCGGTTTGTTTGGGCTTTCATCTTTTACTGCGAAAAAGAGAACAAAGGAAGTAGGTATTCGTAAAGTTTTAGGTGCATCGATTAGTGATATTGTGAGACTCCTTTCAAAAGAATTCCTGATACTGGTTTGTATAGCTGACATAATTGCTTTGCCGCTTGCTTATTATTTTATAAATAATTGGCTGCAGGATTTTTCTTACAAAATCGCTCCAAGTATCTGGGTATTTATCCTGTCTGGTATTTTTGCACTTTTTGTCGCAATCTTCACTGTAAGCTTTCAAGCAATAAAAGCTGCAACGGCAAATCCAGTGGAATCATTGAAGTATGAGTGATGACATCTAACTAAGACTGATTGAGAGTTTACGTTATGAGTAAACCCGAAATTCTGCTACGACGGGATTAAATCATTACGGTATGAATAATTTTTTCAGGAGAGTTAAATGTTAAAAAATTATATCAAAATAGCGTTAAGAAATCTCCAAAAGAATAAGGGGTATTCTTCAATAAATATTTTTGGCTTGGCTGTGGGAATTGCCTGCTGCGTAATAATATTGCTTTATGTCCGGAATGAGCTTGGTTATGATAAGTTTTATAAAAATGCCGATTCGATTTATCGTGTGTATATAAGATCATCGATAAATGGTCAGGAAAGTTGCAACTGCAAAACAGCAGCTCCATTGGGAAATACACTTGTTCGTGATTTCCCTGAAGTAATTGCATTCACAAGAATAGGATTTTTCGGAAATCATGTTTTGAATTACGAAGATAAAATTTTTCGGGAACGTCGTGTATATACAGCGGATTCAAATTTCTTTGATTTCTTTTCACTTCCGCTTATAATCGGTGACCCAAAGACTGTTCTAAGCCAGCCGAATAGTATTGTAATGACCCAATCCGCCGCTCAAAAATATTTTGGCAATGAAGATCCGGTTGGAAAAATCATAAATGTGGATTCCCAAACTTCATACATGGTCACAGGTTTAATGAAAGATTTTCCGGCTAATTCAAGTTTTAGATGTGATATCCTTTTATCAATGTCAACGTATCCGGTAACAAAAAATGAATCCTGGCTCAATATGTCCTACACAACGTATATTCTTTTACAAAATGGTGTTGAGCCGTTTATCTTTCAAAAAAAATTAAGGAAAATTGTTGATGATGAGGTGGGACCACAAGCGGAAGCGGCTCTTGGAATTCCTTTCAGTGAGTTTCTTAACAAGGGCAATAAGTGGGATTTTTATCTTCAACCGCTAACATCAATTTATTTGTACTCTCAAAGGGATTATGGAATTGATCCGAACTCTGAATGGGCTGACCAAAGCACAAGCAATATAGATTATGTATATATTTTTTCCGCCGTAGCCTTTTTCATTTTGCTTTTGGCTATTATAAATTTTATAAATTTGACTACTGCCAGGTCTGAAACCAGATCTAAAGAGGTCGGGATAAAAAAAACACTCGGATCTAAAAAAAGTAAATTAATAGAACAGTTCCTCACCGAATCAATTGTAGTTGCACTGCTTTCGGTTCTAATATCAATTACTTTAATAGAAATCACACTGCCGTTTTTTAATCAATTGGCAGGAAAGAATTTAAAGCTTGAGCTATTAAATAATGTATATACAATTCCAGGTTTAATACTATTTGCTATTATTATCGGAATACTATCGGGCAGCTATCCCGCTTTTTATCTTTCATCATTCAAACCTGTTCAACTGTTCAAGTCAGGCTTCGAGAAGAAAATTAAAAAGAGCACGTTAAGAAGCGGGCTGGTTGTTGTTCAATTTACTGTTTCAATTGCTTTAATAATAAGTACAATTATTATTAGAAATCAGCTTAGTTATATTCAAAATAAAAACCTTGGTTTTAATAAGGAACACCTTTATACAATAAAGAATTTCGGAGTTCCCGAAAACAAATTACGTGTATTTGAACAGGAAGTATTAAAGAATCCGGATGTTATTTCATTAACAAATTCCTCCATCATGTTTTTCCCGGGCATTCCCGGCGACGGTTATTCGTATAATGAGAGACAGGTTTCAAATACAATTTCCAGTCAATATCTGGATGTTGATTATAATTTTTTAAAAACATATAAAATACCATTGCTTCGGGGGCGGTTCTTTTCTGAAGAATTCCCGTCCGATACAACATCGGTTGTAATAAACGAAGCTATGAATAAGCAATGCGGGGCGGAAGATGCTGTAGGTAAAGAATTAATTCAGATAGGAAATCAGTCAAAGACATATAAAATTATCGGTGTAATTAATAATTTTAATTATCAGTCACTTCATGAACAAATTAAACCGTTGGTACTTTTCTTAAGTCCGGTAACACAAGCAGCTAGTATTTTAGCAGTACGGATATCTTCAACTAATGTCAGAAATACAGTGGCATTCATTAATAATACATGGAAAAATATCACCGGTGGAGAAGATATTTATGCTTCTTTTGTAGATCAGGATTTAGCCTATCTTTATAAATCCGAAGAGAGGGCAGGTACGGTTACAACTTTATTTTCTGGTCTTGCAATATTTATTGCATGTCTCGGATTGTTCGGATTAGCTTCCTTTGTTACAGAGCAAAGGAGAAAGGAGCTCGGTATACGAAAAGCACTTGGAGCCACTGTTTTCGAATTAATAAGTATGTTATCAAAAGAATTTACTAAATGGGTTTTAATTGCAAATATAATAGCCTGGCCTCTTGCTTATTATATAATGAATAATTGGTTGAACAATTTTGCATACAGGATAAATATAACACTGTGGGTATTTATCATTTCGGGAATAACAGTATTGGTTATTGCGTTATTAACCGTTAGCTCACATGCAATAAAAGCGGCAACCGCAAATCCGGTTAAAGCATTGAAATATGAATAAGGAAAAATAAAAATGCTAAAAAATTATTTCAAAATTGCGTTTAGAAATTTAAAGAAGAAAAAACTATTCTCTTTTATAAATATTATGGGATTCACAGTAGCAATTTCCTGCAGCCTATTGATTTTTTTGTGGGTTAGTAACGAACTAAACTATGATCGATTCAATAAAAATTATGACAGAATTTATAAGTTGGAGGAAACTGATAATACTATGATGGCACCGGGAGTTAAAAAATTACTCGATGGCAAAATTCCCGGGATAGAAGAGACTGTTAGATTTAAATATTGGAAAAGAGATTGTTTACTGCAAAACGACAAATCAAGCTATTTAGTCACGAACCTTGCGTACGCAGATAAAAATCTGTTTGACATTTTTTCATTCAAATTCTCTCAGGGTAATCCAAAATATGCATTGACTGATCCGAATTCTATTGTACTAACCAAATCCATTTCTAAAATTTTATTTGGCGATGGTACAGCCGTGGGCAAGTTTATCCGTTTTAATAACTTTGTTGATTATAAAATTACAGGGGTAATTGAAGATATTAAAAACTCACATCTCCCTGTAACGGCATTTGCTTCTTATATAACTCTTGAAAAACAAAGTCGCTACTATGCGGATAATCTGTACGGCACGGAATTCCCGACTTATATGCTGTTAAATAAAGAAGCCTCTCCAAAAAACATCGAAAAGCAAATAAATAATTTTTTAGGAAAGTACCCTCGTTGGTCGAATGTAAAACCGGATCTTCGTCTGATCCCTTTGAAAGACATTTATTTTTCCAGCAGGTATGAATATGAAGAATGGACAATGCACGGAAATAAAACTACTGTATATATTTTTATGATTGTTGCTTTTGTTATAATATTAATCGCAGTCTTCAACTATTTGAACTTAACCACGGCATTTTCATCTGTAAGGAGTAAAGAAGTTGCCGTAAGGAAAATGGTGGGGGCTTCAAAGAAGGAATTGTTTTTCCAATTTATAGGTGAATCGGTATTAACTTGTTTAATATCTTTATGTGCAGCAATAGAGCTGGTTTTATTAATCCTCCCCATATTAAATAATTCGTTTAACCAAAGTCTTAATACTTCCGAACTTTTTTCGGCAAACATAATTGCCGCTACTATAGCCGGTGTAGTAATTGTTGGAATAGTTGGAGGTCTTTATCCTGCCGTAATATTAGCATCGATGCAGCCTATAGCTGCATTAAAAACAAATAAAGTAAAAGGAAGTAAAGCTGTTCTATTTAGAAACAGCCTGGTTATTATCCAATTTGTTACTTCAATAATCCTGATCAGCGGTTCTATAATTATTCATAACCAGATGGGCTTTATTAAAAATAGGGACCTGGGTTTTGATGAAACCAACATAGTAAATATTCAATTGAACGATGACTTGCTAAAAAATAAAGAACTATTTAAAGAAGAATTAGTGAAAATATCCGGGGTTAAATCCGTTGCCTTTTCGCATGAGTTACTCGGAGTAGGATGGTGGCAGGCTACGGTTAAATATAAAGATGAAACGACTCACATGGCGGTCACTACGGTTGATCCGGATTTTTTAGAAACCTTTGGAATAGAATTAACAAACGGAAGAAATTTTAGTTGGGAAAACAAAACAGATCAAACCGGTAACGGAAATTCAAGTGGAAAATTCATTGTTAATCAAACAGCTTTAAAAATGCTTGGTGGCGAAAAATTTTTGGGGCAAGAAATATCGTTAACTGATTGGGGAAAAGGTACTATTATAGGAGTTGTCAAAGATTTTAATTTTAAGTCGCTTCATTCAAAATTAGAGCCGTTGATTTTATGCTGGGACAAACAAGGTCATCA
>Ga0307442_1000334_pt1 | contig 22494 bp, 12 predicted proteins | sample SalMarWE160430MG_FD_202143 | JGI IMG/M metagenome (GOLD analysis project Ga0307442, IMG submission 202143) | Salt marsh sediment microbial communities from the Plum Island Ecosystem LTER, Massachusetts, United States - WE1604-30 | ecosystem: Environmental > Aquatic > Marine > Intertidal zone >...
TATCGACGCGATCCTGCCGAACGCGATCGGCACGACCGCGATCCTCTTCGCATTCACCGCCATCCTCGGGATCGCGCTCGGCTATGCCAACCGCGTCGGCACGGTGTGGGTCAACACACTGATGCTGCAGAACCTGCAGCTGCGCCTGCACGACAAGCTGATTAAGCTCGGCCCGAGCTATCACGCGCGCCATGACGTCGGCGAGAACCAGGCCGTCATCATGAACTACTCGCGGCAGGCGCAAGGCGCGCTGAGGGACGTTCTCTCCTCGCCCATCGTGCGCAGTATCTCGCTCGTCTCCGCGATCGTGCTCCTCTTCTACAACCTCTCCAAGCTCCAGGGTCAGGACAGCGTTGTCTACGTCGTCGCCGCGGCGGTTCTGATCGTGCTGCCGCTCGGCGGCTGGTGGCTCGCCGGCCGCCTGCGCCGCGCCAACGTGCTCCTTCAGGAGCAGCAGAGCATAGTGGCGAACACGCTCGTCGACTCGCTGACGACGCCGCAGGAGGTCCAGCTCATGAACGCCGGACCGCGGCGTTCGGAGACCTTCGCGGCGCGGCTCAAGGCGCAGGCCGAGGCGCAGATCAGAAGCGCGCTCCAGAGCGAGGTCGCGGTGCAATTCCCGCAGGCCGTCCCGACACTCCTGCAGATCGGGCTGATCCTCTGGGCGGTCTTCGTCGTTGGCGGCAGCGCCGCCGTACAGGCGGCGGTGGCGATCTATCTCTTCGTGCCGCGCGTCGTCGCTCCGATCCAGGAGCTGATCACCTTCTACACGAGCATCAACAACGCCTGGCCGGCGGTCGAGAAGGTCGGGATGCTGCTCGACGAGCCGCTCGAGGTGGCCGACAAAGGCAAGAAGGCAGCGGCCGACGTGACTGGCTACGACGTTGTCCTCGAGCACGTCACCTATCGCCCGACGCCGGAGCTCACCGTCCTGAGCGACGTGAGCTTCCGCTTCCCGACCGGCAAGATCACCGCGCTCGTCGGCCTGTCCGGCTCCGGCAAGAGCACGGTCTTGAAGGTGATCTCGCGCCTCTTCGATCCTAATGACGGTCGCGTCACCGTCGGCGGCACGGACGTGAAGGAGATCAAGCTGGCCGCGCTCCGATCGCTGATGGGAAGTGTGTCGCAGTTCCCGATGTTCATCGAAGCGGATGTGCGGGAGAACATGCGTCTCGCCGCGCCCGACGCCAGCGACGAGGCGATGGAAGCCGCCTGCCGCGCCGCCGACATCTGGGTGGCGCTCGAGCGCATCGCTCCGGCCGACCCGCTCGGCGCCCCGGTCTCGCGCGCCGCCGGCAAGGCAGGGCTGTCGGGCGGCGAGCGCCGGCGGCTGGCGATCGCGCGCACGCTTCTCGCCGACCCGCACATCCTCCTCCTCGACGAGCCGGCGGCGGGCATCGACGTCCTCTCCGTCAACCGCATCGCAGAGGAGCTTCGCCGCGTCACGCCGGGCCGCACCATCGTGCTCGTGGAGCACAACATCCCTTTGATCTCGTCGGTCGCCGATCTCGTCTGCTGCCTCGAGGATGGCCGCATCACCGACGTCGGCACGCCGGCCGAGCTCGCCGCGCGGCCGACGCTCTTCAAGAAGCTGATGGATACGCAGCTCGCCTACGGCGACCAGGCCGGATACGAGGTGAAGGCATCGGTGCCGGTCAGGAGGATCGAGGCGCCGCCGACGCAAGGTGCGCCGAAGGGCGGACCCGGGGCGTCGGCGGGCCAGCCCGGCCAGGCGCGCGCGGCAAAGCCTGGTGCGCCGAAAGGAATGAAGGAACCGGCGTGATCGAAGGGATCGCGGGGAGTGATCGATGGCTGATGCAGAAGAAATCCGCGCGGGCCTGATGGAGCGCTATCTCGGCCTCGCGCCGGGGCTGGAGGATCAGGCGCTGAGCCTTATCGTGGAGACCGGCGTGCGCGCGGTCGGAGGCGATGAAGGCTCGCTCCTCGTCTACAACCCGGAAGCCAACGACCTGACCTTCGTGATGACCTACGGCAATCCCGAGGCGGAACGCATGCTGGTCGGGACGCAGGTTCCGATGGGAAGCCTCGCGGGGCTCGCCGCGGAGACCGGCCAGGTGCAAATCGGAGCGCCGCGCTACAAGGACACGACGCTCGCCGAGGCGGCGGGCAGCGTGCAATCCGTCATATCCGCGCCGATGATGATCGGCGACCGCCTGATCGGCGTCATCACCGCGATCTCCAACAGGCCGGAGAAGCGCTTCACCGAGGCCGACGGGCAGCTTTACGCCTGCCTGGCAACCGTCGCCGCGCTGGTCGTGAACCAAGCGCTGCTATTGCGTGGGCAAGGCGAAGGCACTACCGGCGGCGCTCCGGCGGCGCTCGCTCCCGATCCGGCGGCGCAGGACGTGCTCGACCGTGTGGGTCGGTTGCTACAGCGCGACAGCGCGACCGTGAGGCAGCTCTCGCGGATGCTCGAGGCGGTGGAGGCGATGGTGCCCGGAGGCGCCGCGCAATGAGCCTTGCGGGGGGGCTCCTTCAGCGCGCCCTTGCCGTTCCGATCGAAGAGCTGGCGAAGGGCGAGCTTGCGCCGGTGATCGTCGGCATTCTCGACAGCGGGATCGACGGCTCGCATCCCGATCTCGCCGGGCGGGTGACAAGTGCTGCGATCTTCGAGGCCGACGCGGAGGGCAACGTCGCCGTGCGCGACGCCGATCCGGGCGAGAACAACGACCTCTACGGCCACGGCACTGGCGTCGCCTCGATCATCGCGCGGATCGCGCCCAACACGCTCTTCAGCGATTTCCGCGTGCTCGGCGGCAACAATCGCGGCAGCGGCGAGGCGCTGATCGCCGGCTTCGAAGCGGCTGTCGCGAGCGCCGCCGCCCTGCTCAACATGAGCCTCGCGGCGAGCGAGAAACACGTGCCGCGCATGAACGTGATCTGCGAGAAGGCCTACCGCAAGGGCGTCCCGATCGTCGCGGCGCGCCGCAACATGCCGTTTCAGGACGAGGGCTTTCCGGCAGCGCTCATCCCCTGTGTCGGCGTCGACAACGAGGGCGAAGGCCCGGAGGGCGACTGGCTCTACCGCAACGACGTGATCGAATATTCCGCGCACGGCGTGAACGTACCGGTCGCGGCTCACGGTGGCGGCTACACTACGATGACCGGCACCAGCTTCGCGACGCCGATCATGTGCGGCTTCGTCGCGCTCCTCCTCGGCGCCTATCCCGGGCTGCGGCCCTTCGAGGTGAAGGCGCTCTTGAAGGCCGCGGCGGCGGAAGGGGCGGGCTGACCGCCTTCTTCTGCGGGGGCCGTCTGCCCTCAACGTGGAGGTCGTACATGCGGAAGGTGCCGTATCCTTTGGCGAGCGGGACCATGCCGACGTAGTTGCACGTGAACTCGCCGCGGGTCTCCAGCAACAGGACCGCGGCGAAGGCTTCCGTCACGAAGACGGCGCCCGGCGGGGTGATCGGCTCGATCCGTGCCGCCCGCGACAGCGAGCGGCCGTAGAACGTGTTGTGGCCGACGATCGGATCCCAATCCGCGAAGACCGGCCCATAATGCGCACCGACCCGCATGGTAGGCGCTTCGCTGCGGCCGATAACGGCGCCGTCGATTGCTGCGAGCCGCGCCTGCACGGCAAGGCAGATCTCGGCGGCTGTCCGAATGTCGGGGACGACGAGATGGATGGCGTCGCCCCAGGTGTTCTTGAGCGCGACGGCGCCGGCCTTCTCCGCGACGACGTCGCCGATCGCCCGCATCACCGTGTTCCAGAAGACCGGCAGATACTTCTCCGGCATGCGCGAAAAGCCGGGAAGATCGCCGAAGACGATCGCGGAGCATTGGCGCGGCTCGGCCGGCTTGCGGCGACGCGAGCGGACCGGCTCGCCACCGAGTTGCACGACCGTCTGGCGCCGCGCCTTGTCGGCTGCCCAAGCCGCAGCCGGCGCCGAGTCGCGCGCGTCGCCGGCGGCATCGGTCAGGATCACCTGCAACGCCTTGCCGTCGAGGTTTTGCGCGCGCTGCAAGGCGAGCCCCATGGCGACGCGCGCAGCATGCTCCCCGAGACCCGGATCATCGGAATCCGGGTCTTCGGCGATCGTGTCGAGCCGGTTCGCCCCAGCGCAGCAGGCTTCAAAGCGCGCGCGCCAGTCCTTACCCTCGCCCTCCATGACAATTGCGGCGAAGACCGACGCCGGAAGCGACAGGATGACGTTCAGTTCCTTGCCGGCTGCCAGAGCCGCCTCGGCGAACATGATCTCGCTCGGGCTGCCGAGCGAGCCGAAGACCGCGCCGGGATTGAGCTTCTTCACTGCCGCATCGACCCGCTTGCGCGCCTCGGCGGCTGTCGGCCCCCGCCGATATCGGGCCCAGGCACGGGCGTCGCTCTCGTGTCCAAAATAATGAAGCGTCGGGCGCGGCGCGAGCGGCGCAAGAAACTGCTCGGTTTCGGCAGGGGCATGACCGGCCTCGGCAAGGAGCAGACGAAGCTGGCGGCGCGTGCTCGAGGCACCGCCCTCGTCGCCCATCGCCTTCGCCGCCTTCAGGTCGCGGCGCGCCGTGTCGAGATCGCCGACGAGGATGTTCGCTTCGGCGCGCGTTGCGCGCGACCAGAAATTCGACGCGTTCGCGACCTCGGGATCGGCGAGGACGCGCGCGGCAATTCTCGCCGCCTCCTTCTTGCGCCCGCCGAGGAAGGTGAGGCTCGCCCAGTTGATCGCCGGATAGTAGCTCTTGTCTCTGTCGTAGACGTGCTTGTAGGCGGCAGCCGCGCGCAGAAGCGCCGCGCGGCGTGGCGCGCCTTGGAGCTTCAGCGCCTGATCCTTCAGGAGCCGGCCCTCGAGCGCCAGCACGTCCGTATCTGCGGAAAGGTCGAGCTTCCAGTCGTGGAAGCGCTGCATCGCGCGCTCGGTCGCACCGGCGCGGGCGAGCGCCAGCACCGCGCGATGCTTCAGCGTCTCGCTGTCGGGAAAGTGCTCGAGATGGCGGCTCGCCAGGTCGAAAGCCGATATCCACTCAGCCTTCCTGACCAGCGCCTCGACCTCGGCGATCGCCTCCGATACGCCTTCGTGCATGATCTCGCTCCGCTGTCCGCGCGCCGATCTTATGCACGCCCGCCGCGCGGACGGAAAAGCCGAAAAAAGGACCGCCGCCCGAAGGCGGCGGCAAGTCTTGGAGGGAGGAGGTCGTCGGAGGGAGGGAGAGACCCGTCCGACGCGAGGGAAGATGCCGTGGTTTTGGGACGTGGTTTGTGAGCCCCCTCACAGCCGGCGACGCCGCGTCGCGCCATATGAAGGCTCCGCTAAACCTACTCCCGCATGAGAGGAGCACGTCGATGATCAAAACCTTCGCTTGCGCCGCACTCGCCGCGTGCCTTCTCGGATCGCATGCCAATGCGGCCGACCAGGACTGGCGCCCGGAGGGGCACGACAGCGCGGTTGCCGCCTGCCTCGATTTCAACGACTACAAGCCCGCCAATCTCGTCGACGCCGTCGAGGACGGGCTCGGCGACTGGATCGTCTGGGTCAGGGACAAGGACGAGGATCTCTGGCTCTGCAACGCCAACGCCGAGGGCGATGTCTACGCCAACGTGCTTCTGAACGGCGACCTGCTCGACGGTGACGGCGCGACGTTCCTCGCCAAGGGCAGCGACGGCCGGCACCCAGGTCCAGCCGAAAGCGCCGAGCGGCTTTGCGCCGCCGTCGGTGACTACATGGAGGACGTCGAAATCGTCGCGACCGTCGACGATGCGCTCGGCGACTATCTGGTCTGGCTCAAGGACCGCGACGACGGCTACTGGATGTGCAACGCCTCGTCGGATGCCAAGCTCTACAGCTTCGAGCCGGTGCATTATCCGCTCGACCAATCTGCAGCAGACGACGATCCGACGTGCTGCACGCCTTACGAGGACCGGCACATCTGACAAGGCGACGACGGACGCCGACGGCGTCCGTCAGCTCGCGTTCGTGTCGGCGGGAAGCTCGACAGGGGCGTGCGGCGTCCATGCCGCGACATTCGAATCGACCTCGGACGCGTCGGCCGGCGAAACTTCGATCGCGCGGGCCTTGCGGCCGGCCTCCTGCGCCCCCTCCTTGTTCCCCGCCTCGGCGAAGAGCCGGGCAGCGAGCTTCGCATGGAACAACTGCTGGGTCGGATCGTCGCCGAGGTCGACGAGCGCCAGATGCGCTTCCGGCACACCGAACTCGGCGGCCTTCCCGGCGAACCAGGCCAAGCCGTTCCGCTCGCGCGGCGTCGTCGCGTGCTCTGCAAGGAAGGGATAGAGCACGGGGAAGGACTCGATCAGCGTATGCTGTGCCGTCGCGACATAGGCGTCGCCGCTTCGTGAGTCGTCGTTCTGGCCGAGCGTGTAGGCGACGAGCGAGAAGGCGGGAGAGACGCCCTTTGCCGCGGCCTCCCTGGCGATCGGAAGGAACTCCGCTTCGCGGCTCGTATCGGAGCTCATGACGCGCGCGAGCTGATAGGTAGTGCGGCCGTCGTCGGGCCGACGCTCGTGTTCGGCGCGGCATTCCTCTTCGGCCGCCGCGACGTCGACCCTGTCCAGCGTCAGCCCCGGGGCGCGCCGCAGCGGATCGTAGGGATCGGCAGCCAGGAGGTCGCACTTGGTGACCTCCTCCCCTCCCCGCTCAAGACCGACAAGCCCGGTGAGGAACCCGATCGGCCATCCGTAGGAGCTCATGCGATACCAGCCGCCGAGGAAGCCGGCGTCGCCGCTGCTGGCGCCGGCTGCGATGATGTCGGCGTTGACGCTATCCTTCTCCGCCGCGAGCGCCAGGGTCTCGAGCATCCAGGGAGCATGATCTTCGGCAGTGCGGCCGTCATCCAAATCCGCGAGCTCGACCTCTCGCATCGTGCGAGCAAGATCGGCGAGCGCATAACCGTAGCTCACACCCACCTGACCGACGAAATCCGCATCGAGCGTCGAGCGCTCGTCCCAGATCATCTCGAACTGCTTCACCGACTCGCGCTGGATCCCCGCCGTGTCCTCGCTGGACGGCTCTGCGACGCCGGCCCAGCGTAGCGCCTCGGCATAGCGATAGCGCTCGACGTCGTCGTCCGCGTTCGCCGCGACGATCGTCTTCAAAAGGTCGACGCTCTGGTGCAGGACCTCCGCGGCCTCGGTCGGATCGTGATCGTTCAGAAGCACGCCCCGCCAGAACAGCGAGCGGGCGCGCAGCCGTTCCCACTTCTCCCTTTCCGCATCGTCGACCGCAGCGACGGCCTCGGCCATATGCGTGGCAGCTTCGAGCGCGCTTTCGGCCACTTTCACCTCGGCGTCGGCGCTGACCGCAGGCAACGTCCCGTAGCCGTAGTCGAGGAAGCCGAGGTCGATGTCGCTTAGCTCCGAGTGGACGAGATCAGCCGGGGCGGCGCCGACGGTCGCGCCGACGAGCAGCGCGGCGCGGCGGAAGAGCCCAATCGCCTCGCCTTTCGGGTCGATCGGCGTCGACGCTCCGGCTGCGATCAGCTTCACCGCCTCGGTGGCTAGGCGGAACACGGTCGCCGGCTCTTTCTCTCCGCCAATCTCGTCCGCCAGCGCGAGGTACTCGCGAACGATCTCCGCCGCCCAGCTCTTGTCGGCGCTGGTGCGCTCGCCGAGCGTGATGAGAAGATCGGCGGCGGCCTTCGGGTCGCTGGCGCGAAGATCGAAGACGCGGGCCCTCTCGAGCTCGGTGCTGAGCGCCTCCAGCAGCGGCGAGTCCGGCAGCGACGCGGCCAGCCGGTTGGTGTTCTCCATGTCGAGGCGATGGCGCGCCGCCGGTTCGCTCGGCAGATCGGGCAGATCGGCCGCGGCCGCTATCTCGACCGGCCGCGGCTCCCACGCATCGACGCGGGCAATGACGCCGAGCACGCGATCGTCGGGAAGCAGACGGGCGAGCTGCGCGCGGCGGTGCGCCATGAACTCGGCATCTTCGACGCGCCCCTCATCGCGATAGAGCCGCTCGGCGATCGAGAAGTCGAACAGGGCCTCCGCCAGCGCATCCATGTCGTTGATGCGCCGCTCCTGCAGATGCCCGAAGAGCTGCGTGACGGTCGGATCGATGCCGAATTGCGCGCGCGCCGCGTCGAGGAGATCCGGCGCGATCGGCCCGCCGACGGCGATCGCCCGCAAGGCGGCGGAGGGGACGCTCGTTCCGAAACGCACAGCGTCGCCAGCGATCGCCTGGAGATCGACCTCGCCCCGATCGATCGCGATCCGCGCCAGGACCGCGCCGAGGATGCGGGTGGAGATCCGATCGCCGCCCGCCGCTGCCTGAAGCACGCGGGAGAAGTCTCCGTTCTCGACCAGCTCGCGAACGCTGGCCACCTGCCCGCGCTGCGCGAGCGCTTCGACGGCGGCAAGCGCGCGCATTTCGTCGCTGCCGCTGCAGTCCTCGGCCGTCGTGGCTGGGCCTGTCGCCGTGCGGTCGCCGAGAAGCGTGAACTCGAGCATCGCGAGCCGGTGCGCGGCCGCCTCCGCGCAATCCTCTCCGCCTTCCGCCGGGGCGCCCGCCATGGTGCGCTCCATGTCGCGATCGGCCATCAGAAGGTCGAGATTGGAATCGGCCTCCGCGTCGTGCCTGCTGCGCATCGCCACAAGACGCGCCGTGTCGGTGATGTCCGCCGGCGGCGTCACGTCGGCGAAGGCGAACGAGGCGACGGAGTCCGTCACCCACTCGACGGAGAGCATGCGCCCGTCGGAGCGCAGCGCGAGCACCGACGGGTCGGCGGGAAGACGGGCGTGGCCGATCAGCGTGCCGGTATCAGCGTTGAGCGACGTAATCCGGTCGTGGTCGTCGGCCACCGCGATCGACTGGTCGGTGGCAAAAAGTCCGGCGACCTGCGGCGATGCGAAGTAGGTGGCGTCGAACTTCACCGACCAGGCCCCGGTCTGGTCCGGATGGAAGCCGGAGATGCGCCCGGCGGCATAGGCGACGGCAACGTCGCCGTTCGGCTCAAAGGTCACCGCCATGGGGTCGTTCCAGCGAATGATCTTCTGCTGATCGCTCGCCGTCGCGCCCTCGACTCGGCCTCCCTCGGAGGCCGAGCCGGCAGACGTCGACTGAACCTCGACGCCGGAACGCGAGATGACCGCGATTCGGCTCCGCTTCGGGTCGCCGGCTATCCCTGTGCGCTCCTGCGCGAAGCGACGAAGCGGCGCGAAGCCACGCGCGGTGGCCGGGGCGACCGGCGCGACACCTCCTGATGTCGTACCCGGTCCGGCCGGGCGCTGCTGCTCGCGCCCCGACTCCGGCGCCTGGTCGACCACATCGACCCACCAGACGGTGTGTTCCTTGTCGAGAAGCGCAAAGTGGGTCGAGCCCGGGCCCGCGGCAACGACCCGCTCCGCGGTCGCGCTGCTCGCGTCGGGAGCGTTGCACGCGGTTGCCGGAGTCGATTCCGTCAGCGCGCGCTCCTCTCCGGCCGGACCGACGGCGTTGCGCCAGTCGACATTGGCGCCGTTTCCAACCGCCGCGACGAAGAGCAGCGATCCGTCGAAATGGCGGAAGAGCAGCGATCGGCCGTCGCCGCCGAAAGCTACGGCGGAGATGCAGTTCGAATGCCCGATCCTGATCGGCCGGAAGGAGAGATCCTCCTCGAATTCTCCGTCGGGGCGCATCCGGTAGACAAGGAGATCGCCATCATAGGTCACGCCGGCGATGCGGAATGTGTCGGCGTCGCGATAAGCTGCGATCGAGTTCGGCGCGACGTAGAGGTTGAGCTTCTGGCGCGTGGCGGGAAGGCGATAGTTGGCGAGCACGCCGGCCGGCGCGACGCCGTCGTTGGCGGCGTTGTCGGGGGCGCTCTCGGCGATGCGATAGCCGCCGAGCCCATCGAAGGCGATCTCGCCCATGCGCGCGTGCGTCGCGGCGTCAAGGCGCACGACGTCTCGCGGCGTATCCTCAGATATCTGGAAGATGATGCCCGTACCGGCGTCCTGGACGAGGACGCTGTAAGCGGACTTGCCGTCGACGATGGTTTCGTGCGTCGATGTTTGCGTGAGCTTCATCTCCTTCGGCACGCTCTCGGCCCAAAGTGGCGCCTGTTGGTCGAGCGCGTAGGCGGTCAGGCTCTGCGTCGAGCAGTCACCCGGGCAGGTAAGAGTCAGGAGGAGCGCGCCGTCGGGCGTGAGTTGCGCGCCGTCGACGCCACCGTCGGGCGTCAGGTCGCGCACTTGCCCGTGAGCAGTGTCGAGGCTCAGCACCCGACTGTCCGATTGGCCGTCGCTCGTCTCGCTTACGAGCATCAGCAGGTCGTCTCCGACGATGCCGAGAAGAGTCACGTCGTCGACGCTCTCGTAGCCCATCGCCTCCGCGATGTCGGCGGTCAGCGCGCCGAAGGTGATGGCCTGCTTCACCGGATCGGCCACGGCGACCTCGGCCGGCTTGGAATCGGCGAGGAAGTAGAGCCCGTAGAGCGGGCCTTTGTTCACCGGCGCGAGCTGGGCGAGGGCGACTTCGCCGTCAAGGCTCGGCATGGGGATCATCGCCGGCGTGGCCTGCATGTTCGTCCACAGCGCGACCTGCCGGTCGTCGTTCGAATCGTCGGGCGTCGGCTCGGCGGTGACGATGGCGACGCGGCTCCCGTCCGGCGTCACCAGATCGATCTGGTTTCCGAGATCTTCCCCCGGCGGCAGTTCGAAGGAGCCGAGAGTCGTTCCCGTCATCACGTCGAAGAGCGCAATGACCTTGTTGCCGGAGATCGTGCCACCGTCGGTGCCCGTACGGTCGAGGTCGTAGACCCGGAAACGGCCCGATGTCCCGGTCCAGCCCTCAAGACCGCCATAGGCGAGGAAATCCGGCTGCACGTTCAGCTCGGCCACACGCTGCCGCGCAAACGCCTTCACTACGGGCTCTATCAGCCAGCGATCGCGAGGCCCGTTGTCCGCGCCAATGAGATCGCGCCAGAGCGCGCCGAGAAGATTCGACGCGGTCTCCCAGGCGCCCGTCTGCTGCAGCGTCGAGACACGTTGGGCGACGAGCTCCAGATTCGAGCGCTGGAACTCGGCCCGGGCCTGCGCCGCACGCTGGCGCTCCAGCTCGCGCTGCGCTTCGGCCGCATCAAGCACGGCCTGCTTCTCGCGCTTGGCTGAATCGATCGCGGCCTGGCGCGCCTCGTCTGCCGCCTGGCGCTGGAGCTCCGCTTCTTCGCGCGCGTCCTCGGCCTTCTTCCGTTCCTCCTCGGCCTTCCTTCGCTCCTCCTCGGCCTTCTGTCGCTGCTCGTCGGCGTTCTGCTGCGCCTGCTCCGCCTCACGCTGTGCATCGACGGCTTTGAGGCGCCGCTCCTCGGCCACGGCGCGAGCTTCGTCGGCGGCGGCCCGCTCCTTGTTGGCCTGCCAAGCGGAGTACCCGGCAAAGACGGTCAGCGGCGTTATGATGCACAGGATGACGACGACCGCGGCGGTGACCAGCCGGTTGCGGGACTTCTGCCGCCCTTCCTCCGCCCTGGCGGCGGCGCGCTCCGCTTCGGCTCGGCGGCTGTCGGCAAGGAATTTCGCGGTTTCCTCGAAATCGCCGCCGTAGCGCTTCGCCCACGCGGCCGTCGGCATTTCGTGGTCCCACCAGCTGGCCGCGCTCGCCAAGGCAAGGTCGGTGAGAAGGTTGGCTTCGCCGCGCCGATATCGCTCCGACGCATCGACCAGCCGCCGCCAGGTGTCGGCGGCAGTGATCTCCTGCTGCAGCCAGCCCGCGAACTCGTCCCACTGGCGGATCAGGCTCTCATGGGAGATGTCGACGAGAGTCGACGGACGCAACGCCGCCGGCCGCGGCGGCATCAGGAAGTTGCGGCCAGGTCCACGGAACGCTTCGACAATCTCGCGAACGGCGAGCTCGTCTCCGCCGGCGATGGCGACCAGCTCGCCGAACTCGGTCGGTCGCCTCACCGCCTCGGCAAGGCTCGACCCGGCGACGAGCGCCCGGAAGACCAGAGGCGCGGACCCCCTGTGCTCCGGCAGGAGCGACTCGAGGATCTCGCGGCCGTGCGCGGCGAGCGCGCCGCGGAGACCGTCGAGCGCGTCATAGTCTTCGAGCTTCAGCTCGATCTCGCCTTCCCCGTCGCGCTCCACAGCGATCGAGTAGAGGCGGTTCAGCACGTGCTGCATCAGCGGCAGTTGGTCGGCGCGCCTGACCAGGCGCTCGAGCTGATGGCCGGTGTCGTCCTCGTCCCAAGGGGCAAAGGAGGTGAGGTCGTTCAGAAGCCGGTTGACGAGCGCCGGCTCGATGGAGAAGCCGCACACCGCCGCAGGGCCGACGATCGCTTCGCGCACCTCGTCGCGGCTCATGCGCGGCGTAAGGTAAAGGCCGTGGTTGATCGCCTCGGCGAGTCCGTCGATCAACGCCGCCGCGCCGAGATATTCGGAGCGCATGGTGATGGTGACGTAGACGCGGGCGCGATCGAGTGGAGCACGTGCGCTCTCGAGCAGCGCGGCGACGAAGGCTTCCGCCTCCTCGCGCTCGGCGTAGGCGCCGTAGCGGAACAGCTCTTCGAACTGGTCGACGAGCAGAAGCAGGTTGGCGCCTTCCGGCAGGTTCGCCTCGCACCACTCCACGACGGAGCGCGGCCCGCGCTCCAGGAAGATGCGCAGGAGCCTCACCTCCTCCTCGTCCGGCAGCGCGCTCGGGTCATCGGACGCGGCCTTGATCAGGCCTTCGGCCATGTTGTGGATGGGGCGCTCGCCGGGACGGAAGTCGGCGACGAGCCAGCGCGATCCCGCCTGATGCAGGAGGCCGATCTCGAGTGCGTCGAGGAGGCCGGTCTTGACCAGCGAGGACTTGCCGCTGCCCGATGCGCCAAGCACGGCGAGGAAGCGCGTGGCCGCGAGCCGGTCGACCATGTCGTCGACACAGCCCTCGCGGCCGAAGAAGAGGTCCGTCTCTTCGCGTGTGAAGGAGCGCAGCCCCGGATAGGGGAGCCGTCTCCCGGCGCTGCTCATTGAACAAGACCCGTCAGGAACTGCCGGACGCTCTCCGCCGCCATGCCCTCGCGGTACTCGATGCGCTTGATCTCAGGCAGGTCCATGCCGATGTCGGGCTTCGATTCAGGCGGACCGAGATAGATGGCAAGCGCCTTGAGCGGCTGGCTGCGGCGGTGCTTCAGCTTCGAATAGAGGCGGAGCTGGCCGCGCACCCACACCGGCGTCGCCTCGCCGTAGACCATGACGAGGGCATCGCACTCGACGATGTTCTCCTCGAGATCGAGACGCACGTCCTCCGAGGAGCCCTGCAGGATCGGAACGGCGGCGCTGACGTGGGCGCTGGTGAACTCCCGCCTCAAATCCTCGGCGATCTTTAAGTCGCTGCCGTCGGCATTGATGAAGATGAACTGTTCGGAGGACGGTGGCGGCGCCGAAACCGGACGCTTCTCGAGACGCTTGACGATATCCGCCTTGAACGATTCGAGCCCGATCCGCATGACGTTCTCGCCGCTGAGCAAGCTCGCATGCGGCGGGTCGGCGATCATTGCCGGATCGATATCCGGACGCAGCCATTGCAGGATCGGAACGCCGCGCGTGGCCGCGCGCTCGAACTGCAGGCGGTCGTAGCCCTGCGGCATGTCGGGAGGCCGCTTGGCATGCGTGCGGCCGAGAAGCTGAACGAAGACGTCGGCGCGCGCCAGGTCGGACTCGACGGCGGCCGCGAAGTCCAGCCCACCCTGCGGATAGATGCCCTCCGGCAGCACCTTGACGCCGAACTGCTCGACGTAGCGGCGGACCTGCTCGCGTTCCTCGTCGAGGTCGTCGGTGGTCTGGGCGAGAAAGACGGCGGCGCCAGAGGCGGCAGCCGCCGGCGCAGCGGCCACCTGGATCGGCGCGGACTGCTCCGCCTTGCACTGCTCGCGCATCCTCTTCAGCTGGCGGCGGATCTGCTCGCCGAGATCGAAGAGCGTCTGCATGTAGGTCTCGGAGCCGGTCGGCATGGTGACCGGAATCTCGCGCTCGGGATGCTTCTGCCAGAACGCCATGCGCTTCAGCTCGCGAATCGGCTCCGGGTATTCGTCGTTGGAGTCGAGCGGCGAGTATTCGATCGCGAAGATGCGCCCGCCTTCTCCCATCGCGTGCAGGAACGCGGAAAGCTCGCGCATCGTGTAGGAATTCTCCGCCACGTAAGCGGGCGAGGTCACCGCCACGAAGACCGCGGAGGAGGAGGCGTTCTCCATCAGCGCCTCGTCCAGCTTGACGCCGGTCTCCAGGCTCGAATGGCCGGTGAAATAGACGCGGAGGCCTTCTTCCTCGCGCACGCCGAGACGCATGCGCAGCACTTTCTTGAGATCTCCGGCGAATGCCGTCACCCAAGGCGGAGCGCTGCCGATGGCCACATCGTCAATATGCGCGAAGCTGACGAATACGTCGCACTTGCAGTTCGGCACGTATGCCATGCTGCCCGTAACCCCTGCTCGACGCGGCTCCAGCGTAGCCAAACGATACACAGCAGCGGCGCAAATTGCGAGAGGCGAAAGCCCGGATTTCCGGGCGCGGAGGCTCTAGATTCCGGAGCCTTCGATCTCGTCGGAGAAGCGACCGCGTACGCGCGTTCCCGCGGCTTCGGCAGCGCGGAGCTTCGGCAGCCTGGCGGGCAGCGGCAGCCAGCCGGTCAGCTCCGCGTCGGCGTAGACGATGATGCAACCAGGGTCTGAATCGGCGGCGATCCAGCGCTCGTCGCGCATCGCCCAGCGCACGACGTCCATTTCAGCCGGACCCTGCTCGCTGGCGCGCACCCGACACAGCACCGTCGTGCCATCCTTGGGTGCGGTGTCCATCGACCGCCACTCGTTCAATTCGCTGCTCGCCATCGCTCCTCGACCCGGCTCGTCCGTGAGGACGAAGATGGCCCCGGCATGCGTGAAGAGCAAGCAGACGCGTCAGCGAAGGGCGAGGCGATAGACGGGCAGGCCGGAGCGCCGCCGCGCGCGACCTTCGCCGTCCCTCCCCTCCTCGGTCCTTCCGACGGCGCGCACGTCGAGACGCGCGCCGAACTCTGCGACTGCCGGCGCGGCGAAAGTGAGCGTCGCGAGCGGACGGCGGGTGGGGAAGCCAGGGAGGTCGGAGCCGGCTTTCAGGCGGGCGATCATCTTTGAGTCCGGCGTCCCGTCCGCACCGAGTACCGGGCCGAAATCGCAGATGACGCGCAAGGCGTCGCCGCCCTTGTCGCCGGCGAGCTTCTCGGCGAGGCGAATCGCGGCCTCGAGCGAAGGCGCGACGATCGCGGTCCCCTCCCCGCCGGTGCGCGAAGAGCGGGCGACGACGGCGAAGTCCTTCTGTTTTGCGACGCCGGACTTCTTCACCGCCGCTTCGTCGGCGCGCCCGCCGGAGACGTCCCAGAGGAGCACGACGGGGCGGAAGGCGGTGGCGCCGCGCGCGCGTCCGCCGGGCGTCTTGCGCGGAAACGGATAGGCGATCGGATCGAGCGGGCGGCCGGCGGCGAGCCAGTCGGCGACGGCGCGGCTGGCGCCGGCGACATTTACCGCCTCCGAGCCGTCTGTCACGGCGATCAACCTGCACTCCGACTGGAGCACGTCGGCGCGCAACATGGCGGCGCCGGCGAGGAAGCGGAAACCGTAGAAGAAATGCCCGTCGAGATCGCGGTCGAGCGGCTCGTCGTCGTCGATCAGGGTGAGCGAGGCGGCCCGATCGAGCACGTCGTCGAAGCGCTTGCGCCAGGGGACAGCGCCTTGCGTATCCCCGATTGCGACGGAAAGCTCGGCGTAGCGATCGAGCGGAAACGGCAGCACGGCGTGGAAGGGAATGCCGCAATCGAGCGCGGCCTCGGCGATGACGATGTCGGAGCCGCAGGCGAGCGCGCCGAAGAGGTTGCCGACGTTCCGCTCGTCGAAGACGCGCTCCGCCTCGGCGCGGATCGCGGCGGCAGCCTCGGCCTGCATCTCGGCGTTCATCTCCGCGGCGCGGAAGAGATGTCCGGTGACAAGCGCCACGCTCCTGACACCGAGGTCGGCGGCGGCCTTCGCCACGTCGAGACCGAGCGCCGGCGCAAGGCGGCGAAGCTGAAGCATGGTCGAGGCGCGGCTGCTGTCCGTCGCATCGGCGGCGACGGCGGCCCGCTTCAACGCCTCCTCGCCGCCTTTGGCATCGCCGGAGATCAGCAGCGCCTCGGCACGCGTGGCGGCGGCCCAATAGTCGGTGGGCTTGTCGGGCAGGCGCTTCAGGACCTCGGCGGCGAGCGCCCTCGCCTCTTTCGTTTGGCGGGCGACGAGCGCCATGGCGCTTGCATTGATGCCCGCGTACCAACTGCCGATGCGCCGCCAGATCGCCGCGTAGGCCTTGCCGGACTGCGCGGCGAGAGTGGCGTCTCCCTCGGCCTTGGCCTCGAAGGCCAAATCCTTCAGGAGCCGCGCTTCGAGCGCGGCGAGGTCGCCGACGAGCGTCTCCACGACACGGACGTCGCCGACGCTCTCCTCCTCGTCGTCGAACGCCTCGTCGACCCACTCGTCGGCGAGACGGTCGGGCGTCACGAAGGGGTTCTTGAGCGCGCGCATGACCCGCTCGCGAAGCGCCTCGAGGTCGCCGTCGGGCGTGAGGCGCGCGCCCTTCAGCACCGCGATCGCCTCCTCGCGGTCGCCGCTTCGCGCCGCAGCGAGCGCGACGAGATGAAGAAGCTCGGGGCTCGACGGGAACCAGCGCAGCATGTCGGCGCCGATGTTGCGCGCAGCGATCAGGTCGCCGCGGTCGATCTCGGCCGCCACGTCGGCAACGGCGCGCGACAGCGCCGCGCGGTCGCGGCCGGAGCGCAGGCCGGCGATGCGGACAAGGCGGCGGTAGTCGGCGATCTCAAGCCCGCCGGCGGTCGAGCCGATCAGGCCAGCGCGCTCCCATTCCTTCAGCCGGCGGCTCACCGTCTCGCGGCTGACGCCAAGCTCGGAGGCGATCTCGGTCTGGTTCAGCTTCTTCGGAAAGCGCACGCGGTTGGAATGCGCCTCGCCGAGATCGGCGGCGAGCTCCACCAGCCAGTCGGCGAGCACGATGTCGGGATCCTCGCGGCTCTGGCTGTGCTCGGCGGCGACGGCGTCGAGGAGCCGGCGGGCGGCAAGGCGGACGAGGCGCGTGCGGATCGCCGGCTCGAGCGCGAAAAGCTCGGCAAGCTCGCGCCAGGGCAGCGCGACGGCGCGTGCCGGCGTCAGCGCGCGGGCGGCGCTGACGCGGGTCGAGGGCTTGGGATCGAGGCCGGCGGCGAGGAGCTCGGTCTCGCCGAAGACGTCGCTCCTGACGACGCGGGTGAGACGCGCCGCGCGGCCGCTGCGGGCGGAAGACTCGTCGGCGGAAAGCTGCACCTGGACCAGCGGCTCGGAGGCGCGCTCGCCGGTCTCCTTGGCGGCGGTCAGCAGGAAGACGCAATCGGCCGGATCGCCGGCCTCGAAGATCGCCTCGCCCGGCGCATAGGCGCGGGCGGAGAGACGCAGGCCAGCGAGCCGCCGGCCGACCTCCGGATTGCTGGACTGGAAAAGGCGCGCGGAAAGAAGCGCTTCGTTGTCGGGATTCGCCATGCCTCACGGGAAAATGGGCCGAAAGCCGCCGTCTGTCGATGGCGGAGGGCGCCATCGGTGCGCCAGGGGCGACAACCTTCGGTGTGTGGGAGGCGATGACCTTCGCGGCGGAACCTTTCGCTGGTGGATCACGGTCGCAGCCTTTCGGGTTGGTGGGCAGGAACCCACCAAACCTACGCGCGGCGTGCCGCGGCGTTTGTGACCAAGCGCACAAAGGCGCCTTGCATCCTCCGACCGGGGTTATCCACAGCGAGGCGCCTGTTTAGGCGGAGTGAGCAAACTTGCTCAGCTTTCGCACCGGCGATCTGTGAAGACAGTAGCAGCCCACTCGGCTGTTTCACTTTCCTCCCAAGTCAGCCGAGAAGCCGAAAGCCGCTTCAGTCATCACCGGACTGATGCGGCTTTCATTCGCCGTGGCTCCGGTATCACGTCGGCGGGGCTTCTTTGTCTGGGTCAGCCATGCCTCAGAGGAAAATGCGCCGGAAACGGGCATCCGACGACGGCAGAGGGCGCCATCGGTGCGCCAGGGGCGACGACCTTCGGAAGCTCGACCGGAGTGAGGCGCATCCCGCGCACCTTGCTTCCTTCGCATGGTCAGCCCCTGCTTCAGGCTCTCGATCAGCTCATCTGCGAACTTGCCCATACCAACCTCACCGTCGCGGCCTTTGAGGATCGCCGTCAGCTCGCGCACGCTGCGCTTCTCCGCCGGGCTCAAATCCTGCTTGCGCGCCTTGGCTAGCGACTAGGTCGCGTACTCATTAAATCGTCGCGGCTGCCCAGTTTCGCTCTAATGGCCGCTTTCGGTCGTGTTCCGGACGTCCTCTGGTCGCGCCACCACGGCAGAGAAGCGCCAGTAGCTGACGTAAGCGTCCATGACTACATCTCATCATGCCGGGTCCGAAGCCAGCCGTCCCTGATGTAGCGGCGGGCCGCTCAGAGCCAGCGTCGGACGCGGCCGCAGTAGTCCCGGTAGCCGTCGCCGAACCTCGACAGCATGCGCACCTCCTCGAATGGGATGACGATACGCGACAGGATCGCGACGGGGCCAAGCAGGGTCAGCAGCGGCCACACCGAGCCGAGCATGAGGGTGCCGCCGAGATAGGTGATCACCAGCATCAAGTACATCGGGTTGCGGGAAATCCGGTACGGTCCGCGGGCCATGAATTGCGCCGGTTCGGCGAACGGGTTGAGGGTCGTACGGCACACCAGAAAGCTGATGGCCAGGGAAGCAGCCATGGATACGCCGATGACCAGAACAACAACGCCCGCTAGAAACGCTGATCTGCCGAGTGGCTGGTCGGGCGGCGGAAGAAAGTGATGGACAGTGGCGCCAAGCGCGAATGCGACGCCGAACATCATCGGTGGCGGAAGCTTGAAGAGTGGAAAGGTGCGATCTGCGGTAACGGGTGCTGCTTGGGAATGCATATCGGCGGTCCTCCAAGACCGGGTATCTGGCGCACTGGCAACCATCACGGCCGGCGACGTCGGCGGTTCACAGCCGGCAATCCATCCGATACACTGCTGATAAATTCAATACTGGTTATATGCATCCAAAATATGCCTGCTGTCAAAAGAAAACGCCGCTACATCTCCGAACGCCGGCAAATGCAGGCAGAAGCGACGCGCGCCGCTATCTTGGAAGCCGCCCGGTCGCTATTTGCTGAAAAGGGCTGGTCGGCTACGACCATCGCCGCGATTGCCAAGATGGCCGGCGTGGCGACAGAGACGGTCTATTCCCACTTCGGCAACAAGCGGGCGATGGCCCAGGCCATGGTGGTCGCTGCTATGCGGGGCAACGAGCCCAACGTCCCGATGATGGAACAGGCCGAAAGGCGCCTTGTTCATGAGCAGACCGATCCAGACAAGATGATCGAGGCATTCTCCCTCGACCTGACGGCCCTCCTGAGCCGGGTCGCGCCCGTGTTGGCTGCCGTTCGCAGCGCGGCGGAAACAGATCAGGAGATGCACGAACTCTATCTGGAATTGCACGCGGCCCGGCGCAGGAACTTGGCGCTGTTCGTACACCGGCTGAAAGCAGTCGGCGGCCTCAGTGACGAGCTGGATGTCGATACTGCGACCACCGATGTCTGGTCTCTCGGAAGCCCGGAGTTGTTTTTGTTGTGGGCCGGACCTGCCGGCGCTAGCCGCGATGACTATCGCGTCTGGCTTGCTGCCGCGTTTAAACGTTTGCTGCGATAGGGTTGCCTCGCCTTCGTCAAGCTCGCTGCGATTCGGCTTTGGGTGCGCGTTAATGAGTCCGCGCCCTAGTCCCGGAGATGGGCGGAAGGCCCCCCTGAAGTCCAGGGAGAAGACGACCATTGGCGTCCCACCGCGTCTCAACCTGCGGCTTTTCCTGCGCCCGCACGGGAATTCAAACGATTGTTTAAAACGCTGACAGCGCCCAACTATTGCGCCGCAATATCGCCATTCGCATTTGCGATAAACCGTCTTGACTAAGACGCTGAAAATGTGGTGAGAATAAACGTTCATTCATTCGCAAGAATGAATATATTTTGCCGACAACTCGAGACGACCGATGAACGCACCTTCACCGCGTGTGCTCGCGGAGGAGTTTCCCTCCGAGCGGCGCACGCACATCCTCGACGCCGCCGAGCGCAGCTTCACGCGCGCCGGCTTCCACCGCACGACCATGCACGACGTGGCGGCGGAAGCGGGGATGAGCCCCGGCAACCTCTATCGCTACTTCCCTTCCAAGGACGCGCTGGTCGCCGGCCTTTGCGAGCGCGACCGCGCCGGGCTGTCGCATGAGTTCGCCGCTCTGCGCGAGGACGGCGGCGACTTCATGGAGAAGTTCCGCGCGCTCGGTCATCGCCACTTCAACGACGACATGCGCGACAAGGCGAGGCTCTGCCTGGAGATCTGGGCGGAGGCGACGCGCAATCCGGACGTCGCGGAGCTGCAGACGGAGTTCGACTGCACCTTCGAGGACCAGCTCGTGCAGACCTTCGAAGCCGCCAAGACAAAGGGCGGCCTTCCCTCCGATCTCGATACGCGCGCCATCGCCTCGATCATCGGCAAGCTCGGCGACGGACTCTTCGTGCGCCGCGCGGTCGCTGCCGATTTCGACGCGGAGCGCGAGATCAACGAGGTCTTCGCAGTGATCTGCGCGCTCTTGAACGGCTCGGTGAAATTTCCACCTAGCTCGTCTTCGTCCGGTTCTTCTTCTTCCGCTTCCGGGAGCACGTCATGACGTTCAGTCGAATCCTGGCAGCGGTCATCGTCATCGCCGCCACGCTTTGGATCGGATCGGGCGTCTTCGGCCGCACCGAGACGCCGGACGAAGCCAAGACCCAAGTCGCCGAGCAGGCGGAGAAGCTCTTCCAGGTTGCGGTGATCACCGCGCATGTCGAAGAGCATTCGCGCGGGATGACGCTTTCCGGCCATACGGAAGCCGACAACCGCGCCAGCGCCGTGGCGCGCGCCGTCGGCTCGATCGTCGAGCTCAAGGTCGAGCGCGGCGACCAGGTCAAAGAGGGCGACGTGATCGCCACGCTCTCCGACGAGGCGCGCGACGCGCAGGTCTTGCAGGCCGAGGCGCAGGTGCAGCAGCGGCAGGCCGACCTCGACTCCAAGATGCAACTCATCCAGCGCGGCGTGCTGGCGGCGAACGACAAGAACCAGCTCGAAGCGGAGCTCAGGAGCGCGGAGGCGGCGCTGGCGACGGCCAAGGCCGAGCGCGAGCGCGGGCTCGTGCGCGCGCCGATCAGCGGCGTCGTCTCCAACGTGCCGATGACGACCGGCCAGGCCGTGCAGGCCGGCGACATGGTCGCGGAGGTGATCGCGCTCAACCCGATGCTCGCCGTCGCGGAGGTCGCCGAGCGCCAGCTCGGGCAGATCCGCGTCGGCGACACGGCGAAAGTGCATCTCGTCACCGGCCAGGTGGCGACCGGCAAGGTGCGCTACGTCTCGCCGACGGCAAGCCAGGGCACGCGCACCTATCGCGTCGAGGTGGCGCTTCAAAACGCCGATCACGCGATCTCCGACGGCGTCACCGCGGACGTGGAGTTCCAGCTGGCGCCGGTCGCGGCGGTCAGGGTCCCGCGCTCGGCGCTGACCTTCTCGGCATCGGGCGAGCTCAGCGTGCGCACCGTCGGCGCCGACGGCATCGTCGCGTCCGTTCCGGTCACGATCGTGGAAGACGCGCGCGACGACATCTGGCTCTCCGGGCCGCAGGACGGCACGCAAGTGATCGTGCGCGGGCAGGACTTCGTGAAAGACGGCCAGCACGTCGAGCCGGTCGACATCACCGACGCGCCGGCGGCGCTCACCTCCAGCTCCTAGGCGCGCTTTCATGGGCAATCCCGTCGACTACGCGATCAATCACGCGCGTCTGACGATCGCGATTCTGATCTTCCTGCTCGGCGCGGGGTTCGTCGCCTATGTGTCGATCCCCAAGGAGGCGGAGCCGGACGTGACGATCCCGATCGTCTACGTCAACGTCACGCAGCGCGGCATCAGCCCGGAGGACGCCGAACGGCTCATCCTGAAGCCGCTGGAGACGAGCCTGAAGTCGGTGGAGAACGTCAAGGAGATGCGCTCCGCGGCGTTCGAGGGCGGCGGCTATGTGCTCTTGGAGTTCGAGGCAGGCTTCGATTCCGACGCGGCGCTCGCCGACGTGCGCGCCAAGGTCGACGACGCCAAGAGCGATCTGCCGAGCGACGCCGACGAGCCGCACGTGCAGGAGATCAACCTCTCGCTCTTCCCGGTGCTCGTCGTGGCGCTCGGCGGCGACGTGCCGGAGCGCACGCTGCTGCAGCTGGCACGGCAGACGCAAACGGCGATCGAGCAGGTGCCCGGCGTGCTCTCGGCCGAGCTCAAGGGCGCGCGCGACGAGGCGGTGGAGATCATCACCGAGCCGACGCTCCTGCAAAGCTACAACGTGCCGCTCTCTCAGCTGATCTCGTCGTTCAACCTCGGCAACAGCCTGGTCGCGGCCGGCGCGCTCGAGGGGCAATCGGGGCGCTTCGCCGTCAAGGTGCCGTCGCTGATCGAGACGCCGGAAGACATCATGAACTTCCC
>Ga0307442_1000335_pt1 | contig 22454 bp, 18 predicted proteins | sample SalMarWE160430MG_FD_202143 | JGI IMG/M metagenome (GOLD analysis project Ga0307442, IMG submission 202143) | Salt marsh sediment microbial communities from the Plum Island Ecosystem LTER, Massachusetts, United States - WE1604-30 | ecosystem: Environmental > Aquatic > Marine > Intertidal zone >...
GCCAGATACTGTAGCCGTACTATCAGGCTCCCGCCTGCCTCTGGATACCACGCATACCGATCGCGGTCGGTCAGCCAATCCCTCGGCTCCAGCTCGCCTCCGAAGGGCGGGCGGACCTGCTGCGTCCATATTACGGAATAGTGCTTGAGGCTAACCTGCGGTCGCGACGGATCGAACAGAATCTCCGATTGATGTGCCCCGCGCTCCGGCTCGACTGCCCAGTCGGTGCACTGGACATAGCGGATAAGCCCTTTCTCCCAATCGATGGATTGAATTACCGCCGAATGTTTAAGCCTTCCATCGCTCCCGCGAAACAAGATTATATCGGCAGGTCTGAGGTTCTCGATTCGGTCATCGAGCGTTTCGGTGTACCCGCTTGCAGGATCGTAAAACCAGAGGCCTACTCGCCTCCCAACCTGGCCCGGGCTGATCCGCCATTTTTCGCCGAGCATCTTGCTCATGTCCATGCCGTAGGCCTGCGCAATGGAATCATGGATATGGAAAGTGAATCCCGAGCAATCCACCCCAACAGACGCGACAGCATAGAGGTAGTTATACACGTCAGCCTCTGCCAGCTCCGTGGTGTTTCTGTACACGAGAATGCGGGTTGGAGTCCCGAGATAGGAACCTCGCCTGAGTGACTCGAACAAGTCCTGATCCCCGGACAGGGAATACGCCTGTCGCTCCAACTCAAAAAGGATTACCTTGTTGCCGGGGCTGATGATCGCATTCACGTATTCGGCGAACTCCTGCGAGGCCAGTACCGAATCAATGTGCGGCCATAATTGCTCCGGTGTGCCCTTACCACCCAAATAGAACACCTGAGAATAACCCGGACCACCCTGTCGCTCATCGTTGAGGCCGAAGGGCATCCTGAGAGTCAGTGACTTTCCGGCGATTCGATAGGTGCTAAAGTATTTCCGGAACGTCGTTTGGATGAGCTGTTCTACCTTTGACTCTTCCGGAGTTTTAGTCCTGTATCGGGGTCTGGAAGTTTCGACGCAAGGCTCCCCATCGACATCTTTCGGCCCATGCCCAGCCGAATCCGGTCCGCTGGAAGCGATCGGCACCCCCCCGGTTGCCGATACCGGCTGCGGCAACATCGATTCGGCGGCTCCGAGGGGCTTTCGAAGGGCTCGAGAGGCTTTCCCGACCAGCTCTTTCAGGAAGGTGAGCGGGTGGCGAAGGAGGCGCGACAGCTGCCAAGTGATTTCCTTGCCGTCGGCTCTCCGTTGCTTCACCGTGTCTGTGGAACCGTCACTTGGGGATCCCGCCGGCGTGCCGACAATCAATTCCCTGAGGCCAGCCCATTCCGTTGTGGGGTCGTGCCCGTCACGGGTGCGCGAGAAATTATAACGTGACGAGATCCCGGCTAGGACCGAGCCACCGATGCATAGAACAAGAATTAAAATCCGGATCTTTCCATCCGACATGCTCACCTCATCGAGCCCGGTAACCTTCGGATTGACCCTCCGACGTTGTCGCACCTGTCCGCATCAAGCGTTGATGCGGGCAATATCCTCCTGAGGATGATAATGCTAAGAGTGGTAAATGTCTGCATTTTTCGTCATAAAAAAGAATACTTAACCAGAGTCCGGTGATTATCGAAAAATAGAACCACAGGTCTTGGAGAGGGAATATGGTTTGGATTAGAAAGGCAGAATATATCGAAGATTACAAAATTCATGTCACTTTCAATGAGGATCATCTGCTACCACCGGTCGACGAAGTTGAAACACCAGCGAGCTGAAAGTGATCCCACCTCGTGTAAGGTACTGAGCTTTCGTACGCCCCCAAGGGCACGGGGGTGTGCAAGTTCACGGCCGCCTGCCGGACACCGCTGGCTAGGCTGTGGGGGGGAGTGCCTCAAACAGGGTTGTAGAGTGCGCGTGGTGGGCAGGATGAAGCAGGACAAGTGGACGGCTTCGGCTGGAGCACCATCCCCCCCGCTGGGGAGCTAAACCGCCTGGCGAATCTCTGCCCCTTTGCGCCGGGCAGCCACCTTGCGCTGCTCGGCGGCCAGGATCATCTTGCGCAGCCGGATCGACTTGGGTGTCACCTCGACCAGCTCATCCTCCCGGATGTACTGGATGGCCCGTTCCAGGGACATCGGCAGGATCGGGCTCAAGGTAACGGCATCGTCCTTGCCAGCGGCGCGCATGTTGGTAAGCTTCTTGGTCCGGCAGGGGTTCACGTCCAGGTCGTTCTCTCGATTGTGCCGGCCAATGATCATCCCTTCATACACGGGTTCCCCCGGTCGAACGAACAGCTCTCCCCGGGGCTCCAGGTTGAAGAGGGCGTAGGGAACCGCCGCACCCTGCCGGTCGGAAACCAGGGAGCCGGTCACGCGGCTGGGAAAGTCTCCCCGGTAGTCCTCATAGCCGCTCAGGTAGGAGCTGATCGTGCCGGTTCCCCGGGTGTCGGTCAGGAACTCGTCGCGGTAGCCGATAAGAGCTCGGGACGGAGCACTGAACTCCATCCTGACCTGGCCGTTGTCTTGGGCGTTCATGACGAGCATCCGCGCCTTGCGACCCGAAAGTTTCTCGGTCACCACCCCGGTGTGCCGGGCCTCGCAGTCGATGAATACCTGTTCCACCGGCTCCTGGCGCCTGCCGTTGTCGTGGCGATAGATGACCTCCGGACGGCCCACGCACAGCTCGAAGCCTTCCCGCCGCATGGTCTCGATCAGGATTGCCATCTGGAACTCGCCCCTGCCCTTAACTACAAAGCCGATCCCATCCGGTGCGTTGTCGAACACTATCGAGACGTTGAGCAGTGTCTCCTTGAGCAGGCGCTCGTAGATCTTGCTCGATTGGACGAAGCGACCTTCCATCCCGGAGAACGGCGAGGTGTTGCCCATAAAGCGCATGGCCACGGTGGGCTTGTCCACGTTGATGCGCTTGAGCGCCTTCGGGGCTTCCCGGGTACAGATAGTGTCGCCGATGTGTACGTTCTCGATCCCTGCCAGCACCACGATGTCCCCGGCAGCAGCCCGATCCGTTTCCTCGAAGTACGGCCCCCGGTAGGCCTGGAGGCGGCTCACCCTGAGGGGCAGCTGGGCTTCCCGCTCTCCAATGCAGATCAGGCTGTCATTGGCCGCAACACAGCCGTTGACGACCCTGCCGATGGCCAGGCGTCCCAAGAAGTCCGAGTACGAGAGGTCCGACACCAGCATCTGGAAGGGCGCGCCTTCCTCCGAGGCCGGTTCCGGGATTCGCTTTAGGATCGTGTCCAAGAGCAGGTGCAGGTTGTCGACTTCCTCATTGAGGCCGGCCTTGACGATCCCTTCCCTGCCCACGGCGTACAGCGGGGCGAAATCCAGGATCTCTTCCGCCGCCCCCAGCTCGATCAGCAGGTCATGGATGGCGTCGAGCACCGCGGCCGGTCGGGCGTCGGGACGGTCGATCTTGTTGATGACTACGATCAGGGGCAGTCCAGCTTCCAGAGCTTTGCCGACCACAAAGCGGGTCTGCGGCAGCGGACCCTCGGAGGCGTCGACCAACAGGATCGCACCGTCGACCATGGAGAGGGCCCGCTCCACCTCCCCGCCAAAATCCGCATGCCCGGGGGTGTCGATGATGTTGATCTTGACCCCCTTCCACATGACTGAGCAGTTTTTGGCGGCGATGGTGATGCCCCGCTCCCGCTCCAGGTCGAGGCGGTCCATGACCCGCTCACCGGTTTCTTGGTTGTTACGGAATACCCCGCTCTGGTGGAACATGGCGTCCACCAGGGTGGTCTTGCCGTGGTCGACATGGGCGATGATGGCTACATTTCGAACCGAGTGATTGATAGTATGTGTGCCTGGCATTGGGTTTCCTCTTGAGGTATAGGAGAAAGAAGATACTCCTGAATATGGGTCGTGGTCTACTGATATCTGCTCCCGGGAGCTGCCTTCGGGCACCTACCGATCGTGCGGAATCTTACACACTTCGAGGGTCCGGCGGTGGTATACAAGTCGGAGGTGTGTTCTCCAGCTTGGTTTTGGAACTGAACACCGCAGATCAACCGGTTTTTATATTGCTGGGCCGTTTTTACAGACTGAATGGTGCTTTGGGTTTTTCCATAACGTCCCCCTCGGGTCAAGAACAATCTCAGACCGAAGGGCCCGGGTTTTATCCCGCAATTGCAGAGTCCTATTAACTCTTTACAGCCAATTAAATTGTATTTTCAGGATTGTAACAGGATTTCACGTACAGTGTACACTTTCTCTGGTGCCCGGCATAACTGGGACATTTGTCCCGATACTATGAACACGGGCGTACGGCTCAGCATTTTGGGATCCCGAACCGGTTGACGAACTCGAGGATTCGCTCCTCCATGTCCTTGAGCCCAAGGCCATGCTGGTCCACCCCCTAGACAACTCGTTGTCAAGGCTGGCGCTCTGAGCTACTAATGACTTGAGTTCCATGTCTATTCCCCTCCCTCTGTCAGAGGAGGTTGTAGTTGCTTGAGAGGAATAGACTTTTTCATTGCCACTGTTAAAGCCTTCCCCAAAACCCGGTTCTCGTGTTCGCACCCGGCGCGGGGAGGGACTTCCATATTACTGATAATTTCTGTATTTTTAATTAGTTGCACGTGCAACTAATTACACTTTTACGGAGTTGCCTACGGATGATAAGTCCTCATGAAGAGAGATCGCTTGGCAAGCAGATAAGTCATATTTCCAGGAATATTCGCTGGATGATTCAGCGGGATCTGGAAACCATAGGCGTCGGTAGCGGCCAGCACTTCTTTCTCCATTTAATACAGCGACACCCGGGAATCACCCAGACCGAGGTGAGCCGGAAAACCGATATCGACAAGGCCACCGCCGCGAAAGGGCTCGCAAAACTTGAACAGCGCGGTTATCTGCGGCGTATTCCCGATCAGGATGATCGGCGGATTCGCCGGCTGTATTTAAGCGAAACGGGGGAGGCTGTAATGCCGCAAATAGAAACAACGCTGCGCCGCGTGACCGAGGTCTGTTCGGCCGATTTGTCGGCAGAGGAGCTTGAAGAGCTGTTTCGCCTTCTCGATAAGGCGGAAGCTTCACTCGGACGCTACATAGAGGAAAAATCATGAAGAACACCCAAACTAATCGGACCCGGCTGCTGCACGACCCCGTCGGCAGTACGCTGATGCGCCTGGCTCTTCCGATGATTTTCGGAATTCTCAGCATGGTGGTATACAATCTTGCCGACACCTTTTTCGTCGGCCGTCTCGGAAAGGAGCAGCTTGCCGCGCTTTCGTTTACCTTTCCGGTAGTACTGATGATCGGAAGTCTGGCACAGGGGATCGGAATGGGGGCTTCGGCGGTAGTATCACGGGCCATCGGCAGTGAAAATTATAGCCGTGTACGCCGACTGGCCACCGACAGCCTGATTCTTGGTGTTCTCGTGGTTGGTATCGGAGCGGCGATCGGGCTGCTGACGATCCGGCCGCTGTTCAGTCTGCTGGGAGCTGAAGGGGTCGTACTCGACTACATCGGCGAATATATGGGCGTCTGGTACTTCGGAATGATATTTGTGGTCATTCCGATGGTGGGCAACAATATTATCCGCGCGACCGGCGATTCAAAAACCCCGGGCATGGTCATGATTCTCGGTGCGATTGTGAATCTCATTTTAGACCCCCTGCTGATTTTCGGGCTCGGACCCTTTCCGGAACTCGGTATTCAGGGCGCCGCACTGGCAACTCTATTCGGCCGGGGACTCACTTTTCTGATAGCGATGTATGTGCTGATGGTAAGAGAAAAACTGCTTGCCTACACTATTCCGAAACCCGCGGAGGTGTGGGAGTCGTGGCGCGAGATACTTCATATCGGAATCCCAAACGCTGCGACCAAGATGATTATTCCGCTGGGAAACGGATTTATTACACGAGTAGTTGCCTCCTACGGTGCCGCGGCGGTGGCCGGATACGGGGCCGCCACCCGGGTCGAGTTTTTCTCTTTGGCTGCGCTGAATGCGCTGTCGTCTGTCTTCGGGCCCTTTATCGGACAGAACCTCGGTGCCAAGAAGTTGGACCGCGTGAAGGCCGGGTTTATCACCAGCGGCCATTTTTCACTGTATGTCGGCGGCTTCATGTTTCTGTTATACCTGATTTTGGCCGGGGAAATTGCCGCCATTTTCAATACCGATCCCAAAGTAATCGCCACCGCGGCGCTCTATCTGCGAATCGTTTCGTTCGGCTATGCCGCTCAGGGATTTTATTTGGTAGTAAGCGCAGGGTTAAATGTGATGAAGCGCCCTCTGCAAGCGGCCGGACTCAGCGTCCTCGAAATGTTCGGCTTCTCCGTACCGCTTGCTTTGCTGGGCTCGTATCTCTTCGGTACCGTCGGTGTGTTCACCGCGATCGCCTTCAGTTATACCGCCACCGGTCTGTTTGCGCTTTGGACGGTTCGGCGGGTTCTGGCAAAGTTCATGACTTCACAGAGCCGGCAGTAATACCCTTAATAATGTAATTCTGCAGTACCAGGAAGAAAATGATGATGGGAATTATATCCATGATAAAGGTGGCCAAGGCGGAGTCCCACAGGTTCAACATCCGAAAGAAGCTCTGAAAGGTCGAGCAGCTGGGCGAATCGGGATCGGCATTCACTATGGTGTTGCTTCTGTCGGCAACATCGGACATTCAGATCGGAAGCTGGATTTTACACTACTTGGTGACTCAGACAATCTATCCTCACGAGCGCAAGGATTGACCAAGAAGTACAAGCAGGAACTGCTTGTAACCGAATCCGTCCATGTTCACGTGAAAGATCGAATCCCTTGCCGTCTGGTTGGCATAGTCCCAGTGGAAGGGAGAAGGACCGGAGTTTTACTAGGTCAATATAATACAAGCAATTATATGCCGGCGGTCGGAGTCGAACCGACACGAGGGTCGCCCCCCACCAGATTTTGAGACCGATGCACGTTTCATATGCGTCATATTAGACATGGTTTTGGGAAATTCGCCTCAATTCCAGCCCATTTCACCATATATGGCATATACAGCATTTTATTTTGTTGTATTTTCTGTTGTATCTTGTTATCGCATTCAGTATAGACTTTGTCCGGCGTACGGCTTATCTAGGACACCTGTCCCGATTGGCGACTAGGCTGCTGCGGGGTCTTGCAGTTTCCTCATTCCATATATTACTACCTACGGCCGTGATTGCAGCGACGAGAATATACTAGCTCAGTCACAAGGATTGAAATTTGTAGGCAGAGGATGCTGCTCGACAGGATTTGGACTGCGTTTCTATACCAAGAAGCCGTAATTTGGTACGATTGAAGTCGAGCCATGAAGATCTCACAAATCGTTGAGGCTATTGATGCGAACCGGATTCGAATCAGTGATCATGCGGATTTAGAGGCTCATGAGGATCGATTGTTCTATGAAGAAATATTTAATTCTGTACGAAGGGGCGAGATCATTGAAGAATACCCAACCGATACACCATACCCAAGTTGCCTGGTGTACGGACAAACTATGAGGGGAGAACCGATACACAGTGTGTGGGCGTATAACCCGGACAACCGCTGGGCCGTATTGATCACCGTATACAGACCTGATCCAAACCGATGGATCAATTGGACAGAGAGGAGAAACGAGTAATGTTGCCATTTGATAAATGCCCGGTTTGCGGCGGAGATGTCGTGGAGAAAGAAGTCGAGAAGTTGTTAAAAGGTGGTACAAACACGGCAACACTCACCGTGAAAGCGGAAGTGTGCTTGCGGTGTGGCGAACGTTTCTATTCACAAGAGACCATCCAACGTTTCGAAGAGATCCGTCGAAAACTGGAACAGGAAGAAACCGAAGGATTCGAGGTGATCGGTCAACTATTCCACGTGCGTAGCTGAATGCCGGCGGTCGGAGTCGAACCGACACGAGGGTCACCCCTCACCAGATTTTGAGTCTGGCACGTCTACCAGTTTCATCACGCCGGCACAACCTCCCGAGATTAGTCCGCATCCCGGCACCTTGTCAAGAAACCCCGCCTCTGCTTAACTGCCCAACAGGATGTACGGCAGCGGAATGCACCCCGAGCAGATAAACGCCTTGTATAGCGAATGCAGACTCTGTCCCAGGAACTGCGGCGTCGACCGGCTGCAGGGGGAGAGAGGATACTGCGGGGAAAGCGCGCGGATGCGGATCGCCTGGGCCGGTCTGCACATGGGGGAGGAACCGCCCTTGCTCGGAGAGAAGGGATCGGGAACGATCTTCTTCTCCGGTTGCACCCTGAAGTGCGGTTCCTGCCAGAACTGCCAGATCAGTTATGAGGGAATCGGTCGGGAGATATCCTCCGGGGAGCTTCGGAGCTTGATGCTGCGGCTGCAGGAACGGGGTTCGGCAAATATCAATTTGGTAACAGCGAGCCACTTCACCCCTTCGATCGTAGAGGTCGTAGCCGAGGCCCGACGGCTGGGGCTTGCGATCCCCGTGATCTGGAACTCCTCGGGATACGAAACCGTCTCAACCCCGGAGCGGCTGAAGGAAACCGTGGATGTGTACCTGCCGGACTGCAAGAGCCTGGATCCGGAGGTGAGCCGACGCCTGATGGGGGCGGCGGATTATCCGGAGGTGGTACAGCCGGTGCTGCTCAAGATGGTGGAGGACAAGCCGCTGATCTTCGAGAAGGAGCAGTTGCGCCGGGGTGTGATGATACGCCATTTGGTGCTTCCCGGTTTATTGGATCAGAGCCGGGAGGTGTTGGAGTGGTTCGCCGAACATATCCGGGATCGGGCCCTGCTCTCCCTGATGTTTCAATTCACGCCTCTGAGACAGGAGGCGGAGCGGGATGCAGTTCACCCCCAGAGGACCGTAAACCGCCGGGAATACCAGCAGGTTCTTTCCTGGCTGGAGGAGCTGGAGATCAGCCACGGATATGTCCAGGCTCCGGCCCGCAGCGACGACTGGCTGCCGAATTTCACCCGTCTCAATCCCTTTCCCCAGGGTCAGGCCGTGCCGCTCTGGCACTACCAATCAGGCAATGTGGGGTGAGGCAGGAGGCGGGAGATGGAAAAACGCACCGTCCCCGAACGGATCTATCCGTTCACTCCGGACCGATGACCGTGCCCTCGAACTTCTCGTCGTAGAGGATCTTTTTCAAATTGTCGATGTTGCGCCCCCCGGCCACGATGACCTGAAGCTTGATCCGGGCCGCCTTCTCCGTGGCCACCGGGTCGAAGGGCACGTTGATCCCTGGTGTCCAGGTGTCACCGACCAGTTTTTGGAACTCCTTCCAGCTGACAGCGTCCAGGCACTTGGCGTCGGGATCGGTTTTGGGATCCGCGGTGTACACCTTGGTGATGTTGGAGAGGTTGAGCAGGGTGTCGGCCTGGAATCGTTCGGCCAGCAGCACAGCGTCATAATCGGTGGAAAAACCCGGTTTCCAACCGGCGGCCACCAGGATGCGGCCGGGGAACACGCTCACCGCCGTGGGATCGGTGATCACCTGCTCCAGGCAGACATCCCGGAACAGATGTTTTAGCAGCTCCGCATTCAGGCGGGTTGCGGCGATCCCGATCCAGTCCAGGATGTCCGCATCCGCCTCCGGGATCACCGCCCGGTAGGCCCGCTGGTACTCCCGGGCCGGCCCTCCACCGCCGCAGACGATAATAAGGCGGCTGTCCGGTTTCCGCTCCAGGTACTCGAGAATCGCGGCCCGAAAGGCCAGCAGGAAGTTCGAATCGACCTTGTCGGGGACGATGATCGATCCGCCCAGGGAAATCACTTTCGTAGTGCTCATCCGCCCCTCCTGTTCCCGCAGTAGTGTATGAGGAAAAGGGAAGGACGTTCAAGCGACCGGCGGGTGAATCACGGGGTGCGATTCGTGAGCTCAACGCCTATGTCGTGGTTCGCTAGGATTGAACAAACCGGCATCTACCGGTATACAGATCGATATGAAAGTACTGATTTCGGATAAGACGGATCCTATCTGCGGGGAGACGCTGAAGAGCTTTCCCGGCATAGATGTGGAGGAGCGTGGGGGCATGAGCCCTGAGCAACTGTTGCAGGAAATCCCCGGCTACGAGGCCCTTGTGGTCCGTTCGGCCACCAAGGTCACCGCCCAGGTCATCGCAGCGGGAACGAAGCTCAAGGCGGTCGGCCGGGCCGGCGCCGGCGTAGATAATATAGACATCCAGGCGGCCAGTGAGCGGGGGATCCTGGTGATGAACACCCCCGGGGGCAACGCCAATGCTGTGGCCGAGCTGGCCTTGGGCATGATGTTCGCCCTAACTCGAAAGCTCCTCTCGACGGCCGAGGGCATGAAGGCGGGCCGCTGGGAGAAGAAGGGGTACCAGGGCGGTGAGCTGGTCGGCAAGACCCTGGGACTGGTGGGCATCGGACAGGTTGGTGCCCGGGTCGCCCGCAAGGCCGCGGCCCTGGACATGAGGGTGCTGGCCTACGACCCTTTCGTCAAGGCTGAACAGGCGCAGGAAATGGGAGCCGAGCTTTGCGAGCTCGACCGGCTGTACGGGCAGAGCGACTACATCAGCCTGCACCTGCCCAGGAACGAGCAGACCGCCGGTATGATCAACGGTGATGCCTTTGAAAGGATGAAGCCGGGGGTGTTTCTGATCAACTGCGCCCGGGGAGGCATCGTGGTGGAGGCGGACCTGCTGCAGGCGCTGGAGCAGGGGCGGGTAGCCGGCGCAGGCATCGATGTCTATGAAAAGGAGCCGCCGGAGGACTGGTCGCTGGCAGAGCATCCGGCGGTCATCGCCACCCCGCACATCGGGGCTGCGACCGGGGAGGCCCAGGTCCTGGTGGCACAGATGATCGGCCGGCAGATAGGGCAGTACCTGAGCGAGGGCAAGGTCGTCCACTCCGTCAACCAGACCTAGATACGTAAAGATTGCGGTGCATCCGCCCGGATTGCCAGTATCCTGTGATCGCCACTTTTCGCAGGGTGCCGGGCTTGGCAGTGTGTCGAGTTGCCGTGGTCCGCCGGAAGCGGCAATGTAGCCTCCCGGTTGATTATGCTGTATATTTGAGTCTAGGAAGCTTCAAACAAATCATGGCTGGAGATATAACCCACATTCTTGAATCCTGGGAGTTCGATCCGGACAATCAGGTGCGCATCATCCAAACCAACGACGGCAGGGAGGTGCTTCAGATCCGGCAGCCTCTGGGAATCGAACAGTACGAATTGGACGGTCGGCCCGATGGCAAGACCCTGGAGGGCAGGGAGTGCTACCTCGATGTCCTGCAGGAGCAGCTACAGGAGCACGTGCAGGCCACCGGCGCGGATGAAGGTTTTCAGGTAACCCGGGAGCAATTCCGGATGCTCCAGAATGAAGGAATCATCTACTACTACCGCTACCTGGTCCTGTTCCAGATCGGGGATTTCGAACGTACCGTCCGGGACACGGAGCACAACCTGCGGATCTGCGATCTGGTAGGGAAGTTCGCGGAGAGTGAGGAAGACAAAAACGAGATCCTCCAGTATCGGCCCTACATCCTGCGCATGTTCGCCATCGCCAAGGCCATGATCTCCCTGCATCAGCAGTTGAAGGCCGCAGCCAAGGAGATCCTGGAATCCGCAATAGAAGAGATCGAGAACATGCCGCCCATCGACACGCCGGCATTTCAATTCGAACGGATCCGTTCGCTGAAATACCTCCGTTCGACCCTCAAGCAGGTGTTGGAGCAGAAGATGTCCCCCCTCGATCAGTTGAAGAAGCAGCTTGACAGCGCCGTGGAAGAAGAGAACTACGAACTGGCCGCGGAACTGCGCGATAAAATTCGAACCTTGAAGAAAGAGTTCGAACTCTAAGGAACCCCTTTCAACCTACTCGAGATTCCGGAGATGAGATTGCTGTTTCAAAAGAAAAAGAATGCAGATCCGGATGCTCCGCTGCGGGATAGCTGGCGCACCGACTTTCGCTGGTTTGAAAAAAGGCGTTTTACCAACGAGCTTGCCGAGGATTTCTCCTCCAAGACGCGGAGGGGAAGACTCGAACTGAAGATCCACAAATCGAGCTGTTTTGCCTGGGTTCTGGCTCCCCATCAATACAGAGATTTCATGATCCGGGCCAGGCTGCACATCGGCCGGGACAACGGGCACTCCTCCGTCGGATTTGTTTTCCGCTACAACAACCAGGACAACTTCTACTATTTACTGCTGTCCAACCGCAACCGCTTCCGCTTCGACGTGGTGTTCAATCAAAACCCGATGCATCTGATTGAATGGACCCCCTTTCCCGAGTCTGTAGAGGAAGCCACCGAGCTGCGGATCATCGCCAGGGACAACGACTTCTCGTTTTTCCTGGGTGATGAGTGGCTGGCGGGGACCAGCGACGATACTTTGAAGACGGGATTCGTGGGATTCGCCGCCCAGAACTACGAGGAAAAGAACGAAGGAGTTTTTCTCCTGAACAGCCTGAGCATCGAATCCCGCCCCGTGCAGGTGGAACAGGAGTATCTGCGTTGGACCGGCTACATTCCGGTTTCTCCGCAGTCACGAATCACCCTGGCCCGAACCTACGCGGAAATGGGCAAGCATTCCGAGGCGGTAGTACAGCTGAGGGCTGCGATGAAGCACCTTTCCGATTCAGCGGAGCTCCATCTGCTGTTGGCGCGGGCCTACACCCAGCTCAAGGCGTATCCTGAAAGCCTCTCCTGCCTGGATCGGGTACTCGAGCTCCAGCCGGAGAATGATCAGATCCGTCTGGAGAAGGCCGATGTTCTCTTCCTGCAGGGAGATTTCCTCGGCTGCCGGGACTATATCGAATCGCTGCGGCCCCGATATCCAAAAGATCCGCAGCTGCACAATCTGTTGGGAAGATGCCAGTACAACCTCGGCAACTGGGAACAAGCAGCCGGCCAATATCGGGAGGCCATCGACCTGGATCCGGAGAACGCTGTCTGTCGGGTCAATCTGGCCCGCTGTCTGGAGCGCGCAGGGGAAAGCGAAGGCGCCGTGAAGGACTATTTCGAGGCGGCCCGGCAGCTGTTCCGACAGGAGTTGTACGCCGAGCTGTCCCTGGTTTTGGCCCGGTTGAACGGTCTGCTGCCGCCGGATTCCGATCAGGCCTATGAGCTGAAGTCGTTCGAGGGGAAGATGCTCTACCACGAGGGCAAGAAGCATCAGGCCGAAAATCTGTTCACCGAGGTGATAGACTCCGGGTACGCTGACAGCGGCATTCATTATCTGTACGCTTTGATGCTGATCGAGAAACAGGACAGAGCCGCAGCGGAGGTCCTTCTGGCCAAAGCCACGGAAATCGATCCGGATTATCCCCTGTACTGGTTTCGACTGGCGGAGAACCGATTCCTCCTGGGTGAAGACCCGTGGCAGGCTCTGGACAGAGCCTATAGCCTGGATGCCGAGGATCCCTGGATCAACAACCTCCAGGGGCAGGTGCTGCTCGGGGAAAAACGCTATACGGAGGCTCTGCCCTGTTTCCAGAAGGCTATAGAGGCCGAATCCAAGGCGGCGAGCATCTACAGGAACTACGCGGAGTGCCTGATGCGCCTTGAGCGTGGGGAAGAAGCCCTGCAGCTGTTGGCAAAAGGAATCGAGCAGGCCGACGGATCGGAGGAGGAATTGGCATCCCTCCACAATCAACGGGGGAACTGCCTGGTGGAGCTTCAAAGATGTGCAGCGGCGATCGAGGATTATGAAAAGGCTCTAGAACTCGTCCCGGCGAGCAGGGACTACATGCAGAACTGCGCCGCTTGTTGTATAGAGCTGGACATGATCATGCGGGCGGAGGAACTGCTGAACAACTTGTTGGAGGAGCGGGAAAGCGCCTCTGTCTACAACCTGACGGGAAATTTGGCCGTGGTGACGGGAGAGTTCGAACGCGCCCGCCTGGCCTACCTGGAGGGGCTGAAGCTGGAGGAGGACGATCGGGAGATCAAACTCAACCTGCTGTCTCTGTATATCGAAACCGAAAAGGTCGAGGAAGCCGGAAAGTTGCTTGCCGAGATGAATGGGTGGGCGGATCCACCGAAGCGCTGCAGGCATCTTCAGGATCGTTTCCAGGATCGATTCGAGGAGCTCTTGGAGTGCTCGGAGTGCGGCCGGCAGTGGCGGGTGCCGAAACAGCTGCCGCCTCAGCCCTCCTTCACCATCCACGGGGAGCCTCCCGGGGAGGCGCCGGCGGGGCGATGCGAACAGTGTGATCGATTGTACTGTATAGCCTGTGCCTCCGAATGGGTCGAGGACGGAAGACTGATGTGCCCCAAGTGCAACAAGCGTCTGCGCCTGAATGACGACTCGCTGAAGTATCTGTTGCTGCAGTACGTGGGTGAGGAGTAGAGCGCAGGGCCCCGGGAGGACCCGCCGCGGAGGAGCGGTTCCGCCATTGCACTCCTGTGCAGTTGTGGTTCAGCTTGACAAACGGGGGAGTTTCAGTAAGATGGGAGCGAGCGAATAGATTGAGACAGTCATCAATTTCTTTCTATATAATTTTAATCCTTATCCTCTGTGTTTCCGGGTTGCTCTCCGCTCAGGAGATCCAGACCGCGGAGAACTACTTCGACGAGGTCTCCGCCCGCTACGGAAAGATCCAGGACTACACGGCGACCATCTCCATAACCCAGGGGGAGACGGTCATGAGTGGGATCCTGTACTACAAGAATCCGAATCTACTGCGCATAGACTTTACGGAACCGGAGGATCAGGTCCTGGTAACGAACGGGTCGGAGCTGACCATCTACATTCCCAAGTACGAGGTGATCCTGGTGCAGAAGCTGCGGCGCAGAAGCCAGGCGGCCCTTGCCAACATGGCTTCCGAACAGGGGCTCAACCTTCTCAAGAAGAACTACGGGGTCGCCTACCTGAGCGGCCCGGGATTCGTTCCCCTGGACGAAGAATCGGACGAACAGGTGCGAAAGCTGAAGTTGGAGAGCCGATCCACCGCGGAGGGATTCCGTCAGATCGTACTTGCCATAGGCCGGACCGGTCTGATCCGTCGCATCACGGGGGTTACGATTGGGTATGAGGAGTTCATGCTCGATCTGACCGACATCATTGTGAACCAGAACATCCCGGATACTCGCTTCGAATACGACTCACCTCCCTATGCCAATGTCTACAACGATTTTCTGTTCGAGGCGGAAGAATAGATGGAATCAGTAGGGCAGAAGCTCAGAGAGACGCGGGAGCAGCACAACTTTTCAGTCGAACAGGTGGCACGGGACACCCACATCTCCAAGCAGTACCTGGAAGCCCTGGAACAGGAGCAGTTTTCTACGATTCCCGGGGAGACCTATATCATCGGATTTCTGCGCAACTACGCCGAGTACCTGTCCCTGAATCCGGAAGAGATCGTCAGCCTGTACAAGAACATCCAGATTCAGGAGCAGCCCCTGCCGATGACCGAGCTGCTGGAACCCGCGCGTCCCAAAGCTTCCCCCAGGATATTCATCCTGCTGGTGATCGTTCTGGCCGTACTCGGCGCAGGGGGGTATCTGCTGTACCGCTACACGATCGCATCTCCCAAGCCGGCTCGCCCGCAGACGGAAGTGATCCAGGAGGCAGCCGTGCAGGGGGAGGGGCAGATGTTCGTTTTCGAAGACGAGGCCATGACGCGCTGGTTCAACCTGGATGATACGATAGGCTTTCCGTTGAACGGAAACACCTATCGCCTGCAGCTGGTCAGCATAGACAGGACGCTCACCGTGAAAGTGCCCGGCGGAACCCTGGACATGACCGTAGGCCAGGACAGGCAGCTGGACGTGAACGGTGACGGGCGCAATGATCTGCGCATCTTGCTCAACGATCTCGATGCCACGGGCGTGGCCAAACGGGTAAACCTGAGCCTCTACAAGATAACCAAAGCCACCCCGGCGCAGGTTGCCGAAGCTTCCGCAGGTGAACAGAGTGCCCTGACCGAGGAAGGGGAAGGCGCTCCGACAACCGCGAGCGAGGCGGCTGCCCCCCAGGCGGCTGCGCCCGAGACGGCGGCCGAAGCCACAGAGGGGACGACCTCCATCATTACCGCCGATGCTCCTGCGCCGTTTCGGGTCTCCATATCCTTTCGCGGCTACTGCCTGTTCCGTTACCTCGTCGACAACGATATCCGGGAGGAGAGGTTTTTCCACAAAGGAGAGAGCTTCTCCCTGGACGCGAAGAGAGAGGTGCGGTTATGGATTTCGAATGCGGGGGTCGTGCGCCTGATGGTAGGCGGCAGGGAACTGGAGGTGGGTCGCCCCGGTGCGGTAACCAGCAAACAGGTCCGCTGGCGTCGTGATGAGGACAGCGGCCAGTACATCCTGGAAGTGGTTACCAGCGAATAGCCGTTCATCCCAATGACATTCTTCATCGAGAGTCTCGGCTGTGCTAAGAATCAGGTCGATTCCGAGTACCTGATTGCAGACCTGGAGGCCAGGGGTTTGCGCTGGGTCGGGAGCCCCGAAGAGGCTCGGGTCATCATTGTCAACACCTGCGGTTTCATCACCAGTGCCAAGGATCAATCCATCCGAACCTCTCTGTCTCTCAAGGACCGCTTCCCGGAGAAGAAGGTGATCATGCTGGGCTGTCTGGTTCAACGTTACGCAGCGGAGCTGGAACGGGAGATGGGAGAGATCGACGGCTTTGTCGGGTTGAACGACCTGGATGCACTGTGGCGATTGCTGTCAACCGGGAGCGGCGGCCGGGCAGGTACAGTCGAGACAGCCCAGCCGCAGGTGCGGTCCCGCCGCCGCTTTCTCTCCTTTCCCGGCGGCGCCTACGTGAAGGTGGCGGAGGGCTGCTCGAACCACTGCAGCTACTGTGCCATTCCCCTGATCCGGGGGGAGCTGATCAGCAGACCTGCCTTGAAAATCCTGGAAGAGATCGAGGAGCTGCTCCGGCGAGGCGTGGTCGAGATCGTGCTCATCGCCCAGGATTTGGCCTCCTACGGACAGGATCGGGGAACACGGGAACTTGTAGCGCTGGTGAGGTCGATCCTCCAGCACGAAGGGCGTTTTTGGCTCCGCTTGCTCTACCTCCATCCGGATCATTTCCCTATGGAGCTGCTCGATGTGGTAGCCGCCGATCCCAGGGTGCTGCCCTACTTCGATATCCCCTTTCAGCACGCAAGCTGCACAGTACTGGCCGGGATGGGACGAAGCGGCTCCGCGGAAACCTACGCAAAACTGGTCCGGGGTATTCGTGACCGTATCCCGGAGGCGGTGGTTCGCTCGACTTTTCTAGTTGGCTTTCCCGGGGAGAGGGAGGAAGATCTGGAGGCTCTCCTCTCCTTTCAGCGCGACTGCCCCCTGGATTGGGTGGGGGTCTTCACCTACTCCAGGGAAGAGGGCACGCCGGCCTTCAAACTGGCCGGGGGAGTGAAGAAAACGGTGGCCGAGGCGCGCAGGCGTGCGGTCGAACAGGCGCAGGTCGGGATCAGTGAACGGCTCCTGGACGCTCAGGTTGGGCGAACCCTCGATGTCCTCATTGAGGAGCGGGTTCAGGGGGAGAGGTTGTACCTGGGTCGTGCCTATCTGCATGCTCCTGAAGTGGACGGACTGGTGGTTGTGAAAGCCGACCGTCTGGAGCCGGGGAGGATCTACCCGGCACGGATCGAAGGTCGAGCGGGGATCGATTTGGAGGCCGTCCTTGCCTGAGGAATCCTCCGAAAGCAACCGACCTTCCGCCAATAACAGCGGCTCCGGTAAAGTACAAGAAAACCAGGAAACCGCCTATCTGAGCGCGTTGAATCCTCAGCAGCGGGAGGCGGTGCTGCACACCGGTGCACCGTTGTTGATCCTGGCCGGGGCGGGCAGCGGCAAAACCCGGGTGATCACCACCAAGATCGCCTATCTGATCGACAATGCGGGACTGGGCCCCGGCTCCATTTTGGCCGTGGCTTTCACCAACAAAGCCGCCGATGAGATGCGGGAGCGGGTCCGTTCACTGACCCCTACCGGAGGGGAGGTGATGATCAAGACCTTCCATGCCTTCGGGGCCTGGTTGCTGCGGCGCTACGGGCAGGAGATCGGTATCTCTCGGGGGTTTACGATCTGCGACGAAGAGGACTCCTTCTCCCTGCTGAAACAGGTGGTCCAGGGGGAACGGGGAGACAAGCTCCCCCAGCAACGGTTGAAGGCGATGGGCGCCTGGATCGCCCGGGCCAAGGACCAATGTCTGCTGCCGGGGGATGATCTCTCCGCTCTGGAATCTCGAGGCAGGATTCCCGGACTGGATGCCTTCAAGATCTTCCAACTATACCAGCAGCGCCTGGAGCAAAGCGGATGTCTGGATTTCGGGGATCTTCTGGTGCGTGCGGTCAGGCTCCTCGAAAACCGACCTGAGATCCGGGGACAGATCAGGGGGCGCTTCCGGGCGATCCTGGTCGACGAGTATCAGGATTCCAACTACGCCCAGTTCCGTCTGCTCCAGCAGCTTTACGATGGAGGCAACTATCTGTGTGTGGTCGGGGATGAGGACCAGTCGATCTACAGTTTTCGCGGGGCTGAGCTGGAAAACATCCTGAGTTTCCCCGAAAAGTTCCCCGGTACGCAAATCGTCCGCCTGGAGGAGAACTACCGTTCGACCCAGACGATCCTGGAAGTGGCCACCCGGGTTGTGGAAAACAACCTGAACAGACTGGGGAAGAAGCTGTTCACCCACAAATCCGCCGGATCTCCAGTAGTACTCGCCTATCTCGAGGACCCGGAGGCGGAGGCCCTGTTCTGTGCCGAAAGGTTGAAAGCCGGCGGGCAAGCCAGGCTTGCCGAAAGCGCGATCCTCTACCGGATGAACTTCCAATCCCGGGTCTTCGAGAGTGTCTTCGCCCGACTGGGGATCCCATACCAGGTCGTAGGCACGGTCCGCTTCTACGAGAGACAGGAGGTCAAAGATGCCCTGGCCTACCTGACCCTGTTGGTGAATCCCGCCAACGAGCTGGCCTTCCGACGGGCCATCGCAAAACCGCGGCGGGGGATCGGGGCCAAGGCTCTGGAGGCAATCCTGGGGCGGCGAGGAACCGCGGGGAATCTGCTGGAGGCGGCTTCTCAGAGCCTCACCACCGCTACGGCCAAGGCCGCCAAAGGACTGCGTTCCTTTCTGTCTCTGCTGGAATCGCTGCGCGTGAGTCTCTCCGAAGTACGGGAGGGCGCTCTGAGTGAGGTAGTGCAGCAGCTAATCATGAACTCGGGACTTGTCGATTATTATCGTGAGCGGGATGAATCCGACGGCACGCAGAAGGTGGGAAACCTGGAGGAGCTGATCAACGCGACCGCAGAGTATCCGGAAACCATGGAGGGCCTGAGCCTGTTTCTTGAATCCCTGATGTTGGGTGCATCGGAGGAGGACCCTTTCTTGAGATCGGCGAAGGTCACCCTGATCACCGCTCACAACACCAAGGGATTGGAGTTCGACAGGGTGTTCATCACCGGTCTGGAAGACGGTATCTTTCCCCACTACTCGAGCACGGTGCAGGGGTTGCCCGTGGCCGGGACCGAGCTGGAGGAGGAGAGGCGTCTGTTCTACGTCGGGGTTACCCGAGCCAGGCAGGAGCTGTATCTGACCACCTGCAGTACACGGAGGGTATTCGGAACGCTGCAGGCCAGCCAGCCCTCCTGCTTTTTGGCAGAGATTCCCAGGGAGCACCTCCACGTGTACGGGAGCGAGCCGCCGGCTGAGGACGGCTATCCGCTGGGCTGCGGTGTTTACCACGATGATTACGGTCCCGGAATCATAAACAGGAAGTGGGAGGTCGATGGGTTGACCATGGTGTCGGTTCGTTTCGAATCGGGGAAGCTTGCCCGATTCCCGCTCAAGTACTCTAAACTGGAGCGGATCAGTACGGAACCATAGGGGGGCTGAGGATGCACAGGGCTCATCCGGATCCGAATATCGACGCAAAAGTTCGCAGCAGCCTGCATTATTCTCTGCTCGACGGTGCCTGGTTTTCGCTCATGCTGGGATCGGCGGAGAGTTATTTCCAGGCATTTGCCGTTTTTCTCAAAGCCACGGTATTCCAGGTCGGAATCGTGTATACGGTTCCCATGTTTGCGGCCACGCTGATTCAGCTGCACGCCAGCTCTCTGCTGCGCTGGTTCCGCAGCCGCAAAAACCTCACGGTGCTGAGCGGAGCGCTTCGCAGTCTGCTGTTCGTCCCGCTGATTCTGGTCTACTACATGGGGGTTGCCCGGGTTTGGGTCCTGCTCGGCCTTATCTGCCTGTATTTCGCCCTGAACTATCTGCCGGTCCCGGCCTGGACCTCCTGGATGCGGGATCTGGTGGATGAGAACCGAAGAGGATCCTATTTTTCGCGTAGAAACAGGATCTCCAACCTGGTGGCACTGCTGGGCATCATCGCCGCCGGGCTCATCCTCGAATACTTTAAAGTTCGCCCCTTCCTGGGTTTTGCCCTGATCTTCTCCGTCGCCCTACTGGGAAGTATCGGGTCCACGATCTTCCTCTCCTTGAAGTACGACGTTCCCTACACCGAGGCGCCCCCGGACCGCGAGGGGTTCTTCCGCTTTTCCCTCAGGATGTTTCACTCCAACTACGGCAGGTTCGTGCTGTACAACTTCTCCCTGTATCTGACGGTTTTCTTCTCCGGTCCGTTCTTCGTGCCCTATATGTTGAAAGATCTGGGTTTCAGCTATCTTCAATTCATGATCGCCACCTCCCTGGTCGTGCTGCTCAAGTTCGTCACGCTGATGCTGTGGGGAGAGCTGGCCGATCGCTACGGCAACAAGAAGATCCTGGTCCTCTCATCGCTGTTCATCGCGATCCTGCCGCTAATGTGGATCGCAAGCCGCAGCTTCTGGTGGATCTGCCTGATCCAAGCCGTCAGCGGCCTGGCCTGGTCCGGATTCGACATATCCGCACTCAACTTCGCCTACGACGTGTTGCCCTCGGAGAAGGTGACCCGCCATACCTCGTACCTGATCTTCTACAGGGGCCTGGCCATCTTCGTCGGCGGGTTGATCGGGGGATTGCTGATCCACCACTTCAGCCTCTTCGGCTCCCGATACTACGGGAATTTCTTCCTCTCCGGTGTGCTTCGGGTTCTGATTGCCGTTCCCTTTCTCTTCTTCCTGAAAGAGGAACGGGCCGTGGAGCACATCTCCTATCGCGACCTGATGTTCAAGCTCATGTCCGTCGGACCTCGTCGGGGCTTGCAGCTGTTCCTGATCGGCAGGGCCAGGAAGAATCGGAACGGTAAGCAGGAGGAGTCGCTGAGGTGATGGATCTGAAGCGGCGTGTTCCGGTCATCCGCAGGGCGAGGGATTATCATCTGTACTCGGTTTCCGGAAAACGTTACCTCGATCTTTGGCAGAACGGGGGACATTCACTGCTAGGCCATAAACCCGGCCGACTGACCACCGTGATGAAAGACACGATCTCCAGAGGGCTGATCGCCGATCTGCCTTCGGTGTTCGGCGGAAGGTTGATCCGTGTACTGCAGACGATGTTCCCCGGGTACCGGGAGTTCCGTCTCAGCGGGAGCCTGGTGGAGGCGTTGCAGCTGACCGGTCACTACCTCGGTCGAAATATTGTAGCCGATGACGTGGTCGATCCGCTGTTCAGGCCCGAACCGTACGGGGAAGCGCGGGTGAGCATCTGGCGTCCGCTGTTGCCCGATCCCCCCGCCGCCGAAGTGCTGCTCCCGGTGCTTCCCTTCAGTATGGCCGGAGCCCCCCGAGTTGTGTGTTTTCGCGGCAGCCCGCCGCAGGATTTTCCCGCACAGGGTCCCGTCTCAGGGGTGATCCTGGCCGGGCTGCTGCGCAGTCTGCAGGAGCTGCAGCGTTTTTCGATGCCGGGGTGGGTTCGTCCGGATCTGCTGGCCGGCTGCGCCGGGTGGAGGCAGGAGCAACTGTACGTTGTTCCGGAGTTCGATCTTGAAGGTTATGAGCAGGTGTTCGAAGCCTTTCTCGAAGCGCAGGTACTGCTCGGTCCCGAAGCGCCCTACCTCAGCATCCTGCCGGGTGGAGAAATCTCCAAAGGGGAGCTCGGAAAAATGATTGGACTATTTCGCAGATTTCCGGGAGAATAGCGACATGGAGCCGGCAGAGTTCGCTTTACTGCTTTCCAGACTGGCAACCGGGGCCATCGCTACTTTTTTCGCGATCCTGCTCTGGTCTCAAACCCGGGACGTTTCCTGGGTGCTTGTGATCATCGGCACCCTGGTCAGCTACGCGGAAATCGTGTTTACGACCCTGGAGATCTTCGGGGTCATCAGCGCTGATCTCTTCTATGTATCGGGCTTTCCGGTCTTCAAAATGGTTCTGGTAAACCTGCCGCTGGTCTTCCTCACCCTGGCCTTCATTTCTATGATCGTTAGGAAGCGACTTCCCTGACGATTACAGTTTGTTCTGGAGTTCCTTGATCTGATCCCGCAGCAGCGCGGCTTCCTCGTAGTTCTCATCCTCCACCGCTTTCTGCAGTTCTTTTTCCAGGTAGGTGATTTGGGATTGGATCTCCGTTGATTTGGAGGATTGTTTTTCTTCGGTCGAGGAGATCGGGATACCCGCCTCATCCACCACACCCTCGTCGATGAAGATCGGACACTTGGCGCGTACGGCCAGGGCCACGC
>Ga0307442_1000340_pt1 | contig 22294 bp, 19 predicted proteins | sample SalMarWE160430MG_FD_202143 | JGI IMG/M metagenome (GOLD analysis project Ga0307442, IMG submission 202143) | Salt marsh sediment microbial communities from the Plum Island Ecosystem LTER, Massachusetts, United States - WE1604-30 | ecosystem: Environmental > Aquatic > Marine > Intertidal zone >...
CAAGCCGGGCGCCCTTGAATCCGCGCACCCATCTTGTGAATCGATCCCTGTTCCCCCGCCAAAGCAAGCGTGCCGTCGGCCCGCACCTGCGCCTTTAACGTCGCCCGGGAGTCATAGAGCGTTGCGCCGGGTTCGATCATGCCGAGTTCAAGCAGCGTTCCGAACGGGATGCGCGCCTCGTTGCGCCGTCCCCGCATGAGGGCCAGGTCGCTCTCCGAGAGTTTCTTCACCTCCGCGATGCGGTCGTGTGCCGCGCGGGCATAATCGGGATCCTGCTCAATTCCGATGAAACGCCGTCCGAGCCGTTTCGCAACGGCCCCGCTCGTGCCGGTGCCGAAAAACGGATCGAGAATGACGTCACCCGGCGCGGTGGTCGCGAGAAAGATGCGGTAAAGCAGCGCTTCGGGTTTCTGCGTCGGATGCGCCTTGCGCCCTCCATCGTCCTTCAGCCGCTCCGGCCCGCTGCAGATCGGGATCAGCCAGTCGGACCGCATTTGCACGTCGTCATTGAACGCCTTCAGCGCCTCGTAGTTGAACGTGTAGCGGGATTCCTCCGCCCGCGCGGCCCAGATGAGCGTCTCATGCGCGTTGGTGAAACGGCGGCCGCGGAAATTCGGCATCGGATTGGTCTTCCGCCAGACGACATCGTTGAGAAGCCAGAAGCCGAGATCCTGGAGCGCGCAGCCGAGCCGGAAGATATTGTGATAGCTGCCGATCACCCAGATCGCCCCGTCGGGCTTCAGAATACGGCGGCATTCGGCAAGCCACGCCCGGCAGAAAGCGTCATAGGCGGCGAAATTGTTGAACTTGTCCCAATCCTGATGCACGCCGTCGACGCGCGTGTTGTTGGGCCTGAGCAAATCGCGCGAAAGTTGCAGATTATACGGGGGATCGGCGAAAATGAGAGCGACCGATGCGCTCTGTATCTTCTTCAATTCGGTCAGGCAGTCGCCGACAACGACCCGATCCAGAGACTCCGACAGACGGGATTTCAACGCGGTCATAAACAAAACACCCAAACGCAACGGTAAACGAAACAGGCAATGTCATACAGACTTCAGACGGGCAAGGCAAAACCCGCTTGCAGCAGGCGGACACAACCCAGAGCTGTCTTGATGAGATTTAAGCGGCGGTGGTTAACGATCGGTTAACGCCATCACCGCGCGCATCTGTCCTTGACTTTGACACGCTTCAAAAGGATATAAACATATCTTTATATCGTAGCGAGGCAGTTAATGCGAGGACGCCTTTCCTCGGGAGTGTTGGTCGACAGTTTGCGCGCGGCGGGCGAGCCGACGCGGCTGCGCCTCCTGTTGCTGCTGTCTCACGGCGAGTTCAACGTCAAGGATCTGACCCAGATTCTCGGCCAGAGCCAGCCGCGCCTGAGCCGCCATTTGAAGCTCCTGACCGATGCGGGGCTGATCGAGCGTTTCCAGGAGGGCAGCGCGGTCTTCTATCGCTTCTCGGAAGCCAGCCCGAATGCACGGCTGCTGGTGCCGCTTCTCAATGCGCTGGACGAGGCGGATTCGGTTCTGGTCCGCGATCTTGCGCGTGCCGAGGCGCTGAGCGAGGAAAAGCACCGCGCGGCGCAGGCATATTTCGAAACGCACGCCGCCGCCTGGGACGAGATCCGGTCCCATCACGCGCCGGAGGCTGCGGTCGAGGCGGCGATGCTGGAGGCGGTGGGGGCCGGTCAGTTCGATCTGCTGATCGACCTCGGAACGGGCACAGGCCGCATTCTCGAGCTTTTTCGCGGCCATGCCCGGCGGGCTATCGGTTTCGACATCAACCGCGAGATGCTCGCTCATGCGCGGGCGCGGCTCGCGGCCAGCGGCGTTCGCAATTCCCAGCTCCGGCTGGGGGACATTTTTAACCTGCCGGTGGAAGACAATGCCGCCGACGCGGTGGTGATCCATCAGGTGCTGCATTTCCTTGACGATCCCGCCCATGCCGTGGCCGAGGCCGCCCGGGTTCTGAAGCCCTCGGGACGGCTGCTGATCGTCGATTTTGCCCCGCACGACATCGAAGCGATGCGGGACGATTATGCGCACCGCCGGCTCGGCTTCGAGCGGCAGCAGATCGAGGACTGGATCAAGCGGAGCGGACTGCGCTCCGGCGACTACCAGGCGATCCGCCCGCCTGTGGGGAGCGACGGCAAGCTGACGGTCTCGCTCTGGCTTGCGCACAAGCCCTCAGGGCCGGTCAGAAACAAGCATCAAGCGGCAGAAATACTCTCGGAAGGCTAAGACATGCAGAACCTCCCAAAAGAGACGAAGCCGGCAGCGGAGGAGCGCCACGATTTCGGCGTTTCCTTCGAATTCTTCCCGCCCAAGACCGCGAAGATGGAAAGCAATCTCTGGGCCGCGATCGAAAAGCTCACCCCGCTGCAGCCGCATTTCGTCTCCGTCACCTACGGGGCAGGCGGATCGACGCGGGAGCGCACCCACGCGACGGTTGCGCGGCTGATCAGAGAGACGGATCTGAAGCCGGCTGCCCATCTGACCTGCGTCGACGCAACGCGCCAGGAGATCGACGAGGTGATCCGCTCCTATTGGGATGCGGGCGTGCGCCATATCGTTGCGCTCCGCGGCGATGCGCCGGGCGGGGCTGGCGAGCCCTATGCGCCGCATCCGGGTGGCTATTGCAATGCGGCCGACCTTGTTCCGGGGATCAGGGCGATCGGCGATTTCGAGATTTCCGTCGCGGCCTATCCGGAAAAGCATCCCGACTCGCCGAGCATCGCCGCCGATATCGACAATCTGAAAGCGAAGATCGACGCGGGCGCGACGCGGGCGATCACGCAGTTCTTCTTCGATAACGACATCTACTTCCGTTACGTCGACGCCGTCCGCGCGGCGGGCATCGATGTCCCGATCGTGCCGGGGGTCATTCCCGTCCACAATTTCGCGCAGGTCTCGCGCTTTGCGAAACAGTGCGGCGCGACCATTCCCGGCCGCATGGCCGAGCGGTTCGACGGTCTCGACGACGACGTGGAGACAACCCATCTGATCGCGGCGACCGTTGCCGCCGAACAGGTCCTCGGCCTTTCGGAACAGGGCGTTCGCGAATTTCACTTCTACACACTGAACCGGGCCAGCCTTGTCTATGCCATCTGCCATCTTCTCGGCATCCGTCCCGAGGAGGAGGCGCGGCATGCCAAGGCGGAAGAGATCACAACGGCGATGGCGTAACCCATGTCAGGCAAACAGCGGCAATTGATCAAGAAAGACAATCGCATGACCCGCGACGAACGTATCGAGGCGCTAAAAAAAGCCGCAAGCGAGCGCATCCTTTTTCTCGACGGCGCGATGGGAACGATGATCCAGCGCCGCGGCTTCGGCGAAGGCGATTATCGCGGCGAGCGCTTCGCCGACTGGCCGTCCGACATCAAGGGCAACAATGATCTTCTGGTGCTGAGCCAGCTCGACGCCATTCGCGAGATCCATGAAGCCTATCTTGAGGCCGGTTCCGACATATTGGAAACCAACACCTTCAATGCGCAGGCGATTTCACTCGCCGACTATGGCATGGCCGATCTTGCTTATGAGATCAATGTCGCGGCGGCGCAGCTTGCGCGCGAGGCCGCCGACAAATGGACGGCCAAGACCCCGGACCGCCCCCGGTTCGTTGCGGGCGCCATCGGCCCGACCAACCGGACCGCGTCGCTTTCCCCGGACGTCAACAATCCCGGCTTCCGCAATATCACCTTCGAGGAGCTGGTGGCCGCCTATGACGAGCAGACGCGCGGACTGATCGAGGGCGGGGTGGATGCCATCATGATCGAGACGGTCTTCGATACGCTCAACGCAAAGGCCGCCGGTTTTGCCGTGCTCGAAGCGTTTGAGAAGGCCGGCGTGACCTTGCCGATCATGATTTCCGGAACGATCACCGACCTGTCGGGCCGCAACCTCTCCGGCCAGACGCCGGAGGCCTTCTGGTACTCGATGCGCCATCTGAGGCCGTTTTCCATCGGGCTGAACTGCTCCTTCGGTGCGGAGCATCTGCGCCCGGCCGTCGCCGAAATCGCGGGGCTCGCCGAATGCTACGTCTCGGCCTATCCCAATGCGGGGTTGCCCAACGAGATGGGCGAATATGATGAGACATCCGAGGAAATGGCGGGGAAGATGGAGGGATGGGCCCGCGACGGGCTGGTCAATCTTGTCGGCGGCTGCTGCGGATCGACGCCGGAGCACATCGCCGAGATCAAGGCGCGCATGGAGAAATATCCGCCGCGCGGTTTAGCGAAGGTGGAGCGCAAGATGCGCCTTTCCGGGCTGGAGCCCTTCGTGCACAGCTAAACGCTCGCACCTTCGCCGGGATCGGCCATTAGTGAGGTTTCTTAGGGGCCGACTTCGACTTTGCTGCAAGTTTCGCGGAAGCCTTCTTCGCCGGAGCGGCTTTGGCTTTGCTGCTTGTCTTCATGGAAGCGCCGTTCGCGGCAGCCTTGCTGCGCGGCTTTGCAACTTTCTTCGGCTTCGCGGATTTACCGGCCTTCGGGGCCTTTGCGGTCTTCGCCTTATTGGCCTGCGGGCCGAGCTGGGATTGCATCCAGTTGATGAAAGCGTCCCACTTGACCGCGACGTCCTTGGCGGACTTGACGCCGTTGCTCCAGACGAGACCCTTGTTGGTCACTGCGATGTCGCCAAGACGCTTGGAGCCATTGCCATAGACGCCGAAAGCGATGGCGGTGTTTTTAATCTGATGTGCTTTGCCAGCCTGTGTTTTGACCTGCATGGTTCGATCCCGTAGTTCGTTTGTTGCTGTCCTGCCCGAGAATGCCCCCCTGGTATCGGTGCGAGTTCTGCGGACGCTTTTTGAATGCAGACCGTTTATCTGTGATTGCATTTAAGATGAGCTTCACGCTGCCGCCGCAGTTTTAGCGGCGTCTTTAACGATTGTTTGCGCTTGCCGAAGGCTTGCTATAGGGAGAAATGCCTTATCAGCCTTGCACCTTGCACGATGGGGCGGAGTGAAAGCGCGGCGTCCGCGTTTACGATGTGCGAGCGACCTGAAAAAATTTCGGAATTTTAATGGCTTAGTTGAGGTAAGTGATTCGAATCACAGCAACGAGAGTTAAGGGCTCAGAGAGTCCGTCCGCTGCTGGAGTCTGCTGACACTAACGACGCAGCAAAGCTGCCGTTTAAACCCAGAGATTGATGGCGATCGCGATCAGGGCCAAAGCGCCAAGCCAGAGCGCCAGCCGGGTCGGCCAGCCCCGCGTCGCCTGCGCGGCCGCCATGCGCTCGACCGTCGAGTCATCGAGATGCAGGCCCATTTCGCTGACATCGGCGAGCGCCGCGCTGGCGCGCTTGGCCTGTTCGGCAAGCCTCGGCGCTTCGGCGACCAACCCGGCGAGCGCGCTCAAGCCCTCGGCCGCTTCATTGAGCCGGGCGCGCGGCCCGATCTGCTGCTCCACCCACTCTTTGACCACCGGTTCCGCCGCAGTCCAGATATTCAGCTTGGGGTCGAGCGAACGCGCAACGCCCTCGACAACCACCATCGTCTTCTGCAGAAGAAGCAGCTCCGGGCGTGTCTTCATGTCGAAGAGCTCCGTCACCTCGAAGAGCTGCGACAGGAGCCGCGCCATCGAGATTTCCTCGGCCGTCCGGTTCATCAGCGGTTCCCCGATCGAGCGCAGCGCCTGAGCAAAGGACTCGACACTGTGATGCGGCGGCACATAGCCGGCATCCAGGTGCATTTGCGCCGAGCGGCGATAATCCCGCATCAGAAAGCCGTAGAGGATCTCGGCAAGGAAGCGTTTCTCCTTCGGTCCGAGCCGGCCCATAATGCCGAAATCGACAGGCACCAGCGTGCCGTCCGGCTCCACGAACAGATTGCCCTGATGCATATCGGCGTGAAAAAAGCCGTCGCGCATCGCCTGGCGCAGAAAGGAGCGGATCACGTGGTTACCCAGCGTCTCGCGGTCGATGCCGGCGCGGTCGATGGCATCGAGATCGGCAATGGATATGGCGCTGATCCATTCAGTGGTCAGAACGCGGGCCGAGGTCCGCTCCCAGTCGACCTTGGGCACGCGGAAACCTGGATCGCCGGCGCGGGCGACATTCTCGGCCATTTCCGACATGGCTGCGGCTTCGAGCCGGAGGTCCATTTCCAGATGGGTCCACTCGGCGAGCGTGTCGACCACCGCAACCGGGCGCAGTTGCCGCGACGGCGCATAGACGCGCTCGATCAGCCGGGCGGCGAAATAGAAGCTGTCGAGGTCGCGCTGGAAGCGCTTTTCGATGCCGGGCCGCAGGATCTTGACGGCGACGGGCCGCAGGCTGCCATCCGCATCGCGGACGGTTGCCTTATGAACCTGGGCGATGGAGGCGGCGGCGATCGGCTCGCTGAAGCTGGTGAATAGAGCCTCGACATCTGCCCCGAGCGACTCGCGGATGGAGCGCCGGGCATCCGCCATTGAGAAGGGCGGCAGCTTGTCCTGAAGCTGCACGAGGTCGCCCGCAAGGTCCGGCCCGATGATGTCGCGCCTCGTGGCAAAGAACTGACCGAGCTTGATGTAGCTCGGTCCCAGCGCCGTCAGGGCCTTGGCGAGACGGACCTTCCGGCCTTTGCGGGCGTCGCGCAGGGGGGCAGTCAGACGGCGGAGCAGGCGGATGGGCGGCGGCGCATCCGGCCCGTCCGGCAGCAGATGAACGCCATGCCAGGCCAGCGTGACGCCGGCACGGCCAAGCCGGAAGATATTGACGATTGCGCCGAACATGGGCGCCTTATAGCAAGATGGAAGTAAATTTAGAGCCTCAATCTTTGAAGAAAGAGGCGAAAAGTCACGGGCTTGTCGCCCTTCCGGCGAGAATGTCATCGTCGCGCCGCCGCGAGGCCGGCCCGATCGCCTGATTACCGAGCTGCGAGGGAAGACCGAACAGCCCTTCGGGTCATCTAAATCCGCCAGCCCGAATGCAGAGCCGCGATGCCGCCGCTTAAGTTTCGGTATTGAACGCGCTCGAAGCCTGCCGCGCGGATCATCTCGGCGAAGCGCTGCTGATCGGGAAAGCGACGGATGCTTTCCACCAGATAGCGGTAGGCTTCTGCATCCTTTGCGACGAGTTCGCCGAGACGCGGAATGACTTGAAAGGAATACGCCTCGTAAACGCGATCGAGCATCGGCGTCTGCACCTCGGAGAACTCCAGGCACAGGAACCGCCCGCCGCGCTTAAGGATGCGAAAGGCTTCCGCCAGTGCGGCTTCGATATTCGTGACGTTCCGGATGCCGAAGGCGATGGTGTAGGCATCGAAGCCGCGGTCCGGGAAGGGCAGGGCTTCCGCGTTCCCCTGAACGAAGTCGATCCTGTCCCCATATCGGGGTCCGAGCTTGCGCCGTCCCTCATCGAGCATCTCGGCGCTGATATCGCAATTGGTCGCCCGTGATTGCGGACCGGCGGCATCGAGGAAGCGACGCGCAATGTCGCCCGTCCCGCCCGCGACGTCGAGAAGATGCTGCGGCGCGGTCTTCGAAGGGGCGAGCCAGTTGATCAGGTCGTTCTTCCAGAGCCGGTGCATGCCGCCGGACATCAGATCGTTCATCAGATCGTAGCGGCCGGCGACGCGGGCGAAGACGTTGTTGACGAGCCCCTGTCGCTCGCCCGCCTCCACCGTCTGAAAGCCGAAGCTCGTCTCAGATGCCGTAGAGTTGTTGTCCTTCATCCGGCAAACCTAGATCAACCCTCGTTGAATTGGAATCAATTGAACGAGGTCAAGTTGATCTATATCCATAAATTACCGCAACAGTCCGCGTCCGTTCGGACGCGCGTAGCGCTAGCCTGTTTCGCCGAGTGGGGCTATGGTCTCAGCGTCCGAGGAGACGCATGAGCGAAGATGCCCGAACTTCCCGAAGTTGAAACCGTCCGGCTTGGCCTTGCGCCGGTTCTCGAAGGCGCCTTGTTCGCGCGCGTGGAGCAGCGCCGGGCGGATTTGCGGTTTCCGCTGCCCTTGCGGTTTGCCGCAAGGCTTGAGGGCCGCCGCGTCGACAGCCTGACGCGCCGCGCGAAATATCTGCTGGCCCATCTCGATGACGGGCAGATCCTCGCCATGCATCTCGGCATGAGCGGGCGTTTTCTGATCGGCAGCCTCGTCAATGGCGAGGGGGCGCAGCCGCGCATGCCCGGCGCGTTCACCCATGAAGTCGGCGTCAGCGACAAACATGACCATATCATCTTCGAGATGAGCAATCTGGCGGTCATCCGCTACAATGACGCACGCCGCTTCGGCTATATGACGCTGATCGGCGCAGGCGAACTCGGCGCGCATCCGCATTTCCGCGATCTCGGCGTCGAACCGCTGGATGCGGCCATGAACGCCGCCTATCTCGCCGCGCGCGGGCAGGGACGGAAGCAGCCGCTCAAGGCCTTTCTGCTCGATCAGCATGTCATCGCCGGACTCGGCAATATCTATGTCTGCGAGGCGCTGTTCCGGGCGCGGCTGTCGCCCGAGGCGCCGGCGGCGCAGCTCGCCACGAAAAACGGCGCGCCCTCGGCGGCGGCGAGGCGGCTTGCGCCGGCGATCCGCGCTGTGCTGGAGGACGCGATTGCGGCCGGCGGCTCGTCCTTGCGCGATTACCGGAAAGCGGATGGCTCGCTGGGGTACTTCCAGCATCGATTTTCGGTCTATGGCCGGGAAGGCGAGGCCTGTCCGCGGAAGGGCTGCCGGGGGACGATAGGCCGGATCGTTCAAAGCGGCCGCTCGACCTTCTATTGCAGTCAATGTCAGACATAGCCGGCCTGGAGGAGGTGCGTGATGAGCTATCAAACCATCATCGTGGAGAAGAGGAACAGGGTTGGATTGATCACGTTCAACCGGCCCGAGGCTTTGAACGCTCTATGCGCCGCGCTGGTCAAGGAGCTGAACGCCGCGCTCGACGATTTCGAAGCCGATGACGGGATCGGCTGCATCGTGATAACCGGCTCGGAGCGCGCCTTTGCGGCCGGCGCCGATATCAAAGAGATGCAGAATCTCACCCTTACCGATGTGATGCACCACGATTTCATCGCGCCATGGGAGCGGCTCAGCCGCTGCCGCAAGCCGGTCATTGCGGCGGTCGCCGGCTATGCGCTGGGCGGCGGCTGCGAAACGGCAATGATGTGCGATTTCATCATTGCGGCGGACACGGCCAAGTTCGGCCAGCCGGAGATCAGTCTGGGCGTCATTCCCGGAGCTGGCGGCACGCAGCGCCTGGCGCGGTCCGTCGGCAAGTCCAAGGCCATGGATCTGTGCCTGACCGGCCGGATGATGGATGCCGAGGAAGCCGAGCGCTGCGGCCTCGTCTCCCGCATCGTGCCACAGGCGGAGCTCATGAACGAAGCGATGAAGGCGGCGGAAAAAATTGCCGGCTTTTCGCTGATCGCCGTCATGTCGGCCAAGGAGTCCGTCAATCGCGCCTTCGAGACGACTTTGAGCGAAGGCGTGCGTTTCGAACGCCGCGTCTTCCAGTCGCTCTTCGGGACCGAGGATCAAAAGGAAGGCATGGCGGCGTTCGTCGAGAAACGGAAGCCGGATTTCAAACATCGCTGAGGACCGGCACGCCTATGGACGAGACCCGCAGACAGATGACCGCGCTTGCCTATGAGCTGGCGCTGACGCGGCTGCAGGCCGGTCGCGATCCGGGCGAGCTGTGTCTTGAGACGACGCAATGCTTCAGTCAGGGGCCCGAGGACGGCGTTATCGCTGAGATTTTCCACCGGGTTGGCGCAGGCGGGCGCTTTTTCGTCGAGATCGGGGCGGGCGATGGGCAGGAGAATACGACGCGGCTGCTCCTGATGCTTGGCTGGTCCGGCATCTGGCTTGAGGGAAGCCCCAAAAGCTGCGCGGCGATCCGGGACAATTTTGCCGGGCCGCTCGGGTCAGGCCAGCTGCGGCTCGTCGAAGCGATCGTCACGGCTGAGAATGTCGAGACGCTGCTTGAGGAGGCGCGCGCGCCGGCGCGTTTCGATCACCTGACGATCGATCTCGACATGAACACCTATCATGTCTGGCGCGCGCTTGAGCGCTACAAGGCGCGCGTCGCCTGCATCGAATATAACGCCTCGATCCCGCCCAGCTATGAGTTCGTCGTTCCCTACGAGCCGGATGCGGTCTGGGACGGCTCGAACTTCTACGGGGCAAGCCTGAAATCGCTGGAGCTTCTCGGCGCGGCGCGAGGGTACAGCCTCGTCGGCTGCGATTTCTACGGTGTCAACGCCTTCTTCGTGTCCTCTGAGGAGGATCTGTCCGGCTTCGCCCAGCCATTCACGGCCGAGAAGCACTATCAGGCGACGAACTATTTCGCGCCGCTCCGCCGGGGCCACTGGCCGGCATCGCCGAAGCTCACCAATCCAACGGGCGGTCAGACGCGGTAATAATCGCGATACCAGTCGACGAAGCGGCCGATGCCTTCGTCAATGGGTGTGTCGGGCGCAAAACCGACATCCCGCATGAGGTCGTCGACATCGGCATAGGTTGCCAGCACATCGCCCGGCTGCATCGGCAGGAAGGTCTTTTCCGCCACCCGGCCGGTGGCCTTTTCGATGGCCGCGATGAAATCCATTAGCTCCACCGCATTGTGATTGCCGATATTGTAGAGCCGGTAAGGCGCCGCGGACCGCCCCGGATCGGGCGAAGCGCTGTCCCAGGCCGGGTCCGGCTTCGGCACGCGATCGAGCACCCGGATGACCCCTTCGACAATATCGTCGATATAGGTGAAGTCGCGCGCGTGCTTGCCGTGATTGAAGACCTCGATCGGCTCGCCGGCGAGGATCTTCTTTGTGAAAGAGAAATAGGCCATGTCGGGCCGGCCCCACGGCCCGTAGACGGTGAAGAAGCGCAGTCCGGTGACGGGCAGAGCGTAAAGATGGGCATAGCTGTGCGCCATCAGCTCATTGGACTTCTTCGTCGCCCCATAAAGGCTCAAAGGGTGATCGACATTGTGGTGCACGCTGAACGGCATTTCGGTATTGGCGCCATAGACGGAGGAGGAGGAGGCGAAAACGAGGTGCTCCACGCTGCTCGCCCGGCAGCCTTCCAGAATGTTGAGGAAGCCGGTTATGTTCGAATCGACATAGGCGTGCGGATTGACGAGGGAGTAACGCACCCCGGCCTGCGCGGCGAGATGGATGACGCGCTGCGGCTTCTCGCTTCTGAAGACGGCTTCCATCGCCGCGCGGTCCGCAAGGTCCGCCCGCTCGAAATAAAAGCCGTTGCGGCCCCCAAGCTGGGCGAGCCTGTCGCGCTTCAGCGCCGGGTCATAATAGTCGTTCAGATTATCGAGGCCGACGACTTCATGTCCGAGATCGAGGAGCCTCTTTGCCGTGAAGAAGCCGATGAAGCCAGCGGCACCGGTGACAAGAATTTTCATGATTCACTCGAGACGAGCCGAAGAAGACGTGTAAAGCGCCCGGCTGAGGCGCTCTCCGATTGACGTCATAAGTGACCAGTATTATACACGCAACAAAGTTTCCTTGCCCTCGCGGCCCCGTTGCCGCGGCGAAGGTTGATCTTCGCGGTCCAAGCCGGGCAAGTCCGACATCAGATTTTCAAGGTAATAGTGAGCAATGGCCAACACCAAGTCCGCTAAGAAGGCGGTTCGCGTAACTGAGCGCCGCACGGCAATGAACAAAGATCGCCGCAGCCGCATCCGCACCTTTATTCGCAGGGTCGAGGAGGCGATCGCATCCGGCGACAAGACCGCAGCCGAATCGGCGCTGAGGGCCGCGCAGCCCGAGATTATGCGCGGAGCGCAAAAAGGTGTCATGCACAAGGCAAACGCCTCCCGCAAAATCTCCCGGCTTTCGGCGCGAATCCGTGCTCTGGCGAGCTGAGTTTTACGCCCATTTGCGACTCTCAAGTCCCTGTTGCTTTTCTGCCACGCCCAGCATTTGCTGGGCGTTTCTGCTTTTCGCGCTTGCAAATTAGATTCTGTTTCGAATCAACGCGTTAACTCTTTGCTAACGAAATGCAACCTAAGATTGATGAGCAGTGTTTTCGGCAATCAAGTAAAAAATTGACCAATATGAGCGGATTCGTATTGACCCGTAGGAATTGATTGCCGACTCAGTGGCTGTAGCGTTTTTCGTTGTTTTTCAATTGGTTGGCGTAACAATGGTGAGTCGAATGAATGGCGAATTTGAGTCCCGCCTCTTCGCTCGCGAGCCTCCGGAAATCGTCCCCGACGGGTGGGTTGATTGCAACCCAGAGGTAGGCCGTGTATATTTTCGGCCATCCGAACGGGGACACAATCCCCTCCTGATACTTTTCAATTTGTATTGCGTACCGCCGTTCCCGGTGTTTGCAAATTGGCATTGCGAGCACCCGGGGATGAATTAGTCAAAGGTTTTGTAGTTTACTAGATAGGCTGCTTTCACGCAGTATGTAATTGTCTATTGGTGCGGCGTTGGACGAGTCACATGCGCGAAGGCGGTCGGCGAGCAGGAGGTCTCAATGTTTAGCGGGTTAGAGCGACAGCGCGTGGCTCGTTGCCGCCAAAGAAGGGTCACGTGGGCCTGGATCAAGGCACGTGGTCTCATGAACCGGCATCCGGCACCAGTGCCTTCAATGCTGACGACAAGCGTTCTCTCTGTGGGTGACAGTTTTCCCGCCGCAGAAGCCGAGAGCTGGCGGGACAGACTGGCGGCGATCACCTGTCGCAAGCTTGCCCGTCAGATCTGCGAACAATTCTACGATCTCTCAATCTTTCAAGCCTGGCGCAGCCGGATGCCCGACACTGTCGCCACCAGCCGCATGCTGAGCCCAGCCCTTCCATCTTACTGCACGGATGCGGCCTCGGAGCAGGCGGAGAGCTTTGACTCAAAGCGGCTTAAGAAAACGCGCATCCTGACTGCGGTGCTGGCCGATGAGGCCGAAGGGCGCGGAGCCGTGCTCATTCCGCTGAGATCAAAGGCGGCATAGGCCCGTCAGTTCTGATTTTCTCATTCAGTTGAACAGCCGTTCGTCAAGAAACGGTTCGGATGACTTTGCGCAGTTTTGACTGCTGCGGAGCGTATTAGCGGGGTATTCCAGTGACAACGTTAGAATTAAGTACCGACGCGATCGAAGGGAAATGGCGGAGGATTCAGGCTCGACTGCGCGCTGAGCTTGGAGAAGATGTCTTCACGAGCTGGTTTGGCCGAATGGAGCTCGATACTTATGAAGCCGGCGTCGTGCAGGTTTCCGTCCCGACCAAATTTCTGCGTAACTGGCTGCAATCGCACTACGCCGATCGCTTGATGGCTTGCTGCTGCGCCGAGCTTTCCGGCGTCGATCGCGTGGAATTTCGCGTGCGCCAGCCGCACGATGCCGCGCTTGCTGAGCGTCGGCGCCACGAGCAGCTTGCCGCGAAACCTTCGGCTCCGAGAACCGATTCGGGCGGCCCCGACGAAACCGTGCTTCGCGACAGCCGCACCGGCTGGGAGGGATTTGAAGGCTCCCCGCTCGAGGCAAGGTTCACCTTCTCATCCTTTCTCGTGGGCTCCTCGAACCGGCTCGCCCATGCCGCGGCTCTTCAGGTGACCGAGGCTGTGGCGGACCAGCCGCTCCGATATAATCCGCTCTATATTCACGCAAAGGTGGGCCTCGGCAAGACGCATCTGCTTCACGCCATCGCCTGGGAAGTCAAGCGCATCAAGCCGAAAGCCAAGCTCCTCTATCTGACGGCGGAACGCTTCATGTACAGTTTCGCCGAGGCGCTGCAGGCCCGCGACGCGGTCGCCTTCAAAGACAAAATCCGGGCGATCGACATTCTGCTGATCGACGACATCGAATTTCTGCAGGGCCGGACCTTCCAGCAGGAATTCTGCCACACGCTCAATTCGCTGATCGATGGCGGCAAGCAGGTGGTCGTGGCGGCCGATTGCCCGCCGATGCAGCTCGAAAGCTTCGATGCGCGGATGCGCTCGCGCCTTTCGGGCGGCCTCGTCGCCGAGATCGCGCCGATGGATTACGACCTCCGCTATAAGATCCTGAAGCGCCGGGCCGCCGAGAAAGCCGAGAAGGAGCGGGGCTTTGGCGTTCCCGAGCCGGTGATCGAGTATCTCGCATCGCAGCTGACCGAGAGCGGCCGCGAGCTCGAAGGCGCAATCACCCGTATCCACGCCGCCTATCAGCTCACCGCGCAGCCGATCACCGTCGAAAGCGCCGAGCAGATCATTGGTGATCTGATCCGGGGCAAAGAGCCGAGGCGTGTCAAGATCGACGACATTCTGCGGGTAGTGATGAAGCATTTCGGGGTGCATCGCGGCGACCTCTTGTCGAGCCGCCGCAACCGGTCGATCGTCCGGCCCCGGCAGATCGGCATGTATCTCGCCAAATCGCTGACGTCTCGCTCGCTGCCGGAGATCGGGCGGCGCTTCGGCGGACGCGATCATACGACAGTGCTTCATGCGATCAGGAAGATCGATTCACTTCTGCAGGAGGATGCGGGGCTCAGAGAAGAAGTTGAGGTCCTCAAGCGGCTCCTGAGAGAATAGCCGTCTGCAAGCGCCGGACGCCTTATGCTTTGCAAGGGTGCGAATCATGTCACCCGCGCATAAGGTGTTGGCCGTTTGGCTGCGGTTTGCCTCGGGTGCGCAGGGGCTCGAAGTACAGATGGCTTTCGGATGGGACGGCGTGCTGGATCAACCCTCGTTCAAGTGGAGTCACTTGAACGAGGTCAAGTTGATCTATATCGATGAGTTAGCGCAACTGTTCCCGCGTCCATCCCCGCCTTCGCGGGGACATGCTTGGACGCGCGTTGCGCGAGGCTCACTTTGGCGACCGCGAGCCGTTCCCAGCGAATGCCGCGCAGGCGATGCCAATGATGTGCGGTTGGCGGGAAATGCTGCCGACCGCCACAGCGTCTCAGGGCCGAGGGCGGGGGCGTATTAAAGGGGTTGACGATGCGGTTGTTGATCGAAAAGAGCGCGCTCGTGAAGGCGCTGCAGCACGTGACCAGCGTGGTCGAACGGCGCAATACGATCCCCATTCTGGCCAATGTCTCGCTCCGCGCGGAAAATGATGCGCTGCATCTGAAGGCGACCGATCTCGACATCGAGGTCACCGAAACCGCCAAAGCCGAAACGACCGTTGCCGGCGGCACGACCGTTGCCGCCCATACGCTCCATGACATCGTGCGCAAGCTGCCCGAAGGAGCCCAGATCGAGCTGGTCAGCAAGGCCGATGAAGGGCGCCTTGCGATCACGGCAGGCTCCTCGCGCTTTCTGCTAGCCTGTCTTCCGGCCGATGATTTTCCCGAGCTCGGGCTTGACGGCATGTCGCATCATTTCGAGCTTCCCGCCAGCGAACTCGCCCGGCTGCTCGAAAAAACGCGCTTCGCCATCTCGACGGATGAGACGCGCTACTATCTCAACGGCATCTATTTTCACGCCATCGAGACCCCGGACGGCGCTTTTCTCCGCGCCGTCGCAACCGATGGCCATCGCCTTGCCCGCATGGATGTTGCACTGCCGGACGGGGCGGCCGGGATGCCCGGTATCATTCTACCGCGCAAGACGGTTCAGGAGCTCGCCAAGCTGCTGGCGGACTATACTGACAACGTCTCCGTCGATCTGTCGGCGAACAAGATACGATTCACGGCAGGCGATATCGTTTTGACGTCAAAGTTGATCGACGGCACATTTCCCGACTATCAGCGCGTGATCCCGCAGAACAACGACAAGATCATGCAGATCGGCAATGCTGGCTTTACCAGCGCCGTCGACCGCGTTTCGACCCTGTCGAGCGAAAAAGGACGGGCGGTCAAGCTCAACATCGCCGACGGCAAGCTCGTCCTTTCGGTCAATAATCCCGAATCCGGCTCTGCGACCGAGGAATTAGAGCTCGATTATAGCGGCGAGCCCCTGGAAATTGGCTTCAACGCTCGCTATCTATTAGACATTGCAGCTCAATTCGACGGCGACCGTGCGGTTTTCGAACTATCCGACCCGAGCGCACCGACCGTGCTTCATGACGAGAACGATACCACCGCTCTCTACGTTCTGATGCCGATGCGGGTCTGAGCCGGGTTGCGAAAGATCTGACCGCGCCGCGGAGCTATGCGGAAATTGTGGATCGACGGGAATTGCCTTGGCGGTTTTGACATCACATGGCTGCTGGGCCAATGGCGATGATGGCTCGGCGAGAAATCCCTTCCTCGCCCGTTTAAGCCTTTCAAATTTCAGGAATTACGCCCGGTGCAGCTTTGCGCTTGATGGGCGGCCGGTGGTCTTGACCGGCCGGAACGGCGCCGGAAAGACGAACATTCTCGAATCGATCTCAATGCTGACGCCCGGCCGCGGTCTGCGAAGCGTGCCGTTTGCAGATCTGGCCCGGCTCACCGGGGATGGGGGCTGGGCGGTCTCGGCGCATCTGTCGCTGAATGGCGATCTGGTAAACCTCGGCACGGGCCAGCAGGCGGAGGCGATGCGTGCCGCAAATGGCCGTATCGTTCGCATCGACGGTGAACAGGCGGGCAGCTCGGGGGCGCTTGGCGATTATTTGCAGGTTCTATGGCTTATTCCGGCGATGGATGGGCTTTTTGCCGGGCCGGGTTCCGAACGCCGCCGTTTTCTTGACCGCATGGTTGCGAGTTTCGACGGCGCGCATCGCCGCCGCCTCAATCAGTTCGAGCGGGCCATGCGCCAGCGGAATCGTCTGCTTGAGATGAATGAGCGCGCCGCGCGCATGTTCGAGGCGATCGAAAGCCAGATGGCCGAGATCGGCACCGCGATCGCCGCCGCGCGCATCGAGGCCGTGGCGCGCCTTCGCAGTTTCGATATGCGCCCGGCGCCGCCCGAGACAGGGGCTTTTCCTCACGCTCTCTTGGCTCTTGAGGGGACGCTCGAAGAGGCGCTTGGCGAAAAGCCTGCGGTCGATGTGGAGGATGATTATGCGCGCATGCTCGCCGAAAGCCGTGAACGCGACCGTGCGGCCGGACGCACGCTGATCGGTCCGCATCGGGCCGACCTGCGGGTGCGCCACGGACCAAAAGACATGCCGGCCGAGCTCTGCTCGACAGGCGAGCAAAAAGCGTTGCTGATCGGTTTGGTTCTCGCTCATGCGAAAGCGGTGAAAGACGCGCGGGGCGGCCTTGCGCCACTCCTTCTTTTAGACGAAATTGCGGCGCATCTCGATGCGCTGCGCCGTGAGGCATTATTTGAGGAAATCGACCAGCTCGGCGCACAGACCTGGCTCACCGGCACCGACGAAGCCGTCTTTGCGCCACTTCGCGAGAGGGCCCAGTTTTTCATCATTGCCGATGGTTCCGTCGCCGAGGGCGCCGGCGCGAAGATCGGCATTTAAGCACCGGGTAAAGGATTGGTTCGAATGAGTGCGAATCCCGCACGGAAGACAGCCGCGGAAGGCGATTATGGCGCGGGCGCGATCAAGGTTCTGAAGGGCCTCGATGCGGTCCGCAAGCGCCCCGGCATGTATATCGGCGACACCGATGACGGCTCCGGGCTGCACCATATGGTCTATGAGGTGGTCGACAACGCCATCGACGAGGCGCTCGCCGGCTATTGCGACCGCGTGCTGGTGATGCTCAATGCCGACGGCTCGGTGACGGTGGAGGACAATGGCCGCGGCATTCCGACCGAGATGCATGAAGAGGGTGTGTCGGCCGCCGAGGTGATCATGACGCAGCTCCATGCGGGCGGCAAATTCGATCAGAACTCCTACAAGGTCTCCGGCGGCCTGCATGGCGTCGGCGTTTCGGTCGTCAATGCCCTCTCCGCCCGCCTCGATCTGACGATTTGGCGCGGCGGCAAGGAACATGCGATGGCGTTCGAGCATGGCGTCAGCGTCGAGCCGCTGAAAGTGGTCGGCGAAGCGCCGGACCGCAGCGGCACGCGCGTGACCTTCCTGCCTTCGCTCGAGACTTTCTCGAAGACCGATTTCGACTATGCGACGCTCGAACACCGGCTGCGCGAGCTCGCCTTCCTCAATTCGGGCGTTCGCATCGTGCTCTCCGACCTGCGCGGCGTCGAGCCGAAAACGGAAGAGCTGATGTATGAAGGCGGGCTCGAAGCCTTCGTGCGCTATCTCGATCGCGCGCGGACCCCGCTTATCGACACCCCCATTACCATCAAAGCCGAACGCGAAGGGGTGACGGTCGAGTCCGCCCTCCGGTGGAACAGCGGCTATCACGAGAGCGTGCTCTGCTTCACGAACAACATTCCCCAGCGCGACGGCGGCACGCATATGGCCGGCTTCCGGGCCGCCTTGACCCGGACGATCAATACCTATGCGGCCGAGTCGGGGCTGGCGAAAAAAGAGAAGGTGCAGCTCACCGGGGACGATGCGCGCGAGGGCCTGACCTGCGTCCTGTCGGTCAAAGTGCCGGACCCGAAATTTTCCAGCCAAACGAAGGACAAGCTGGTCTCCTCCGAGGTTCGCCCGATCGTCGAAAGCACCATGGTGGAGGCGCTGGGCGCCTGGTTCGAAGAGCATCCGAGCGAAGCCAAGACCATCGTCCAGAAGATCGTCGAGGCGGCCGTCGCGCGCGAAGCGGCCCGCAAGGCCCGCGAGCTGACGCGCCGGAAAGGCGCGCTCGATGTCGCCAACCTGCCGGGCAAGCTTGCCGATTGTCAGGAGCGCGATCCGGCGAAGGCCGAGCTGTTCCTGGTCGAGGGCGACAGTGCCGGCGGTTCCGCCAAACAGGGGCGCGATCGCGCCTTCCAGGCTGTGCTTCCCTTGCGCGGCAAGATTTTGAATGTGGAACGCGCGCGATTCGACAAGATGCTGTCGAGCCAGGAGATCGGCACGCTGATCACGGCGCTCGGCACCGGCATTGGCCGAGACGATTTCAACATCGAGAAGCTGCGCTATCACCGCATCATCATCATGACCGACGCCGATGTCGACGGCGCCCATATCCGCACGCTTCTCCTGACCTTCTTTTACCGGCAAATGCCGCAGCTGATCGAAGGCGGTTATCTCTATATCGCTCAGCCGCCGCTCTATAAGGTCAAACGCGGCAATTCCGAGCAATATCTGAAGGACGAGCGTGCCTTTGAGAATTATCTGATTGCCGGCGGCATCGAGGACGCCGTGCTCGAACTCGGCAGCGGTGAGACGGTTGCCGGCAACGATTTGCGCCAGATTGTCGAGAAGGCGCGTGCGGCGGTCGGGATTCTCGAAGGGCTTCACAGCCGCTATGCCCGTTTCGTCATCGAACAGGCCGCTATCAGCGGGGCGCTCGACCCGAAAGTGCTGGCCGACGAGGCGCAAGCGCGGACGCTCGCCGAGCGCATTGCAGGCCGGCTGGACAGTTGCTCCGAGGAGACCGAACGCGGCTGGCGCGGGGAGGTCACCGACGAAGGCGGGCTTGCCTTTACGCGCGAAGTTCGGGGCGTGACCGAGGTGCATGTCATCGACCGTGCGCTGATCGCCTCGGCCGATGCGCGCAAGCTCAACCAGCTCGCACAGCATCTCCTCGATGTCTATGGCACCACCGGCTGGCTGAAACGTAAGGGGCAGGATACGGCGATCCATGGGCCGGTAAGCCTGCTCAATGCTGTTTATGCCGCCGGTCGCAAGGGCATCGCCATGCAGCGCTATAAAGGCCTGGGCGAGATGAACCCCGAACAGCTTTGGGAGACGACGCTCGATATAAATGCCCGCACGCTGATGCAGGTGAAGATCGGCGAGCTGGACGAGGCCGACGAGATCTTCTCCAAGCTCATGGGCGACATCGTCGAGCCGCGGCGCGAGTTCATCCAGGAGAACGCGCTGGCGGTGGCGAATCTGGATGTTTGAGGCGATTCACTCCGGGAAAGCCTGTTAGAACGGATCCCCACGAAACAATAAGATGCAAGCTCTCGCTCGTGTCCGGCCGGTTCGGCAGGGTCTGCGGGACCTTGTTTGCTTTCGCGGATTCCTCTATTCCGATATTTCAGTTCGAGTGCCTGATAAATGAGGGAAACCAACAGCCTATGGCGCTTTGCGCGGTTCTTAAAAGCACCACGGATACATTGGGCTATCATGGTTGCAAGATGTTTTCCGATCCCAGGAACGAGATGTGACGATTTACGTAAACAAGCCCCGCGTTTGCCGTGTATTTAGAAGTATTCTCAAATGAAAAATCCCCTGCGTCTTCTAATTGTTCAGGACAACAGTCCCGGGCACTACAATCAAAGCGAGGGGGTGGCGAAAGCAATACAGCGGGTTCATGCCTGTGATGTCGCGCGGATGAGGGCTGTTAAAAATTCAATTCCGTCCTGGCATCTTTTATACTATCTTTATAATAAGAAAATTCTACCAGATAAGCTATTTCTAAAAATGGCATACGACGAGTTCGTTTGCGAATTTGATCCGGACATAATCGTATCAGCTGGTGGCGATACTTTGTTGTTAAATGTGATTCTCTCGAAGTTGTATCGATGCAAGAATATATTTTCGGGGTCGGTGCGCAATCTGGACCGACATCTATTCTCAGCGATTCTGATTCCTTATCGAAGATATTCAGGCCAATCGCCATTCATTGAGTGTCTAAAGCCTAGTCCGATCGATCCGGATGAACCATCGAAGGCCGCGCAGCGTTTCGACTTCTGCTTTCTGATTGGTGGACCGAGCGGAACGCATTCCTATTCGGGTGATGACTGGCATCGCCTCTTGCTGCTGATTCAACAGATGGCCGCAAGCCATTCCGTTGCGGTCTTCAGTTCGCGGCGAACGCCGCCGGATATCGCCGTTCAATTGCGGCAGGTGCAGAGCGAGAATATCAGCTTCTTCGATCCTGCAGATGCGGGAACCGTGGAGCTATTCGACTATTGCAAGCGGTCAAGCGGGATCATCGTGACGGAAGATTCAAACTCGATGATTACTGAGGCCGTGTGTTGTCGCAAACCTGTCCTGGCGCTTGCGCCGGCGCGGACTCGAATGAATGCTAACGAGGCGGACTACCTAGCCGGTCTGATGTCGAAAAATTGGCTCGCGCGCCAGGTGCTCGACGAAAATGCCGCCGTCCATGAACTCATCACAAAGTTGGACGCCTTACAGCCCATGAGATCCAATCATTTGGACATACTCGCAAAAAAACTGCAGCCACTTCTTCCGATCCCCGCAAGCGCTCCAGTGATGTCGTAGAGAGTGTCACGGAGTTGAGGTTCTGGGACGGCGGATCTTCGATTCGAAGGCGTCCCGGTGTTGCGCACCTGACGGCAACGGTTCGCGCTCCAATATTTTCGCGATCCGGCTGGTGCGCATGAAAGCATGGGATAGTGAAAAATAGAATCCCTTCCAGCCACCCGTACAATGCAACCGGCAGATATAATATTTCACAAAACTAATCGGAAATTCAAATATAAGGCGGACCCGCAAAGTTGCCGGTCCATAGGTCTTCGAACTGTTTGCACGAAATGTGCTGAACCGATTGTTTTTCTCAATAACGTGTTCGAGTGAGAGATAGGGGTAGTGGAGAATCGGCGCCCGAAGCTGTTTGGGCGCTATGTGCTTGAGCGCGACACGGTCATAGACTGAGTGGTCCCGATAGCTGCCGACCGCGCGGTGATAAAAGCGTACGACATTATAATCCGTCGCAAACGGCCTCGGCTTCTCATCGCCCGGGTAGATCGTCAATATCTTCGCCTTATAGGCATCGGGTTCGGGCGGGAGGCCGTCCCGAAACAAGCTTTGAATCTCCCTCGCCAGATCGGGCGTCACGACTTCGTCGGCATCGACATTGAGAACCCACTCATTGCGGCAGTACTGTTCGGCGTAGCGCTTCTGCGGTCCATAGCCGGTCCAATCGCGGTGCAGAACCGTCGCGCCCATCGACCGGGCGATTTCGACGGTCCGGTCCGTACTGCCGGAATCCACGACGATTATCTCGTCGACCCAGGATCGCAGCGCGACGAGCGTCCGGGGCAGCCGCGCTTCTTCATTCTTGGTGATGATAAAGGCCGAGACGGGGATGGGCACGGCATCTCCACAACTTAAAATTGCATTAATGCCGGCGTACGCGCAAATGATGGGGCGGGCAAGCTGCGCAGAGCGGGCGTCCACAGCTCGGGCAAAGAAAATCAGCCACTGCGTCTTATCGGCAACTTTTCGGCTTTGAAGGACTTGAGGAAGGGCGGCCCGTCTGCGGCCGTGCGGCGGAAATACTGCTTTGGCAGCACACTCGGCGGCTTGCTGCTAACCTACTGAATTTTAAAACAGATTTGCGTATCCTTGGATACGCAGGCTATAATTTTGCCTGATGGCTTTGTCAACCGAAGAGGTGCCGATGACGGATCAGCATTTGCTCCACCAGTTGCGGGGCTACAGTCTTACCACCGCGGAGATTCTCTATCGCATGCCGGATCATCCCGGCCTTCTGCAATCTTTCGTTTGG
>Ga0307442_1000341_pt1 | contig 22289 bp, 24 predicted proteins | sample SalMarWE160430MG_FD_202143 | JGI IMG/M metagenome (GOLD analysis project Ga0307442, IMG submission 202143) | Salt marsh sediment microbial communities from the Plum Island Ecosystem LTER, Massachusetts, United States - WE1604-30 | ecosystem: Environmental > Aquatic > Marine > Intertidal zone >...
AGTTCTTCATCGTGAAGAACCGGATGTAATACCATATTCAGTTTATCTAGAGACTCTACAATTGGCAGGGCTTGCAGTTTATGAACCATGGCGAAAACTATTAGATAAAGGATTATGTATTCATGCATCAATGGTTACTCAATCACATAAGGTTTCTTGCCCGAATGCTACGATGGATATCGTTCATCACTATGGCAGTCATACTTCATGGTCTCCTGTAGATCTTCTCATGGCATTAGATAGTCCTCATGATATAACGGGAAGAATTAGTACTCCCAAAGGAGATGCTACACTCAAAGCGAGTGTGAAAGGATTGGATATGTCAATTCAGCTTCCATGGTTTCCTGAAGATGGATTTATAATTAAAACCCTTGAGGATTATGAAGTTATTAAATATCTTGTAGAAGATGCTGAATATATTCCATATTATGATGATCTAAAAGAGTTCCAAATGATATTAGGGAACTATGGGATTGTTGACACATTTGTACCCAAATCGCCTATCCAATCTCTTATTATGTTGATGGGTCCTCAAACACTTGCCTTAGATTATTACATGCATCAAAAAGAATTCGATGAGCTTTATGGAGTAATATACAAAAAGGAATTAGAAATTTATAAAATTGCAGCAGAGTCTCCAGCTGACGCTATTTGGGGTCCAGATAATGTTACTAGCCTAATTACAAGCCCTAAATTATTCGAAAAATATAGTATTCCGTTTTATAATGAAGTTGCTGATATCATTCATAAGCATGATAAAATCTATATCGTACATATGGATGGTACTTTAAAGAATATTGCTAATCTTGTTGCTAAAACACGTATTGATGTGATTGAAAGTTTCACCCCTCCTCCCGTAGGAGATTTATCAATTGAGGACGCTAGACAGCTCTGGAAAGATAAAATAATTTGGGCCAATTTTCCAGAACCTGTGAGCCTTCAAGGTCAAAAAGCTGTTCGATTGAAAGTTCAAGAAATGTTTAGTAGCGCTGCTCCCGGAGATAATTTTTTAATGGGAACCTCTGAAGGATTTCCGTCATTCTTGCATATGCTAACTTCAGTAGCAACAATTTTAAAAACAGTGAATAAATACGGAAAATATCCAATAGCTAAGAATTAATGAAATTTTAAAATCCTCTACTCTTTTTTAGCAAAAATATATCTTAATCTGTGAGTATGTGGTCCAAGCTCACCATGATTTTCTTTCTCTTCAATAATACCTGTTTCAATTACAGTAAAAGCATGGAAGTGTTGTGTTAAATCCTGTTCTATAAAATAATGTGTAGGTCTATAGGGCTTACTTTCGAAAGTATTTTCTTCAATTTTAGTTCCTCTGCCAAAACTCTCTTCTTGTTCAGAAAATACTGAGAAAAAGGTAAAACCATTTTCTCTTAATTGATTATAGCATTTTTCTATAAATAAGATTCGTTGTTTTTTCAGTAATAAGTGCAATAAGTTATAACAAAATACAGCGTCATAGATCTCATCATTAAATGGCATATCTAGCACAGATCCTAAGATAAATATTGATTTTGAATCAAGTTCTCTAGCAATGGATAAGCCTTTTTCGGAAATTTCAATACCAGTTACTTCATAATTATTTGTTGAAAAGAATTTTGTATGCCGACCATAACTAGCACCAGGAATTAAAATTTTTTTGATCTCATATTTTTTAAATAATTTAAGAGCGTAAATTGAGGTTTTACTAGGTTCAGTTCCCCAAATTTTTCCTTTTTCCAAGAATCTATTATTCCAATATTCCATTGATGCTTATTATTAGTTAAATTAAAAGATTTAATTACTCAAAATAAGAATATTTTAATAAATAATATAATTTCTATTTAATTGTTTTTAAAATTAGAATCTAATGAATAAAGCCAAAAATTGAAAAATAATATAACAAAATGAAAAAAATTGGTTTAATTGTAAATCCTATTGCTGGAATGGGCGGTAGTGTAGGCCTTAAAGGAACCGATGGAGATATTTTCAAAGAAGCAATAAAAATGGGTGCAATACCAGTAACTCCTATCCGAGTAAATGAATTATTATCGAATATAAAAAATAAAGAAAAAATTACCCTTTTGGTTGCGCCAGGAAAGATGGGAGCTGATTTTATAAGAGATATTGATATAAAATTCAAAATCATAGGAGAAATTGGCAAAGAAACTACAAAAGAGGATACAAAAAGAATTGCAAAACAAATGATTGGAGATAATATTGATCTCCTAATCTTTTGCGGAGGTGATGGAACAGCGCGAGATATCTTTGATTCGATTGGGCTGGAAAAACCTATAGTCGCATTACCCGCAGGTGTAAAAATGTTTAGCTCTGTCTTTGCTATTAATCCTAGAGCCGCAGCACAAATCATTGATAAATTTATAGAAGAAACAATCGAAACACAAGAAAAAGAAGTTCTTGACATTGATGAGGAACTTTTTCGTAAAGATATATTACAAGCAAAATTATACGGATATTTGAAAGTACCTAAAATTTTGAGTCTAATACAGTCAGGAAAATCAGGTTCTGGATCCGGGAAGACAATTGAAGAAAATAAACAAGAAATTGCTCAATTTATAATCGAAAATATGGAAAATGATATTTTATACTTATTAGGACCCGGTACTACAGTAAAAACGGTTACAGATAATTTAAATTTGCCTAAAACACTTCTAGGAATAGATGCAGTATATAATAAAAAGATAGTTGGGAGAGATCTGAATGAGCAAGGTATTTTTGAATTATTAAATAAGTATAATAAAGTAAAAATAATTATTTCTCCTATTGGAGGGCAAGGATTCATTTTTGGACGCGGAAATAAACAAATCACCCCAAAAATTCTAAAAATGGTTGGAAAAGACAATATATGGATAATATCAACTGTAGAGAAAATGAGAGAGATAGACTGCTTAAGAGTGGATACTGGAGATATTGAGATAGATAAATTATTGAGTGGATTCGGGAAGGTTATTACAGGATATAAGGAAGAACTTGTAATTAGAATAGAATAATCTTTTAGAAATAATTTTTACTTTATAATACTCCATATTGCTCTAATAACTGATACGATTTAATTTTAGATAGTAAAAAAAATAGTTAGTTAATTATTTTTAATTCTCTTAATTTTTCGTCTCTGGGACGGCCAGTTTCCCAATCCCATTCTCTAAGCTTGTAGTATTCTTTTAAGTTTCCTTCTAAATCTAGTTTCACATCACTAGATTTTCCTGATTTTAGAACCTTAAGAACATGATTGGGTAATCTATCATCTACCCTGGTTATTCCTAAATTACAATTTATAAGCCGTTTCAGAGTATTAATTCTTTCACCAACAGACAAAAGTGATTTTCTATCGTATTTAAACCCTGTTGCTGCATTAATATGTCCTATAAAATGTTCAAGACTTATTTTTTTAAAATTGCAATTTACTGCAGAATCATCAATAGCCCTTATGTCCTGCAAAGCCATAACTCCTTTTTCTCTTCTTTTAATGGAAGCCCTTTCTCCTGACTTAATTCTCAGCTTAGAATAATTGAGAGAACCCATTTCTACATTAAACCAGTCGCATTTTTCATGATTAGCACCTACGCAACAAGTCATATAACTTAAAGCTTGTCCAGCAAAAGCCCGAGGATCATGCATAGGAATTTCTAATCCCTTAACATGAGCCGCTAATTCTGGATCCACTTCAAATTCCTTTGCCATCGTTCGCACACCTTCAGCTAGAATATTCCCGATACTTTCTCTTTTTGAAATCATTTCAATTAAATCCAGAACGAATTTCCCATTTCCCCATCGAAACTCTTCAATGTTAATATTTTTAATATTTTGTTTTATTTTATCAATACCTAGGTTATTTTCCACTAAATATATTAAGAAAGCAATACTTACACCACAAGATATAGTATCTAATCCAAAAACATTGCATAAATGATGAGCTAAGATTACGCTTTTAGATTCAAATACCCCACATAAAGGGCCAAATACAGCAACAGACTCATATTCTGGTCCATCTACTCTAATTTCTTTACCGTTATCTTCCATAATAGTTTGTTTTCCACATTTTATCGTGCAACCAGCACATCCATAATCTAATACAGGGAATTCCTCTCTTAATGTTTTTCCTGTTAATTTTTCAGCTAAAAATTCTGTTTCTGTAAAATAATATCCTGGAGTATCACCAAGAGCCATTCCTATATCAAGATAACCATTTGTCCCATATAAAGTAAACAAAAAGGATCCTAAACTTCCGAGAGCATCTTCTTTTGCTTCTTCTTCAGCTATTTTAATCAATTCTTTACCGATATTGCTATCAGCTATTTGAACTCTACCACTTCCGATAACTGCTAAAGCTTTTACATTTTTTGAAGCCATAATTGAGCCTAATCCGCATCTTCCAATCGCCCTTCCTTCATCATTTATCATTCCAGCGTATTTTACTAAATTCTCTGCAGCTAATCCAATTGTTACTACTCTTACTCGATCTTCTTTTAACTCTTCCTTTATAAGTGATTGTGTCTCATAAGTATCTTTCCCCCAATATTTACTAGCATCTTTAAATTCAATAGTTTTATCATGAATATATAAATATATTGGCGTATTAGATTTGCCTGTAATAACAATTGCATCAAAACCACTATTGCGTAGGGATATACAGAAATAGCCCCCAGAGGAACTTTCACCCCATATTTTTGTGAGTGGGGATATTGCGGTTACAGTATATCTTCCACTATTCGGTCTAATCGTTCCAGTAACAGGTCCCGTGGCAAAAATTAAAGGATTAATCTCATTGAATGGATTTTCTTTTAAAGTTTTATAATCTGATTCCGATAGTAAATCATATGTTAATTTTGCGCTTAATCCAGTTCCCCCTAAGTATTCTCTTGCGATTTGGGGATTCAAATCTTTTATTTCCCAACTCTTATTACTTAAATCGACAAATGCAATTTTTCCATTATAACCAATTAAATTTTCACTCATTTACTTCCCTCTTTTTTAGTAATTAAAAATCTATATCTTTTCCATCCCAAGCATACTCAAAAATCTTTTTATAAAGATTTACAGTCATAGGTCGGTAGGAGAGAAGACTTACAGCATCATCATCAGCATATTCTGCTAATAAATCAATCTTATTTATATAATCATCTTTCTTAATTGTAGGCTCATTCAAATCTTTTACACATGTTGGAGCATCTAAAGAATGGATGAAGTGTTTAAGTGCATCTAAAAATTCTTTAAGTAATATATCCCTATCTTTATTTCCAACTTCTATACCAAAAAGATGACATAGATCTTTCCATCTATCAGTAACTTTTGCTTGAAATCCTATCGAATATGGTAAAAGCATACCTACAGCAAGACCATGATGAACATTGAATATTTTTCCAAAACTATGACCTAATGAATGGTCTATCCCTGGTAGACTATTTCCAAATCCAAGTCCTGCTAATGATGCGGCCATTTGCATATGACTTCGTGCTTCTATATCTCCTTTTCCATATCTATAAGCTCGCGGAAGATATTTTACAATTTCTTTTATTGCAGTTATATTAAGAGCATCAATAAGTGGGGTTCCCCAATTTGAAACATAACTTCCAACAGCATGAGCAAGTGCATCCAATCCAGTTCCTTTTGTTAGAAATGGAGGCATATCTTCTACAAAATCAGTGTCTAAAATAGCGATATCTGGGACTAATTCAGGCCATGTTATTTCGAATTTTTTATAAGGTGTTCTATTAGTATCTGTTAACACAGCAGCATTAGTAACTTCCGATCCTGTTCCTGAAGTAGTAGGAATCGCTACTAAATATCTAATTTTCTTGCGTAATCCTAAAGGGCTACCGAGTGGTAAAAGCATATACAAATTAGTTTCAGGTTTTTCATATTTAAACATAATTATTTTAGCAGCATCCATAACACTCCCTCCTCCGATCGCAATTATAGCTGTAGGGTTATATTCTTCGCAAATTTTGACACCCTCTTCAATCGTTTTTAAAGGAACTTCAGGTTCCACACCAGAATAAATTCTATAATCTACTTCACAAAAATCAAGACTTTCACTGACTTTGGATGCGAATTTTTTGGTAAAAGAGTCAGTTATGATTAGAGCTTTTCTATTTTCCTTATCAAGAACAGCTTTTAGTACTTCTGCCATTGAGGAGACCCCAGTTTTACCAGTATATATTTTTGGTGAACTAAATGAATTTGAGATTCCTCTAATAGCTTTACCACCTAATAATCCCATCATATCCTTAATAAATTGTTGTTCGTACCAAGTAGGTTGTTTTCGACTCATAATAGACTATCTACTCTTTTTAAAGTTTATAATTTAATTCTATAAGATATCTTTTAATACAAATAATTATTCTACTTAGATATTTAATTTTCGCAAATTAGTTAATTAATCGTTAAATCTTGAAAACAGGTTTGGATTCTTCAATTAGAATTAAACTATTTGGGATAAAAGTTATAATTTACAATTGAATTTTATTTAATATACTTTAACTTATTCAAATCTATAGATAAGATAAACTGAAACTCCACTTATATTATTTAAAAATTTAGTGGTAAAGATAAAATGAATATAAGATTAAATATGAATGAAATGTATAAATCACCTCCAAAAGATATAATTAATTCAGTAAAAGAAAGTATTGATCAGATTAATCGATATACTCCTCAAAAAGAAGTGGATCTATTAGTGGAGCATTTATCACAATATGTAAAAGTTCCTCATGAATCAATAATTGTAAGTTCAGGTTCAGATCTCTTAATTAAAGAATTTATCTTTCTTTTTTCAAATAATAGACATATAATAATTGCTGATCCAACCTTTGTTGTGATAAATAACTCAGCTCAAAATACTGACTCTGCTTTATTGAAAATTAAATTAAATGAGCCAAATTACCAGATCTCTATAGAATCTTTAGTTGATGAATTGAAAACTCCCTCTTTAGTTGTATTTGATAATCCAAATAATCCCACTGGAAGTTTAATATTAACTCAAAAAGATATTGAGACCATTTTAGAACATGAAAATGTAATTTTATTAATTGATGAGGCTTATTATGAATTCTCTAAAGTAAGTTATGTTGAATTAATAGATAAATATCCTAATCTAGCGGTTTTAAGAACATTAAGTAAAGCTTTTGGACTAGCGGGATCTGGGATCGGATATCTTATTGCGGGAGATTTAATCCGTAAAAAATTCCAAGGATTAGAGATTATGTTGCCATATCCAAGTGTGATCGCTGGAATAAAAGCTTTAGAGCATAAGGATTATATGGATGATTATATTAAAGAAGTTGAGACTGAAAAAAGAAGACTCATAAAAATTGTATTAGATTTGGGGATAAACGTTTATCCTAGCCATACTAATTTTTTGCTAATGAAAACAGAATTACATAACATATCAGAAAGATTAACAGAACGAGGAATTTTAGTACATGATACATCAAATCAATTAGGATCAAAATATTTCAGAGTAACAATAGGTAGTAGAAAAGAAAATGATTTGTTTTTAAGTGCACTTAAAAATATTATCATTAATGGCAAAGTTTGAATAAAAATTTATTAAATATGACAATAAAATCATTATTAGTATAATTTTAAAATTATGAATAGTTAAAAATTGAATTTAAGGTGATTATATGGGTGATAAAATTACTACTATTTCTGTAATTGGAGCAGGTTTTATGGGTCGAGGGATTATTGAGAAATCTGCTTTATATGGATATAATCTAAATATTTTTGATATAAATCCCGAGGGCTTAGATGATTTTATTAATGACGTAAAAAAAAAAACTGACAAAAAAAAAATCAAAATGGATATTAAACTCTTTTCTAGTATTTCTGAAGCAGTGAAAAATACACACCTAATTATTGAAGCAATCCCTGAGAAACTCGAATTAAAGAGAAAGATTTTTTCAGAGATAGATAAATCAGCTCCTCCAAATGCTATTATTACTACTAACAGTTCTTCCATTCCAATTTCAAAACTTGAAGATGTTGTTGAGCGGAAAGATAAAGTAATGAACCTTCACTTTTACAATCTATTTACAATGCCTATGGCGGATATCATGCGAGGGACTCATACTAGCGAGGAAACATTTCAGAAAGTGAAGAATTGGGTGGAGAGTATCGAGATTACACCTCTTGAGGTTAAAAAAGAATGTTATGGTTTTGTTTTTAATAGAATATGGAGAGCAATTAAAAAGGATTGTCTAAAGATTTGGGCAGGAGGGTATGCTGATATTGAAACGGTGGATAAAGCTTGGAATATCTTTTGTCAATACTTTATTAAAAATCAATATGGCCCTTTCAAATTTATGGACCAAATTGGATTGGATGTAATTTACGATATAGAAATGTCTTATTTCAAGAATAGTGGTCTTTCCGATGATAAACCACCAGAAGCTCTTAAGAAAATGGTTGATAGGGGTGAATTAGGGTTTAAAACTGGAAAAGGTTTCTATAATTATAAGACCAAATAATTTTTTTTCTAGTTTTAATTTAAAAAACTAATTCTTATAATCTTAATTATTATTTAATAATAAAGATGTCAGAAAAAAGAAAACAAGAAATTCAGCGCATTAAAGAATTAGAAAGCATCAATTTAGCGAGAGAAGATATTAGAGATCTTGTTATAGAAACAAAAAAACAAGTTGAAAAGGATAATGATTCCTTAGCAGAACAAATCAATGATGAGCTAAATAAAAAAGGTATTAAATCTATAGATATTGTTGGAGCAATAGGATCAGGAAAGACTGCACTTTTAGAAAAAATTGCTGAAAAATTATCAAAAAAATACCGGATCTTAGTTATATGTGGTGATATTACTACTAGAGTTGATGCTGATAGGATTGAGAAGCATAATGTAGAGACCATTCAAATAAATACGGGGCGAGAATGTGCTCTAAACGCTTATCATATTTATCAGATCATTAAGAATAAAGATTTAAATAATTATGACTTAATTTTTGTAGAAAATGTTGGCAATCTTATATGTCCTTCTGATTTTAAATTAGGAACTGATAAGAGAATCACTATTGTCTCGATTACTGAAGGCGAATGGGTTATAGAAAAACATCCAATGCTATTTAAAATGTCTGATGTTGCTGTAATTAATAAGACTGATCTTCTAGAGAGATTAGGGACTAATATTGATAAAATGGCAAATGATGCTAAGAATTTCAACCCAAAAATAAAAGTAATAATGACAAGTGCGAAAGAAGGGAAAAATATTGATAAATTAATTGAAGCTTTAGAGCTTTAAATATATGGTGTCAAAAATGGAAGAAATATTAAAAGAAATTGAAAAAGTTATTAATAATTTAGAATTAAATTCTCAATCTCAAATTAAAGAATTATTGAATAATTTCTTAAAAACTCATCTAAATCGAAGTAAAATTGATAATTTCATAGGTGATTATCCTACATTCATTGAACCCGTCTACCTTGAAGAGAATGTTAAAATTGGAGATGATGTACTTTTAGGACCAAATGTATTTATCGGTAAAAACTCTGAGATAGAAGACTACGTAGAAATTTCAAACTCGATTATCTATAGTGATGCTAAAATTGGTGAAAACATTAAGTTAGACAATTGCATTATTGGAAAGAATTCATTGTTAAATTGTGCCAACATTAATATAGATAATTGTGTTGTAATCGGAGATGTGAAGAATAAAGAAGATCTACATAAAATTATGTTTAAATTTAAATAACCTAATTAACTCATTAAACCAAAAATTTAACTTTTAAGATTTCATTTTGAATGACGATAAATTTTTTGATATAAATTTAAAAAGATGGAATGAGCTTGTAGATATAAATGCTAAATCAAAAATGTATGATTTAGAAGGCTTTTTTTCTGGTCAAACATCCCTATTACCAATAGAACTTGAGGAATTAGGAGATGTTAAAGGTAAATCTTTATTACATCTACAATGTCATTTCGGAATGGATACCCTTTCATGGGCAAGATTAGGAGCTAGAGTTACTGGTGTAGACTTTTCAGATAAAGCAATTTCTTTTGCAAGAGAATTAAGTTATAAGCTAAAAATTCCCGCGAATTTCATCAAATCGAATATTTACGATATTCAGAATGTTTTAGATGAAAAATTTGATATTGTATTTACTTCATATGGTACTATTTGTTGGTTGCCTGATATAGTTGAATGGGCTCAAATTATTAGTTATCATTTAAAATCTGGTGGAATTTTCTATATTATCGATGGCCATCCTTTTGGTTTTATAATTGATGAGAAACAGGAGCCTTTCAAAGTAGGTTTTAATTATTTTTCTGAAGGGAAACCAGTATATTTTGAAGAAGGGGGTGCTTATGCTGATCCTCTAGCTGATTTGAAGAATCAAGCCTCTTTTCAATGGGACCATTCTATAAGTGACATAATAAATTCTTTAATAAACGCAGATTTAGAGATTGAATTTCTTCACGAGTTTCCATATACATTTTTCAACATACACCCAGATATGAAAGAAAGAAATGATGGATATTGGGAGTTTACAAATTTCAAATTCACTGTTCCAATGATGTTTTCAATAAGAGCTCATAAGAAAATTTAAAAATTCTTTTATGAATTTTTAGGCTTTTTTGCTTTAAACAAACCAACTATCCCTGTAATTTCGAATTTATGATTTTTCTCAAGTAAATTTGTGATTGCTTTCTCAAGTTGTAGTTTTACTTCTTGAAAATTAGGATATTTCTCTTTAGGATACATACTCTCAATGTATTTTATCAATGGAGCAAGAGTAGTAATATTTACACGATTGATGTATTCTTCGAAGTTAATTTCTGTGAAATAAGGTTTTAGGACGTCTCTCCCCGTTTCATTTCTGAATTCACTAAATAAGTTTAACTTCTCTTTTGAATATAATCCAAACTCAGAGAGAAAATCTTTTAATTCTCTGATATGATGTTGGCTAACTGTTGAGGAAATAAATCTGCCACTTGGTTTCAACACACGACTTATTTCTATAAGAGCCTTCTCGATGTTTGGAATGTGATATAACATATGACATCCTATAACAACATCAAATTTCTGATTTCCATAAGGAATTTTCTCTGCATCTATAATTTTAAAACTTATTGGGAGATTGAGTAATCTTAAATTTTCCTCAGCTTTAGTCAACATTTTTTGAGAAAAATCTGATAAAACAATTGAACAAGTCGAAGGAACATTTCTATAATTTTCAAGCCATAAATGACCTGTTCCGCATCCTAATTCCAATATTCTTTCGTTTTCTTGAAGTTGAATTTTTGAGAAAATCCACTTCGGTAGAGATTCGGGATTTGATCCATATGACCATAAGTTCATCCGGTTAGTCAAGTTTTCGTGAGAGTTATATTGTAATTTTGCATATTCTTTAACAACAGATCCATCATTTTTCATATGGGATTAAAGAATGTGTTTACCTATTATAAATTTAGTATAGAAAAATAGTTCTGTTGCTATTCTCAATAATTATTAATAAATATAAGTAAAAATGTAAAAAAATTGGATTTTGTTTATTTTTTATACATTTAAGGATGTGTCCACGGTACTGGAAGTGAAATTGTTAAATTAACAAAAATTAGAGCATATAGTGTAGAAAAGCTGATTTTAAACAATAAATCACCATTGGTTGTCAATAATCCTTCTATATAAGCAGTATCGATACTTATAGTAATATTTTGATTAAGAGCTTTTGTGAATGAATGAAACGTGTTTTGATAAGGAATCGGTGAACTGCCTATTTTCGTATACCAAGGAAGATCAACAGCGTTATCAGTTGTCACAGTATGAATTTCAGCATTTAAATTTACATTATAAATCGCATATAAACCCATATTGCTTACATCAAAAGCAAGTGTAATATTTAAGGAATCATCAGCAAAATTTAATGGAGTTCCTCCATCATCATAAGCAGGAGGAGGGAAAGTATCATGAAGATTTATTCTGAGATTTAATCCACTAAATATAATGCTTCCAAAGTACCCAACTATTATGAGACTTGCGAGTATCCCTAGTACTTTGAAAAATTTACTCAATTTAAATTCTTTTTTAACCTTGACTCGATATTCCTTCTTTTTACGTAATTCAATTGCCTCTACTAGGTACTGTAAACCTTTAATTATAAGAGAACCTAAAAATAGCCAAGCTATAATTTTTAAACCTAAAAAAGCTTGAATTAAAGGCGTATTAATATAGTATGTTCCTAAACTCCTTCCAGGGTCAAAACCTCCAAATATATAGAACAGAAAAATTCCAGAATAAACAGTTGCTCCAAATCTAACAAGCCGATTCGCTGATGTATCTTCTGGAAAAGCGTGTCTTAAGATAGAAATAACGATACCAATAATCCCAAAAATAATAATTGAGATACGAAAACTTTCGGAGAATGTCATTATGCTGTAATATTCAAGAAAATAAAACAAAACAAAAGGAACAACCAAGTAAAATATAGCAGCTATAATTCCATGTAAGATCATTTTTGAATATTGAATTTCCATAACTTTTTAACCCGATGTATATTTTTGTTTTAAAATAGATAAGATATTAACCTTAATATCATTAAATCTAATATAAATTTTCACTCTATATGGTTATTTATTAACATTTTTAATTTTTTATCAAAAATGTGAAAGAATAAATTCAATATTCTCCCAACCATACGCAACTTCAATATATTTTATTCCTCCAATCTCAACAGATTGTTCTCCAAGAAATATTCCTTCTAATTTTTCATAGAATCTACGTGAAGGATTTTCTTTTAGTACCCATGTAATCATACTATCAATATTCTTCACTTTAAGATATTTTACCACTAATTTAACTAATATAGTTCCAATTTTTTTATGCTGGAATTCTTCCAGAACGTAGATTGCACATAATTCACTTTTATATCTCTCTGCTTGGAGTATTGCTACTATAGGATTGCATTTTTCTAGAGTTGCTAAAGCAAATCCAACTATCTCATTTTGATCTGTCTCGGCAACGTATATAATTACTCCAGGTGTCGGATTTTCTAATCTTTGTCTCCAATTTTCTTCTTTATCTTCATAAGATAAACTTTGAAGGTAACTTTCTGAAATTATCCCTTGATACGCAGTCTTCCAGGTGTCAACCTTGACTTTTACAATTCCACTTAAATCTGAAATATTAGCCTTTCTAAAGTTTATGGATTTTGGCAGCATTGATATAAAGAATAGAAATTTAAAAATTGATACAGTATATATTCTAAAGAATTTTAAGTTAAACAATATATTTATAATATTCTTAGAATCCTTTAGGTGAAATATTATCTTTGTTAAAATAGTCAAATTACCTCAAATGAAAGTAATTTCTTTCCATTCATTGGGAGAATTTATAGGTGATCCAGAAATTAAAACCATTCAAAAACTGAAAGAATGGATAATGAAAGATAATATCTCTATTGATCCATTGAAACATCAAGTGTTCGGGTTTGATAATCCGGTTCCACGAGTTAATGAGAGAGGAGAGCAATTTGCCTCCAAAGAAAAACCTTATGGTTATGAAGTATGGATAACTATCCCGCATGATTATGAAGTAAAAGGAGATTTAAAAGTGAAAAATGTTGAGACTGGATTATATGCTGTGCTTTCTGTAAAAGGAGCTGAAAATATCGGCTATGGTTGGAAATCCTTGTTCGATTGGATAAATAACAGTGATGAATATGATTTCCATCCAAAATGGAAAGGATTAACAAAATATTATGATAAAGAAATTATTGAACATGGTATAATAGGACTAGAGCACCATATAAATTATCCTGAAAATAAAGTAGATACAATATTCTTAGATATATATGCTCCCATAATAGAAAAGAACTATTAAATATATATAGCCCTCAAAATTTCTTACAATTTTCTAATAAGAAATACACCTTATTTGGGATACAGAATTTCTTGGAATTATCAAGAGGAAAAGATAAAAATTAAATATCTGAATTGTATTTATTTTATTGTATTTAATATAATAATTTTAATACGGCGAATTTAAATGGGAAAGACTTTAACTTCACGATTACCAGATGATATGGCTAAAAAGATAGAAGAAATCGCGGAGATCGAGAAGTTGGATAAATCTAGCGTAATAAGAAGATTATTGGATAAAGGGATCATTCAATGGACAGAAGAATTCGCTTTAAAGCTATATCAAGATGGAGAGGTGTCGTTGGGAAGAGCTGCTGAAATAAGTTCTTTAAGTATTTGGGAATTTTTAGATAAATTAGCAGAAAAGAAAATACCTCTAAATTACGATGCTGATGATTTCATTAATGATGTAAAAACGGTTGATAAATTATTAGATGAAAAATGAAAGACTCAAGTTTTATTTCTAATAGCTCCCCATTGATAGCATTTATGAAAAAAAAAGAGTTAAGTCTACTCAAAATACTCTTTAAAAAAATAGTTATTCCAGAAGCTGTATACAATGAGTTAGTAGAATCTAATAAACAGGAAGATCAAATAAAAGTTTTAAAAGAATCTGTAAAAGATGGTTGGATTATAGTACAAAAACTAAAACAATTTAAAATAACTGATTTACATCTCGGGAAAGGAGAAAAAGAAGCGGTTAACTTATGTTTAGAAATTGAGAATCCTTTTTTATTAATAGATGAAAAGAAAGGTAGTTTAATCGCTAAAGCTTTCAAAATTCAAACTTTAGGAACTTTGGGAATTTTACTACTATCCAAAAAAAAAGGTCTTAAATCTAAAGGAGAATTGTTAGATAACCTTGATATTTTGATTAAAAACAAATTTTATCTTTCAAGTGAAGTAATTACAATGTTTCTTAAAAAAATTGAATCCTGAATCAATTATTAACAAAAATTCAAATCTACTATAGATATGGGAATTCGTGAAACCCATCTTTCACGATAAAATATATATACTAAGATGTTGCCCACATGATATTAGGAAAATATATCTAAGTCGAATTTAATCTATTGTGTGATTATCATCTTCTTTTTATAATGAAATAAGGAAAAAATTAGGTATTTTAAGAAGTAAATAAAATTATTTATTTGTCATTTCTCGATTTATTGATTTTATTAGCAACAGATTTGACACCAACAGTATCCAAGCTGAGAGTGAAAACATAAGTAGCCATTCCCAAAAAGGTGCCCATTGCCACAATGGCAAAAAAGTCCAAAATGCATCAGTATACCAAAGATAAGGTACAGTATAAAAGAAGATAAAAAAGGTTGGAGTCAAGATCCATGTATTTATTGCTAATAATACTCGTGTTGTAATTGTCTGCTTCATTCCAATTTGCTGTTCTAAGATATCTGGAAATATTATAAATTGTGATGCAACTAGAATTCCGCTAACCATAAAAAAGATAAAAGCAAAATCTGCAACAATATCATGCCAGAAATAATTAGGAAAAGGCGGTCCAATAATACTATCTAATTTTTCACCAACATCTTCGGAGATTACTCCAGTCAGAAATAATCCACACATAGCAATTAGCATACAGAGTAAGGTTAAATTACCTAATAATTTTCTTAATTTTTTCGACCTATCCCCTATTAATACTTTTCTCAAGTAGAATGAGACGGGAACCATTAATATAGAGGTTTGCATCATTCCAAAATCAATAATTATAGGCATTGGAGTTAAGTCAAGATTGCCTAAATCGCTAATATAATTGATTAATATATTAAATCCAGCAGGATCGGAAGGAGGACCTGCAGGATCTAATTGCCCAATCAGAATTGCTAGTACTACACTTGAAATCCAAACAATTGTCGCACTGATACATGAAAATTTCACGACTTTAGGATGAGTTAACAATTTATAAAAATTATTTACTTTATCTTTAATTCCCATAATAAATCTTTCACATCCTCATAATTATAAAATAGAGTTCTTTATTTCTACTTTTATGGTACTTATATTTATAAGTATATACTAAACTATAATTTTGACGAGACAAAAAAGTAAACTACCCATAAAATTGACTTTTTGGCATAATTTCTTTACTTTTTTCTATTTTAATCAAAAGTTTCCCCACAGCTTTATGGCTTGTAAGTTGTAGCCATGCTAATAACCACCACCATCTGGGTACGAATACTTCCCTTTTATATTTACGGGAAGCTTTCATTACTGTTTTTGCAACATCTTTTACATCTATAAATTTATATAATATGCCATGTTTTTGATATTTCTCCACCCACTCCTTCATTTCAGCAGTAGATTCCCAAAATTTAGTTTTTACTGGAGCGGGGCAGATTGTTATTACTTGAATATTATGGTTTTGCATTTTATACTCTAACCTAACAGAATTTGCTAAACCTACAATAGCGAATTTACTCATTGAGTAAGCAGCCATATTAGGAATCCCCGTTTTTCCCGCTGAACTCGAAGTAAATATGAGTTGACCTTCTTTTCGATCGGGGAGTTTATTAGTTGGAGCAGGACGTCCAATATATGGTAACGCTGCTTGAAGTACTAACCACATACCATCAACATTTATAGACATAATCTTTCGATATTCTTCAAATGTCCCACCATTAGTTATTGAACAAGTGGTTCCTATACCCGCATTATTATATAAGATATCAATATATTTTTCTTTTTCACCAATCTTCTTAATAACTTCTGCAATTTGAGTTCGATTGGTAATATCAAATTCAAAATTTTCAACATAATCCGCCCCTAAATCTTTAAGTTCCTCCTTCAACTTATCTAGTGGCATATTAGGTAGATCTAGTAAATACATTCTCATTCCTAAGGGAGCAAATTTACGGCACACTGCACTTCCAATATCACCACTAGAGCCCGTAATTACGAATACTTTGCCTTTATACCATTTCTTTTTCATTAAAAAATCACTATTCTCATTAACTTACAATAATAATATTAAAAAATGGGAATTTATGGATTATTCACCTTTTTTAATCTTTCCTTGAAAAGAGGAAAATTGGTTAAAAATCATTCTAGAATCACCTTCAATTTTAGCGAATATATTAACAGGACTCGCAGCAACAGGTTTCTTGCTTGAACTCGCCGGTGTAGGGCCCCAAAAAATACAGAATCCTTGACCACTCATCCAATACCCCACATCTCCAACATCACATTCTTTTTGAGAATTTTCTGCTGGAATTACAACAGGGCAATCACCATATAGTTCTTCACCCCATCTCGATAAATTCACTTCAAATGGAAGAGCATCCCAAATTGCTTGACATGTTTTAGGATTTTTATCAATTAACAATTTTGCTTTTACTTCTCCGATTTTTTCATTTTCAATTATTATATAATTCATGATAAAACCTCATAAATTAGGGTTTTAACAATATATAAGAATCATTAGTATTTAAACAGAATAAAAAAAACATGCAAATAAAACTAAAAAACCAAGTATAATTTTATTAAACTATAGTATTTTAGGTTTAATAAAATAGTAAAAGAGATTCAGAATATGGCACAAAATAACGATGATAAATTACCAGTAAATCCAATTGAAGCTCAAGGCTTATTAATTAAAGCGGTGTATAAAAAGTTTGGAGGAGAAGTATTACCGATTATACAAAGTGTTTGTAGGAAGCAAGGAAAATCATTGGGGCAAAAACTTAAAAAAAAACTTCCAAAGAACAATTTGACTTCTGTCGCTAAAGCATTCTCGAAGAGTTTTGACCAAAACTACGTAAAAGTGATTTCGATCTCGGATGAAAAATTCCAAATTCATGGTACTAAGTGTCCATTCGGTCTTGAAAATACCTCTAGAGAATTATGTGAAGCTGTTATGGCTATTGATCATGAGTATTTTCGTGAAGCGGCTAATGATAAGATCGAACTCAAAATTCTTAAAACTGTTGCAGCAGGAGATCCTTATTGTGATACCGTTTACGAGATAAACAGATAATCATATTTCCATTTAAGTTAAACATTATGATTTTAGAAAAAACAGTTGATTTAATTAAGCAAATTTATAAAATTCACAAGATTGTGCCACCTCAAATTACTAAAGTTGTAATCGGGATAGGTTACACTGGTGTGGAAGTTACAGCTTATGCATATGAGCCATTTTTAGGATTAGCATCAACCTTACAAAGCATTTTAAATACAACCAATTGCAGTAAAATCAGTTTTGCTGGTGAACTTACAAATCAACCAATCAGTAAGCTTTTACATTGGTCTTTTGAACCACCAAGTCTTAAAAAAATCATTGGAATCGCCACTTTAAATGGTGTTTCCCAGCATATATTAAAGATTTTAAATCCTTACAAAAAATTCGAAGAAAAGAACTTATTAAAGCTTGTAAAAATTAATGGAGATACTAAAGTTACATTTATAGGATTAATTAGACCATTAATAAGAGAGATTTATAAAATATCTCCTTCAATTACAGTAATAGAGGATACTCTTTCAATTTCTCCAGAATTCAAGGATGTTAAGCTCAAACATAGTATCGATCAACTAACACAAGAAGAAATTTCAACTGACATCTTATTCTGTACCGGAACTACTTTAATCAATAATACTCTTGAGTCGATTTTAGAAATATTCAAGAAGAAGGCTCAAAAAATAATTTTGATTGGTCCTACTGCTAGTATGATACCTGATATTTTATTTGATTATGGTGTGGATATAGTTGGCGGCATGGAAATCTTTGATTCAAAAGCAACGCTACAGGTTTTACAAGAGGGAGGGGGTACTAAATTATTTAGAAAATATGGAAAAAAATATAACTTAATTAAGGATTAAGTTGTTTTAATACTAGAAAATTACTTGTATATTAATATTAAAGTGAATTAAATAGATTTTATTAACAAGAATGCAAGTTTACATATATAATTCTATTTACTTAAAAAGCTTATAATTTTAAAAAAATCAATAGTATATTAGAGAGGGTTAATAAAGAATGTCCGAACAAATTTATTCGTTTAAATTGATTGTAATTGGTCCAGCAGCGGTAGGTAAATCAAGTCTTATCCGTAGATTTGTAGAAAATGAGTTTTCCCTGCATTATAAGTTCACCATTGGTGTAGATTTTATGACTAAACAAGTAGAATATGAATCAGGGAAAATTGCTAAGCTTACATTATGGGATATTGGAGGTCAAGAACGATTTAAAGTATTACGTAGAAGTTTTTACGAAGGGACTAATGGGGCTTTAATAATCTTTGATCTTTCAAGGGCAAATACTTTTCTGAAAATGAAGGAGTGGCTTTCAGACGCTCGACAAGCTATTGAGAATGATTTTCCAGTTATAATAATTGGAAATAAATTAGATTTAATTCCGGAAATTGGAGAAATAATTGATCGGAATGAACCTCTTCAGTTTGCACAAAAGGAAAATAGTATTTATATTGAAACTTCGGCTAAAACAGGTGAAAACGTCGATAAAGCTTTTCTCGATCTTACTCGAAGGATGGTAAATAAAAATTCTTAACGTTAGCGTTAATATAAACTAATTCTTTGGTTATTTGTATTATTAATTTTTTTTACTCTTATTGTGATTTCTCAGCTTTTTAAGGTTTTTGAAATGAAATTATATAAATTATTAAACTTTTATAAGATGTTTAAATAAAGAAAATTCTTAAATTTCAATAAAATGGAAGAATATTCATTCAAAATTATCGTTATTGACCCTGTAGAGTGGGAAACTCATCTTTTATACGCCGATTTGTTGAAGTTAAGTTTTTTCTCCAATATAAATTTACTATAGGGGTAGATTTCATGAGTAAAACAGTAGAATATGATCAAGAAAAGAAAATAAGGTTTTTTATTTGGGATATTGGAGGACAGGATCGTTTTAAATCATTGCGTCGTAATTTTTATGATGGACCTAATGGCGCACTATTGGTTTTTGATCTTTCAAGAGTTCAAACTTTTTCGGAAATGAAAGAATGACTCTCCGATATGAAACAATCAATTGGAAAATTTATTCCAGTTGTATTAATAGGAAATAAATCTGATGTGATTAGTGAAATAGGTGAGGTAATTGACCGAAATGAACCGCTTCAATATGCTAAGAATGAAAACTGTTTATATATTGAAACATCAGCTAGAGAAGGTGACAATGTAGAAGATGCTTTCATCGAACTAGCTAATAATATCATAAAAAAACTTAATTCTGAATAGTTTTTTACTCCTTTATTTTGAAAATTTTTTCTATTTAAGCTCGAGGTTTTCAAAAATGTATAAATATTTAATGGAGATTATTTATTAAAACTGTATAAGTAATTATTCAAACATTATGTCACTTTTTGTTTTTAAAGTAATTATCATAGGTCCTGGAGCTGTCGGTAAGACTTCACTCTTACATAGGTTTGTAGAGAATAAATTCTCCTTTAGGTATAAATTAACTATTGGTGCTGATTTTTTATCAAAAATTATTGAATACAAACCAGGGACAACAATAAAATTGCAGATTTGGGATATTGGTGGCCAGGATAGATATAAGTTTCTACGATCAAGCTTTTTTGATGGGGCTAATGGAGCATTAATCGTCTTTGATCTTTCCCGATGGCATACATTTGAAGAACTTGAAGATTGGTTAAAAGATTTGCATGAATATGCTGGTAAAAACATACCATTTGTGTTAATTGGAAATAAAGTAGATTTAATTGAAAAAAGTGATGAACTTTCCGAACGAGAAAGCGCTCAAGTGTTTGCTAAAAAGGAAAAAACATATTATGTTGAAACTTCCGCAAAAACAGGCGAAAATGTCGAAGATGCTTTCTTGAATTTGACAAATAGAATGTTAAAAAATGTAAATTATAAGTAAAATCGCCTATTATTCAACTATTTTTAATAATGCAAATGATAGAAGATTAGTGTAAAATTTTGATAAATTTCTTTTATTCATATCGTTTTTAAGATCTTCATATTCAAATGTTAATTCATCGATTTTTTTTTCAGTCAATTTTAAATCTGTTTGAATAAATTTGGTTTGTTCTTTTAATTTTTCTATTTTATCTAATCTTTCTTGCTTTTTTGTCATATCTGTTAGTTTTTCTATGTTTTGCAGTTGCCGTGTGGTTGGCTTTTTATTTTTATTTCGTTCTAATGTTTGACGTAATGACTCAAGCTTTAGATTGAGGGTTCTTCTCTTATGAGAATATATTTTTTCTTTCTTCCTTTTTTCTTGGTTAAAAATAGTATCATTTAGAATTTTAATTTCTCTTTTCCAAGTTGAAGTTTTTGATTTAACAATTTTCTTTGCTACTTGTTGAAGATTACTAACTACATTATAATCGATATTAATTTTCTCTTTATTTCCATTGAATTCGAATAAATCATTAATCTTCTTAATATCTAAGATCCTATCAGCAAAATTTTCAATTTCATTACCATTTTTATCTACCACAACTGCTATAGTCTGGTTTTCAATTATATAGCCTTGGAATTTAACTGAGAAAACAAAAAGATACAATCTATTAGCGTAGATTTTTTTAAGAACCTTAAATTTTTCCATTGTTTTCTTTCTTAAATAAAGTATACTAAAATTTCCAAAAAATTCTTCGCTTTTGCAAAAATCTAAAATGTTGTTGATTAATGGATGTCCTAAGGCAAAAAAGTCAATTTCTTCTTTTTTTCTTGCGAGTTCAAGATTGAAAGTTCCAATATACTCATTCAGAAAATAATATTTTGGATTTTGAAACAACGCATTTGATACAAGAATTTTTGAAATAAAGTAGTAATCTTTTCTAATTTTCTCAGGAAGATCTTGAATTTCTTCTAAATTACCATATAAATTATTATGATTATCAAAAAATAATTTCATTAATAAGTATAATTCATTATGAGTAAGTTTTACATCTACACACGATGCTAAAGAAGTAATTAAGCCCTCCATTTGAAAAGACCTTTTATCAATCATAAGATCATCTAATTGCATCTCGATTTCTTTCGCTTTTCTTATTTCTTCATCAAGAGTTCGATAAAATTCGTTCAACTTCTTCCGTTTTTTCCCATCTTCTTCAGCAAAAATAACATCTTTAAAATCCTTTTCAATTCTTCCAATGATAGGCTCTAAAATTCCAATTGATTCTTCAAAAAGGTTAATTCTTTTTATTATAGCGTGAATTATGTCAGTTTCAACTGTTCCTTCCATGAATATATTATAAATGTAAATTTCTTTTGATTTTTGACCAATTCTGTCTAGTCTCCCAATCCTTTGTTCAAGTTTCATTGGATTCCATGGTAAATCATAATTTATTAGAACACGACAGAATTGGAAATTTCGACCTTCTCCTCCAATTTCTGTAGAAATTAAGATAGGTGATTTCTCACCAACCCTAAATTTTTCAACTGCCTCATC
>Ga0307442_1000343_pt1 | contig 22277 bp, 16 predicted proteins | sample SalMarWE160430MG_FD_202143 | JGI IMG/M metagenome (GOLD analysis project Ga0307442, IMG submission 202143) | Salt marsh sediment microbial communities from the Plum Island Ecosystem LTER, Massachusetts, United States - WE1604-30 | ecosystem: Environmental > Aquatic > Marine > Intertidal zone >...
CTACCCTCGATTCTAATACGATATCCGCAGAACCATACCCTGGGGCAGCGGCAGCAATTGCAGACGTTCGAACCGCAGCTTTTCCGGCCGCACCGGGGTGACCTGTGCCTCGGTTTTGCCCCGGCCGAAATCCGTGATAAACGGCAGCACCATGCCAACACCGCCAGCAGCCCACAAGCTATAAGATAGTACACTATTCAGAATATATCTGTCGTAGGCTTTCTCATCTCCACCGCTTTCGATCTGGTTCTGGCGGTGGTTCAGAGCTACGGTTCGAGTAACGCTTCCCAGACCCACCAGCGCAGTACCGACAACCAAACTGGTTTTATCCCAGAATCCGGAAATCGGTTCCTCTTTTTGACCGGGAAGGAAGAATGCGGAGATCATGCCCACTCCGCCGAATAGCCAGAAGGCGTAACTTGTCAGCCGTTCCACGCTATAAACGATGTGGCCGGTCCTATAACGGTCGTACAGCTCATCAAAGCCGGTTCCCGCACTCAGGTAGTCTTCATATAAAAAATCGTTTTTATAGCGCTGAGCTCCGGCCAGCAGATCGAGCACATTGCCGGCTACCGAAAGAACCGCTCCGGCCGCAAATGCCATGGTCCCCAAACGGGACAAGCGGAAGGCCCGGTCGGGAAAGACGAAAAGATAGGTCGGGATCGAGGCTACACCGGCGGACCAGGAAACATAGCTCGCGGTTGTGGTAACAACATATCCGATGTAAGCGCTGTTGTAGATCCCCCACAGCTCATCGAAATTCCAAGTCGTTTCCGTATAATCTGCATAGGCGTCAGAAGCCTTCTTCCGCAGCTCGAAACCCACGCTTCCCATCACATTGCCCAGCTCAAGCATGAACATCCCACCACAGATATTCACCAGAGGCCACAAGTCGGACCGGGTAAGCTCCACCGTCGGACCCGCGGCATCATTAGTACCTTCGCCGGGCTGTCCCACCACACCGCCGGTCACAGCCTTACCGGATCCCTCCACCTCCTCGCCTGCCGGTTCGCCCGTGGGTCGGACGGTACCAGGCTCCCCCTCATCCAAACCTTCCGTCTTTTCCACCAGGCTTCCGGGCATGGCTCGCCTGATCAGACCTACAGTCAGGGTGTTGCAGACCTGCGCCAGATCATCCGCTCCGGCAGCACTCATAGAATCAGCCGCTAAGGTGCGGGAGTTTGCGGTTGCGATAATTCTGGCGTTGACGATGTACCTGCCATCCGCCAGAACAACGGTTCCCAGGACAACTTGGTCAGCGGACAGCTTTTTCCCGGCCTCTACAGCGCAGTCCTCGTCGGTGCACGCAGTGGCATCCGGGTCTCCCAGGATCTGGTCTCTCTGCTCGGCTGTGATTACCGTATACACTCCGGTAGCAGAGAAGCTGCTCTCCATAAAGGTGTAGACTGCACCGGCATCGGCCCTGGAAACCGCGACGCCTTCAAAGGGGAGTATGGCGAGAACAGTAACCTCTTGTGATGCAATCGGGTGAGCCAATACAAGGAGTAAAAGAATCAGGAACAGGTGAGTTTTTGCCCTGTGGAAGATTCTTTTACTCCCCATTTGCAATTTATGTTGTCGTTGTCTTTCTATATATCATATCGCAATCTTCCACCGTAATCTAAAGGACGATTGCGATGTCCTTCGGAAAACGCAATCTTCCACCGTAATCTAAAGGACGATTGCGATGTCTTCCTGTCGCAGCCGACCAAATCCAAGTTCCACCTGCTACAATCCGGCGGGAAATCCCCGCTTCTGATGGGCTTGGGCTATTCCGACATACTTCACCGCCCATTTCCGGTTCGTCTGAGCGCTTTTCTGATCGAGGGTGCGAAGCAGGCGGCCGGGCACCCCCACCATGAGGGAGAAGGGCTCCACCACGCTGTTCTCAGGTATCAGCGTTCCGGCAGCGATGATGCTGCCCCGGCCGATCACCGCTCCCGTCAGGATTATCGCTCCCATGCCGATCAGGCATTCCGGCTCGACCGTACAGGCGTGCAGAATTGCTCCATGCCCCACGGTTACATTTTCCTTGATTATACAGGGTCTATCGTTTACAACATGCAGGATCGAGCCATCCTGGATATTGCTGTGGAGTCCGACCTCGACGTAATTGATATCCCCACGCAGCACAGCGTTGTACCAGATCGAAGAGCCCGCGGCCAGCCGCACATCTCCGATGATCTGAGCGCCACGGGCGATAAAAGCACTCGGATCGATCGTGGGCTCGGTGTTGAGTACATCTGCGGGTATATCGGTTTCATCCATTTGCGGGTTCCTCCTCATGGGTGATCGCGTTCGAAATGCCGATCGGGTTTGAATGTGAAAAGTCCGGACACAGCACGGAAACAGTACGAAATAACGACGAACCATACTACCACCGATGTTTTCTTTTTTCTATAATGTCCGGCACTAAGGGTCTCCCACGTTGGCAAACGAGGGGGGGATGGATAGATGAGGGCTATACTATCGTTAATCGCAGCTTTCTCAGGATACTCGATCCACTCGATCGCCCAGGCGGGACAGAAAATCGGGCTTGCCACTGCCGGAAAGCGCAGAGTTAGAGGACTTTCCATTTGGATACTGTCGACTCTTTCGATGCCTGTAGCTATTTCTCTGATCCTATACGCAGTCTCAATCGGTAATGCTTCCCTGGTAGGGGCGATGTCCGGATCGGGACTCGCGTCTTTGGCGGTATTTTCCCATCTGTACATGCGTGAACGGATCACTAAAAGGGAGCTGACCGGCGTATTTATAATTGTAGCCGCTGCAATTCTGATCGGTTCTTTCCGGGTCGAAACAGCAGCCGGAAAACCTTCCCTCACAGCTCTGTACATCTACCTTCCTGCGATCTGCGGAACGTATCTGTTATTCTGGTTGTTGTTAAAAAAACGCAGCAGAATCGTCGGAATCGTCATCGCCGGATTTGCCGGAGCCATGGGTGGGTTTGTGCCCCTGTTTCAAAAAGTCTCGGCAAGCTCGATAGGCCTGGCCCGACCGTTGCTGCACTTCCGGTTCAGAACCGAGACGGGCTTCACCTCCTTGTTGCTCAAGGGCGCCAACCTTCTATCCAATCCCTGGGCCCTCGCTTGGATCTTGATCTCCCTTGTATCGATGGTGGTGATGCAGTTCGCCTACCGGAAGGGAAAGGCCATACAACTGATTCCCGCTTTTGCGGCTAACACAATCGCGATTCCGGTGGTGGGCGGCGTCCTGGTCTTTAGCGAACGGCTGCATCCCTTTCAATGGATCGGTGTCATCCTGATCTTTGCCGGAGTGCTTCTGCTTACACTTAAGACCGGCCATCACATGGAGCCGTCGGCTCGCAATCCCCGAAATCTAGATCCTTGACTACCGGTGGGTTTCCTGCGATCCTTGCTTACGACAATTCCTTCTGCTTTATCTAAGCGGGGTTGAAAACCGCCAAAACGAGTAATAGGTAAAGAAGAAATCGGTTCGAGAAGGAGCAACGATTCATGCGCCAAGCAATCGCAGTGATCATGATCATTCTGCTGGTTTTTCCATTGATTTTTGCCACCATGATGAGCTTTTCCGTTGGCACTTGGGCTCTGGACAGGGGATTCTACCTGCAGCTGGTGTCGGATGAGCGTATATATGAGGCGATTCTGAGAGACACCGCTTGGGAAGAGAAGCAGATATTCGAGGTCACCGAGTTCGAAGGCATCCCCAGTGATGCTCTGGCGAAAGCTCTGCGCGAGGTCGTCACTCCGAACTACTTGCGATCCCAGGCTGTGGTGCTGGTCGACGAGGCCTTCGATGCCATCGAGGGAAAAGGGTCGACCCTCGAGCTGAGTGTGGATATCACTCCTCTGAAGGATCGACTTCGAAGTGATGGGGGAGATCGATTCGCAAGATCCCTGGCGGCAAACCTGCCCGTTTGCAGCGCCGGACAAACCCCCTTCGCAACGGAAGGGCAGATGCCGCGTTGTCGGCCGGCGGATCTGAGCGAGGAGCAGGCGGCGCAGCTTATTACAGCAGCCCTACCGGATTTCTTGGACAGTCTGCCGGACACCTACCCCGAGCCCCCAGAAACAGTCTTTTTTGATTACGGTCCGGAGAATGAGTTTTGGACGGGTTTCATCGGAACCAACCGCCTGATTTGGGCCAGTGTGCTTCTGGCTTTGATCGCGGCAAGCTTCTGGGTGGGTGCGGCTTTCGTCGGGGGCAAGAACCGCCGTCAGATCGTACAGTGGCTGGGCTGGCCGCTATTTGTACCTGCCGTCCTCACACTTATCGGTGGTATTGCCATTCGGATCGCCGCGGGTTGGCCCTGGGTCGACTACGGACTGGGAAGCTGGTTGGCTACCGACGTCTGGTACCGCGCGGAGGTGGCCGGTGTAATCAGTACCGTGGTCCGTACCGCCATCAAAGCTGTGGCCAGAGGTTTCCTGATTACCGGTGGGATTTCTATTGGCGTATCCTTGAGCCTGATCATCTGGTCTTTTTCCATCTCTACAGAGGAGGAATAGAACCACCGTCTTTCTTGGTGCCGCCACCAGCGGTAGTTCGTTGCGTTTTCCGAGCGAGTCCGCGAGTGAGGACATCGCAATCCACCTTGTGGACTACGATAGAAGATTGCGTTTTCCGAGCGAGTCCGCGAGTGAGGACATCGCAATCCACCTTGTGGACTACGATAGAAGATTGCGATATGATACCCCTCGGATAGGATAAAATAAGGAGGCGAAGCCCCTGGGTTAAGGAGGTGGAAACCCCAGGGGCCTCTTTTTTTTAGTATCGAGCACTAATCACATAGAAATAAACCACCTACTCGTATTTTGTGAGGTCGAATCCGCATGCCAGAGATCAGTTTCCCGAAGGATTTTTTATGGGGCACTTCAACCGCCGCATACCAGATCGAGGGGGGGGCGAATGAGGATGGCCGGGGCGAGAGTATCTGGGACCGCTTCAGCCACACTCCGGGGAAGGTCTATCAGAATCAGAACGGAGATATGGCCTGCGATCACTATCACCGCTACCGGGAAGATATCCGGCTGATGAAGGATATCGGTCTGAGATCGTACCGCTTCTCCATCGCCTGGTCCCGCATCTTTCCCTCCGGCGGAGGAAAACTCAATACACCCGGCGTCGATTTCTACCAACGGCTGATTGACGAGCTTTTAGCCGCCGGAATCGTTCCCATGATCACTCTCTATCATTGGGATCTTCCGCAGAGCCTTCAGGACAAGGGGGGTTGGGCCAACAGAGACACCGTGAAGTACTACGTGGATTACGCCTCGACCATGTTCGATAAGCTCGCCGATCGGGTACGGCTCTGGATCACCCACAACGAACCCTGGGTGGCAGCCTTCGCAGGACACGACAGCGGCGTGCATGCCCCGGGAATCCAAGATAAACAAACTGCCCTGCAGGTATCCCATCACCTGCTGCTCTCCCACGCCAAAGCCGTATTGCTGTTCGACGAGTACCGCGGAGCGGACAGCCGGATCGGCATTAGCCTGAACATCGCGCCGGCTTATCCCGCTACCGATTCGCCGGAAGATGAGCGGGCCGCCCGCTACTACGACGGCTATCAAAACCGCTGGTTTCTCGATCCCCTTTTCAAGGGCAGCTATCCGCAGGACATGTCCGAAGTGTATCAGAGGCAGCACAACGCCCCGGCCGTCGAAACCGAAGATCTTGATGCGTTCAGGAAGAGCCGAATCGATTTTCTGGGCGTCAACTACTACATGCGCAAGATAGTCCGCCGGCCGGAGAACGAAGAGGACCTGTTCGCCGAAGTCCGGCCCGATTACCAGGGCGTACGGTTCACCGAGATGGACTGGGAGGTCTACCCCGACGGTCTGTATACACTGCTGACCCGGATCCAGAGGGATTACGACCCGCCGGCGATCTACATCACCGAAAACGGTATAGCCTGCCCGGACCGGATTGACGCTGAAGGGCGGATCCGGGATGAGGAGCGCATCGATTATCTCCGCTCCCATTTCGGTGCTGCCCATAGAGCTCTGCAGGAGGGAGTGAAGCTAAAAGGCTACCAGGTGTGGAGCCTGATCGACAACTTCGAATGGGCTCACGGCTTTTCGAAGCGCTTCGGCATTGTCTACGTGGACTACAAGAGCCAGGCGCGGATCCCCAAGAGCAGCGCCCGCTGGTACCAGGAGGTGATCGCCGACTCCGGCTTCTAGCGGATTCGGCGTCCCCAATCTCCTGCGACAAAGCCTACCGAAGCTTCTCTCCTACCGCCTTGCGGAAATAATGGACAGGGTCACGATCAGTACCCCAACCGATCCGGCGATCCCTGAGGCCACCGTAACGGAGAGAGGCGCCAGGATGCCGCGGTTGATTCTGCCCGAAAGCAGGAGCGGTGCAATCCCGGCGATCGTGGTAAGGGAGGACACCAGGATGGGCTTGAGTTTGACGGCCAGCGCGCGATAGGCCCTCACTACGGTCAATCGGGCATCCTTGAGCTCCACGAACACGAGTATCCCGTTGTTCACGACGATCCCGCTGGTCAGGATCAGCCCGACGATCACCGGCAGGTTCAACGACCAGGACAGGATCTTGAGCAGCAGGAGCGGACAGATGAAGGCACCGGGGATTTGTATAAGAACGATGGCGGAGATACGAAGAGATTCAAACTGAAACATCAGTATGAAGAAGATCAGCACGACCGCCAGGGCGAAACTCGTGTACAGCGCCCCTGACAATAGACGCCGTTCCTTCACCTCCGCCCCGATTTCCGCCCTGTACCCCGGCGGGTAAGAAAAGGAAGAAAGGATTTTCTGAGTATCCGCGAGTACGTGTCCTCTGTGCTTCCAATCCGTTAAAACCGAGAGCCGTACACTTCTGGCTCGATTCAGGTGGAAGATCCGTCCCGCCCGCGCTTTCTCACCCACACTTACAAGGGAGTCGATTGTGAGGCTCGATTTTGGACATGGTTGTCGCAGCAGGGCGGAGAGATTTCCGCTTTCGCTGTTCGGCGTTTCCGTCCGGAGGATAATGTCGATTTCCTCGGCAGCGGTTGTCCATTTGTCAAGAACCGGTGAGGAAAGGGCCCAATACATCTGCGTATACAGGGCGTCTGGATCTACCCGGGCGTGCGCAGCTCTCTGCAGGTCAACATGAAGCTCTTTGGCGGGGAGCACCTCTTTGAAGTGAAATAGGATCCCCCGGCATTCCGTAAGCCGTTGGATCTCCCCGGCCAGCTGATGAGCCAGTGCTTCCAGCTCGCCGGGAACCGCTCCGGAAAGGGATACGGGAAACGAGGTAGTATCTGCTGTGCCGTCGGGGAAATGCAGGAAAGCGTCCCCGAGTTCGTCCTCCCTGTCCAAAAGTGCTGAGATAACCTCGTCTCTGCAGGCATGACGACCAAGCTGCACAAAAAAGCTCGCCCTCTCCTGCTCGAACCTGCTGCTCACCTGTTCGACCCCGCTGCAGGTCAACAGCTGCTGCTCGACTGCGGAAGCCGACTTCAGGACGTACTCGGTAGTATATCCGCTGGGATACTCCACGGAGAAGCGCATGACCTCCTGCTCCAACCCGCTGAAGCCGAATCCTTCCATGCCGGGCACCAGGAGCGATACGACCCCGGCCAGAGCAAGGCCAAGGACAACCAAGGGCCAGCGTATCCTGTTCAGTCCGTACATCAATTGGAGCAGGAGGCGATGGGGATCGGACTTCGGTGATTTCCGAGGCTTTTCCGAGACCACCGAGCGTGGACCGTATATGTGATGGAGGAAGGCCGGAAGGAAACAAAACACGAAGACACAGGAGGCTGCCACGGAACCTGCTATGGAGAGGGCAAGGCCTCGGAACTGATCGATCAGGATCTGAGGGGCAAAGAGCAGTGGCAGGAAGACGGCGCCCGTGGTTGCCGCAGCGAAGAGGATCGGGCCGCGAGAGCTGGAAATGGCCCGCCCGAAGCTGTTGCCGGAGTGGAAAAACTCATCGACAAAGATGACTCCGGCATCGATAACCAGCCCAACACCCACCGCGATCCCGGACAGGCTCAAGACGTCCAGCTGTTCTCCGGCAATGCGCAGCAATGCCAGTGATACGACTATGGAAAAGGGGATATTTGCGCTGATCAGCAGGGAAGGCAGGAGTCTTCCCATAAACAAAAACGTCAGAGCAACCACGCAAGCGATGCCGATTCCGGCGGCATACAAGATCTGAATGAGGGCTCTACGCACGAGACGCCCGTAGCTGTAGAGGACCTCGGCTTGGGGCAGGTTCTCGCTGAGCTTTTCAAGCCGGCTGCAGAGTGCCAGAACATTGGCGTCCCCTTGGGGTTGTATGTAGAGGATCAGGCGCTCCTTGCCGTTTACTCTGCCGATGATCTCGTCCCTGCGATCCTGCACCCGGACATCCGCCAGGTCTCGAAGGCGGACACCGGAAGAGACCATCAGATTGAGCAGCTCATCGACATTCCGGAAACGGCTGTCCACGAGGTAGGATGGCCCGGCCTGGCGACCGAAACCACCCAGAACGTTAGTCCTCCGGACCGAATGGATCAGATCGGCCGATTCAACGCTGGCGACCCGTAATTTCTGCGGGTCAAATCGGACAACAACCTCCGACGTGGCACCTCCGGCGATCTCTACCTCTCCGCTACCCTCTACATTCTCAAAGATCCCCTTGAGATCCCCCTCGCTCAAATCACCTTCGGAAGGAAATCCGGCGATGAACACAGGTTTGCCGGTGGGATCGCTCTTGAGGATGACGGGACGCTGAACATCAGGCGGGAAGGCCGCTTGAGCGGCGTATACGATTTCCCTGACGGCGAGGAAAGATGCATCGAGATCCGTCTGCCCCGAGAATCTCACCAGCACACGCGCCCGATCCTTTTCGCATACCGAAAAGATCTCCGTAACCCCGGATACCACGGAGAGGCCCGCTTCCAGGGGGTCCACGATGGTGCGCTCGATCTCCTGCTCGAAGGCTCCCCGATACTCGAGGGTGATCAGAATGGATTTCTCGATGGAACAAGGAAGATACCCCAGAGGAATCGACAAGGCGAAGGTCCCGGTCAAGATGCAGAGGAAAGCCAGCAGCAGGATTACACGGCGGGGTTTATCAATCCAATCGCTGTGGAAATCCATCATTCTCTTGAACGGCCGACGGCAGCAAAGCGATCGTACAGTACCGGAAAAACCAGGAGGATGGAAATCAGGCCAACCAACAGCCCGCCGAGCAGTGCTACCGCCGTGTTGCTCTGCAGCGCTCCCTCCCCTGCGCTATTAAGAGCAACCGGGATCATCGCCACCACCGTAGACAGCACGGTTGCAGCAATGGGTGTCAGACGATCCCTACAGACGGACACCAGATTTTCCCGATTCAGCGCTCCCGCCGACTGGATCCCGACGGTCAGGATGATCGATATGTTGGCAGCCGTGCCGACCATAATGAGTATGCCGAGAAAGGTGTTGATATTGAGGCTGTACCCACAGAGAACCAGCACGATCAGGCTTCCGGACAACGCCGGCACAAGGGTGAGCAGGAGCAGGAGGGGAAGAACAAAGGACTCAAACTGTGCACCGATCATGAGATACATCAACAGCAGGGCGAAGGCGAATACAACAAGGATGTGCTTTTGATTGCGTTGCAGCGCCGAGATCGTGAGGACTTCCCCTCGGGAATTGTCGGCGGATGCCAGAAGCGCCGACACCTCTCCCTTTGCACCGGAAACCGGGTGTACGGTGATAGAAACCGCCGGTCTTCTGTTGATCCGGTACAGCCGATGGAAGGAGAGGCTGCGTTGAAATGTACCCAAAACGCCCGTTTCAATGAGTTCATCCTTTACAGGAACATGTATCTTTTCGAGCCGGGCATCGGTAGCCGTTTGCCCCGGATCCAATCGGACTCTGACATCGATCCTCCTTCCTTCCGCCGGCAGCTGCGTCGCGACCAGACCGCGCACGGCCGTGCGCAGCGATTCCAGTACAACCGCCGGATCCGCGCCCCGGGAGGCCAGGTTTGTAAGATTCAAATCCAACCCGACACGGTTCGCCTCCCGACGGGTGTCGCTCCATACGGCTCGAGTCAACCCGGATTCTTCGAGCCTCTGGGTAATCGAACCGGCCTCTTGGAGCAGGAGCTCCCGATCCGCGCCGCTAAGACGATAGACCATGACATCCGTATCCCCCAGCAGCCGGCGGACAGCATTCGTCGGTCGGGATATCGTGTAACGGATCCCCGGAAATCGGTTCAGGAGCTCTTCTATTTCAGATACTACGGCGCCAACGTAACGGTCCATCTCAGGTACTGCGGCGACCCGGAATTGTACACGCCGGGGATCGCTGTCGGGGTTGCTGCGATCCGCCAGGGAGTCGCGATCGTAGCCGGCTGAAGCAAATATCGATTCGATCCGATCGCTCTCCAGGAGTCCGGTGGCAATGCGCCGGCTTAAGGATTGGCTCTCCCGAATCGGGGTTGCCGGGGGAAACTCGACCCGGATCTCCAGATTGCGGGACTCTGTCTCCGGCAGGAGGCGTTTTGGAAGAACCACCAGCGCAGCCAGGCCCGCTATCACGAGCAAAGTCATCAAAACGGGTGCGATCCGGGGCCGCTGGAGCTCCTTTTGGAGATAGCGGGCGTAAAACAGCCCGACCTTCCCGATCCGCCGGGGACCCGGATGCGAGGGGCGAGCTCTCTTGAAGCACAGACTATAGAGAGCCGGTGTCAGTGTCAGAGCGCACAGCAGAGAAGCCGCAAGCAAACAGGAGATGGTCAATGCCAGATCGCGGAACAGGGCTCCGGTAACTCCCGGAAGAAACACAACGGGCAGAAAGACCAATAGGGTGGTAAAGGTGGAGCCGACGATGGCTTTTGTCGTTTCCCCGGCCGCAGATGCGATGCCCGAAGCTCCGCTCGCTTTTCCCCGGATCAGGGAATCCACGACCACGATGGAGTTGTCCACGATCATGCCGATGCCGATCGCGATACCCGAAAGACTGATAAGATTCAGCCCGATGCCGGCGAACCTCATGAAGAGAAAGACCGCCATCATCGAGGCCGGGATCGATGCTGAGACGATCAGGGGGACAGCCGTACTTCGGAATAGGATCAGCAAAATCACGAACACGGCCAGGCACCCGAAGGCCATCGCCAGGAGAAGATTCCTGACCCCCCTTTCGATTTCCTCGCTGGGATCGTCGATGATTTGAAGCTCCATATCTCCTGCGAACAGGGGGCGCAGCCTGGTGAGGGCGTTTCTCAGATTGCGCGCCGTATTCAGGCTGCCGCTTCCGGGGATCTTTTCGATAAAGATGCCGATTGCATCTGAACCGTTATGGTGGAAAAAGGAGGTGGGCTCCTTGACATCCCGATAAACGCGAGCGAACTGCCCAAGCGCAACAATTCCGTTGCCGGAGGTAAGGACCGGGATCCGGCGTATATCCTCCACGGTATCTACATCCGTTGTGGCTTCAACCAGGTACTCCCTGGGTCCCTCAACGATACTTCCCAGGGGCGCACTGTAGATCGAGGTGGCGATGATCCGGCCGATTTGCTGCAGGGGAACACCGGCTGCAGTGAGTTTGTCGCCGTCGACATCGATCTTGATCTCCGGCTCGGCAAGCCCCACGATACGCACAGCGGCCACCCCGGGTACCTGTTTGATTTTGGCGCTGAGCTCACCCTGTACGAGATTGCTGATGTCCTGCATCCGCCTGCTGCGGACCGGGACCACCGATAGAGTCAGTACGGGTCTATCGGAAGAATCTTCCGAAGCAATTACCAGGGGTTTGCCGGCTCCATAGGGAAGAAAAGGATACAGGGCGTCGATTTTTTCCCTGATCTCCACGGCGGCCTTGTTCTGATTGACGCCCCAGTCGAACTCCAGACGCACCGCGGACAGCTCATCCATACTGACCGAACTGGTCGATCGAGCCCCTTTCACGGCGGATAGGGCATTCTCAATCGGTATGGTGATCAGAGCTTCAATATCCGCAGCCGGAAGGCCCGGGTATTCGCAGATCACCCGAGCCACCGGCAGGGGCAGATCGGGCAGAAGTTCCTGAGGCAGTTGCCCGAAGGACACCAGACCGAAGGTCAGGATGGCGGCATACACCATGAGCACCGAGACGGGATGTTCCGCCGCACTCTTCACCAACCTCATGTCTGTTTGGTCTCAGTTGTTGTTGACAACCAGGACGTAATCCTCTGCAAGATGATTCTCCGCGGAGTCATGCAGCTCCGTGCTCAGTTGGAAGGTAATCGTTCCCGTTACGGCCGGATCCTCCACCACCGAACAGTGGAGCCGCACAACGCTCCGGCTTTCCTCTGCAAGCAGATAGGGATCTACGGCCAGGGGAGAAAGCTCGACGTCCCCCGGGGTGACGGATACGCAAGCCGGGAGGATCGTCAGGTCGAAGGCCTGCAGGAAAGAACCGAGATCCACCTGCAAACCCGGGGCGTGCTCCAGGTGAAAATCAAAGGCCGGTGCCACCGCGCCGCTGAAATCAACATTGTCGGCAAACCCCAGAAGAACAAACTTGTCATCACCGGGGGGAGCATTCAGATCGGGACAGTAGGTGAGCGCTGCGACCGTAATCGGAAGCGACTGCTGGCCGTTGACCAGAAAGGTATAGGTCAGCCCCAACAATTCAATGGCGTATACCTGATCCCAGCACAGGTGCTCCTCAAAGCGCAGTTCGCAGAAGCGGCTTCCCCCGTCCCAGGACAGCGCGAAGGGAGTGAAGGGCTCGACGTTGAACAGATCGACCTTCTGCTCTTCAATCGGCCCCCGGGAAAAGGTAAACAGAAAACACTCATCCTTCTCGATCTCTAAAGAGGGATCGATGCCGCCGCCTAGCTGCAGAGGAATCAGAAGCTTCCCGTCACCAACAGTCGTGACACTTTCTATCGCCGGTTGGAGGATGTCGCTCACAGAGAATTCGAAAAGGATTTCTTCCGCCAGCCGGTTTCCCGATCGATCCGAGATTTCCCGGTCCAATACCACTTCATATGTCTCACCCGATCGATAATCGGCCGTGGGTGTAAACTCGACTTCCTCCCCGCCGGAGTTCCAGGAAAACCCGCCTTGGACCGACGGGAAAAGGGAAAATCCCGGATAGAAACTTGCCGGATCGATGGGTTCGGAGAACAAGATGCGGATGGGCGTGCGCTTCGAAGACACCTGTTCTCCGTCCGCCGGTTCGTGGAGAACGACCTCGGGAGGCAGGAGCTCCCGGGCGGTGGTAAAACAAAAATCAAACGGTTCGGACATTGAGTTGCCGTAGAGGTCTTCGGCGGCCTCCGCTACTTGGATAGTGAAACGGCAGCCGTTGCTGAGCGGAGCTTCGGGAGCAAAAACCAGGACCGTGCCCCCCTCCAGCCAGGAAAAATGCCCCTGTAGCTGGTGATTTTCCCTGCTCAGGGAAAACGCCTCTTCAGCCAGAACCCTGTTCATCGAGCTGGAAAAGGTGATGGTGACCCTTGGAACCTGCTCTGCCGGAACCGTTTCCCGATTCGGGGACCAGGCAATGATCTCTACTGCATCCATGCGCATCAACCCTCCGATAAACGAGCAGCCCCAGAGCAGTTGCCACAGCATCAAAGTGACAATCAGTCTCTTGATCATCCCCTGTCCTCCCCTACTCCACGGAAGTTACCAGCAACTGCTCGAGATCCTGCTGCAGCCGGTATCCCTCATCCGTTGCAATCCCGTCCATTGCCCCGCGAATGCGCAGCAGATAGTAGACCTTCTGAGTCGCGGTGGAGGGCTGCAGCTGCGAATAGGTGACACTCAAGGTGAGGTCTCCCATCCACGAGTAACCTGTGGCGACAGGATCCGCTACCCCGGAATCGGGAAAGATGCAGAGGAGGGAGATCGACTCCTGTACCGTGTATTTTTCCGTGTTGCTGTCAAACTCCGCACCCGTAAAACGAAACAACAGCTCATAATCCGCAGAGGAGGATATCGGATAGGGTTGGATCTCTACAGCCGAGGCTGTGGAATAGTCCCCGGGACCCAGTTGAATCCCGTCCTGTACGAGCTCGGTGGTAACCGTGATCGCACCGGCCACTGTGACAAACCGTATCAGTTGCGGCATTTCGATCGCGTTGCCTGCCGGATCCGCTGCCTGGGCGCCGAAGTCGAGAAGATACTCTCTGCCCGCTGCGAATCCGACCGTGGGGATGACGACCAGGGAGGCACCGTCAATCCAGACACGCTCGGTTGTTACCGAAGGAATGAGGATCAGGGCGTCCGCAGTGCTTCCGGCATCCATGGCTTCACTGAAGCGGATACGCAATACGTCCTTCAGGCCTACAGGCTCATCGATACCAAGGCCGGTCGCCGGATACAGCTCTGCCGGCAGATTGCACGCCGGTTCCACCGCCAGAACGCGGGGAGATTCGATATCCCCCTGGACCCAAAAAACCAACTCCCGGGTCTCGGCAAGAGGAACTCCGGCGTTGTCCCGCAGATCCTTATTGATCCGGATCGTGTAGCATTGATAGTACGTCCAATTTTCCTGGGGCGCCAGGACAAGCTCGGTCGCACCGTTCTCCCAGCCCATCGTGACCGCTGTGTCTGGTTGGATGCTGATACCCCGTGTCAGTGAGGACGGATCAATAGTTTCGGAGAACCGGATGCGTATTGCATCCTGGGCGTCAATGGTATGCCCCGATGTCGGATCCGAGCTCAGTACGTAGGGGGCTGCCTCGTCGCGCCGTTTATAGTAGAACGGTACGATCGTATGAGCGCTATACTCGACCCCCTGCAGGTCGTGATAGGTTCCTACAAAAGAAAACAGGTAGCGCCTCCCGGGAATCAGCTCGGTTTGAGGTTGGAAGAAAACCATCTGATCCTCCCAGTGGAACATACCGGGAAGTTCTCCTGAGGCATCCTTGACGGAGAACAGCGCTTCTACGGAGTACCTGTTGACGGTGAAGGTGAAGCAGATATGAGGGAGCTCCTGTTCTGAAAGAACCTGATTCACGGTTTCCGGACAGTAGCTGATCCCGGCCTCGTTGGGGATATCGATGAGCAGGCCGCAGGATATCAGCAAACCCAAAACAGAGAGGAAGAGGGTTGTCCGAACGGCACTGCTCACGGCAGCACCTCCACTTCCGTTCCATCCCTCATTCCGGGGGAGGCATCGAGCACGATCGTTTCCCCGGCTTCCAATCCTGACAATACAACAACACGATCCCCCTCCCTCTGCCCCTGGTTCACCTCCCGCCTGAAAACGCGGCCGTTGCGCACCAAGAATACCATCGCATTGCCTGCAGGCAGGGTCTCGGAGTTGGTTACGATCCCCTGCAGAGGGATCGTAACCCGCTGCTCCGCGTCCCCCACAAAAATGCGTATCCTTGAGAACATCCCCGGGATGTAGGCGCCCTCCCTGTTCTCTACCTGCACACGCACCCGCGCCGTCCGTGAGTTGGGATCGATGTACGGGGAGATCAGCTGGACCCGTCCCTTCGTTTTCGGCTCGTGATCTCCTTCAAACAGCAGCTCCGCCTCCTGACCGACCTGCAGTTTCCGCAGATCCGCCTCGGCAACTTCGACCTGGGCGTACACCGTGTCGGTATCGAAGAGAGTCAGCAGCAGCGTATCCCGGTCGGCCTTCTCCCCGACCTCCACGAAACGCATCCCCACAATACCGTCGATCGGCGCCTTGACTTCAGCATCGTCGAGCAACATCGCGATCCGGCGAAGCTCCGCCCTGGCAGCCCCCAACTCGGCCTGGGCGACCAGCCGCTCCGCGAGGAGCATGCCGGTGTTGATCCGTGTGAGCATCTGAAGCCGCAGTTGTTCATCCCCCGGGACCTCCCGTCCCGCCGCCAGGATGTCCTGATCCCGAAACCCGATCCGGCGGATCTCCAGGTCCTTTTCCGCCCGGCTCAACTCCATCCGGGCGGAGACGTAGCGGGTATGCAGACTCTGCAGCTCTCCCTCCGATACGCCCCCTGCTTCGAAGAGCCGTTCCTTGTTCGAATAGATCTGGGCTATGTTGTCGAACTCGGCTTGCGCTTGTGAGAGCTCGGCCTGGGCCTTTTGGATCTCCAGCGTTCTGGCTTCCACGGCATTCCGGCCTTCCCGAAGTTTCTCTTCAGCCAGAGCGAGCTGCGCCTGCTTGGAGGCGACTTCGGCTTCGATCTGTTCCCGACTGGTGAGAAGCCTGTCCGTGGAAAACAGCACGAGGGTCTGTCCCTTTGCCACTCTCTGCCCTTCTTCGACCGATATCCGCTCTATGGTCCCGTCGATCCCGGGATAGATGTCGGCCTTGCTGTGATAGACCAGGGTGCCGAAGGTATCCAGGGCCGGGCGCACGACCTGGGCACGGGAGTACCCGACCCGCACCGTCTTCAAAGCCGTGCTGCCGTAAGCCACGCTCTGCTGCCTGCCCTCCCCGCATCCCGATACTGCCAGGACCATGCAGAAGACAGCGGCGGCGGCCGCGCGGGTTTTCCGGGATCGTTCCCTGCCACTCATAGCGATTCCTCCGCATCGGTGAGCAGAATGTAGCGGTGGCTGTGCTGGAGCATGTCTGATCCGCATTGAGCCAACAACACGGCTTCCATCTGAAACAGACTGACGATGCGTGAGAGTTGATCGATGCGCTGGCGGGTAAGGGCGATCCCCCCCTGCAGATATTCGAGACGGGTGATTTCACCGATCTCGAGCATCAGGGCCTCTATAGAGCCTCTCTGTTCCTGCAGCTTTAGTTTTTTTTCCTCCAGGCGGAGAGTGTCCAGAAGAAATGAGCGTCTCTTCAGCTGTTGAAGGATCGAAAACTCGAGAGTTCTTTGCGCTGCCCGTATCTCCGTCTCCGCCTTCTGCAGCCCGATCCTGGCAACCCGAAGGGACTGCCAGGCCGTCAGATTCTCCCCGAGCTCCACGGAAGAGGAAAGGCCCAACGATCGTTCTTCCGGCCTGCGGCTGCCGGCGGAGATACCCGTGCGGAAGGGAACCAGGGGCGCGGAGAAATCCAGATTTACCCCCACGGAAAATCCCGGATCTGTAAGGGGAAAACGCTCACCGGTTACGCTCAACTCCAGCTGGGTAGACACCCTGGGCAGCCAGCTGCACCGTGCCTGTTTCACCGCATCCCCCAGAGCCGTGATTTCCGCCGTTCGCTTCCTCAGATCGAGGCTGTTCTTCAAGGCGCAATCCACGTAGTAGCGCGGATCCGCATCCGGCAGCATGCCCCGGAAATCCGGATCTATCGCTCCGCTCAACTCCAGGGAATTAATCGACGGGATGTGCAGCAGTTCTTTAAGCTCGAACTCCAGACGGTCGCGCTCCTGCTCCAGAACAGCCAGTTCGATATCCAGATCCTGAACGGCCAGCTCGATGTCCACGTAGTCGAGGCGGGTGATCTCCCCCAGTTCCAGCTCCTCCGCGGCGATCTTTACCTGATCCCGTGCCATGGCCAGGCTTTCTCCAAGAATCACTATCTGCAGCCCGAGCTTGAGAATCTCCACGTATCGATTCATGACCTCGAGTCTCAATTCCTTCTCCATATCCTCGATCGTTCTGTCGCGGATGCGCAGGTGCTCCGCCAGGATTCCACGCTCCTGGATGCGCGTGCCTCCCGTATAGAGGAGCTGATCAATTCCGATAGACAACTTTTTCAGATGACTGTCCGGTGCGTAGTAGGCAACCGCATCGTCCTGTGTGTAGCCCACGACGACATCAGGCATGAAATCCCGCAGGCTCAACCGGTATCGGGAAATCTCGAATTGGTTGTCCAGGCGGGCGTATCTGAGGGCTTCACTGGATCGGAGTGCACGCTTAAGGGCTTCCTCGATATCCAGGCGGGTGACCTGAGCACCCGCCGCTAGCGCGGCCAGGAGGAACACACACCCGAGGCATAGCGCGGGAATCGATCGCTGTCCGCCCATCGTGCCGGCCATCGATTGTTGCTTCACCGGATGAGGTGGCGGAACGCCCGTCGGATCAGCGAATGCAAGTAGGCGTAGGACTGGATGGTATCCATGGTGTTCTCGCTGTAAAGTGCCAGAACAACGGCTCTGCTTTTCGGCGGATCGAATATGCTCAGTTCAACGGTTACGGTATTCAGAGTTTGGAACTCCCGGGAGAACTCTTCCTCCTTTATCAGAGCGCGCATTGAAAGAGTATTCCCGGGATCGGCCAGGTCTTGATTTCTCTGCACCAGCATCAGCTGCAGGATGTAAGCGGCGTTCGCCTCGATGGCTTGGGAGTCGAAACCTCTCTGAACCGTGAGGGAATCGAGGACTAACTCGGCATTCTCCACCGTCTCGGCGTAGCCGGATTCGATAAAGAGGTCCCGCGCCTGGCGCGGTTGCAGCACCAGGCACGAGCAGAGGGACAAAAAAGCGGCGGCGATGATGCCTATCCTTCTCACGGCGCGACCTCCCGGGTGCCGGTTTGTTTCAGCTGTTCCAGGGCGGCGGACAGCGAAGGGGTGATGCTGGAGCTCTCCCCCAGAAGAACCAAAGCCTTCTGCAATTCCTCCTCCGCCCGATCGGTCAGCCCAAAGCTGTAGTAGATCTCTGCAAGGTCGATCGACGCTTCGGAAAGACGTTCGCTGAACGCCTGCGATTTCAGATACAGCTCGATCGCCCCGGCCAGATCCTGATGCCGGCGCTTTACTTTGGCCATGAGAATCAGAAGCTCGGGATCTTCCGAGCTGATCGCCAGGCCATGGCTGAGAACGCCCTGCGCCTCGTCGACCCTGTCGAGTTGCAGGTACAGCCGGGCCAGCCATTTTCGGGTGTCCAGATGGTGGGGATTGACGGTCAACGTATACTGCCAATAGCGCTCAGCCCGGTCGAAGTCGCCGTCAAAGTAGTAGATCTTGCCGATGAGAAAGGAGTTCGCGCAGAACTCGGGGTCTGACCTGTGATTTTCCAGAAGCAAGGTCAGGGCCTCCTCGAACCTCTGTTCGGAGTAGTACTTCCTGGCCGTGCGATAACGCTGGAGGGATTGTTCTGTTGCTGGCGACGGTTGCGCTGACTGTTTTGCGCAGAAGCTAAAAATAAGCGAGCAAAGACAGGCAGCAGTCAGCAGCCCTGTGTTTTTCATTTCTATTTCAGGGGTGCCGCTATCTTTGTCCCCGAAGGGGGTTGCCATTGTATCACGGCCAGGGTGAGGGCGAAAGGAAATATTTGGATTTTTTTGCGGGGATCGACGGATCAGAGTTGTTCCTCGCTGCAGGCACCCTTCGAACTTGCATTGACGGCCACACCGCATTAAAATTGATATTGATTCACCTGGAACCTCATTAGGCTGTCTGGGGAAGGATTTTTTTATCGCGGCAGCAGAACTGAAACCGAAAAATGGTTTTACATCTGATTGAGCCAGTCAATAACCACGCGGGTTTGAGAACCCACTTTCGTGTTCCCTCTCTGGTTCTAGAGCTACTGGCTGCCCGGACGCCTCCGGATTGGGATGTTCGCATTATACAGGAGCCCTTCGACCGCATCGATTTCGATGAAGAGGCAGACCTTGTCGGAATAACCGTTGTGACGAACACGGCGAACCGGGCCTACGCGATCGCGGACGAATACCGGAAACGCGGCAGAAAAGTGGTCATGGGAGGAATCCATCCGACAGTTCTTCCCCAAGAAGCGCTCGCTCACTGTGATGCGGTTTGTGTGGCCGAAGGGGATACGATCTGGGGTGATATACTTCAAGATTTCAAAAACGGAAGGTTGAGGTCCCTCTATAAACAGGAGCGGAGGACGGACCTCGACGATTACCCGCTTCTTGACCGCGAGAGAATTACCAGGCGGCGATCCCGCTTTTTTGACGTCGGAACCATAGAGACCTCCCGGGGCTGCCCCTACGACTGTGATTTCTGCTCGGTCAGCATCATACACGGCAGGAAGATACGCAATCGACCGCTGAAACCCGTGCTGATCGAAATGGAAAGCATCGATAATCGGATCCTGTTTTTCGTTGACAACAACATCATCTCCAGTATTCCATACGCAAAGCGGCTCTTCGCCGAGATGATTCCACTCAAAAAGAGATGGGCCGCTCAAGCCAGCATAGCCTTTGCCAAGGATCGAGAGCTGGTGAGGCTTGCCGCGGATTCCGGTTGTTTCGGACTTCTGGTCGGTCTTGAAAGCGTGGTGGAGGAGGGATTTCAGCAATACAAGAAGAGCCTGGGAAGTCTGCACGAGCTCAAAGAGGCGCTGAAACTGCTGAAGGACCACGGCATCACTGTTCTCGCTACTATGGTATTCGGCCATGATTTCGATACCAAAGATACGATCCGACGAACCTTGGATTATCTTCTGGATCTGGATCTGATCACCGCATCTCTCGGTATCCTGGTACCCTATCCGGGCACCAGACTGACGGACAGGCTGGAAAAACAAAACAGGCTGCTAAGTAAAGACTGGAGTCTCTACGATATCAACAACCTGTTGTTCAAGCCCCGCAACTTCAGCTGCGATGATTTCGTAGAAGAGATGCAGAACCTGAGAAAGAAGTATTTCTCATTACCATCGGTGATGAAACGAGTAATCAGCCACGCGGGCAACTCGATTTGGATCGGTCTCGGTCTGAACGTGGCCATGAATCTCCACAACAAACCGCAGAGCTCGGTGTTCGGCAAAGCCTAGATTGCCGGAATCCGCACTTGGTATTTGTCAAGATACTTGTCGCCCCAACCCACCGCCCTATGTGTCCCACGGAGCGCGGGTTGGCTAAAAACGAGCGTAGTTAATATACTCAAGTTACCTTTTTCTTGTGTGCTTCGTAGAACGATCGTAAGACCGAAAGGTTTCATCTAATTCGGGAATATCAGAGTAGTCGATTTCTTTGTCCTTGATCTCGTCAATTTTTTCAAGTCTCTGCTCTCTTGATAAACTCATGATATCTCCTCCTCTCTCGTTGGTTTGTTTTTCTGGCCGAGATGATTCTTTTTACTCCTTTGTGCTCCGTATATACGACAACACAAACTCGACTATGGATTGTTCCAAGAGAGATTTTCCTAATTTCACCGTATGGATGATCTCGTCGATCTTAGCGAGGTCATCGGCGGCAGCTGTCGCCTGCCCCGAGGATAGCTCGAAAGCGCCGTGCCGCCCAACGGCCCGCCCCTCACCCCGACCTAGTCCGCTACGAGATCATGAGGCGGTTCGGATACTACGTCACCGAGTCCAACGAGCACAACGCCGAATACGTTCCCTGGTTCATCAAGGCCCGATATCCGCAGCTCATCGAACGCCTCGCCATCCCCCTGGACGAGTATCCAAGGAGGTACGAACGGCAGATCGAAGATTGGACCCGCATGCGGTCTCAGCTCACCGATAACCGCGATCTGGGACACGAGCGCACAGGGAAGTGCGCCTCCTACATCATGGAGGCGACTCAGTCGCCAGGATTTTCCCGCACCGACGAGTATCACAGCTACCTTTCCCGGCGCGCCGCCGGATGTAAGGGTAGAGATCGACAGCAGCTACCCGAGAAGGCACATCGCTGGGCTGGATCTGGTGGGAGAGCTGTTCGGCCTGGGCCTCTGGGCCGAAGGGGCGCTGTTCTTTCCCGACTACACCGTTATAACCGATATGACGGGCATAGGGGGCAGCGTTTCTGAGGAGGACGCTGAGCCGTACTTCAAGGCCTGCGCGGGCCTGGACTAAACCTTTGCCTTCGGGCCCGTATCTCAATCTCCAGTATGCCCACGGGCTGGCCTTCGAGAACAGCCGGGAGGAACTCCAGGACTATCTCCTGGCGGCGATAGAATGGGAGATCCTGGACGGCCGTCTGAAACTCGGGCCCCCAGCCGTGGCTCTGGAGTTTGACGATCCGAATGAGTTCGCCGAAAGTTGGGGCATCGTGGTTAACCCGGAGCTCTCCCTCAAGCCCTTCGATTCCGCAGAGATCACCGCCGGGCTGCGCTGGATCGAAGGCCGGGAGGGTACCACCTTCGGCCTCAGCAAAGAGCAAAGCGAGCTCTACCTCAAAGGAACCTACAGCTTTTAAGGGGCGGGCACTTATTCGTCTAAATGGATCGACGTTTAACGGCCCACAGTCTATCGAAAAGTGAGCGTACGTTTTATAAACAGTGCCGGGAAGACTATGCCGCAGATTTGGTAGCTATGGGGCGATCAACCCACCTACACCGTGTATCCACGGCCTACACGGCAGATATCCATTCGACATGGTGATAGCGGAGCAATCTACCCCCCGTCGGGTATGCACCGTAGTCGGCGATCGCCTTGCGCATGGCCAGGTAGTTCTCCAGACTGGCGCCGGCGTGTACCACATTACTGCAGGTCAGCACCAGCCCGCCCCCCTTACCGGCCTGCTCGATAGCTGTGCATACTCAACGGAATAAACGTAG
>Ga0307442_1000344_pt1 | contig 22238 bp, 17 predicted proteins | sample SalMarWE160430MG_FD_202143 | JGI IMG/M metagenome (GOLD analysis project Ga0307442, IMG submission 202143) | Salt marsh sediment microbial communities from the Plum Island Ecosystem LTER, Massachusetts, United States - WE1604-30 | ecosystem: Environmental > Aquatic > Marine > Intertidal zone >...
GACTCTCGACGACTTCCTTGACGAATGAAGATTGGACCGCGCGGCGCGCGCGTCGTTCAAACTCCGCGGTGTCAATACCCACGGGAAAGCTGCCGACGCGGACCTGCCGACCGTCTTGAGTGAGAACCACTTGACGGTCGGTCCCTTGACTTACCCCGATGTTCGAACCGCGATGTTCGGAGATGATGTACCGGACGAAATTTTGAACGTCGCCCTCAGTCTGAAACCCCACTAAATCGTATTGCAGCAAGGAGGAGAGGAAGCGCTCATGGTGCGGTAGCACGGTAATGAACTCAGGTGCCGGAAAGGGGACGTGGAGAAAAAAGCCGATCCGATTGGTATGCCCGCGCTTTCTAAGTTCCTCTCCGAGGGTGATGAAGTGGTAGTCGTGAACCCAAATCAAATCATCCGTCCGGATGATCTTGGAGAGCTCGTCGGCGAAATGCTGGTTAACGCGCAGATATCCACCTAGGTCCCGCCGTGTGAACTCGGCAAGGTCAATGCGGTAATGCAAAATTGGCCACAACACCCGGTTGGCAAAACCGCTGTAATATTCCTGGTAATCCTCTTCCGCCAAGTCGGTCAGGACATAAGAATGATTGGAATCTTCCATTGTTTTCGTGCTGACCTGATCGCGCGGAACGACATTGCCGCTCCACCCAAACCAGACCCCCTCGTACCTCTTCAACGTAGGGGCCAACACGACCTCGAGGCCACCAGCCCGAGGGCGTCCGCCTTCAGTCGGAATGGCGACCCGGTTCGAGACGAGGATCAAACGCAAAGCCGTTCTCCTGGTGTCGATGATCAGATTCAAGCGCGCAACCTTAGCATGATCCAGTGAACTCCGTTTCCTTGCGCACGGAGGCGTTCTTTAGCGTTTCCCTCGGTCCAAGACCCCGGCGAGCTAAGTACCTTCACCGAACTAACAAACGTGGATGGTGCCCGGGCGCGTATCGCTACCGAACCGAAATTTTCCGCTGAGTCATTTGCGGACATTAGCGTGTCATTTCCTGGAAGGTCCGCTTTATGCCGCCAAGTGGACGTGTGCAGCGTCCGAATTGATGTTCGCTACGTGCCATTAACAGACGTCTACACCTCGCCAGCCCGCTCCTCGAGTTGGTGCACCAAGCGCTTGCCCGCGTGGGCGCGAGGGCTCGCGGGAAGCTAGGCGGCCCTCGGGAAGCCTACTCACGATCGGGGTTGAGATCGCGCAGCGGTGCGCTCGATCGGCGCAGCCTGAAGAATGCGTAGAAATAACCGAGCCAGAGGACGACGGAGAGGCCGTAGAAGACGATGGTTCGCACCGACCACAACGGCCAGAAGCCGGCGGGGCCGATGGCGATCACGTTGGGGTACCAACTGAAAAGCGTGGAGCGCCACCGATTCCACATGAGGGTCACTTCCGTGTTGCGAGACTGCGCGGTCTTGGCGTCGTTGAAGACACGTTCGCTGTTGCGCTTCAACCACCACCAGGAATCGTCGTTGATCAGCTCGAGCCCCCTGTCGGACGGGTTGCGCATGTAGATGTATTCGATGTCAGTCGTATTGCCGCCGGCGTCGGGATTGCTACGGCGCACTTCCGTTCCTGTGATGACGCCGGTTGTCCATGTTGGACGTGCGTATTCCCATCCAAACCAGAGGGGGATGCCCACCACGAGTGCAGCGATGGCCAGAACAGGGACCCCCCTGCGCCATAAGATAAAGGCGAGCACGAGAATCGCGAGCAGGACAATGTAACCGACAGACAGCCAAGCCTGGAGCATGGCTCAAACCTCACCGCAGATGAGACTCGAACGGTCGAGCCCGCCGCACCTTTTGCTCATCTCCATCCCTTCTTCGTCTTGCGGGCTGGCGGAATGATGTTGGTATAGCCGCGGCGAAGGAAATGTCCGCTTTGGGTCATAAGCAGACATTAGCGCGTTGTTCTGCGATGTCCGCTTTCTGCCACTTAGCGGACGTGCCTCAGCGTCAAGATTGATGTTCGCTAAGTGCCAATAGCGGACATGGGTGCGGGGCAAAAGCGGGTGTCGCCGCGTGCTTGACTTACGGGCTCCGGTTCTCGTCCCCCAATCAACGGAGGCGCTTTTTGCTCGCTCATCGGCACAACATCACTGCTGACCCCACGTCTGTCATGTCGGGGCGACCATCAACAAAGGGCTGTTCGCTTCCGGTATCAATAGCAGTGACCATCCGCACGTCCGTGACCACCTTGCCGGGAACGAATGAGAGGGTAGCGACAGTGCCATACAGCGTGTCTGTCCTCGGCGTCGGCCCCGCCGGCTTGCTCAAATGACTTTGCCCGGATTGTCGGACTGGACGCGCCAGCCGCGCGCGATAAGTCCTTGAGGAAATCGCGAAAGGACATAGCGGGACCCCCATCTTAGAGGGGGGATGCTAAAATCGCGATGTGAGAAGCGCCACAGCATCTGAGCACCTGCGCCCTTGAACGCTACACTCGCGTTAACTATGTCTCTGCCATGGGTTACGTCCCTTTTGTCTAGTGCCCCCCGTCTAGCCGTGGCGTGACCCGTTTGTGCCGGCTTTCCCTCCCGGCATCGCGCGAAACGCGCCTTTTGAGCGTCTAACTGCCCTGAGCAGTTGGGCGCTTCTTTTTTGACCAATCATCTGCTGTGGCATTCCGGTAACGCCGCACGCTTATTTTGTGCGCGTTCCCGGACTGCCAGAGTTTTGCCACGCTTGAGCGATGAGCTCACACTTGGAATTTGCGCGAAGAAAAGAGGGAAAAAAATCGGGGGGAAGCCTGGGGGGACCTGGGCTTCCTTTTTTGTGCCCTACTTAGCAATGGCTGACGAAAGCACCGCAAGCATTGCCGAGAGCGCAAACGTCCTCTCACCAAAATAGACAATCGCCGCCAGCTCTTGAGGGGCTGCGCCAGCTTCTCAGGGGATCAAGACCAACAACGGCGACGTGACAGCTCCCCACCGAAATCTGCCGCGCTCTGCTTTGACCGGCCGGCACAATCAATCGGCCCGGTTGAAGCCGAAGTGCCCTCAGTTTTCGCTATTCTTTGATTGCTTCCGGAGGTCCTCGATGGCCGCCTGTCGCTGACTGGCCGTCATCTCCTTGTCGAAGCCCTTCTCGACCGTGGCGTAGCCCGCGTCGCCGTGCATTTCGGAGCATCCGACTAGGCCTAACCCCAGCGCCATGAACAGGATTAAGCTGAGTGCAGGCCTTAGCACGCCCTGATCAAGGGCGTGCTCACGCGCCAAAGCGACTGGCTCGCGCAAAACGCCCCGGTCAAGAATTGCTCGACCGAGGCGTGGCATTTGCCGTTTAAGGATACAGTGCAGGTGGTAGGCGTTACTTCAGCGGCTCCTGAACCATCTGCTGCTGATGGTGGAAGCAGCCTCCGAGGCCAATCGCTGCCGTAAGAACGATGGCGCAAGCAATCAGGATGCGCATTGTGTCAGTCCCCTCTTCTTAGCTTCCCACGCCGTTTATAAAGGTCATTTGCGCAAAAACCTGTGACCCTTCAGCCACGCAAGGGAAATTGTTCGTGGGTAAGAATCGTGGCGCCGGTCGAAGCCGACACCCGTCCGCTTTCTACCACTTAGCGGACGTCCCTCAGCGTCGGGATCAATGTCCGCGATGTGCCGGGGCACCTCGGGCCGAAACCTCAAGCGAAGCACGCACAGGGCGCGCAAAGCGGCGGTCTGCCGGGACGAGCCGGTAAGGGTCTCATATTCTTGATTGGCGGTGCCGCACTGTTGGCAGCTGGACTCGCCAGCGTCGGCTTCTTCGATTCCCCAACCCAGCAAAGCAGCAGCGGGCAGCCTCAGCAAAGCAGACCCATAGGCATGTCGCTGATCCGGCCGGTCAATCCGGCCGAGAGCGAGAAGGCCATCGCGCAGCTGATGATGAGTGCGCCCGACAAAGAGAAGGTCCGCACAGCACTCGCCGAAGGCAAGATGCGGCTTGGCTGGGTGACCTTGTCCGACTTCGAAGACGAGGATGGCGACTGGGTCCGCTTCATGGCCGGCGGCTTCCGCCAGGACGTGCGCCTTCTGCATAACGCCTACACCATCGCAGTTCCCTACGTTCCAGGCACGCCCGTCAGCGTCATGGGCCTTATCGACGGCGGTGGCGGCGATATCACCGTTGCGGTCTATGTGAACTCGGCGCGGGTCTCGCTGCGGCCTTTGAAGAAAGGAGAGCCGCTGCAAATTCCTTCGCCGTGAGCGTCTTTGCTATTGGGCCAGGGCGGCGGAACACGTTCAAGCTGACTTCGATCATGCTGTTGGTGACGAAATATGTTCGTTGAACGATCGCTTCACTCGCGCGAGTGCGCTGCGCAGTCGCGCGCGTCTTGCCCCCGACCCGGGAGCTCATGACATGACGGGCATGGCATGGGCGGGCCGGCTCGGCATGGTCATCGCCATTATCATCGTCGAGCGCGCGTCCCCGGCACTGGCCTGGTTCCTGGTTCTGGCCGCAGGCCTGGGAGCCATTTTGATCGTTCCCTATAACGGCCGCTATCTTCCGGAGCCGGTGCTGCGCCTTATCGATACCGCGCTTCGGCACGCTCTCACGCGCCGACTTCACCTTCGATGCTGAGCACAATGTCTATGTGTGTCCACAAGGCAAGTGGCTGAGAACGACTGGTCGGGTTCATGACGGCAGGACGCTGCTCTACCGGTCGCAAAAGGCCGAATGCGATCTGTGCCCGCTCACTGAAGTGCTGTCCGAATACCCCCCATCGCAAAATCCCCCGCGACATCAATGAAGAGGCTCGCGATGTGGCCAGAGCCCTCTATGCGGCCCAAGGTGCCGCAAGACGCGATCTACGCGACCTTCATCACTGCCAAGACCTACACCACCTGCTTCACCGGGCGTGGTGGTGCCTTACGTCTGCACCTCCGGCTCCAAGGTCTGCGGAAACTAGCGGCGGCAGGCACTCTGTTCATTGGTGTCGACCCGCCACCCGAGCTCGGGTGCGGGATGAAGCCAAGAACCACCTCAACGCAGCCTCGCAGCAACGAGGGCAACCGAGCCGCTCACGCCGCCGCATCGACAGCATCGGTCAAAAGCTGACGTGAAGCTCGTCAGCCGGCATGTCAGATCGTAAGCCAGAGAAGGTCCGCTTCGCCCGTGAAAGCGGACGTGCTTAGCGTCCGCATTGATGTCGGCTAAGTGCCAATAACGAACGTTAGTCTGAGCAACTTCAGCCCTTCGGCGAGTACCAAATCGGTGACGTATAGGCGCGCTCCTGCTGCTTCATAGGAATACTGTCGGGAAGAGGGCACGTCAGCTTTGGCCGCACAAGCGGACGTTCGGAGATTCCCAGACGGTGGCGGTCTTGAGCAACTCCTGCAGCTGCAAATCAAGGCGGTTGCGAGACCCAGGATTTGGACCTATTTCTGGGCGTGTCGCTCGTAATGGACCGACGTTCGGTGGCTCCGAGCCCCCGCAACCAACCTAGGCCGCCTCAACGTCCACTTGGTACGTTCTTGAACAAATCTAGCCCCCGCAACCACCGATACCGAACGGGCCAGCCGTTGCAGGCTCAGCCATCGTTCTTCAGGCAGGCGCGGAAGATGCCCGCGTTGGGACAGAAATCCGGAGGTCGAGACATAGCGCCTTCTGAAACGAGCAGCCAGTTGCGGCAAGTCCGCACCCAAGCGCACGAGCGGCACCTGGCGCGCGCCTCGACAAAGGATTGCCCGCTGTCCTTGTGAATTACGTCGAGAACGTCCACGCCGCACCGCTCCATCATGTCATCCATGAGCCCTTGGCGGTGCAGCACGTCCTTGAACATGGGCCACTGGGATGTTGCGAATGGCATCGGCCGCCCTTTCTGGGTTCGTCAAACCAAGCTTTCCTCAGTCAGCGCCCCGGCAACCGAGGAAATGCACCGTTCTGCCGTTTGTCGTTCTTTAGCGCCAGGAGGACGTGGCCGTCGTTGCGCCAGATCAAACTCGCTGCACGACGGCGCGACGGCGTCCCTCAGGCGGCTGAACCACGCTCGAACCGCGGCCCAATAAGCATCGGCGCATATTCGATAAGGAACAGTCCGAACGCAGCGATCCAGGCGGCGCCCGCGGCTTCGAGCAGGATCACCTGGACCCCCGGGAGGAACCCGGCGGCAACGCGTAGCAGCGCTGCCAAGATCCTGGCGCCGTATATGGCGATCGTGGAGATCGGCGCGGTGAGGTCGCGGCCTGTATGGCCCCGCGTTGCACGCGTCATCACGCCCAGGGTCATGAGGCCGATGGCGCCGACGGTCCAGGCGTGTAAGGCGGCCGTCCCGGCAATGCTCCCAGGCAACAGAATGGAGACAGCGCCAAGCAGAAAACCGAGGGGAATGAAGGCATAGCCAAGATGCAAGACGAGCACGAGGGGCTCGCGCCAGGCATCCAACCCTCGCCAGCGGAAAAGGCGGATTGCCTGCGCGACCGTGGCAGCAAGAAAGAGCAGCCCAGTTTCGACGCCGCCGGGCCTTGCGATCCAGACGAGCAGCGCCGCGCCAGAAATGGCTAGTGCTACCTCGTCCACGCGGCCGAATGGAGCCGGGAGACGTGACGATCTCATCCGGGACAGCCAGCTATGGGTAAAACTGGGGACTATTCGACCGCCGATCAGGATGATGAGCCCGATCAGCGCTGCAACCCCCACCCGAATGGCGATGTCGGGGGCACCGGCGATGAGCACCTCGGCGTGAAAGGCGATGTCAGCCGCGGCCAAGAGGCCGACAAGGGCGAGCGGCTTCAGATTCCGCCAATTGCGGCCAGCCACGATCTCGCGCGCCATGACAAGTAAGAGGCAAGGGAGAAACAAACTGTCGATCACGACGGCCAGGAGAGGCCCGAGCGGTCCCATCACCAAAAAAGCGACTCGGGCAAGACACCAGAACGCGAACAGCAGCATGAGACGCCACCCGGCAACCGGCAGGCTCCCGGTCCAATTGGGCACCGCGGTCAGGAGAAAGCCTGCCACGACGGCCGAGCCATAACCGAACAGCATCGCATGGGCGTGCCACGCCAAGGCCCCATAGCCCGGCGCAAGCCCCCACCAACCGGCGAGCGAGCCGAGCCAAAGGGCCAGGGAGAGGATGGCCCAAACCGCCGCGCCGAGGAAGAATGGGCGGAAGCCGTAGCTGAATAGAGGGCCGCCCACGAGCCGGTGGCCGACGCCTTGGCCCTCGCGCAGGCTGCGTTGCATGGATGTAGACCTCCCGCCCCACGACGTGCCTCAAATGCGAAAACTACGACCACGGCGTGGGATCGATGTTGACGCAGCGCAAGCTGATGTTTCTTCAGCGTGAGCGGTCTTGCTCTGGGGCGGCTTCCCTGGGGCCACCCTCTGCGAGCTCGGAAAGGGCCTTAACATCGCGGACCACGATCCTGCGGCGGCCGGTGGTGACGAGGCCCGTGTTTTCCCATGCGCCCAAGACCCGGCTCACGGAGTGGAGGGTTGTTCCCGACGCCTCGGCGAGGTCCTGCTGGGTAATCGGGAAGTCGACTAGAACCCCCTCATCCGTATGCCGCCCGGACTGCGTGACGAGCCGCAACAAGGTATGGGCGACGCGATGCTCGACTTCCTCGGTCGACAGCTCCTTGATCCTGGCATGGGCCTCTTGCAGGCGTTCACCCATCATCTGCATGACGTTGACGGCGAAGACTGGATGGGCTGCCATGAAATCGTCCCAGGCCTGGGCGGGCCAAGCCAGGGTGACGCTATCCACGACTGCGCTCGCAGTAGCCGGATAGTCCTCGCGGCGGAGCGCTTTGGCGATGCCATAGATGTCGCCGGGATTGACGAAGCGGATGATCATCTGCTGCCCATGGGGCGTCGTCTTCACCACCTTGAGGCGCCCGTGCAAGAGCACGAAGAAGGCGTCGGCAACGTCCCCCTGCCGGAACACTGCAGTCCCTTTCGGGATGCGCCGCGCTTTAGCGAGGCCGATCACGTCATCGAGTTCGGTCTCGCCCATGGCGCTGAACACCGGCAGCGCCCGGATGAGGTTGCGGTCCAGATTCGGCATTCTGCCCGGGGCCTTTTTCCGAATTTCGTGGGTAAGCCCCTTAGGGTAGCGATCACCGCGCCAAAAGGTCAAACGGCATTCCGCTGTTGGTGGTTTTCGCCCTAGTTGGAGTGGGTCACGTGGCGCAGAGCGCGGTTGAGGCAGGTGAGGCCAGGATCCTCGGAGTGCTGCATTGCGCCCATAAGCGTAACCCATTCCTCAGCCGAGGCTTCTCGAGCGTAGCGCTGCACCGCGAGCGCGGCAAGGGCGCCAAGCGCGAGGCCTTCCGCATCGGCGCGCTCGCGCAAGGCCGCAAGTAGAGTGACATCGCCAAGGCGCAGGATAGCCTCCGTTGCGATGGCATCGTTGGTGAAGCGGGAAAGAAGATCGCCGAGCATAATAGACGCTCAGCTGGCGCGGTGCGCTTCTGCGCCCGCAAGAGCGATGCCTGCGATTTGCGTATTCGAGACCAGCCGCGCGATGTACTGTGCCGTCGCTCGACGCATGACGTTCTCGCGGAGATAGTCCGCGACAAGGTCGCCGACCAGATCGAACGGCAACTCCGTCCCCTCGACCTTGCCGTCGAGGCGAATGATGTGGAGGCCGTAGCGCGTTTCCACCGGCGTTTCGCTGATCGAGCCAGGCGTAAGCCCCGTCAGTGCCTGTTCGAATTCCATGGTCGTCTGCCCGGCTGTGATCTGCCCCAGAGTGCCTCCTAGCGCTGCTGACGGACAGGCCGAGTGAGCCCGCGCCAGATCGCCAAATCGCTCAGGCCGTAGTTTCAACTCCGCGAGCACCGATGCGGCCGTTGCCTGCGCCTGCGCAAACCACTGCACGTCGTCTCTGAACGCGGCGAAAAGAATATGCGACGCCGCAAAGATCGGTTGCGAGCGGAAGCGTCGCCGATTCTGTTCGTAATAACGCCTGCAGGCAGCCTCGTCTGGTTCGGGTGTCGTCACCTCTTGCTCTATCAGACCCCGGATCAGCGCTTCTTCTTCGGTTTCGCGCCGTCCGCTTCCGTCGCTGCGCGGGGCCGGCGCGACCCCGAGACGACGCGCCTGCTGCAGCAACAACTCGCGGATCACGAGCGCGCGTGCGGCCGACTGCCACGCCTCAATGGGCCTCGGCGCCGGATGATGCTGCACCTCGCGCGCGATGTCGTCATGCGAGATTTTCACTCCGTTTACACTCACTGGCGTGCGCTTGGGGAGCGAGTCGTGCGTGTGGACACCACAAGTCACAACGCTCACTCCGCGGGCAGGGGACGCCGTGGCGGAAGCCCCTGCTGTCCACCGTAAGGCCCAACCTGCTGTCGCGTGCGCACCACCTGATAGCCGCGCCGCCCGAGATACCAAATGGGTGCGCTCCATACATGAACCAGGCGCGTAAACGGGAACACCAGGAAGATCGTCATGCCGAGGAACAGGTGCAGCTTGAAGATGGGATTTGCGTCCGCGACCAGCGACGCCACGCCCGGCTGCAGGGTCATGATACCTTGGGCCCAGGTCATGAATTTCAGCATCTCCGCTCCATCCAAATGCTCGAGTGAGATCGGAATGGTGGCGAGGCCCAAGAGCAGCTGCACGTAGAGCAGCAACAGGATGGCGATGTCGCCGAACGAGGAGGTGTTGCGGATGCGCGCGTCGAAGAGACGCCGGTGCACCAAGAGCGAAATGCCGATGAGGCAGGCGATGCCAGCAAGGCCGCCAACCCCGATCGCCATCATCTGCTTGAAGCTGTGACTGATGCCGAGGAAATCGAACACCGCGATAGGGGTGAGCAGGCCGACGAAATGGCCAACGAAGATGACGAGAATTCCGACGTGGAAAAGATTTGAGCCCCAGGTGAGCTGTCGGCGCCGGAGGAGCTGACTCGATCCGGAGCGCCACGTGTATTGCTCGCGATCGAAGCGCACTAGGCTGCCGATCAGGAAGACCGTGAGGCAGAGATACGGGTACCAGCCGAAAAGAAGCTGATTGATAGTATCGCTCATGGCGCCATTCCCTTTGGCGCGCTGGCCGCTGGCCGCCGGCCCGCACGTATCTGAGACACGATCCGGTCCTTGCAGCTTGGAGCGGCTCCCGGACCGAAAGTCACTGCCTCCTCTTCCCATTGCGCATCGAGCGCAGCGAAGTCGTTGGGATCAGCATCTTGGCCTTCCGGCGCCACTATGGTGGGCGCGTCCGGAGCCGAGACGGCAAGTGAAGTGAGGGCTTGGAACACCGCCTCGTAGGGCGCCTGGCGCTTATGCAGGCGTTCAGCAAGCGCCGTCAGGATATGCGCGGGCTGGCTAAGTTGCGCACGCGCCTCCGCCAGCGGGCGCGCGGCGAGGAATTCGAGAAAGGCCGGCAAGTAGTCGGGAAGCTCGCTGGTGCTGAGGTAAAGCCCATTGCGCTCGTAGAGACTCTTGAGATCGATCATCGCCTGACCACGGTCGCGGCTCTCTCCATACACATGCTCGAAAAGGTGCAGCGATAACGAGCGCGTGCGGTCGAACAGCTCGACGTAACGCTCCTGCAACGCATAGAGATCGCCGGTCGCAATATCCTCGATCAGAGCGTCCAGGGCGCGGCGATTCTCCGGCGGCAGAAGATCCTCCTCATCAATGACGTGCCGCAACTCCGGCGCAGCCTTCTGCAGCGCCTCGTCCGGATAGCTGAGCAGAGCCGAGAGAACCTTGAAGGTTTTTTTCATCACACGACCTCCATCGGCGTCTTGACGTGCTTCTTCGGCGTTCCGAACAGATTTGCGTCCGTGGTCCCCCCCGAGCAACCATTGCCAAAGGAGAAGCCGCAAGCGCCGCGCAAATCGTACGCGTCCTCGTCGAGCTCGCGATGTGCCGTAGGGATGACGAAGCGGTCCTCGTAATTTGCGATGGCCATGATTTGGTACATCTCGTCGATATCCTCGGGCTTGAGATCGACGCGCCGGGCGATGTCCTCGTCGATCACGCCCTCGACGGTCTTGGCCCGCATATAGGCGCGCATGGCGATCATGCGCTCCAGCCCCAGCGCGATCGGCTCCTCCTTGCCGGCGGTAAGCAGGTTGGCGAGATATTTGAGCGGGATGCGAAGACTGCGGACATCCGGCATCTCGCCGTCGTGACCGATCTTGCCGGCCTCCGCCGCCGAGCGGATTGGCGACAGCGGTGGCACGTACCAGACCATCGGCAGCGTGCGGTATTCCGGATGCAGCGGGAAGGCGACCTTCCAGTCCATCGCCATCTTCCATATTGGCGAGTGGATGGCGGCTTCGAGCCAGTTCTCCGGCACGCCATCCGCGCGTGCCTGATTCAGCACCGCCGGATCGTTGGGATCGAGGAAGATCGAGAGCTGGGCCTCATAGAGATCCTGCTCGTCGGCGATGCTGGCCGCTTCCTCAATGCGGTCGGCGTCATAAAGCACCACGCCAAGATAGCGAATGCGGCCGACACAGGTCTCCGAGCACACCGTGGGCTGACCAGCCTCGATGCGCGGAAAGCAGAAGATACACTTCTCCGACTTTCCGCTCGACCAGTTGTAATAGATTTTCTTGTACGGGCAGCCCGACACGCACATGCGCCAGCCGCGGCATTTGTCCTGATCGATGAGGACGATGCCGTCTTCCTCGCGTTTATAGATGGCGCCAGACGGGCACGCCGCGACGCAGGCCGGATTCAGGCAATGTTCGCACAGCCGCGGCAGATACATCATGAAGGTATTCTCGAACTGGCCGTAGATCTCCTTCTGCACGCCCTCGAGATTGACATCGGCCGAGCGTTTAGCGAATTCTCCGCCAAGGATTTCCTCCCAGTTCGGCCCCCATTCGATCTTTTCCATGCGCTCGCCGCTGACGAGCGAGCGTGGCCGCGCCGTGGGCATCGCCTGTAGCTCCGGCGCCTTTTGCAGATGCTGATAATCGAAGGTGAAGGGCTCGTAGTAGTCGTCGATCTCGGGCAGGTCCGGATTGGCGAAGATGTTGGCGAGCACGCGCCATTTGGCGCCCACCCTCGGCTCGATTTTGCCGTTCCGCTTGCGACGCCAGCCACCGTTCCAGCGCTCCTGATTCTCCCACTCCTTGGGGTAGCCGATGCCGGGCTTGGTCTCGACGTTATTGAACCAGGCGTATTCCATGCCTTCGCGACTGGTCCACACATTCTTGCAGGTGACGGAGCAGGTGTGACAGCCGATGCACTTGTCGAGGTTCAGCACCATCGCGATTTGAGCGCGGACCTTCATTCTGCGGCCTCCAGTCGGGGTGTCCCGGCGGGCTCATCCGTGGTCGGCCTCTCAAGCCAATCGACCTCCGCCATCTTGCGTACGATGACGAACTCGTCGCGGTTGGAACCGACGGTGCCGTAATAGTTGAAGCCATAGGACTGCTGGGCGTAGCCGCCGATCATGTGCGTAGGCTTCAGCACCGTGCGGGTCACCGAGTTGTGGATGCCGCCGCGCTGGCCGGTCTGCTCGGAGCCCGGCACGTTCACGACCTTCTCCTGCGCGTGATACATCATGCACATGCCTTCCTTGACGCGCTGGGATACGACGGCGCGGGCGACCAGCGCGCCGTTGGTGTTGAAGGCTTCGATCCAGTCATTGTCTACGATGCCGGCTTTTCCAGCATCGATCTCGCTGAGCCAAACGATTGGCCCTCCGCGCGAGAGCGTCAGCATCAGCAGATTGTCGGTATAGGTGGAGTGGATGCCCCATTTCTGGTGGGGGGTGATGAAGTTCAGAACCACGCTCTTGTTGCCATTAGGCTTGCGGTCGATGACCGGCTTCACCGACTTGGTGTCGATCGGGGGACGATAAACGCAGAGGCCCTCACCGAAGGCACGCATCCAGAGATGGTCCTGGTAGAGTTGCTGTCGGCCGGTAAGGGTCCGCCACGGGATCAACTCATGGACGTTTGTGTAGCCCGCGTTGTAGCAAACCTTCTCCGACTCAAGCCCCGACCAGATCGGCGAGGAGATGATCTTGCGCGGCTGGGCGACCACGTCGCGGAAGCGGATTTTCTCGTCCTCCTTGTGGAGGGCGAGATGTGCGAGCCCCCGGCCAGTGGTCTTCGACAAGGACTCCCACGCCTTGACCGCGACCTCGCCATTCGTCTCGGGAGCGAGGCTCAGGATGACCTCGCAGGCATCAATGTCGGTATCGATGCGCGCCAAGCCTTTGGTTGCGCCCTCTTCCTCGACCTCGCCATTTAGCCGCTTGAGGAAATCGACCTCGTGCTCGGTGTTCCAGCCGATGCCCTTGCCGCCATTGCCGAGCTTGGTCATCAGCGGTCCGAGTGCGGTGAACCGCTTATAGAGGTTGGGATAGTCACGTTCGACGACCGTGACCTGCGGCATGGTCTTTCCGGGGATTGGGTCGACCTCTCCCCGTTTCCAATCCTTGACGTCGAGGGCTTGCGCGATCTCGCCGGGCGTGTCGTGCATGATTGGGGTGAGGACCACGTCCTTCTCGACGCCGAGTACTTCCGGGGCGACCTGGGAGAAGGCCTTGGCGATGCCCTTGTAGATTTCCCAGTCGTTGCGCGCCCCCCAAACCGGATCAACCGCCGATGTCAGCGGGTGGATGAAGGGATGCATGTCGGAGGTATTGAGATCGTTCTTTTCGTACCAGGTCGCGGTCGGCAGAACGATGTCGGAATACATGCAGGTGGTCGACATGCGGAAGTCGATTGTGACGAGGAGGTCGAGCTTCCCTTCCGGAGCCTGATCCTGCCACGCGACCTCGCTCGGCTTTTGCGCCCCGGTCGCGCCCAGATCTTTCCCCATGACGCCATGTGAAGTGCCGAGCAGGTGCTTCAGGAAATATTCGTGGCCCTTGCCGGAAGCGCCCAACAGGTTGGAGCGCCAGACGAACAAATTGCGTGGCCAGTTGGCTGGATTGTCCGGATCCTCGCAGGAGAGCGTGAGCTCGCCTGATTTGAGCGCTGCTGCGACGTAGTCCTTCGGCTCCTTGCCGGTGGCGGCGGCCTTGGCCGCGATCGAAAGCGGGTTCGCCTTGAGCTGAGGCGCGGACGGCAACCAACCCATGCGTTCGGCGCGCACATTGTAGTCGATGAGCGCCCCGTCCCACGGACCGGCAGGTGCCGTGGGCGAGAGGATTTCGGACACGTCGAGCGTCTCATAGCGCCATTGATCGGTGTGGGCATAGAACGCCGACGTTGAGTTCATCTGTCGCGGTGGACGACCCCAATCCAGCGCGAAGGCGAGCGGCAGCCAACCCGTCTGCGGGCGCAGTTTTTCCTGCCCCACATAATGCGACCAGCCGCCGCCCGACTGGCCTACACAGCCGCACATCACCAGCATGTTGATGATGCCGCGGTAGGTCATGTCCATGTGGTACCAATGGTTCACCCCGGCGCCGAGAATGACCATGGAGCGCCCGTTCGTCTTCTCGGCGTTGCGGGCGAATTCGCGGGCGATGGTGATGATGTTGCCACGCGGCACGCCGGTAATCCGCTCCGCCCAGGCAGGGGTATAGGGCTCCAGATCGTCGTAGGACGCGGCGAGATGCTCGCCGCCGAAGCCCTGATCAACCCCGTAATTGGCAATGAAAAGATCGAAGACGCTGGCGACCAGCGCCTCGCCCTCCTTCAGCTGCAGGCGCTTGGTGGGCACGTTGCGCAACAGCACTCCGGGATGGTCGGTCCCAGCAAAGTGGTCGTGCTCGCGGTTGCCGAAATAGGGGAAGGCGACCGTGGCGAGCTCGTCGTGAATCCCGGCGAGGGAGAGCTGCAACCTTGTGCCTTTGCCGCTTCCGTCCTTCTCTTCGAGGTTCCACTTGCCTTGATCGCCCCAGCGAAATCCCACGGCTCCGCTCGGTGCCACGACCTCGCCCGAGATTTCGTCATAGGCGACCGTCTTCCATTCGGGGTTCGCCGTCTCGCCCAGGGCACCGTCGAAATCACTCGCCCGCAAGAAGCGCTCGGGCACTAGCCCTGCATCGTTCTGAACGAGGCGGACCAGCATCGGCATGTCGGTGTATTTGCGGGCGTAATCGGCGAAATAGGGGACCTTGCGCTCGACGTGGAACTCGCGCGCGATCACATGGCCGATCGCCATGGCCAGCGCCGCGTCGGTGCCCTGCTTCGGATGTATCCAAAGGTCGGCGAATTTCGCTGCCTCCGAATAGTCCGGGCTAACCACGACGCTCTTGGCGCCGCGGTAGCGGGCCTCGGTGTAAAAATGAGCATCTGGCGTGCGCGTCTGGGGGACGTTCGAGCCCCACAGCATCAGGAAGCCGGAATTGTACCAGTCGGCGCTCTCGGGAACGTCGGTCTGTTCTCCCCAGGTTTGCGGTGACGCCGGCGGCAGGTCGCAATACCAGTCGTAGAATGACATGCACACGCCACCGAGCAGTGACAAATAGCGCGAGCCCGCGGCGTAGCTCACCATCGACATCGCCGGGATCGGCGAGAAACCAAACACGCGGTCCGGCCCGTAGGTCTTCACGGTGTAGGCGTTGGCGGCGGCAATGATCTCGTTGACCTCATCCCAGCTCGAGCGGACGAAGCCGCCAAGACCGCGCTTCTTCACATAGGCGGCGCGTTTGTCGGGATCCTCGACGATCGAAGCCCAGGCGGCGACCGGCGTCCTGGTCAAGCGCGCGTCGCGCCAAAGTCTGACAAGCCGCGAGCGGACCAGCGGATATTTCACGCGGTTGCCGGAATAGAGGTACCAGGAATAGCTCGCGCCTCGCGAGCAGCCACGCGGTTCGTGGTTGGGGAGCTCAGGCCGGGTGCGCGGGTAGTCGGTCTGCTGCGTCTCCCAAGTGACGATGCCGCCCTTGACGTAGATCTTCCACGAGCATGAGCCCGTGCAGTTGGCGCCGTGCGTGGAGCGGACGATCTTGTCGTGTTGCCACCGCTTGCGGTACCCGTCCTCCCACCGCCGGTCCTCGCGCGTGACGATGCCATAGCCATCGGCGAAGTCGCCGACCACGCGATTGAAAAAGGTGAGGCGGTCGAGGAAGTGGCTCATGGTCCGGGCCTCACGTCTTGAGGTACTCGATGGCAAGCGGCCGCAATTAAGAGACTCACTCTCCTATGCTGAGCGCCGAAACGCCACGGACTCGAACCGAGACCGTCGGCAACCCTTAGACGGCTCGCGGTGCCTGAACGTTGACGCACGTCAACTTGGCGGCGATCTTTCCGGCATCCCCTGGTATTTTGACACCGGCGAAGCCTGGCTGATGCGGAGCGCGCACTCGCGTGAGCCCTGAGGCGCCTTGCAAAACCACGCGAGGTTGATGCGCATCAAGTTGCCGGATCGTCGATGTCGCTAGTCTGAGACGCCACTGATTAAGGGCGCGAATGGGGGAGGACATGAGCAGGTCACATTCCGCTCCAGGGGCAGGCAGGGCGCTTTGGCTGTCGACTATCGCCTTCACGGTGTGTTTCGCCGTGTGGACGATTTTCGCCATCATCGGCGTGCGGATTAAGCAGGATCTCGGCCTGAACGAGACCGAGTTCGGCCTCCTCGTCGCCACTCCCATTCTCACTGGGTCGCTCTCGCGGGTCTTCCTCGGCATCTGGGCCGACCAATTGGGTGGCCGCGCGGTCTATGTGCTGACCATGCTGGCGGCTGCGGTTGCGACCTTCCTGCTCTCCTACGCCACCACTTATCCGTGGATGCTCGTCGCCGGGTTCGGTGTCGGGCTTGCCGGCGGCTCCTTCGCTGTCGGGATCACTTATGTCGCGAAATGGTTCTCACTGGAGCAACAGGGGAGGGCCATCGGAATCGTCGGCGCCGGCAATGTCGGCGCGGCCATCACCAGCTTCACCGCTCCATTCGTGCTCGTCGCCTTTGGCTGGCAGATGGTGGCGGTCGTCTGGGCCGCCATTCTGGCGGCCATGGCGATCCTCTTCTGGCTCGCGACCAGCGACGAGCCCGAATTGAAGGCCCGCAGGGCGCGGGGCGAGGGGCCCCGCTCAATGCTGCTGCAATTGGCACCGCTCCGCCGCCAACAGGTCTGGCGGTTCTCGCTCTACTATTTTTTCGTCTTCGGCGGGTTCGTCGCGCTTGCTTTGTGGCTGCCGCATTACCTGATCGGCGTCTACGGACTCAACCTTGAAACCGCCGGAATGCTCGCTGCCGCGTTCTCAATTCCAGCGGGTCTGTTCCGCCCCTATGGCAAGCATCTGTGCGACCGCTATGGCGCGCGGACGATCATGTATTGGACCTTTGGCGTTTCCTTGGTTTGCCTTTTGATGCTCTCCTACCCGGACGCCGACTATGTGATCAACGGCATTAAGGGCCCGATCGCCTTCTCGACGCGAATGAACCTTATTCCATTCGTGATCACGATCTTTGTTCTCGGCTTCTTCATGTCGTTCGGCATGGCGGCAGTCTACAAGGACATGCCCGCCTATTTCCCCAAGGACATCGGCTCGGTCGGCGGCCTTGTGGGCATGATCGGCGGCCTCGGCGGGTTCATCCTGCCGATCGCCTTCGGGGTCATGGCCGACCTGACCAATATCTGGACGAGCTGCTTCATGCTGCTCTTCGCCATCGTCGCCGTTTCCCTCGCCTGGATGCATTTCGCCATTCGCCACATGGAGACACGCGCCGTCGGGGATGTGCTCGCGGCGATGCCGCCATTCGCCGAGCTGGAGGAGGCGCACGAGCGCGAGAAGCCCACCATGCAGGCTGCGCTGATCCAAGATTGGCGCCCTGAGGATGCGACCTTCTGGGAAACGACGGGACGCCGGATCGCGCGGCGCAATCTATGGATTTCCGTGCCGGCGCTCCTGCTTGCCTTTGCCGTATGGATGGTATGGAGCGTGGTGGTCGCGAAATTGCCGGCGGTCGGCTTCACCTACACGACCGATCAACTGTTCTGGCTGGCGGCGCTCCCCGGTCTCTCCGGCGCTACGCTTCGCATCTTTTATTCCTTCATGGTGCCGATCTTCGGCGGCCGACTGTGGACTGCACTGACCACGGCGTCGCTGCTCATCCCCGCCTTCGGCATCGGTTACGCGGTGCAAAATCCGAACACTCCCTATCTTATCTTCCTCGTGCTGGCGCTGCTGTGCGGCTTTGGTGGTGGCAATTTCGCCTCGTCCATGGCCAATATCAGCTTCTTCTTCCCCAAGAAGGAGAAGGGCAATGCGCTTGCCCTCAACGCCGGACTCGGCAATCTCGGCGTCAGCGTGGTGCAGTTCGTCGTGCCGCTGGTGATCACCGCCGGCGTCTTTGGCGTCATGGGCGGTGAGCCGCAAACAGTCTCCGACGGCGCCAAGCTCTGGCTGCAAAACGCGGGCTTCATCTGGGTGCCATTCCTGATCATCACTACCATCGCCGCTTGGCTTGGTATGAACGACATCGCCTCGGCGAAGGCCTCGTTCACCGAGCAGGCGGTGATTTTCCAGCGTAAGCACAACTGGATCATGTGCTGGCTCTATACCGGCACCTTCGGATCGTTCATCGGCTATTCCGCCGGGTTCCCGCTTCTCGCCAAGACCCAGTTCCCGGATGTGAACTCGCTACCCTTCATCTTCCTCGGGCCCCTGGTGGGCGCCCTGTCGCGCGCCGCCACCGGCTGGATCTCCGACCGCTGGGGCGGCGGCCGCGTTACCTTGTGGGTGTTCGTGGTGATGATTGCCGCGGTCGGGGGAGTCCTGTTCTTTCTCGGCATCAAGGACCAGCCAGGCGCCTTCTGGGGCTTCTTCGCGATGTTCCTCGTGTTGTTCTTCGCCACCGGCGTCGGCAACGCCTCAACCTTTCAGATGATCCCGGCGATCATGCGCAAGGAGATCGGCCGCCTGATGCCAGGCCTGCCGGCTGCTGAGCAAACCCGTCAGGCCGACAAGGAATCCGCCGCGATCATCGGCTTCACCTCGGCGGTAGCGGCCTATGGCGCCTTCTTCATCCCCAAAGCCTATGGAAGCTCGATCGCGGTCTCCGGCGGACCCGAGCTGGCGCTGTGGGGCTTTCTCGTCTTCTACGCCTCCTGCGTGGCTATCACTTGGTGGTTCTATACCCGCCGGGGCGGCCTGCTCCACGACGTGGAGAGCGGTGGAACCCCGACACCGGCGGCGACGGTCGGAGCGACCGCGTGAGGAGATTAGAGCCCATGAGCCAGCGCTCGGTTGGCGGATGGAATTTTGCAGCGTTGCGATGTACTGCGGTAGACTGTGACCTTTTACGCCCGGGCATGTGGGGATCGAGGGGCTTGCGAACAGTGATGACGATGCGTTCAGCTGGGGCGCGATCGGTTTACTTGGCGGCCTGCCTGGGGATCATGACGGCGGGTTTGCTCGGCGGCGCCGCGGCGACTAGGGCCGCCGACCTTGGCGGCGATTGCTGCGCCGACCTTGAGTCGCGCGTCGCCGAGCTTGAGGCAACGACGGTGCGCAAGGGCACGCAAAGGGTTTCGGTCACGGTCTCGGGCTACGTCGCCAAGCAGATCATGGCCTGGGACGACGGCCACGAGAGCAACGTCTATGTCGCCGACATCGGCCCGACTCAGGCAACCAATTTCAGGATCCTGGGCAGTGCCAAGATCTCGGCCGATTGGTCCGCGGGCTTTCTCCTCCGACTCCAGGACCTCGATGACAACTCGCAAGGGCTCAATCAGTTCAACGACAACGCCAATCTCGGGCTCAACACGCAGATGTCGTATTGGTATTTGCAGAGCAAGACTTACGGCAAGATGAGCGTAGGCAAGAACGCGCTGGCCTCGAAGAGTGTGGCCATGTTCACCGATCTCTCCGGCACCCAGCTCATCGCCAATTACGTGCTGTTCGACGGCAACGCCTTCTTCCTACGTCAGGACGACACCCTGCTGACGCTCCGCTGGGGCGATTTCGCCTATTGCTATTCGCAGCAGCGGCCATGGGGTGGCGACTGCGACGGCATCGTCATGGAGGGCGTGCGCTACGACAGCCCGACCTATGGCGGGTTCTCCTTTTCCGCCAGCTACGGGAAGGATGACGACGTCGAGGCGGCGGCGCGCTACCAGGGCGACGTCGGCGGCTTCAAGCTCGCGCTCGGTGTTGGCTATTCGAGCAATACCGACCAGCGCATCCAGCCGCCGCCGATTTCGTTCCAGAAGAACTCAGATTACTTCCAGGCGGGCGGCTACGCCCAGCATCTCGCCACTGGCTTATTCCTCCACGCCGCCTACGGCAGCGAGGACAACAACCACGAGACGATCTTCTCCGGCCTGACCGAGCCCGACAGCCATCATTGGTATCTCAAGGGCGGAATCCGCCGGCAGTGGAACGCTCTCGGCCATACCATTCTCTATGGCGAATACGGCCAATACACCGATCAACTCTCTCCGGCGGCGCTCAACGCCGGCGCCACGGCGAGCGAATTCTCGCGCTGGGGCTTCGGCGCCGCCCAGGAGATCGACGCCGCGGCGATGACGCTGTGGATCAAATACCGGCAGCAGGCGGTCGACATTACAGGGCCAGCCCTCGGCGACATTGACGACTTCCGCTACGTCACCGCCGGCGGGCTGATCAATTTCTGATTTAAGCCATCGTCGCGAGCTGGCTCGCCATCGATGCCGGTGCCCCGGCCGGCGTGCTCAAAGGAGTATTTGGAGGTCAAGTATATCTGCCTGGGTGCCATCGATGCGTACCGGCGCATGGCCGAGGAGAAGTGTGCCCTAAGGGTCCGGTCCCTTTCAAAGTGGGCGCCGTCGTGACGAGGAATCGATTGGAACAGAGACGCTGAACCCACTAAGGGAATTCTCTCTCATAACGAATGCGTGTTCGGTATAGGTGGCTTCGAGCCCCCGCAACCAACCTAGGCCGACCGCCACAACGTCCACTTGGTACGTTCTTGAACAAATCTAGCCCCCGCAACCACTGACAGTTGACTCCCCGAGGCCCCGGCTTTTTGTTTGCCGTCTGGGGCGTGGCAAAGTGCCAAGATCTTGAGCCAAGCCGCCAAGCAAGGTGGCGGTGAGGTCCTCACCCGCGCCCCCTGGACGCAGCTCCATACGGTCGCTCTCGTTGCGGACGTAGGCCTCCGTGCGCGGGCCTCGCTCGAGGACATCTGAACCGCTGGTGAATGCGGCGTTCCAATCAGGTTCAGATGACTTACGGCACGATCACTCCCGCATAGCGAGATTTGTGAGTTTCGACCGTCCCATCGCGTCGAATGCTCGCTGGCTTAGGAGGCGGAAATGAACGGCGTCGATCTCATCAATAGGTTAGCTGAGTTGCAACGGCACTTTGCTGATCAGCACAGGCCAACGCGCTCCATCCAACAATACCGGCAGCGCCATGCCAGACGTCACCCCGAGCGGGATTACGACGGCGAAGAGCACGTTTCGCAGTACGAAACGAGACAATAAGCGTTGGTGCTTCCCAAACTGCGGGGCCTCGGCAATTGGACTGGCACCGCACAAAGGGCCCGCACCAGCCTTCGTAGGGAAGTGCATATCGAGCGCGATACGGATGCCGTCACCGCACTTCCTCAACGTCGTTGTACCATTTCACCCGTTCGCCGATGCGTGCGCGCAGACGCCAAGCGAGCGGCTTGGGCTCGGCATCGAGCCGCCGGTTAAGAGCATCCACTTGCGCTGCGAGGCGCGCTTTCTGTTCCCCGTTGAGCATTGGGTGGCGAGCGGCGAACCGCTGCAGCTTCTCCAAATTCATTGTCGTCGTGCGCCAAAGCCCCCAATCCTCCGCGCACAAATTCGCGATCCGGGCCACATTGAGGGCGTCTTGATCACCCTCGCCGAGCGGGTGTTCGAGCAAGAGCGCAATCGTGTCGATAAAGTCCTTCTCAGTTATCTTGACGATCTGCATCTTGGCGAGGAGCAGCTCTGCCAGCGGCAGCGTAGGCGCATCGACGTGAAGTCGGTCTTTCAGAGATATGGCGTGGCAGAAGTCTAGCTTCTCGTAAAAGATGTCGACATGGACGCCGTTGGTGGCACTGCCAAATATCGCGCGAGCCCCCTCGGAGACGACGAACACCTCGCGATCTTCAGCATAGCCGAGGCCAGTCAGAAGGGCATGGAGGTCGCGCGCTTCTTCCTTGCGTCCGGCGAAGTCTATGTCCCGATAAACGCGGTCGGTGCTGGCGAGAACGGCATGGTTTGGACATCGCCTGAGGATCGCCATCGATCCCACCAGGCGTAGCGTAAGGCCAGCCTCCCCGGCGACATCCAGGATGCGATCGGCCTCGGTTTCAAGCGCCTTATAATCCACGATCTCCGGTCCAACGATCTTCAGCGACTCTCAATCGACCGGCGATGATCGCATGAAATCAGCCTTCTGGCGCAGGGCCAATTCCGCGCACTGCGTCCGG
>Ga0307442_1000348_pt1 | contig 22184 bp, 21 predicted proteins | sample SalMarWE160430MG_FD_202143 | JGI IMG/M metagenome (GOLD analysis project Ga0307442, IMG submission 202143) | Salt marsh sediment microbial communities from the Plum Island Ecosystem LTER, Massachusetts, United States - WE1604-30 | ecosystem: Environmental > Aquatic > Marine > Intertidal zone >...
AGGGCTGGAAGTCGGCGCTGCCGGCGAATTGCTGAATCTGATTTGGCCGCGGACGCCCCCAATTGTCCTTCAACACGACATTGGTGGCGATACCGGGCCCGGCGATAAAGCTGCCGATCAGGAACAATACCACCGAAGGGGCGATCGGCATCGGCGAGCCGGGGAAGACGACCTTGCGCAGGAGGACAAAGAGCGCGGGCAAGACGAAGATGTAGGGAATCCAGTTGAGACTATGCCTTATGCCGTCCCAATCCTCGCTGGAGGCGATGGGGAAGGTCGCGGCCTCGCGGTCGAAGAACAAGCGCGCAATTTCAATGTCGATGAGAGGATGGACGGCGAACACCGCCGCCAAGACCAGAGCTACTGCGCCGGCCGCGAGCAACCATCCGCGCACCATGACGTTCCCCCGAACCCGCGTTCAGGCACAACGCTAGTTGCCGCAGATGACGGTTCCTTGAGACTATGATGAAGGTTTGATGCCGGCTTGATGAAGGTTCGTCGTCGTTTCGATGACACCGGCCGGCTCGGCCTGTGCAAAAGCCGTGGACGGCACGCCGCGATCAATTGGCCGGGGCAATTTTCGGCGCTTCAGGCGTGCGCCGTTTGAGCCAGATGAAATAGATATTACGGGAGTAAATGAGCAACCCGGTCGCCTGGCCCAGGATGAAGACCGGGTCGAGCCGGTAAATGGCGTAGGCCAAGAGCATCACCCCGCCGGCAAAGCTGAAATACCAGAACATCTCCGGGACGATGCTGGTCCTGGCCCGCTCCGTCGCGATCCATTGAATGAGAAACCGCATGGAGAACATGAGCTGAGCCACAAGGCCGACCGCGATCCACGCAAGCTCGGCATTCGGCGTGTTGTGCCACCATTGAACCAGACTTCCCCACGTCATCCACTCACCCTTTCCAACCGACTGCCTTGTTGCGGCTGATCGTTCCTCGAGCCCGCAAGCGGCGCGTCCTTGACCTCCCCGGCAATATCCTCGGCAATCGCCGGAATCTTGGTCCGCTTGCGCAGCCAGCGCACGCCGACGAGATCGTATAGCCCAATCATGGCGCGTCCGAAATTGGTGTATTTGGACGCACCCCGCAAGCGCGGACGGTCGTTGACCGGCTCATAGACGACCGCGTGTCCATAACTGATAAAGAGTGCCGGCAAATAGCGATGCATGCCGGTGAAGTAGGGAAGGGCCGTATAGGCGTCGCGGTGATAAACCTTCAGCCCGCAGCCGGTATCGGGACAGCCGTCGCCGAGGACGCCGTCACGGATCCAGTTGGCGAGTCGAGAGGCGAGCTTGCGTGAGCCTTTGCCTTTGCGCGCGCTGCGCAAGCCCCCGACCAGGGCCGGCTGCTGTCCCACCGGAGCGAGCCGGCCGTAAAGACGCATGATATCGTTAGGATCGTTCTGCCCATCGCCGTCCATCGTGGCGATCGCCGGAAGGCGCGCCGCAAGCACGCCGGTCCTCAACGCTGCACTCTGCCCGGCGCGCGCGGCATGCCTGATATAGCGCAGATTTGCATGAGTCCGGGTCAGCGCTTTGATTTCCGGACCCGTGCCGTCGTCGCTCGCGTCATCGACAACGATCACCTCGCCGAGCACCGGTTCCGGCACCGCCTGGAAGGTCTCCTCGACCAGGCGCCCGATATTGCCTTCTTCATTGAAAGCCGGAATGACCACGGAAAGGCGCATTGCCTGCCTGGCTAGACCGCCAGTCCCTGTTTTGCAGCGTTTGCAGCCCTCTTAAAGCCTGCGATGATTATGACGCAGTCGTGGCGATTCGATGACGGACTTTGGAAAGTTGATCCCGGTCATCTAGGTCGGTTTTACACCACCGTCATTCGGGGTAAACCAGGCGGCTCTTTACCGATCCTCCCACCGGTCGTTCTTCATCATCATGGCGCAGCGCGGTTCGTCCTCTTCGCTCTCGGAAAGCGGCTACCTGCTTCCGCTCGTGCTCTGCCTCGGGGCGTTGCTGGCTTTGAGGCTCGCAGGCATTGGCGCTTCTGAGATCAACCTGGGTGTCGACGAGGCTCAATACTGGACCTGGTCGCGGGATCTCGATTTCGGCTATTTCTCGAAGCCTCCGCTGATCGCCTGGATCATTCGCGCTACCACCGAGATTTGCGGCGACTCGGAAATCTGCATCCGGTCGGCCTCGCCGATTCTCTACACCTTCGCCTCGCTCATGCTTTTTCTGTCGGGCCGCGCGCTGTTCGACGCCCGCATCGGATTCTGGTCGGCGATCGTGTTCGCGACCCTTCCCGGTGTGTCCTACTCGTCGCATCTCATGACCACCGATGTGCCGTTGATCTTGATGTGGACGATCATGCTTTTCTTCTGGGTTGTTCTGGTCAAACGGCCGACCATCGGGCTTGCCGTTCTGCTGGGCGCCGCTATCGGCATCGGCCTTCTTGCCAAACAGGCGATGATCTATGCGGTTCTGTGTATCGCCTGCCATGCCGCCGTGTCGCGCGAGGCAAGTGAGGCGCTCAAGGGGGGACGCGGATTCGCCGCCGCCGCGGTGGCGCTCTTGGTGTTCTCGCCGAACATCGTCTGGAACGTTCAGAACGGCTTCGCCATGGCCAAACACACCGGCGCGAATATCGACTGGCAGGCCCCTTACGTTCACCCTGTAAACCTATTCGAATTTATTGCCGTCCAGTTCGGCATTCTCGGTCCGATCCTTGCGATCGTATATGTGCGCGGCGCGTGGCGCAAGATTAGGACCCCGCGCGATCCCGCCAAGACGACCCTCTTGGCCTTCTCGTTGCCGGTTCTTGCGCTTCTGCTGTTGCAGGCTTTGCTTTCGCGCGCGCATGGCAATTGGTCGGCCACGGCCTATCCGGCTGCCGCAATCTTCGTCACCGCCGTGCTGATCGAGCTCGACCGCCGGATTCTGTTCAGACTATCGCTTGGTCTGCATCTTGCTGTTGCGGTTGTCATCGCCGTCGTGCCTGCCTTTGCCCTGCAATGGCCGGGGGTCAAGGAGTTCAAATTCATGCGCAGTATTCTGGGCTGGACGGACTTGGCGGGGGCTGTGCGGTCAAAGCTCGCCGGGGAGCGTTATGGATCGCTCCTTGTGGACAAGCGGGAAATGGCGGCTGAAATGCTCTACTATTTGCGCGACGAAGCTGTGCCGCTCTACGCTTGGGCACCGGGGCCCGAGCCCCACGACCATTTCCAGATGACACGGCCCTTCACCGCATCTGCGCCCGAGCCCGTTCTGCTCCTCTCGTTGGCGCCATGTCCTCCTCGGATCGCCGGCCTCTTCACCGACGTCCAACCGGTTGGCATCGAGGGCGTGCCGCACATCAAGAAACCGTGGCCCAACGTCTATCTTTGCCGCCTTGCCGGATATAAAGGCGCCGCCCCGTAAGGGATCGTCAGGCGGTGAAACCGGCGCGACCCTCAGTGCAGAAAGTCCGCGGTAAGATAGATCAGGGCGGCCAATCCTGCGGCTGAGGGGACGGTGATCGCCCAGGCGGCCACGATGCCAAGGACATGCGACCGGCGCACGAGCTTGCGGCGGCGAAGTTCGTCCGGGGACGCGGTCACCGGTTTGGGCGGATGATGCCGCTTATGGGTCGTGATGTAGTCGCGGCGGCGGCGGCTACGGGCAGTGTAGTATTCGCGAAAGAAGCCGACGCCGAACACGGCGCCGACAACGATATGCGTCGTGCTCACGGGCAATCCGAGCTGTGAGGCGATCAGCACGGTCACGGCTGCGGAGAGTGCCACGCAGAACGCGCGCATCGGATTCAGTTTGGTGATCTTTTCGCCGACAATGCGCACGATATGCGGGCCGAACAGAAATAGGCCGAGGCTGATCCCTATCGCGCCGATCAGCATGACCCAGAAGGGTACGCCGACTTCGCTGGTCAACAGACCCAGTTGTGCACTGCTGAGGATCGCCGCCAGAGGGCCGACGGCATTGGCCACGTCGTTCGAGCCGTGCGCGAAAGAGAGCAGCGCCGCCGAGCAGATCAACGGCAAATGAAACAGCTTTCGCAGATTCTGGTTCCGGTTCTCCATGCCCTCCGACTGGCTGCGGACCCAGGGCCTCGCCACAAGATAGACCAGAGCGAACATCAGCACGGCGATGGTTACGACCGCCGGAAAGCCCGGTTTCCAAACGTGGCTCAGGCCCTTGATGACAAGATAGGCTGAGAAGGTGGCCGCCATGAGCGCCACAAGCACGGGCACCCAGCGCCGCGCCGCAACGATCTTGTTCCGTTGATAAATCAGATTGATCTTGATGAAGGCGAGGAAGGAAGCGGCGATGACGCCGCCGATCAGCGGCGAAATCAGCCAGCTCATGAAGATCGACGACACGACATACCAATCGACCACGCCGGCACCGACCGCCGCGAGGCCGGCGCCAAGCACGCCGCCGACGATGGAATGGGTCGTCGACACCGGCGCGCCGATAAACGTCGCCAAATGCACCCATAGCGCCGAGGCGAGCAGCGCGGACATCATCACCCATACAAAGACCTCGCCGCTCGGCACCAGTGCCGGATGGATGATGCCTTTTGAAATTGTCTCGACGACATCGCCGCCCGCGATCAGCGCGCCCGCACATTCGAAGATCGCAGCGAGGACCAGCGCCCCCGACATGGTGAGCGCCCGCGCGCCGACGGCCGGCCCGACATTGTTGGCTACGTCGTTGGCGCCAATGGTGAGCGCCATGTAACCGCCAATGACCGCGGCGGCGATCATCAGCACGCCGTTCTGCGCCGCCCCGATCTGGGATGTGGCGAGAATGCCGGCGATGGCGAGAAAAAGAATCGCGATGCCGGTCGCGGCGCGGCTTCCGGAGACGAGCCGCGTGGCGTCTTCCAAGCGCTTGATCTTGCGAAGGTCTTTATCGAGAGAGGGCTTTCGGATTCGCGCGGTTGGAACGGCCGAATTCTCTCCAGTTCCAAAAGTCATAGAAGATCGCCCGCGCGAAGCCCCGTCACATAACTGTCATAGAAGCTCCGGCGACGGCTCACAAGCCAAGCCGGGACCGTGTTCACAGCTAAAAAATATGGTTCTCGCCGGCTCAAGCCCGCCTACGCCTGGCGAAGTCACGCAAAAGACCGGCGAGCCCGGTGTCGCGGATCATGGCGGCCGCTTCGTCCAGCCCGACCCATTTCGTCTTGCGGCTTGCCTTCTCGGGCCAGTCGAGCAACTGGCAGCCGACCGCGAGCTTGTAGACCTCCACATCGCACCGCGCCCACGAGAACAGATGCAGGCGCTTGGTATAGAGAAAATGGCCGATCGGCTCCGCGCCGATATCGCCTTCCACGCCCGCCTCTTCAAAGGCTTCGCGCGCCGCGAGCTCGGCGTCGGGAACGCCCGGCTTGGCCCAGCCCCTGGGGATCGTCCAACGTCCGCGGGCGCGCGTGGTGATCAAAAGGACGAGGGGTCCGTCCGCGGTCTCCACGACCGGCAGGGCCGCGATCTGTTTTAGGGGTGACGTGGTCATTCTGTGGCTTGGGATACGTCCGCCTTGCCGATCGTCACGGTATCGGCGCCGAACCAGACCGATTGGGTTTCCGGGTCGTACATCATATGGCGCACCGTGCCCCCGCCCGACGGCACCGGCGTGATCGACACGATTTTCTCATTCTCTGTATCGAACCCGACGAACTGGTTCGGCTGCACCCCCGTTTCGACCACCCAGATGCGGCCATGACCGTCGAGCGCGGTCCCGTAAGGCGCGCTTCGCTCGCCCGAGGGCAGGCTCCATTCGGCAAAGCTCTTGCTGTTAGGGTCGTAGCGGCCGAGTTTCCCGCGCGCATAATCGGAGTACCAGATGCGCCCGTCGCTCGTGATCTCAAGCCGTCTTGGCCGGGCGCCCTTGTCCGGGATCGTGTATTCGGTGATGTCCAGCGTCTGCGGATCGGCCGAGGCAAGCTTGTTGGTGCCGAGAAGGGCGGCCCAAGGCGTTCCATCCGGCGCGACCTTGATGCCGTAAGGACGCGCGTTCTTGGTTGGCACAGAGCCGAGCGCGACCGATCTATCGGCGAGGTTAAGCCTGCCGATGAAATTGCCGCCTTGGACCGTGAACCAGATATGGCTTTGGTCCGCATCGAACACGAGCGTGTGCGGATCGGCGGCTGCAGGGTCCGGCATCTCGATGCGCTCAATCTTGTCGGTTTTCGGATCGTAGCGCCCGATATAAGCGTTGCGGTTACCGGCGAACCAAACGATCCCGTCTTTGTCGACAATGAGATTATGGGGACCGGCGCCCTCACCGAGATCGCGCTTGAAAAATTTTCCGGTTGAAGGGGTCAAGCGCCCGAGATAGCCGTTGACTTGACCGACGAACCAGACCTCGTCAGGCCCGGCCGCGAACGGATCGCGCGGGCGACCTTCATAGGGCACGTTCCATTCGCGAATCTCGATTTCGTTCTCGGCCGCGGCGGCTGCGATCGGCTTGAAGGCCAAGAGCGAGGCGGAAAGTGCAAGCGCGCAGGAACAAAGTGCTGCGGCGGAGCGCCAGGACAGGGCAAGCATTCAAGTCTCCTTTGCAAACGCGTTCCGCCGCGCGCGCATCCGAGCGCAGGCGTCGCACACGTCCAAGGTGAAGGTAAATTCGGGCGGCATGAGGCCCGCCTAGAGCCAACCAAGCTCCTTGGCCTTGGCATAGGCGGCGTTCCAGGCTTTTGCGAGGAACGCCAGCCTGTCGTCGTTGAGGCTGCGGTTCATGGAATCGAGAGCCACCAGCATGGGAGCCACGCGATCTTTGCGGTAGGTCACCGACTGTCCGTTTGACGGCGTGGTGACGATAATGTCGAGATCACGGATTTCGACCGACAAATTGTCCATACTCGCGACCCGCGCCGTAAGCCACTGCAACCACCCTTTTTAGGATATGGCGTGCCTTGCGTACAACATCTTCTTCAATGTTTCGCAGGCAGCGCCGGGGTCAAGGCCCGCCGCTTGTCGTCCGGTTCAGGCCTCACGGCCTGGATGCGCGGAAGCACCAAGCAAGCATGGCTCCTCGGGGCAAGGAACGGATCTTTTCGATTTATCGGGGAAAAAGGAGGGTTCCACCTCGGGGAAGGACTAGCAATTAGTGGAACCCCCCTGAGTACAGGAGACAAGTCAATCAGGGTCTCCAAGGGTTTCCCCTTGAAGCGATGGCACTATAGCGTGACCTTCGAAGCAATACTGTAACTTGGGTGCAACAGTTCTGGTTTTTGTTCGGTGCAACAGGGCGATGCCGGCGTTAACCATGTCATCTTTGACTTACAAGACCGTTGCCAGAGCCGGTCATGACACGGTTCACTTATAATGAGCCGTTCATGGTCTTCGAGACCATGAGCAATGCCAACGGTGGAGACCCAGCCCATGGCGCTCAACTTTCTTGTCCTTTACGGCTCCGTGCGCAGCGACCGTCAGGGCATCCGGTTTGCCCGATTTTTGCAGGCGCAGCTCGGCAAGCGCGGCCATGAGGCGAGGCTGGTCGACCCTTGCGAGCTGGACCTGCCGCTTCTGGACAAGATGTACAAGGAATATCCGAAGGGTGAAGCTCCGCAGGCGATGCAAACCCTGGCCGGGCTCATCCGTCCGGCCGACGGTTTTCTGGTGGTGAGCGGCGAATATAATCACGGCATACCACCGGCCTTGAAGAACCTGCTCGATCACTTTCTCGAAGAGTGGTTCTGGCGCCCCTCGGCGATCGCCTGCTACTCGGCCGGTGCGTTCGGCGGCGTGCGGGCGGGCGTTCAGCTTCGCGCCACGCTTGCCGAACTCGGCATGCCGAGCATCCCCTCGATGCTGCCGATGCCGAAAGTCCAGGATCAGTTCGACGAGGACGGGAGCCCGCGCGATCCGGCCCACGAGAAGCGCGCCGCCCGTTTTCTCGACGAGCTCGAATGGTACGCGCGGGCGCTGAAACAGGCGCGCGCGCAAGGTGTCCCGTATTAGGTCTGTCGCCGTCCCTTCGTAAGGCCATTACGAGTCGGAATGCACTCCACCAGCCATGATCCACTGAACGGCGAGAACGATTGCTTCGAAGCGGTCACCGATATCGGTGCTTTCAAGGCGCTTGAGAGCGATTGGGACGATCTGTGCTTGCGGGCGGGTCAGGTTCGCTTTGCGCAAAATTTCGCGTGGCGCGTGACGATTTGGAGGGACCTCGAGGGACCGAAGGCGCGATGGATACACTGCATCGTTGCGCGCAATGGAGATCGCGCCGTGCTGATCTGGCCCTTCGTCGTCTTCCGCAAGGACCATCTGGTCGTGGCGTCTCCGTTAGGGGGCGAACAGTCGGAACATCCGGACCCGTTGGTGGAGGAGGGTCCCGAAGCCGGGGCGCGAATCGAAACGGCGTGGAAAACGCTTTGCCATACATGCGGCTGCGATTTGGTCGAGTTTCAGCATGTGCGAAAGGGGTCGCCGCTTCATCGGTTTTTGACGGACAAAGCGGGCAAGCGCGCAAGAAGAGTTGCCCGGCGCAAAGGGGGCAGCACCTATGATGTGGGCGTATCGGCATTGTACCGGTTGGGCCGGCGCTATCCGTCGCTAACGCCGGCTCTGCGCCGCTATCGTCTGGCGTCGGCGGAGCCTAAGAACTCCCGCTCCTACAAGCGGGAGATCGCCCGCGCGACACGCGACCGCCAGAGCCGCCGCAAAGACCTGCACGACGATGCGGCCGGCTATCGTGCGTTCGGCACCATTTCGGCCACGCGCTGGAATGCGCATGCGAAACTTCCGACCCAGCTTCATTGTTGGGCGCGCGCCTGTCTGGAAACGGTCAATGCCAATGACGAGCCATGGCCGATCGTTTGCGGTCATGATTTGGCTCCGCTCATCTTCAAACCCGGCAGAAAAGACGACCCGCACCGGCTCGCGTTCATCGGCGATCCTATCGCTGAAATCTACGATGTTATGTCCAGCGGCGATCCGGTTGACGGTCTTGCCGAGGCCATCGCCGAAACCGGAATGCCGGTCCATTTCAAGCGGGTCCCAGAGGACGCCCCGATCATCGCTGCGCTCGAACGCGCTTATCGCGGGCGCGGCTTCGTGACGGTAACACCGTGGCGGTGGGGCGGCCCCTATATCGAACTGGACGATAGCTGGCGCGACCCGGAAAGCCATTTCCGTTCGCGAGAACGTTGGGTCTTTCGCAAACGCCGCCGCGCGGCGGAAAGCCTGGGGCAGCTTGCTTTCGAGGTGGTCACACCCGACACCTCGAACGTCGATCGGTTTTTGAAGGAAGCCTTTGCGGTCGAAGCGTCAGGCTGGAAGCGAGAAGCCGGCAGCGCGATGGCGGTCAGCCCGTGGCGGCGAAAGTTCTACCGCCAGTATGCACGATATGCCGCCGAGGAAGGAATTCTAATCATCTGTTTTCTCCGCATCGGCGGAAAGGCCGTTGCGATGGAATTGGCGGTCGAATGCGACGGCCGCTTCTTCGGTCACAAAATTGGGTACGACGAGAGCTTTGCGATCTGTGCACCGGGAAATCTGTTGAGACTCGAGATCCTCCGCTACGCCGCCGAGCGCGGGCTGCGCTCTTACGAGTTTCAAGGCAAGGAGGAGCGCTGGATACGCGATTGGACTAGATCATTCCGTAAGACGGTCTCGGTGACGGCGCATCCCGTGACGGCAAGGAGATTTTGGGGGCTGCCGTAGGTCGAGGGGCCCTTGTCCGCTAAGGTAGGTGCGCGGATAAAGTGATAAATTGCGAATCGGTTGCCGGAACCGGATCGGAATGGACGCTATCAGCCTAAAAGCGCCGAATAGCCAAGATGACCGCTTCGAAGTCGTCACAGATCTCACCGCCTTTACGGCCCTTGAGAGCGACTGGGACGATCTTTGCGGCCGGTCCAGTCACGTTCGCTTTGCGCAAAGTTTCGCGTGGCGCCTGATGATCTGGGAGGAGGTCGAAGCGCCGCAGGCAAGATGGCTGCATTGCATCGTCGCGCGAAACCGGGATCGCGCCGTGCTGATCTGGCCCTTCATCGTCTATCGCAAAGACCATCTGGTCGTGGCGTCTCCCTTAGGCGGTGCACATTTTGAATATCCCGATCCCCTGGTCGAGGATGGCCCTGAGGTCGATAAGCGAATCGAGGCCGCATGGAAGAGACTGTGCGACACATGCGGCTGCGACCTGGTTAAGTTTCGCCATGTGCGAAAGGGATCGCCGCTTCACCGGTTTTTGCGGGGCAAGGCGGGCAAGCACGCAAAAAGAGTTGCCCGGCGCAAAGACCTCAGCACCTACCTGGTGGGCGTGTCGCCATTGTACCGGTTGGGCCGGCGATATCCGGCGCTTAGACCGGTTCTTCGCCGATATCGTCAAACGTCGCGAGACCTCAAGCACGCCCTCACCTACCGAAGGGAGGTCGCGCGCGCGAAACGAAAACGCCAAAGCAGGCACGGCAATGTCCAAGCAAGCGATGCCGGATTCCGCGCATTTGGCGACATCTCCGCCACGCAGTGGAACGCCTTGGCGCGAATGCCAACGCAGCGCCATTGCTGGGCTCGGGCCGCTCTGGACACCGTTAATGCCCGCGACGAGCCATGGCCGATCGTTTCCGGTGACGCGCTGGCACCGTTCGTGTTCAAACGAGGGGATCCGCACAGTCTCGCATTCATCGGTGACGCCGTCTCCGAACCCTTCGACGTCATGTCCGAAGGCGATGCGCTCGACGGCCTGGCCGAGGCCATCGCCGAAACGGGAATGCCGGTTCATCTCAAGCGGGTTCCTGAAGGCGCGGCAATCATCACTGCGCTCGATCGCGTCTATCGCGAACGCGGCTTCGTTACGGTAAGGCCATGGCGTTTCGGCTGCCCCTATATCGAGCTTGACGATAGCTGGCGCGAACCGGAACGTCATTTTAGTGCACAGAGGCGCTGGACCTTAGGCAAGCGCCGCCGGAGGGCGGAAAGCTTGGGGCATGTCGCGTTCGACATTGTCACGCCGGACTCGACCAACATCGATGCGCTTGTGACGGAAGCGTTCACGGTCGAAGCGTCAGGCTGGAAGCGAAGGTCAGGCAGTGCGATTGCGGTCAGCCCGTGGCGGCGCGCTTTCTACGGCCGATTTGCACGATACGCCTCGGAGGAGGGCATCCTTCGCCTATGCTTTCTCCGCATCGGCGGAAAAGCGGCGGCAATGGAATTTGCGATCGAATTCGACGGCCGTTTCTTCGGTCATAAGATTGGATATGACGAGCGCTTTGCGGAATGTTCACCGGGAAATCTCCTGAGACTCGAAATCCTCCGCGATGCCGCCGAGCGCGGACTGCAATCTTACGAATTTCAAGGCTTTGACGCGCCGTGGACCTATGGGTGGACAAAGTCGGTGCGGCCGATGGTGTCGGTGACGGCGCATCCGGCGACGGCCCGCAGGTTTTGGGCTTTCCCATAGCGTGAGGTGGTCTCGCGCGAAGCATCCTTCGGCGATGTCCCGCTCGACGGCTAAGCGTTCACTTTGGCTTCACGGCTGAACCCGCGTCTTTCACGCCGCCGGCTTCCTTTCCGGTGAGACCAAGCCCATACATTATTAATGCCGCGAGGATCGCCATTAATGCCGCGAGGATCGCCGCCCCGGCTCTCTGGCTGAGCCCGGCGGGACCGGGCTTACCTGCACTTGTTGTCGGAACACCGGGGAAGGACAGGTGTTGAGCCAGAAGACCCATCTTGAAATCAAGAAAATCAGAATGGAGAAGCCATGTCCTTTACCGTGTCCGCAGCCAATCTCCGCATTGCGCCCCGGCTACTTGCTGTTGCCGCCCTGGCGGTTTCGTTAGCGGCAAATGCCGCGGTGAGCAGCCCGGCCTACGCCGAGATCGTGTCGGCCAAGGCGCGTTATGATCGCGGGATCCTCATTGTGCGGGGCCGGACGGCAGCGCCGCTCCAATACGTCTCGTTGAACCGGTTCTTCGTGAAACGCTCCAATCGTCGCGGACGGTTTGTCTTTCGCCAAACGCGGCTGCCGGCGTCCTGCACCGTGACGCTGCGATCCGACAGCCAGCAATTAAGGGTCCCGGTCAGGAATTGCGGCTTGGCGTTCCTCTCACCAAAAAAAGGGAATAGGCAATGACCCCAAAAAATTTCGCAACGCCGGATCACGGCCCCAATGCGCCAGTCGTCCTCGACAAGGTCGAGGCGCGGCAGGCGCGTCGGGTGGGGCTGATTTGGATTTTGACCATCTCGCTCGCGCTGGCCGCGATCGCTGGCATCGTTTTCGTCGTTTACTACTAGACCGCTGGACTGTTGGGGAGGGGCCGGTCCGGCCGCTTGTCTCCGGATAAGAGGATTTTGTTCGGGCGCGCCCCCCGGTGTCTTCCGGCTGCCATAATCGGACATGATGTTTATGTAACGATTTTGGGTCATGTTGAGCGCGTGGCCTGAACCGAACAGGCCGCCCGCACAAGGGACTACGGGTCTTTTAGATCGCGCGCCGGAACCGCTATGCTGTCTCGCTTGCTCGCCTTTTCCCTGGTGTTTTTCCTGCTGCCGGCCCAGGCCTTTGCCGGGATCGCCGACAGGATCAAGGCCCTTGCGCCGTCCGCGCAGGTGCTGGTGATGGACGAGCAGGGCAACGAGCTGGTGGCCCAAAACGTCGATCAGCCCTTCGTCCCGGCCTCTGTCGCCAAGATCGTGACGGCATGGCTTGCCATGGAGGTGCTCGGCGGCGACTACCGCTTCAAGACGAGCTTCTACCTCGACGGCGACCGCGTGCTCTATGTGCGCGGGGGAGGGGATCCCTTTTTGATATCAGAAGAGCTGGAAGTGCTCGCGCGCGAACTGGTCGCCGCCATCGGCAAGGAGCCGATCACCGGCGTCGTGCTCGATGCGAGCTACTACCCCGCTCAGCTCCGCATCCCCGGCATCGAGGATACGGCGGAAGCCTATGACGCGGCGAACTCGGCTTTGGCGGTGAACTTCAACACCATCCACGCGGTGCGCCGCGGCAACAGCGTCAGCTCGGCCGAGCAGCAGACTCCGATCACGCCGGTCGCCATCACCGAGTTCCGGGCGCGGGGGCCCAACGGACGCGGCCGCATCAGCCTGACCAAGGACCCGGCCGTGAGCCTGCGCTATGCCGGCGAGTTGATCGCCGCGTTCATCGAGCGGTCGGGCGGCAGCGTCAAAGGCGAGGTCGTCACCGGATCCGTGCCCGAGGGCCTGGAGCCGGTCTACGTTCACCAGCAGTCGCGCACGATGTCGCAGGTCCTGACCGAACTGCTCATCGGTTCGAACAATTACATCGCCAACCAGGTCTTTTTGGAGATCGGCGGCCAGCGCTTAGGCGGCCCGGTGAGCCTTGATAAATCGCTTCTCATCGCCCGCAACATGCTCACCGAGTACGGCCTCGAGCAGTCCATCCATATCGAGGAGGGCTCGGGCATCAGCCGCGACAATAGCTTCACCGCGCGCGGGCTGGCGCATTTGCTGCATTACTTCGCGCCCCACGCCGACCTGCTGAAAGGAAGCAAGGGCGCCTTGTACAAGACCGGCACCTTCTCCGGCGTGCGCACGCTGGCCGGCTACGCCGACACGAAAAACCACGGGCGGGTGCGCTTCGTGATCGCGATCAAAGGCAATAACAGCGCCTTGCGCTTCCAGCTGCTCAACGCCATCAAGGCGGGGCTTTAGCCAATGAAAAAGGCGGCCCATCGCTGGACCGCCTTTTCTTTTGTAGCTGTTGCCGCCTGGTCTAGTTGCCCGTCGGCAAGCCGAGGTGGAACCCGTCCTTCTCCAGTTGTTCTTGAATGTACTTGAACCTTTGGTAGTTCGAGATGGTGAGCGGGCCGGTATAGGTCTCGCTCTGCAGCTTGCGCGGCGGGTACTTCACGTAAGTTTTCATGAGAGCCCCGACCGCTTCGTTGACCGGGACGACCGCCCAGGTGCTCTCGGTGAAGTTGGTCATAAAGATGTCGTAACGTTCCTGGGGGTCTTCCAGCAGATTGAACACCTGCGGCACCGTGGCGACATATTTTTCAGCGCCTTTCCAGCCGAGATTGGTGTCGACCGCGAGCCCGCCGGTTGGTGCGCCGTCATCGCCGCGGAGATTGAACACGTATTTGAACTGGCCGACGCGGGCCGCGCCCGGGGACAGCTCGTCTTCGGTGAAATAGAACCAGGCGGGGCGCTCCGATTTGCCGGCGCCGGTCCACACAGGCGTCATGTCGTAGCTATCGAAGATGATCGGCTTGCCGTCCCGGTCGTCCTTCGGCAGATCGACGCCGGCGACCGAGGCGAAGGTGGCCATCAGATCGAGACCGCCAAGGATGTCGTCGCTCTTCGAACCGGCCGCAACTTTACCTGGCCAGCGCACCATGGAGGGAACGCGGTTTCCCCCCTCGCGCACCGTGCCTTTGGTGCCGCGGAACGGCGTGTAGCCCGCATCCGGATAGACGTCCTGCCAGGCGCCGTTATCCACGGTGTAGAACACGATCGTGTTGTCGGCGAGCCCGAGGTCATCGAGCTTCTTCAGGACATTGCCGACCCGCGTGTCGAGCTCCACAACGGCATCGGCATACTTGGATTTGGAGATGGATTTGTGCTCGAACTCCGGCGCCGGCAAATTCGGCTGGTGGTTCTTCATGAAGTTGACGTTGATGAAGAACGGCTTGTCGGATTTTGCCGCTTCGTCGAGGAATTCCAGCGCCGCCTTCTCGACATACTCGTCGAGGAACGGGATGCCGACCACGCCCTTGTCAGGCGTATTCACATACTCGCCGTTGACCTGGAAATCCTGCACCGGCTTCTCGCCTGCCTTGCCCGACAGCGAACCCTTGGTCGCTTTCTTGAAGACTTCGCGCACCTCGGGGCTCATATTCGGGAACCATTTGGGATCGGGATAGGTGTAGGCGTTGAGGTGATAGAGGAAGGTGTACTTCATCACGTCATAGCCTTGCGCGTTCGGCAGCGCGTAGTCGGACTCGCCGAGATGCCATTTGCCGGTGAAGTAGGTGTTGTAGTCGGCCTTCTTCAGCACCGAGGCCAAAGTCCATTCCGCCGCCGGAAGCCCGCCGCCTTGGCCCTGAAAGGCCACGGTGGTCATGCCGCTGCGGTTGGGAATGCGCCCGGTCTGGATTGCCGCCCTACCGGGCGTGCAGCTCGGCTGGCCGTAGAAATTGGTGAACACCATGCCTTCCATGGCAAGCCGGTCGAAATTCGGGGTCGGCATGCCGCGCGCCACGCCGCCGAGATAGGGGCCGAGATCGCCCCAGCCGGTGTCGTCGGAGACGATCAAGAGAATGTTCGGCTTTTTCGTCTGCGCAGCGGCGTCTTGCGCATACGCAACGCCACCGCAAATCATCATCGCCGCCGTTACCACGGCCGCGCCCAACTGTCTGTACAAGCCAGGCCTCATAAGACTACTCCTTCTCTGACGTTTCTCTCTACTCCACCGGAGGGAAGACCTCCTTCCAGTCGTTCTTCATGTCGATGACGACCCAGCCTTTGTCCTGGGCCGCGTCCAGCGCTTTGTCCAGGCGCCCAACCGACGAGTCTCGGTCATAGGCGTATTCCCGCTCCGCGTCGGTGTGATGAAGGATCAGGCCGAAGCGCGGCCCCTCGCCGGACGTGGTCCAGTCCAGCATCTGGTAGTCGCCGTCGGAGTTACCGGAGGCAAAGATCGGGCGTTGACCGATATGCTGGGTAATGCCGACAGGCTTGCCCTCCTTGTCGTCGACAAAGTTCATCTCCGGCAGGCGCATCACTGTGGGCACGCTGTCGATGACCTCGTATTGGGTCTTGATGCTCGATCCGACGACCTGCGCGGGCGGAATGCCGTATTTGTCTTCGGAAAAGTTACGCACGAATTCGATGCCGCCGCCTGACACAATGTAGGTGGTGAAGCCGTTGTCGCGCAGATAAGCGAGCAGCTCGAGCATGGGCTGATACACCAGATCGGTGTATCGCCGCTTGAAGCGTGGATGCTGTGCCGTGGCGAGCCAATCGCCGACGATCTTCTGGAACTCCGCTGGCGACATGCCCGCATGGCTCGCCATCACCAGTTGGGCGATTCCTTTCAGACCGGATGCGGCGAGCGTTTTCATGTCACCCTCGATCGCGGCTTTGAAAGGCTGCTTGTCCTTCCACTCGGGATGCTCGGGCGCCAGTGCCTTCACCCGGTCGATGGCGAAGAGAAGCTGAAAATAAACAGGCTTCTCGGCCCAGAGATTGCCGTCATTGTCGAAGGTGGCGACGCGATCTTGCGGCGGCACGTAATCCTCGCCCCCTTCGTCGGTCACCTTTTCAACGAAACTGACGATTGCTTGCTTGGTGGGACCGTCGTTCCAAGACGGGAGCGGGTCCGGCTGCGCCAGGGCCGCCGATGCAACTACCGCCGCGACAGCCGCAAGGACGAGCCTTGAAACGAGTTGCACCGAGTGCCTCCTCTCGCGCAAATTTCGGCCCATGGTACTAGTTCCGGCCTCGCTGGCAACCGATCAAACCCGATCTGGTACAATTGGCGGCGGTCCCGTTGCCGACATTGCAGCGCGTGATCACACACTTCGCCGGCGCAGGGCTTGTCGAGAAGGGATATCGGCGGATCAGAGTCATTGACTGCAAGGTGCTCCAGAGAGTCTGCTTGGCTCGAGGCCCGTCTGCCTCGCGGCCATTAGTTGTCTTTGATGTACCAGTCCTCGACCTTCACCACCGCGGGGTTCTCGCCGTTCGGACCGATCCACGAGTCGACCGCCCATTTCTGCCCGGTCGCGTTCTCCTGAAGGATCGCGGCGAAATGCGGCCAGTACTTTATCGGTCTTAAGGTCAAGATGCCTTTGGCCAGCTGGTCCTTATGCATGGTCCGCGCCACCGTGTGATGCTTGAGCAGCCCGTTCGATTGTAAAACCAGCAGATAGCTCGTGGTGTTGGTGGCCTCATCGACGCAATCCTGCTGGCTTGGCCGGCCGGCGGCGCCCCATTGCATGCCCGGATTGTCCGTGATGCCGATCTTGTTGCCAACCTTCGTCTCCATGGCGCCGATGGCATAAGCGACCGCGCGGCGCTCCTCATAGGCCGATTCGTCGCGCTTGACCTTCTTCATGATCGCCGCGAGCTCGGCGATCTCTTCCTGGTTGAATTTGTAAGGCGTCTGCAGCTTGCAGCTATAGCCGTGGCAGACCGTGACCTCGTTGCCGTCCGGCGGAGGCGTGTCGTAATCGATATAGTGCAGGTTGACACTTCCGCTGCCGCCGGTCCTGCAGGCAGCGAGGATGATGAAAAGCGGGAGGATCAGAACGGCGCGCAAAGCTCGGCCCTCACGGTGTGTGACGAACCCGATTGCCCCCCTGGTGCAACTCTCCTTCACAGTCAGGGCGAAATAGGGGCGGCGGGGCCTTTGCGCGCCTAAACCGATGCCGCTTATGGAAAATTTTCGGTCTTACCGGCAAATCGGCAGCGGCCGCGGCGGCGGCGGCGGATGATCCTTGGCAAATTTGACGAGAGCCGGCTCGAGCGTCTCTCTCGGCCAGAATTTCGGCGCGCCGATTTCCTTCAAGCACGAGGCGTTCCAATACAACCCCGCGCGCGACAGGGACCGGCCAACCTTCAGCGCGTAGGCGACCGCGTCGATGTCTCCCGATTCAGGATAGATATAAAGTGCCGCCGGCTGCGTCATCATCGGCACGATGCGCCCGGCATCCGACGGCGTCCAGCTGGTGCAGCCATTGCTGCGGCCGCCGGCGTAATTCACCAGCTTGCCGAACGGAACGTAACCCTCGTCATTGGCATACGGGCTATCCGGATATTTTCGGCGGCAGAGCCCTCTCAACAAGACGGCCGGATGCCCGCCGATGGCGCGGGGTCGCGAATTCGCGGTGTCGCCTTCGCCGTCGAACTGCACGAAGGAGCGCACCAGGGGTTGGCGTTTTCCCCCAGAGTAGTAATACCCCTTGAACAGATTTCTGGTCTCGCTGGTCACATAAGCGCCGCCGGCGGTCAGCTTGGAGTGCAGCGCATTGCTGAAATGCTTGGCGCAGCGTCTGCCGTTTTTGAAATATCCTATGCCGCTCATAGAGCGGCCGCTGCCGTGGCCCGAGGCGACCGCGCGAAACATCCTGTTGCCTTCGCAGATCACGTAAAACCGGCCTCCCAATTGGCCGTTGCTCAAAACGTGGGGCCGGGTTGCGTCCATGGCGAAGTAGCAGGAATTGTTGACCGCGCCTTCGCGCAATTTTTGTAAGTAATGCGCCCGTGCTCTCTGCAGAACCACCGGCGCGATTTGACCGTCGTTAAAGCCGACATGGGCTTGTAGCCAGGCCGGAACGCCCGGCGCTTGCTGTGCGGCAGACAGTCTGGGCGATGCCGCTAAGCCGATGGCGACGATGACGGCAATGGTCAGATAGAGTGATCTCGACAACAACGGGCAATTCTCCCGGCTCGCTTAGGGGCAGTCGGAATCGCGCACGAAGCGCGCCTTGACCCAGCCTTTGGTCACACTGTCTCCGTTGTAATGGGTGACGGGGCACCAGCGGCTGCCCCACGGCCTGCTCTCAGGGACGCAACTTGCGTCGAGGTGGATGATCCCGTGCTGACCCGGAACCAGCCGGTCGACGATGGCCGAGAAGGCCGAAGCCTTGGCCCGCAGATTGAGCGTATCATTCGACGCGACGTTGACCACCACCAGGCATCCGGGGCCAGAGGTTGCAAGCGCCGGGGCGGCGGCACCGAGCAAGATAAGACAGGCGATCACGGGTCTCAGCATGGCGCTCAGGTCCTTTCTGTCTTCTCAAGCCTCCCGCGTGCCACGCATCAAAGACCACGCCGCGCCGCGAGGCAACAGCCGAGTGATGGGATCCGGCCCGGGTTCACGGTCGGGGCCTTATTACCGGCCCTGGTGCCGCTGGTAACCTTCCGGATTTTGTAGGGAGTGCCCGTATGCCGCACCGAATAGTCGCGGCACTCCAAGTGTTCTTGTCTTCCGAGAGAGCGCGAAAGCTCGCCCGTGTCGTGACGCGGGAACGCTCTCGTCTTGGCCCCCACAGAAGCGATTTGCTCAGAAACCATGACCACTGCCTACATCAACCGCATAGCGACGGCAGTGCCGCCGAACGATGTGCATGCAGAGTTCGTCCGCCTGGCCGAGATGCTGCTTGCTCAAGACCGTCACCAGAGCTCGCTGTTCCGGCGCATGGCCGCAAAATCCGGCATCGATCACCGGTACTCCTTCCTGGCAGTCGCACCCGGAGACGATACGCCGGGAATCGACGGCAACCCCTTCTATATCCGGGGCCATTTCCCGAGCACGGCAGCGCGCATGCAATTGTTCGAGGCCAAAGCGCCCGAACTTGCGGCCGCGGCGGTTGAGCGTCTCGATCTCGGCAATGGACGGGAGGGTCTCACCCACCTGATCGTTACCTGCTGCACCGGCTTCACCGCGCCCGGTCTCGATCTTGCGCTGGTGGACCGGTGCAAGTTGCCGCGCTCAATCGAGCGGACCCTCATCGGATTCATGGGGTGCTACGCCGCCGTCAACGCGCTCAAGCTCGCGCGGCACATCGTGCGCTCCGAAACCCGGGCGCGGGTGCTCCTCGTCAATTTCGAGCTCTGTACGCTGCATTTTCAGGAAACGAACGATCTCGAAAAGCTGCTGACCTTCCTGTTGTGGGGCGATGGCTGCGCCGCGTCTCTGATCACGGCCGAACCTCACGGCATTGCCCTCGACAGCTTCCGCTCCGTGCATGTCCCGGAGACGAGCGAACTCATGAAGTGGAATATCGGCGACTCGGGATTCGACATGGTGCTCTCGGGCAGAGTGCCGGCGGCAATCGAGCAGGGCATACGCGCTTATGGCGCCGACATCCTGGGGGGCGTGGATTCGCGTGCCATAGACCTTTGGGCGGTGCATCCGGGCGGCCGCACGATCGTCGATGCGGTCGAGCGCGCCTTCGCCATTGCTCCGGCCGCACTGTCACTGTCGCGGGGCATTCTTCGCGATTTCGGCAATATGTCCTCCGCGACCTTGATGTTTGTGCTCGAGCGGCTGTTGTCCACCGGCCGCCGCCAGGCCACGGGCTGCGGCATGGCGTTCGGGCCCGGCCTGATCGCCGAGACGATGTTGTTCCGTACCGGCCGCGCTTGAGCACAAAGGGCACCTCATGCCGATGCTGCTGTCCCGCCGCCTGCAACCCGAATTGCTCGATATTCTGCCGGCCCATGATCCTGCCGCCGTAAGATCGCGCCGCGACCTCAAGCTGCTCAATCTCGTCATGCTGCACCCCGGCATCATGGCCCGGCAGATGCGGCGCTACGCCGCCGAAAGGCCGCGTAAGATCGTCGAGCTTGGTGCGGGCGACGGCAGCCTGATGCTGCGGCTTGCGCGCCGTCTTGCGCGGCAATGGCCGGACGTGAGACCCGTTTTGATCGACCGGCAGGACATTGTACGCCCTGCCACGCGCGCGGCGCTCGCAAAGCTTTCTTGGCAGAGCCAGCCGGTCACGCAGGACGTATTCGACTATCTCGAACAGGCTGAACCGGCAGACATCATCATCGCAAATCTGTTCCTGCATCATTTCACGCCAGGGCAGCTCACTGAAATCTTCAGACGATCGGCGGAGCTTGCGCCGCTCTTCATCGCTCTCGAGCCGCGCCGTTCCGCGCTGCCTCTTTTCGGCAGCCGGGCGATTTGGCTGCTTGGATGCAACCATGTGAGCCGGCACGATGCCGAGGCGAGCGTCCATGCCGGTTTCCGCGGTCGCGAGCTGTCGTGTCTCTGGCCGAGCAGAGAAGGCTGGAGGCTGATGGAAGGAAACGCCGGCATTTGGACCCACTCGTTCGTCGCAAGAAAATGTTGAAGACATTCGCCAGGGTCTACGATGCGATTATCATCGGCGGCGGCCCTGCCGGGGCAGTCGCGGCGACCACATTGGCGCGCGCTGGATGGATTGTGGCGTTGGTCGAGAAGCGCCGTTTCCCGAGGCGTAAGGTCTGCGGCGAGTTTGTGTCGGCGAGTACGTTTCCGCTCTTGGAGCGCATCGGCGTACTCGATGAGTTTTTTAGTCTCGCCGGGCCTGATGTGCGGCGCGTCGGCATCTTCGCCGCCGGCTCCGTCGAGGCCTCCCCCATGCCGGAAGTCGCAGGTCCTTACGGCAAATGGGGAAGGGCCCTTGGCCGAGAGCATCTCGACCTCATGATGCTGCAAGCGGCCGTTGCTGCCGGGGCGGATGTCTGGCAGCCATGTGCGGCCACCGAGATCGAACGCACAGGTGACGGCTTCCTTTGTACCGTCATGCGCGGCGACACCAGCGTTTCTCTTCACGGCCGCATCGTTATTGCCGCGAGCGGCTCCTGGGAGAGAAATTCCTGGCTTCCCGACTGCGCGGCGCCTCATAGAAACTCCGACCTGATTGCCTTCAAGGCGCATTTCGACCACGCCGAGCTCGACGGCGATCTGATGCCTTTGCTCGTCTTTCCGGGCGGCTATGGCGGCATGGTGTGGAGCGATGACGGACGCTTGAGCCTGTCGTGTTGCATCAGGCGGCGGAGCCTCAACCAGTGTCGCGGCAGGGGCTTGCGCGCGGGCGAGGCCGTGTTGCAGCATCTTTTTCGGTCATGCGCCGGCGTGCGAAATGCGCTGCGGCGCGCCATCCCAAACGGGGTCTGGCTCTCGGCCGGGCCGATCAGGCCCGGTATTCGGGCGGCGTTCGAGAATGGCGTCTTTCGTGCCGGCAACGCGGCCGGCGAGGCGCACCCGATTATCGCCGAGGGTATCAGCATGGCAGCGCAGTCGGGATGGCTTCTCGGCCAAAGGCTGATCGCCGCGCAGGACGAGCTCGGACACGACCCGGCGCTTGCCGAACTTGGCCCCGCTTACGCCAACGATTGGCGCGCGCAATTCTCGGGGAGAATCCGTGCCGCTTCCGTCTTTGCCCATGCCTTGATGCGCCCGCAAAGCGCGGCCCTAGCGGTCTCGTTGCTGAAGCTGTTCCCGGCGACCGTTACGGTCTGCGCGTCGATGAGCGGCAAGACCAGACAATTGCCTGGCCTGACCGGATCGAGTTCTAGCGCCCTTAAAGGCGAAGCTGCCCGCGATGTGTCCAACTGATTGCGGCAAGGAGTGCCGCCGTCACGATGGCATGGATCACATCCTCATGCAGAACGAAGAGTTGGGCCCAAACGGCTCCAATACTGACCAACGCGAGCAACAGCGCTCCGTAGAACACTGTCGGCGGCCAGAGCAATAAACCCGCTCCTCCCACCTCGAGGAATCCGATGAGATAGC
>Ga0307442_1000349_pt1 | contig 22184 bp, 19 predicted proteins | sample SalMarWE160430MG_FD_202143 | JGI IMG/M metagenome (GOLD analysis project Ga0307442, IMG submission 202143) | Salt marsh sediment microbial communities from the Plum Island Ecosystem LTER, Massachusetts, United States - WE1604-30 | ecosystem: Environmental > Aquatic > Marine > Intertidal zone >...
TAGATAGAGCGGGACGGTCCCAATGTCAAGACGTTTCCGTTAGACATAATAAGACAGTTCATGCGTGTTGGGAAAGTGGGTTGGCTACTGGCTTTCGTGGGCGGCTCTCGGTAGGTTCGGCGCCTGATTTTCTGGGGATGTGTTCAGTTGATGGCGGACGCAAGATTCGATGTGATCGTGGTGGGCGGCGGCCACGCCGGGTGCGAGGCAGCCGCCGCGGCCGCGCGCATGGGCGCCCGGACGGCGCTGGTCACCCACACCTTCGCAACCATCGGCGAGATGTCCTGCAACCCGGCCATCGGCGGGCTCGGAAAGGGCCACCTGGTGCGCGAGATCGATGCGCTGGACGGCCTCATAGGCCGCGTCGCCGACTTGGCCGGCATCCAGTTCCGGCTCTTGAACCGCTCCAAGGGCCCCGCTGTACAGGGCCCGCGCGCCCAGGCCGACCGGGCGCTTTATCGGGCCGCCATGCAGGCCGCAATCCGGGAAACCGCCAACCTTGAGGTGATCGAGGGCGGCGTCGAGGACCTGATCCTGGCCGACGGCCGGGTTTCCGGCGTGGTGACGGGCGACGGGCGTGAGCTCGGGGCCGGCGCCGTGGTGCTGACCACCGGAACCTTCCTCAATGGCCTCATTCACCTGGGCGAAGAGACCATCCCCGCCGGCCGCTCCGGAGAGGCCCCCGCCCTCAAGCTGTCAGAGCGGCTCTATGCCTTTGGCCTACAACTTGGGCGCCTCAAGACGGGCACGCCGCCCCGGCTGTTGGCCTCTTCCATCGACTGGGGCGTGCTCGACAAGCAGCCGGGCGACGACCCGCCGGAGCCGTTCTCGTTTCTGACGGAGCGCATCACCACACCGCAGATCGCCTGCGCCATCGCCCGCACGACGGCCGACACCCACGCGATCATCCGCGCCAACCTCGCCCGCTCGGCCATGTACTCCGGCCAGATCGCGTCGACCGGCCCACGCTACTGCCCCTCGATCGAGGACAAGATCGTGCGCTTTGCCGACCGCGCCGCGCACCAGGTCTTCCTCGAGCCCGAAGGCCTCGACGACGACACGGTCTACCCCAACGGCCTCTCCACCTCGCTTCCGGCCGACGTGCAGGAGGCCTTCGTGCGCTCGATGCCAGGGCTCGCGCGCGCCGTCGTCAAGCGGCCGGGCTATGCGATCGAGTACGACTACGTGGATCCGCGCGAGCTCGACCCCACGCTTCACGTGAAAAGGCTTCCGGGGCTTTTTCTGGCCGGCCAGATCAACGGCACCACCGGCTATGAGGAGGCCGGCGCCCAAGGTCTCGCCGCCGGCATCAACGCCGCCCTCCTGGCAAGTGGGGAGGAGCGCCGCTTCATCGTCTCGCGCGCCGACGGGTATCTCGGCGTCATGATCGACGACCTGGTCACGCGCGGGGTCTCCGAGCCCTACCGCATGTTCACCTCGCGCGCGGAGTACCGGCTGCGCCTGCGCGCCGACAACGCCGACCAGCGGCTGACCCCGCTCGGGATCGCCATGGGTTGTGTCACCAAGTCGAGGCGGGAGGCGTTCGCGGCCAAGGCGGCGGCGCTCGAGCAAGCCACGGCCTTGCTGCAAGCGCTGTCGCTTACGCCGACCGAGGCTGGCCGCCACGGGCTCGAGGTCAACAAGGACGGACGCCGGCGCTCGGCCTTTGATCTGCTCGCCCTGCCCGGCGTCGATCTGGCCCGGCTCACATCGATCTGGCCCCAGATCGCAGACGTCACCCCGCGCATCGCGGCCCAGGTCGCGGTTGATGCGCGCTATGCCTCTTATGTGCGCCGCCAGGAGCTCGACGTCGAAGCGCTGAAGAAGGACGAGGCGCTCGCGATCCCTGCCGCGTTCGACTTCGCCGCTCTCTCCGGCCTTTCCACCGAGGTGCGCCAGAAGCTGACCCGCTATCGCCCGGCGACGCTGGCGCAGGCCGCCCGCATCGACGGCATCACGCCGGCGGCGCTCCTGCTTCTGCTCGCGCACCTGAAGGCGCCGCCCACGCGGAAATCGGCGTGATGGCCACCCTTGAGCCGGCGGCGATCAGGGACGCAGAGGCCTTTGCCGCCCGCTTTGCCGTTTCACGTGAAACGATTGGTAAGCTTTTGGCCTACGATTCCCTGCTCAGGCAGTGGCAGAAGACCATCAATCTGGTCGCCCCCAGCACGCTGGACGACACCTGGGGCCGGCACTTCGCCGATTCGGCTCAGCTGTTGGCCTTGGCCCCGGCCGGGGCCAAGCGTTGGCTCGATCTGGGCTCCGGCGCCGGCTTTCCGGGACTGGTTCTGGCAATTCTCCTCGCCGCGCGCGGCGGGGCTACGATGACCCTCATTGAAAGCGATTCGCGCAAGGCAGCCTTCCTTCGCGAAGTCGCACGCAAGACAGGAGCGCCTGTGGACATCCTGTGTGGGCGAATCGAAAACAGCGCGACTCAGACTAAGGTCGACGTGATCACGGCCCGCGCGCTGGCGCCTTTGCCGCGGCTCCTCGACCTGGCGGCCCCTTACTTTTCCGACGACACCGTGGGGCTCTTTCTCAAGGGGCGCGAGGCGCAGGCCGAAATAGATGCAGCGCTGAAGCGCTGGGATTTCACAGTCGCGTTGCACCCGAGTCTGACGGACAGCGAGGGCCGCGTGGTCGAGGTGCGCGCGTTGAAAGCCAAGACGGAGGAACATTCGCGATGAGCGGGTCGATGGGAGCCAGAGATCCCCGCGTACTGGCAATCGCCAATCAAAAAGGGGGCGTCGGCAAGACGACGACCGCGATCAATCTCGGAACGGCGCTGGCCTCGGTGGGCGAGCGGGTTCTGGTGCTCGACCTCGATTCGCAGGGCAACGCCTCGACCGGGCTCGGCATCTCGATCGAGGGGCGTGGCAAGACCTCTTACGACGTGCTGACGGGCGGTGCGAGCATCATGGAATGCACGCAGCCGACCGCGGTCCCGGAGCTGCACGTGGTGCCGGCGAACGCCGACCTAGTCGGCATTGATACGGTACTGACCGATACGACGCGCGCGTTCCGCCTGCGCGACGCGCTCGCCGCCTTTGCCGCGCACCAGCGCAACGTGCCGCCCGAGCAGAAGTTCAAATTCGTGCTGATCGACTGCCCACCCTCGCTCAATCTTTTGACGCTCAACGCCATGACGGCGGCGAACGCCGTGCTGGTGCCGGTGCAGTGCGAGTTCTTCGCGCTGGAAGGCATCTCGCAGCTCAAGGAGACCATCGATCAGATCCGCGCCACGCTCAATCCGGCGCTGGAGATTCAGGGCGTGGTGCTGACCATGCACGATGCGCGCACCTCGTTGTCGAAAGAGGTCGCCGACAACGTGCGCGCCTTCTTCGGCGCCAAGGTCTACGAGACGATCATCCCGCGCAACACGCGCGTCGCCGAGGCGCCGTCGCACGGCAAGCCGATCCTGCTTTATGATTTCGACTGCGCCGGCAGCCAAGCCTACATCAAGCTCGCAACCGAGATCATCGAGCGCGAGCGCGAGAACGAAGCCGCATGAGCGAGAGAACGGTAACACCCATGAATGCACCCCTGCAGAAGGGCCGCCTGGGGCGTGGGCTGGCCTCGCTTATTGGCGAGCCGGCACCTGGCCAGGTCGTGCTGCCGCCCGAAGGCGAGCAGCGTATGGTGCCGACGGCCGACTTGAGGCCCGGGCGGCTCAACCCGCGCAAGGACTTCCGCGACGAGGAGCTGACAGAGCTCGCCGACTCGATTCGCAACAAGGGTCTGGTGCAGCCGATCATCGCGCGTCCCGTTGCCGGCGGCTACGAGATCGTCGCCGGCGAGCGGCGCTGGCGCGCGGCGCAGAAGGCCGGTCTGCACATGGTGCCGGTGATTGCCCGCGACCTCACCGACAAGGAGGTGCTCGAGCTCGCCATCATCGAGAACGTGCAGCGCGCCGATCTCAACGCCATCGAGGAGGCGACGGGCTACCGCGAGCTGATCGATCGGTTCAACTACAAGCAGGATGAGCTGTCCGAGATCATCGGCAAGAGCCGCAGCCACGTCGCCAACACGCTGCGTCTTCTGAAGCTGCCCGACCGCGTGCAGAGCATGGTGCAGGACGGGCGCCTCACCGCCGGGCATGCGCGTGCGCTCATCAATCGCGCCGACGCGGAGACGCTCGCCCACCGCATCATCGAGGACGACCTCAACGTGCGCGAGGTCGAGGCGCTGGTGCAGGACGGTGGCACCTCCGTCAGCAGCACGTCGACGCGCCGCGTGCACGAGAAGGACTCCGATACCCGGGCCTTCGAGAAGGAGCTCGGCGACCTGTTGGGCCTCAAGGTGGAGATCAAGCGGGGCTCCGGCGACAGCGGCAATCTCATCATCAAATACGCCAACTACGAGCAGCTGGATTACATCCGCGTGCGCCTGGTGAACGGCGTCAGCGGCTGAGGCCGGCCCCACCAGCTGACCACTGGGCGCTTGACGGCGGCTGCGGGTTGCTGCATGTGCCAGACGAATTCAGAGGCGATAAGACCTTGCGTTTGCTAGGTATTGGCCATGGGCAACGACGTGCTTGTGCAACTCGCGTCGGCGATCCGCGCCCGGCGCGCGGCCGCTGCGGAGAGTTCCTACACCCGCCAGCTGCTCGATGCGGGGCCGGCCCGCTGCGGCAAGAAGCTCGGTGAGGAGGCGGTCGAGACCATCATCGCCGCCATGGGCGAGAGCGATGAGGCGCTGAAGGAGGAGGCCGCCGACCTCATCTATCACCTGCTCGTGCTTCTGGAGAGCCGCGGCGTGGCGCTCGCCGACGTGCTGGCGGTGCTCGAGCGCCGCGCGGGCGTCTCCGGTCTGAAAGAGAAGGCCGACCGCGCCAAGGGTTGATAGACTGGGGCCAGGTTCGACCTCCGGCGCGGCGCGAAAACGCGATGTCCCCACCTCAAAACCTGCAGTTCTCCCCCTACCGCATATTTACGCGCGATCAGTGGGCGCGGCTGCGCGCCGATACGCCGATGACGCTGCGCGAGAGCGAGCTGGAGCAGCTCTCCGGTCTGATCGAGGAGCTGTCGGTGCGCGAGGTGGAGGAGATCTACCTGCCGATGTCGCGCCTCCTCAATCTCTACGTGGCAGGCGCCCAGCAGCTGCATTCCGTCTCCTCCAAGTTCCTCGGCCGCACCGACGGCAAGGTGCCCTTCATTTTGGGTGTCGGCGGCTCGGTGGCGGTGGGCAAGAGCACGACGGCGCGCGTCCTGAAGGCGCTGCTGGCGCGCTGGCCCGACCATCCGCGCGTCGACCAGATCACCACGGACGGATTTCTGTGGCCCAACACCGAGCTTGAGCGCCGCGGGCTCATGGAGCGCAAGGGCTTCCCCGAGAGCTTCGACACGACGCGGCTGTTGAACTTCCTTGCCGACGTGAAGTCGGGCGTGGCCAAGGTCGAGGCGCCGGTCTACTCGCACTTCCACTACGACATCCTGCCCGACCAGAAGACGGTCATCGAGTCTCCGGACATCCTCATCGTCGAGGGCTTGAACGTGCTGCAGCCCGCGCGCATGCCGCGCGGCGGCGAGGCCATTCCCTTCGTGTCGGACTTCTTCGACTTCTCCATCTATCTCGACGCAGAGCCCGACGTCATTCAGAACTGGTACGTGGCGCGCTTCATGCGCCTCAGGGCGACGGCCTTCCGCGATCCCGGCGCCTACTTTCACCAGTACGCGAGCCTTGCGCCGGATGCCGCCCGCGCGCGCGCCACCGAGATCTGGCGCACGATCAATTTGAGGAACCTGGAGGAGAATATTCTCCCCACGCGCCAGCGCGCGCGCCTGATCCTGCGCAAAGCCGCCGACCACCACGTGGAATCGGTGGCGTTGCGCAAGCTCTAGATAAAAAAAGGGCCGCCTGGGGCGGCGGCCCATCAAGTGACGCGCTCTAGCTTGATCTGTGTGTTGGAGTTCTCAATGAAAGACGCGCCGTCGGCCCCTGCAGCGGGTGTAGACGGCGACGGCCACTGAGTTGAGTGCGAGCTGGCGCCGTAAGGTGGCCGCGACGAGCGGCTGGCGTAGCCAATGCTCGGCGAGCACGGCTTGAGCTTCGGTGGCGGCGCTCAGCATCGCAAACGCAAGGTCGCAGCAGTCGGCAAGGACCGCGCTGGCGACCGGTGTCGGAAGCTTGTCGTTGGCAAGGGGTGGTGCGACCGGAACCAGGGCGCGCGACGACGCGGGCTCGGGTGCTGGCGTGTTCTCGTTGGAGACTGCGCGCAAGCCGCGCATCGACCTGGCGCGCGTTGCGCGGCGGGCGTCCGCCATCAGCTTGGCCTGCTCGACGCGGAACTTGTCGCGCAAGCGGCGGATCGTGGAGGGATCCTCGACGCCCAGTTGGCGAATGGCGGTGGTCGGTTTGAGTTTCGGGTTGGCGGCAAGCAGCGCGGCAAGGGTCTGGAGCTGCTGTCGGTCGTCGAGCCCGCTCCCCTTCGGGCGCCCGTAACGCACAGTCGCTGTCGGCATGCAATCGGTCCCGTGGTCTCGAATCATTGATCCGAGTTTTTGTCGAAGATGCCGGGCCTTACCAGGGAGAATAAATGTCTTGTAGAAACTAGTCTGCGCAATCAGCGGGTATTGTGGCGAAAATACATACAAAAGATTGTAGGCGCACCGCTGCTGCGGCGCGCCTATACACTCCAATCAGGGTCCGTTGCCGGCGAGGTCGGGCCCTTAGGAGACCACGCCTTCCTTGCGCGCAAGCTCGATGAGCGGACGCTCGGGCCGCGCGCCGATGTGGCTGATGATCTCTGCTGCCGCCAAGCTCCCGAGCCGGCCGCAGTCGGCGAACGAAAGCTCGCGCGTCATCCCGTAGAGGAATCCGGCGGCATAGAGATCGCCCGCGCCCGTCACGTCGACCACCCCATCGACGTGCTCGGGCCGGATGTCGATCGTCGCCTTTGGAGTGACGATCACCGAGCCTTGCTCGGAGCGCGTCAGCACGGCGACGTCGCATTCCCCGCGCACCGCTGCGACGGCGTCCTCGAAGCTGTTCACCTCGAAGAGCGCGGTGATCTCCTTCTCGTTGGCGAACAGGATGTCGATGCCGTGATGCACGAGCTTGCGGAAGTCGTCGCGGTGGCGGTCGACGCAGAAAGCATCCGACAGCGTCAGCGCGGTCTTGCGCCCGGCCTTGGCGGCAAGCGCGGCGGCGGTGTGAAACGCCTGCTTGGCCTCCGGCTTGTCGAACAGATAGCCTTCCAGATAGGTGACCTTGGCGGAAGCGATGAGTGCGGCATCGACCTCGCCGGTTCCGAGCTCGGTGCTCGCCCCCAGAAACGTGTTCATGGTGCGCTCGCCGTCCGGCGTGACGAGCACGAGGCACAGCGCCGTCGGCGCGCCGCTCTTCGCCGGCGGCGTGTCGTAGGTGACGCCAATGGCGCGGATGTCGTGGGAAAACACCTTGCCGAACTGATCGTCGGCCACGCGGCCGATGAAGGCGCCGCGGCCGCCGAAAGAGGAAAGGCCGGCGATCGTGTTGGCCGCTGATCCGCCCGAGCGCTCGATGCCGGGACCCATCAAGGCATAAAGCTGGTCGGCCTGGCGGGCATCGATGAGGCGCATGAAGCCTTTGTCGAGACTGTGCTTGGACAGGAAGGCATCGTCGCAACGTCCGATGATGTCGACGATGGCGTTGCCGATGCCAACGACGTCGTAGTGGGTGTCGCTCATTAATCGCCTCAATCTCTTGGAGTGGCGCGCACTATAGGCAGCGTGCGGCGTGGGGCAAGGTGTCAGCCGCCGATGGCGGCGCTAGGGGCGGGCGCTCGGCCGCACCGCAGCCGCCAATCCCATCAGGAGCTCCTCGGCGACCGCCTCCTCCAGGGCGCCTGAAAGCCGTGCCGCCTTGGCCGCCTGGGCGACGCGCGACAAGGCCTGCGTGAGACGCGCCGTGGTCCAGGTGCGGCACTGCAGGCCGAGGGCGTCCTTCTGCTTGAAGTGGACCGGCGGGCGCAGCTGGCGGATCGCGTCCTCGAACGAGCGTCCCTGATCGATGTCGGAGCGGATGCGGTGCAGCCGCTGGAAGTAGCGCTGCGTCGCCGCGATGATCGCTTGCGGGCTCTCGCCGCTGGCAACGGCACGGCCGAACTCGGCGACGGCGCGCTCCGCGTTGCCCGAGGCTGCGGCGGTAAGGATCCTGTCGATGGTGAGCTCCGAGGCATCGCCGACGATGGCCTCCACGTCGCTCACCTCGACCTCGCTCTTGCCGGCGGCATAAAGCGCGAGCTTCTCGATCTCGCCGCGCGAAAGCGCCCGGTCGGCGCCGACGCGGGCCAGCAGCACCTCGCGCGCTTCCGGTCCGATCGCGAGCCCGTGTCTCTTCAAGGTGGTGCGGATCAGGGCTTCGAGGTCGTGCACCTCGTCGGGAAAGCAGGCGACGGCCGCGGCCTTTGCCGACTTCTCGAACAGCGCGCGCAGCGAGTCGTTGGGACGCAGGTTGCCGGCCTCGACGATCAGCGTGGCGGCGAGGCTGTCGCTGCCGACCACCGATTGCAGCGCGTTTGCATTGATGCGTCGCCCGGCGATGGCGCGCACGATTTTGGAGCCGCCGAACATCGGCATCGTCTGCAGCTCGATGGCGAGCCTGTCGGCATCGGCGTCGAGGTCGGCGTCATCGAGACGAATGATCTCGCCCGGCGGCTCCTCGCGCGCGGCCAGCATCCTTGCAAGCAGTGCTGCGCGCTCGGCGACGAGGCCGGCATCGGTGCCATAAAAAAGGATGGCCGCGTAGCTGGGGCCCGGCGGCTTGAGGAAGGTCTCGGCTTGGTGGGCCTTTACGGCGACCATGGGCTTATGCGCATGCTTTGGGGCTTGCGGTCGTGACGACGCAACGCGGCAATTGCCGAATGGGCGAAGCGAGGCGGCTCAGGCGGCGCCGGAAAGGTAAGCCGCCAAGCGCGACTTCAGGTCGTCGGCCACGGTTCGCGCGGCCCGGTCTTCCGCCTCGTGGCGCGCACGCACGTTGGAGAAGACGGAATCGAAACGCTGGAACGCGGTGCGCCCATAGCTCTGGCCCTCCAGCGCGATCGACTTGTCGTCGAGCCGCACCAGCCTGAAACTGGCGTTGAGATTGTAGACGCTGCCCGAGGAGTTGCCGTCGATCTGCACCAGCGTGGCGGTGATCGACTCTCTCAGCACGATCTCGAGCCTGTAAACCGGCTGCTGCGCCTCGTGGCCGGTGCCGGTCGATTGAAAGATCAGCTCGTTGCGCAAGCGCTGGCCGACGCGGCCGGGGATCGGCGCGACCTCCATCCTGGCCAGCTTCTCGTTGACGCTGGGGCTGCCGGTGATGGCGGAGGTGGCATAGAGCGGGTGGAATCCGGAATCGCCGCAGCCTGCCGCGAGCAGGGGCACTGCCGCACACGCCAACGCAACCCAGAACGCCGATCGGCGGCTAGCAGCGCGCATCGATCGCCCCCAGTGTTTCGTCCTCACCCGACGACATTCACGATCCTCTGCGGCACGACGATGACCTTTTTGACCGGCCGCCCCTCGAGGGCGCGCAAAACCGGCTCAAGGCTCAAGGCCGCAGCCTGGATCTCGTCCTTGCCAGCCGTTCGAGCAATCGTGAGCTCGTCCCGTCGCTTACCGTTCACCTGTACGGCAATGGTGATCGTATCGTCAACGAGCAAGGCCGGATCGGCTTTGGGCCAGGGCTGATTGGCCAGGAGTGTGTTGTATCCGAGCCGCGCCCAGCATTCTTCGGCTAAATGCGGCATCATTGGGCCGATCATCTGCACCAGGAACTCCAGCGCCTCGCGCAGCGCCCAGGGGAAGCCGTCCCCCGCTTTCGCCAGGGCCGAGCCCAGAACATTTGCGAACTCATAGACGTTGGCCACGGCCACGTTGAACCTGAGCCCCTCGATCGCCCGGGCCACCTGGTCCAGTGCCTTGTGGCTCGCCCGGCGGAGGGCCTCCGCCTCGGGCCCGAACGCCTTGGGCTGGGCGGCGCCCTTCGCGGCCGCCAGCTCCGCCCCCTGGTCGACAAGGCGCCAGATGCGCTGCACGAAGCGGCGCGCGCCCTCGACGCCGACGTCGGTGTAGATCACGTCGCGCTCGGGGGGGCTGTCTGAGAGCACGAACCAGCGCGCCACGTCGGCGCCATAGCGGGTGACAAACTCGTCGAGGTCGACGGTGTTCTTGCGCGACTTCGACATCTTCTCCACCGGACCGATGGTGACGGGTTCGCCTGTCGTCACCTCGACGGCCGCGCGTATGTCGCCCTCGCCCTCGACGCGCACCTGGCCCGGCAGCAGCCAGCCGCCGCGCTGCGACTTATAGGTCTCGTGCGTCACCATGCCTTGCGTGAACAGCGCCGCGAACGGCTCGCGCACGTTGCTCTTGAGCTTGAGATGGCCGGTGTCGCACATGGCGCGGGTGAAGAAGCGCGAATAGAGCAGGTGCAGGATCGCGTGCTCGATGCCGCCGATGTACTGGTCGACGGGCAGCCAATAGGCGGCCGCCGTCTTGTCGACCGGCGTCTTGGCGTGGGGCGCGGTGAAGCGCACGAAATACCACGAGCTGTCGACGAAAGTGTCCATGGTGTCGGTCTCGCGCACCGCGTCCTTGCCGCACTTGGGGCACTTGACGTGCTTCCAGGTCGGATGCCGGTCGAGCGGGTTGCCGGGCTTGTCGAAGGTCGCATCCGCCGGCAGCTCGACGGGGAGATCCTTATCGGGCACCGGCACGACGCCGCAGCTCTCGCAATGGATGATGGGGATCGGGCAGCCCCAGTAGCGCTGGCGCGAGACGCCCCAATCGCGCAGGCGATAGTTCACCGTGCGCTTGCCGACGGGCTTCTTGGCGAGCTTCGCCTTCTCCAGCCGCTTCGCCGTCTCCTCGAAGGCGTCGTTCGTGGTCATGCCGTCGAGGAAGCTCGAGTTGATCATGGTGCCGTCGCCGTCGAAGGCCTTGTCCTTGATGGCGAACGTTTTCGCGTCCTCGCCCGGCGGTAGGATCACCGGCACGAACGGCAGATCGTACTTATTGGCGAAGTCGAGATCGCGCTGGTCGCCGGAGGGGCAGCCGAAGATGGCGCCGGTGCCGTAGTCCATCAGAATGAAGTTGGCGACGTAGACGGGCAGCGTCCAGCTCTTGTCGAAGGGATGCAGGGCGCGAATGCCGGTGTCGAAGCCTTGCTTCTCGGCCGTCTCCAGCTCGGCGACGGAGGTGCCCACGTGGCGGCATTCCTCGCAGAAGGCCGCAAGCTCCGGGTTGTGCTCCGCGGCGGCCTTGGCGAGGGGATGATCGGGCGCGAGCGCGACAAAGGCGGCGCCGAACAGCGTGTCGGGTCGCGTGGTGTAGACCTCGACCTCGCCGAAATCTTTAGGCGCCGTCTTCTTGTCGAGCGCGAAGCGCACCAGCAAGCCATCGGAGCGGCCGATCCAGTTGGCCTGCATCAGGCGCACCTTCTCCGGCCACTGCTCCAGCGTCTGCAAGGCGTCGAGCAGCTCGTCGGCGTACGCGGTGATCTTGAAGAACCACTGCGTCAGCTCGCGCTGCTCGACCAGCGCGCCGGAGCGCCAGCCGCGCCCGTCGATCACCTGCTCGTTGGCGAGCACGGTGCGGTCGACCGGGTCCCAGTTGACCTTCGACGACTTGCGGTAGGCGAGGCCCTTCTTGAAAAAGTCGAGGAAGAGCTTCTGCTGATGGCGATAGTAGTCGGGCGAGCACGTCGCGATCTCGCGCGACCAGTCGAGCGAAAGCCCCATCGACTTGAGCTGGCGCTTCATGGTCTCGATGTTCTTTGCCGTCCACTCGGCCGGATGGACGTTATTTTCCATGGCCGCGTTCTCGGCCGGCATGCCGAAGGCGTCCCAGCCCATGGGATGCAGCACGTTGCAGCCTTTGGCACGCTTGTAGCGGGCGAAGACGTCGCCCATGGTGTAGTTGCGCGAGTGGCCGACGTGGATGCGCCCGGACGGGTAAGGGAACATCTCCAGGACGTAACACTTGGCCCCGGGGCCTTCGTTGGAAGCGCGGAAGATGCCCGCCTTCTCCCAGACCTCCTGCCAGTGCTTCTCGCGTGTGGGCGCGTCGTAGCTTTCGTTGGCCATCCGGCGATCGTCTCTAAGTTCGTGATTTGCTGGGCTTTGGGCGCGTAATGAGCCTTAAAGGAATAAAAGGGTCAAGGCAGCTGTTGCATGGCACAAACCACGGATAGGGAGAAATCGGCGATTGCCCGCCTCGCTGAGGTGGAGGCGAGGATCTCCAGCGCAGCGCGCGGCGCCGGGCGCAAGCCTGAGGACGTGGGCTTGATCGCCGTCACCAAGACGTTCGAGGCGCCCGACATTCTGCCTGTGCTTGCGGCCGGCCACCGGCTCTTCGGCGAGAACCGCGTGCAGGAGGCCAAGGGCAAGTGGCCGGCGCTCAAAGCGCAGTTTCCCGATGTGGCGCTGCATCTCATCGGCCCCTTGCAGTCGAACAAGGCCAAGGAGGCCGTGGCGCTGTTCGATGCCATCCATTCGATCGACCGGGAGAAGATCGCGCGCGCCGTCGCCGCCGAGATGGCGGCGCAGGGAAAGAGCTTGGAGCTCTTCATCCAGGTCAACACGGGCGAGGAGCCGCAGAAGGCCGGTGTGCTGCCGAGAGAGGCCGCCGCCTTCGCCGCGCTGTGCCGCGACGCGCTCAAGCTCGACATTAAAGGGCTCATGTGCATTCCGCCGCTTGATGAGGAGGCCGCCGTGCACTTCGCCTTTCTCGCCAAGCTCGCGGGCGAGCTCGGCTTCAAGCAGCTGAGCATGGGCATGAGCGACGACTTCGAGACCGCGATCGCGTTCGGCGCCACCTATGTGCGCGTCGGCAGCGCCATTTTCGGCGCGCGGCCCGCGCGGAACTGATAGCGACTCACCCCACACCCGGCTGTCGCGCTGCGCGCGTCCAGCCGACCTCTCCCAGAGGGGAGAGGTCGGCGCGAAATGCGAGAGCATGAGCGGCGGTGAGGGGATGTGCGCGTGACGACACAAGAGTTTTCCAGGGAGAATTCGTAGCCGCCATCTTGTCCGTGTAGCGGCAATGCTAGGCTCGAACGCAGAAGTGATTCGGCGTCCCATGTCCGCCTTTCAAACCCGTTGGAGGCCACATATGAGCGCAGCCACAGCCCGCGTCGAAGCTAAAGCCGACGCCGCGGCAAACGAGGCGGCCCGCGTCGCGCGCGCGGAGGCCTACGAGCAGGCCGTCAACAACAAGGTCGCCGGCGTCTCCAAGGCGGTTGCCGAGAAGGCGACGCGCGACGGCTTCTACCACTTCATCGTCGACATCTGGATCACCAACCTCAACCGTACCGAGTTCGGTCTCTACAAGCGCTCGCGCAACCGCGCCAAGTCGCGCCAGTTCACCTCCGACATGGATATTTTCGCCGAGGTGATCGAGGGCGGGGAGCGCACGGGCCTCATCGGCTACCGCGAGGAGCTGTGGGAGAAGGCGCAAGGCATGGACAAGCGCCTCGTCTTCAAGCTCTTCAACGAGACCTTGAACTGGCGCGCCACCATGGATCTGATGATCGGCCGCTCGATGCAGCAGACGATCGCCGCGCGCGGGCTGCCGGTGATGACCTATTCAATCAACACCGATACGGACAACTTCATCGTCTACGTGGAGCGCTCTGCCAACAAGTGGCCGTTTCTGCCGGAGAACTTCGCGTTCTTCATCATGAACGACGGGGCGCCCGAGTTCTATCGCTTGAAGCGCGACTTCATCAATTTCGGCGGCGACTACACACTCTACGATCAGCACGACAACGTCGTCGGCCATCTCGATGGTAAGGTGTTCTCCATTGGCGGCAAATGGAAATGCAAGGTGCGGCGCGAGTACGCGGAGCGCCGCCTCTTGATCGTGTTGCAGCTGTTCAGCGCCATGCAGATCTTTAATAGCGACTGCCGCCGGCACATGCGCCGGCTGTGGAAGGACGTGCGCGCTGGCCGGGTCAAGCCGCAGCTCGAGCGGCAGGAAGCCGACCTCTACATGAACCCCCGCCGCATCCGCTAAACGAGTCTCCGAAGCCATGCTCCGCATGGACGGCCGGGACCCACGCCAGTGTCCGCGAGGGACATCGGCGTTTGCGGCGACCCAGAACTGCCGATCTTTTGTGCAACACTGAGCGGCGGCCGTATCGATGGCTCCACTGAGCCGTTGACGGACCTGCCTGTTTCCGGCTTCTTCCCCTTTGCACAAAAAATAGACAACGCTTGGGGGATGGGGGATGCAACAGGGAGCCGACGTATTCTTTTTGCTGATGGGCGCGATCCTCGTGTTCGCGATGCACGGGGGGTTCGCGTTCTTGGAGACGGGCACGGTCCGTCACAAGAACCAGGTCAACGCGCTGGTGAAGATCATCGCCGATTTCTCGGTGTCGGCGATCGCCTATTTTCTCATCGGCTATACCATCGCCTACGGGGTCAACTTCTTCGCCAGCGCTGCCGCGATCGCCGGCGGCGCCTCCGGCTTCGAGCCCAAGGGCTACACGCTGGTGCGGATGTTCTTCCTGGCAACGTTCGCCGCCGCCGTTCCCGCCATCATCTCGGGCGGCATCGCCGAGCGCGCGAAGTTCGCGCCCCAGGCCATGGCGACGGCGGTGCTCGTGGCGTTCTGCTACCCGCTCATCGAGGGCATCTACTGGAACGGCAACTACGGCCTGCAGGAGACGGTCTTCAAGGGAATGCTCGGTGCGCCGTTCAAGGACTTTGCAGGCTCGATTGTGGTGCACGCCTTCGGCGGCTGGGTGGCGCTCGGTGCCGTCTTGATGCTCGGCCCGCGGCTCGGTCGCTACGGCACCCATCATGCGGGCGCCACGCCGCCATCCTCGATCCCGTGGCTGGCGCTTGGGTCGTGGCTGCTCTGCATCGGCTGGTTCGGCTTCAACGTGATGAGCGCGCAGCGGCTGGATGCGATCTCCGGACTCGTGGCCTTGAACTCGCTGATGGCCATGTGCGGCGGCATCGTCGTCGCGCTCATCGTGGGTGAGGGCGATCCCGGCTTCGTGCACAACGGCGCGCTCGCCGGCCTCGTTGCCGTGTGCGCCGGCTCCGACGTGATGCATCCGATCGGATCGCTGATCGTCGGCGGCGTTGCCGGCGCCATCTTCGTGCAGATGTTCCAGGTCTCCACCAACAGGTGGAAGATCGACGACGTCTTGGGCGTGTGGGCGCTGCACGGCCTGTGCGGGCTTTGGGGCGGCATTGCCTGCGGAATCTTCGGGCTCAAGGCGCTGGGCGGTCTCGGCGGCGTGAGCTTCGCGTCGCAGCTCATCGGCTCGCTGGCTGGCGCGGCCTTCGGCTTCGTCGTGGGGATCGCGGTCTACGGTGTGCTCAAGGCCACGGTCGGCATCAGGCTGACACCAGAGCAGGAGCGTCAGGGCGCCGATCTGGCGATCCACAACATTCGGGCCAATCCGGAAGACGACATGCGCATGGGACACGTCTGAGACGTGGCAGCGCTGGCGGGACGCGGGACGCCTCAAGTCAGGCGTCCCGCGCTGCCGAGCACCTTGCGCTTGCGCGTTTTCTTGGGCGCGGCCTCACCGGGGGCGTCGCTCCCCTCCTCATCCTCGAGCCCCGACAGCAAGGCGCGCGCACGATCCTCGATCGCCTCGCACACCTGCTGCATGAGCGGATGAGCGCCGGCCGGCATCGCGGCGACGTCGGCCGCCGCCTTGCGCGTCTCGGCGAGCGCGGCCTTCGCCATCGTCTCCACGCGGTGGGCGAGACGCGGCGCGTTGAGCCCGCAGTCGGCGGCAAAGCGCTGCCAGTGCCGCAGCTTCAGGTGCTCGCCGCGGGTCTTGCCGGCGATCTTCTGCGCCATGTTGCGGGTGACGTGCTCCCAAACCTGCCCGCACATCACGTCGTAGATGGGCGCCAGCTGAAAACCGCGGCCGGAGATCATCAACGAGTAGTTCTTGGCGTGCGCATCGGTGTTGCAGGCGAGCACGTTGAAGATGACGTAGTCCAAGAGATTGACCACGTCGGGCGCGTGCATGGCGTTGCGCGTGACGGCGAACATCTCCGGCAGCGTCGGCCCGGGGATGCCGGTCTGGTTCGATTCGTATTTCGCCGACGGCGGCTTGCCGAGCGCCTGGCAGAAGTCCTCTTGGTGCAGGCGGCGCCAGCGTCCGTTCTGCGCGACGCGGTCGTAGCGCGTGACCAGCAGGTAAGTGCGCTTGCCGGCCGTGCCTGTCGTCACCTCGGGCGCGTTGAGGCCTAAGCGCCGCGCCAGCGTGAGACACAGCGCCTCGTTCTGCACGCCGCCGAAGAGCCGTTCGGAGTCGGGCTTCAGAATGCAAGTCGAGGGCGCGCCGTTGACGGGCACGCAGATCTGGCCCTTGGCGTTGATGGCGACGCCGAGCTTCGACTGCACGCCCGCGAGCGACATCGACACGCCGTCCTCGCCGACGAGGAACGGCTTCGAGGGCAGCTCCTCGAGGATGCGCGCCAGCGCCTTGGCGCTCGGTACGGGACGCCAGTCGGCGGTGCCGGTGGAGCCGGGCTTGCCGATCGAGAGCGCGCCGGCCGTGTCGCGGCCGACTTCGGAGAGAATGGCGATGACGTCCTCAGGCGCGGCGCCGAGCTTCAGGCCGATGGCGCGCAACTGGCTCGCTTCGGGCAGCAGGTTGGCGGCCCACGGCAGGAAGATCTTGGGCGCCACGCGCCGCGGCGACAGCGGCATCAGCAAAGAGAGCGGGAAGGCCCCGCGCGTTGAGAGCCATTCGGGCGCGTAGACGAAGGCGGGGCCTTCGGCGTGCACCTCGATCACGCCGACCGTGCGGGTTTCGTAATAGACGGGAAGCTCAGCCACGGTCCTCGTCCTCGTCGGCGAGGTCGGGCAGAAGCGCGTTGTCGTCGCCGCTGTTGGCCGACATCAGATCGAAGGGGCGCAAGCCCACGGCCGCGGCCACGACCAGTGCGCGCCCGAGCTGGCAGGAGGGCTTGCCGGCTTCGAGCTCGAGAATGAAGCGGCGGCCGACGCCGGTCGCCAGCGCCAGATCGTCCTGACGCATCTTCATCGCCTCGCGCCGCTCGCGCACCAAGGCGCCGAAGTGCTGCGCTTGCGCGCGCGCGCCTTGCTCCACGTCGCTGCGGGGACGGTCTGCGTGTGTGCGGCTGGCCATGGGAGCCTCTGAGCCTCCGATGTTCCCGATCGGGACCTTATGGACGGATTCGGCGCGGTTTGGGAGCAAAATGTTCCCGAACGGGAACGTATGGGTGATTTCCCGCCGAAACAAGCCAAAATGTTCCCGCTCGGGAACGTGTGGTTGATGATCGCGCGGATCAATCAGGAAAGCGCGCGAGCAGGAACATGCATGAGCGCCTGATCCGGCGCCACGGCAGCTTTGCACGCGCGCCATGGCCTTCTGCAGCCGTGCATAACCGATCCTTAACCAAAGATCTTCACCTTAACCGCAGCGTCGATATCCCCCTAATCCGCGCCCCCGGAGAGCCGCATGTTCAAAGTTTTCGTCGCCATCGTCTTGGTCTGCGCCGCCCTCGAGATGTCCGGCTGCACCGGCTCGGTGCGCCTCGGCAGCTCCGTCCATGCCGACTACGTGCAGCCGTTCTTCGGCTCCTAGTCGCGCTTCCGCGACCAATCAAACCTCGCAATGACTCTCTGATGCGCGCCCGCGCGCGCGAACGGTTGCGGTGGACGCATGCGCGTGCCGCCGCTATTTGGCTGGTCTGCACAACGCGCTTCCCGCCGCTTCCTCGGCATCGCTTCAGAGACCGCCGATGACCTCGCACTCCGGCCTTACAGCACTCAGCAGCGGCGCAGTGCTGTCGCCGTTCACGCAGCTGCGCCGCCTGCTCGACGGCATCGCGCCGGGTCATGCGACGCCGATCGATCTCACCGTGGGCGAGCCGCACGAGGTGATGCCGGCCTTCATTCTCGACAAGCTCGCCGAGGCAGCGGCGGACTACGCCAAGTACCCGCCGATACGCGGCACGCGAGAGCTGCGCTCTGCCATCGCTGAATGGTCCGCCCGCCGCTACGGCCAAGACGTTGCGCTCGATCCGGAGCGCGAGGTCCTGGCGCTCAACGGCTCGCGCGAGGGGCTTTTTCTCGCCGCTTTGCCGGCCGCCGGCCGCAAGACGACCGCGGGGCGGCCTGCGGTTCTCATGTGCAACCCCTACTACAGCTCTTACATCGGGGCTGCACTTGCGCTCGACGCAGAGCCGGTCTTTCTCAACGCCATAGAGGCGACCGGCCACTTGCCCGATCTCGACGCCATCGCCTCCGACACCGCGCTGCTCGATCGCACCGTCGCCCTCTACCTGTGCTCGCCCGCCAACCCGCAGGGCGCGGTCGCGTCTCCCGCCTACATTGCCCGCGCGCTTAAGCTCGCCCGCGCCCACGACTTCATGCTGTTCTTCGACGAATGCTACTCGGAGATCTACACCGCCGCGCCGCCGCCAGGTGCGCTGCAAGTCGCGGCCGCGACGCCCGAGCGCTTCGGCAACCTCGTTGTCTTCAATTCATTGTCGAAGCGCTCCAACCTGCCGGGTCTGCGCTCGGGCTTCTGCGCCGGCGATGCGACCTTCCTCGCCACCTTCGCCGAGATCCGCAACATGGTGGGACCGCAGATGCCGGGGCCGACGCAGCACGCCTCGGCTGCGGCGTGGGGCGACGAAGCGCACGTCATCGCCAACCGCGCCGCCTACGCCGCCAAATACGACGTGTGCGATGCGCTTCTTGCCGGGCGCTACGGCTACCGCCGGCCGGCCGGCGGATTCTTCCTGTGGCTTAATGTGAGCAATTGCGGCGGCGGCGGTGATGCAACGGTAACCTTGTGGAAACGCGCCGGTGTCAAGGTGATACCCGGTGCCTTTCTGGCGCAAGCCGGGCGCGACGGATCCAATCCGGGCAGCAACTACGTGCGGCTCGCATTGGTGCACGACGCGGCCACCGTCAAAGAGGCACTCGAACGTTTCGTAGTAGTGCTTGCGTAAAGAGTCCGTTCGCAATCATGCCGCTCGAGTCCCACGGTGACCCGAGACGCCTGCTTTCCTCCGCCATGGAGGACAGGCTGATGGGATGGCTGAACCGCGCCGGAGGAGCCCTCCTCCTGGCGGGCGTCGGGGCGGCGTGGGCAAGCCTTCTCACCTGGTCGCAGAACGATCCAAGCCTCACGCATGCGGCAGGCGGCGCCCCCACCAACGTGCTGGGGACGGTCGGCGCTATCTTCGCCGACGTGATGCTCAACACCTTGGGCTTCGCTGCCGTCTTCCTTCTGCTCGCGCCCATGTTCTGGGGCATCGAGCTTCTGATCGCAGAGCGCATCTTCGCCAACCGCAAGAAGACGAGCGTGTTTCCCTTGTCGGTGCTGTTGCTGGCGGCCGGGTTCGCCGTGCTGCCCGTCACCGAGAGCTGGCCGTTCGGGCACAGCTTCGGCGGCATCGTCGGCGATTGGCTCTACAAGCTGACGGTGACGATCTTTGGCGTTGCCGGAGCCGAGCGCGCCCTGCCCTTGGCGGGCCTTGCCTATTTCATCGCCGGGTTCGCCGCACTCGGCTACTCGATCGGCCTGGAGCGCGAGGATCTCAACCGATTGATCGAGCGCAGCCGCGGACTGGCCCGCCGGCGTCAGTCGCTGTGGTCGGACATTCTCCACTCCGAGTGGCTGTCGGGATTCCTTCCCGCGCATGCTGATGACGGTGACGATCTCGATCCCGTCACTGAGCCGCATGCCTATGTCCCCGAGATCGTCTCTGGCTCCGGTCGCGATGCACGCCGCGAGCCCTATCTGCCCGTGCCCCCTTCCCTTGCTGCGCGTGCCCCCGCGCCGGTCGCAGCCCCGATGGCTCCGCGCGTCTCCCCCGTTTGGGAGGAGCCGGCCGACGATCTTCCTGTCGATCGCGACCTTGCTTTTGACGTGTGCACCGACGCCGAGAGCCGGGCCATCGCCGAGCGGTTTGCACCGGCGTCGGCCAAGAAACGGCGCCGTTCCGCTCCCCAGCCGCCGGTGCAGGAGGTGGTAGAGATCACCGAGGCCGCGCAAGAGCCGCGCCCGCGCAAGAGCGCACGCTTCGGCGGGCTCGCCTTCACGCGTCAGGGCTCGGGCTACCACGCGCCGTCGCTCAACCTTTTGAAGCGGCCTGCGGCCAAGAAGTCCGGATCTGAGCTCACGCAGACGGTTCTGCGCGGCAGCGCCCGGCTGCTCGAGGAGGTGCTCGCCGACTTCTCCGTCAAGGGCGAGGTGCGCGACATCAAACCCGGCCCGGTCGTCACGCTGTTCGAGCTGGAGCCGGCACGCGGCACCAAGTCATCGCGCGTCGTGGCGCTGGCCGAGGACATCGCACGCTCCATGAGTGTGACCTCGGCACGCGCCGCCGTCGTTCCCGGGCGCAACGTCATCGGCATCGAGCTGCCGAACGTGCGCCGCGAGACCGTGTACCTGCGCGACATCCTCGAAGCCGACGCGTTCGCCTCGACGGACGCCACGCTGCCACTAGCGCTCGGCAAATCGATCGGCGGAGAGCCGATCGTCGCCGACTTGGCGCGCATGCCGCATCTGCTCGTCGCCGGAACCACCGGCTCCGGCAAGTCGGTCGGCATCAATGCCATGATCCTGTCGCTGCTCTACCGGCGCTCGCCGGAAGAGTGCCGCTTGTTGATGATCGACCCGAAGATGCTCGAGCTTTCGGTCTACAACGGCATTCCGCATCTGCTGACGCCGGTCGTCACCGAGCCGCAGAAGGCGGTGGCGGCGCTCAACTGGGCCGTTGCCGAGATGGAGGAGCGCTACAAGCGCATGGCGAGCCTCGGAGTGCGCAACATCGAGGCGTTCAATGCGCGCGTGCGCAAGGCGCAGAGCCGCGGCGAGACGCTGGCGCGCACGGTGCAGACCGGCTTCGACAGCCAGACCGGGCAGGCCCTCTACGAGGAGCAGGAGATGCCGACGGAGACGATGCCCTACATCGTCGTCGTCGTCGACGAGTTTGCCGATCTGATGATCGTGGCGGGCAAAGAGATCGAGGCGGCGGTGCAGCGCCTTGCGCAGATGGCGCGCGCGGCCGGCATCCATCTCATCATGGCGACGCAGCGCCCCTCCGTCGACATCGTGACGGGCACCATCAAGGCGAACTTCCCGGCGCGCATCAGCTTCAAGGTCGCTTCCAAGATCGACAGCCGCACCATCCTCAACGAGCAGGGCGCAGAGCAGCTGTTGGGGCAGGGCGATATGCTCTACTCGCTGGGCTCGGGCCAGACCGTGCGCGCGCACGGGCCCTTCGTCTCCGACGACGAGGTGGAGCGCATTGCCGAGGCCTTGCGTCGTCAGGGGCCGCCGAGCTACGTCAACGGCATCACCGACACTCCGCCGCCCGCCGAGGCGGAGAGCGCAGAGCCGCGTGCTGCGAGCGAGGACGACCTCTATGACATGGCCGTCGCGATCGTGCTGCGCGACCGCAAGGTCTCGACCAGCTACCTGCAGCGGCGGCTCTCGATCGGCTATAACCGGGCGGCCGATGTGGTCGAGCGCATGGAGCGCGAAGGCCTGATCGGACCAGCAAACAACGTCGGCCGCCGCGAGATCCTGATCAGCGGGCGGGAAGGACATTCGCCACATTCTTCGGCTGCGTGAGGCATCGCGCGAAGCAGCACAAGGCCGGCTTGGCAGCTGCCCAGATGTGGTCGCAATGTTCGGGAAAGTCGAAACCGCTCAGGAATTCTTGGGTACTGCGTCGCGATTTTCCGGGTTACGCAGCAATTTTCGGGGAGGCAAGGGGGCCTGATGCACCACATGACACGGCTCGCCCTGGGGGCGACGTTCTTGCTGGGGTCGATGCTCGCATCGGTTGCGGCGATCGCTGAAAATGCACCCAACAACAAGGTCGAGGCGCCGGCGCCGGTGCCCGCGACCGCTCCGGGAGCCGCAGCCGCCGGATCAGCATGGAACGCGGAAGTCGCCCCCGCCCAGTCTGGCAATGGCCTCACGCTCGACGATCGGCAGAAGGCGCTGGTGGACAAGGTCAGCAACTATTTCAAGGGCCTCACCACGCTGAAGGGGCGCTTCGTTCAGATCAACTCCGACAACAAGCGCATGAGGGGCAAGTTCTACGTTAAGCGCCCTGGGCGCTTTCGTTTCGACTATGCGCGCCCGTCGCGGCAGATCGTGATTTCCGATGGGCGCTACTTGGCCGTGCAGGACCTCGACCTCAACAACGAAGACCGGGTCGCGCTGGACCAAACGCCGTTCCGGTT
>Ga0307442_1000354_pt1 | contig 22121 bp, 20 predicted proteins | sample SalMarWE160430MG_FD_202143 | JGI IMG/M metagenome (GOLD analysis project Ga0307442, IMG submission 202143) | Salt marsh sediment microbial communities from the Plum Island Ecosystem LTER, Massachusetts, United States - WE1604-30 | ecosystem: Environmental > Aquatic > Marine > Intertidal zone >...
GATATTAAAATATTCCAATAAAAGCTTTTTATTGATTTTCATTAAATTTTATAAGGCGGGTAATCGTAAGGAACAAATAAGACAATAAAAAAGCTGACCACCCCCAATGGTCAGCCAGCAATTATCAAAAATGTAGGCCGGCTCCCCCAAAAGAAAAGCCGGCACCCCACTCTAATATTACTTACTCATAGAAGTTGTGAATTCACTATTCACTAAAATTCCGGTAACAGTACAGTATGATTTTTCTCTTCCTTTTTTTCATCCAATCTTTTAAAGAGATGACTGAAAGCTATTTCCTGCACACGGAAACCTTTTTTCCATTTACCATTATTTTCTTTATAAATAGTTAAAAAAGCCTCACCGTTTTTCATCGCTTCCAATACTTCTTCTTTTGTCCAGGTTACACCGGCACCAATATAATCACCTTTGTCCTGATGTACCTTAAAATATGCCGTTAGTTTAGTGTTAGTACCTTCCGTAATTCTCATCGCCGAAATCAAGTAGTCTGCCCACTTTTTCATCTTGACCCCGAGGTTTTTATGATTAATTTTTTATTAAAACAATTAAGAATTCCTTTTGAATATTAATACTTTATACAAATAATAATTATTGAAATTCCTGGTGGTAGTCTAACATGTTTCGATATAAAAGTCATTAGTACATGTACTAACAATTTAACGCGATTTTTCCGATCAATTAGTACATGTACTAACTAAATGAGAAGAAAATAACACCTTTGGTCGAATAACGAGGGAAAAAGTTACTTTTTTAATTCCTCCGTTAAAATAGAAAGTTGAGCTAAATATAATATTTCAGATTGCTGATTTTAATGATCTTACCAGGATTGGATTATCCACTCTAAAAACAGTGAAGAAAATAGCAATCAAAAATTGAAATGCTAATGTTATATAATGTAACATATACCCAATATTATTCTCACTTAAGAAAACAATCAGATTAACAAGAATAGTTAACTCGTAGAATATTAAAACTAAATAGAAAAGATTCGTTTCACTTTTATTGTGCAACCTGATTACTATATATTTAATAAATTTACCAAGAATAAGAGTATGGATTATAATTATCAAAAAGAAGTTGTTATCAATAACCAATAAACCTATAAAAAAACAAACTACCAAAATCACATTCAGGATCCAGTTCTTTTTAATGTTGTCCAAATTGAAATCAATAGAATAAAAAAGTAACATCGATGCTATACTATGAACGAAGGTTGGATCAAGTATATCGAGTAACAAGGTAACAATGGACACTGCAGGATCTTCAAGTGCAAGTATCAGGAAAAAATAGAAAAGATTTGTTTTATACTGGCGAATTGCAGGAAATAGCCAGATAGCTATTGAAATAAAAAATACAGTATATGCAAACTTCATGTTAAAATAATTATAAACAAATTGGTGGACATAATCCGCCTACTTCCATTGTTACATGACCTATTGTAACCGATAACACCTTGCTTCTTTGCTCAAAAAAAACAGATTTCGAATCTCCAATGGATATTAAATCTTCTATAACAGATTTGCTATACATTGTGAATACTTCTTCGGCTGTTATTTTTAAACCTTCAGGATAAAGAACTTGCCTGTTTTGATTCAGTATAATTATTGTATCATTTACAATTTTGAACATAGCATAATTGTCAGTTTGATTCAACAACTTCTGAAAGTTTTTTACTGAAAGCTCTACCGAATCAATAACGGATCCAAATTTCTCGTTTGCTGCAGCACGGGTAAACAACTTTCCGTAAACTTGTCCAAAACAATTAATGTTTAATACAAAAACAAATACACTGAGAACAATTAATAATCTATTATAAAGTTTCATAACAACCCTCCTGTTAAATTGAATGAAATTTAGATGTACATTTAGTAATATTAACAGAACGGGAGCAAAGTAGTAATTTTATTCGGCAGGATTATTAGTACTTATACTAACTATAATTTTAGGCAATAGATTAAATGGCATCAGGATGAACTTTATTTTCGATTACCAAAACCTGTTATTTTTCCTTATCCTCAAAATATTTTATCGCAAAACGGACTAATTCGGTAGGAGTTTTGAGATCGAACCTCTTCATCAGTGAAGATCTGTAAAAATCTATGGTTTTTTTGCTAATATTCAATTTCTCAGCCATATCCTTACTGCTAAGACCATCGTTGATATATTTAAGTATTTGTTCTTCCCGGAAATTAATTTCATCATCCGAATCCGGATAATCAACTTGTCGTGACTCAAAACGCTTTACCAGATCTTCCAGTTTCTTATCATCCCAGCCTCCTCTAAAATATTTTTCGCCATTAAATACAGCTTCCAGGGCATAAGTCAGTTCACCCTCCACAATATTTTTACTGATCAAACCTTTTCCACCACATTCAAGTACCCGGTAAATATATTCTTCGCTATCATACATCGATAGGAATAAAGCTTTTGCTTTAGGATCTCTTTTAAGAATCTTATTAATTGCAGCCGGTCCGCTCATTACGGGCATCGCTATATCGACCAATACTACATCCGGGTATAATTCAAAATACTTTTTAATTAAATCTTCGCCGTTTTCTGCTTCTCCAATTACAAAAACCTGTGGTAGTTCATTAAGTATTTTTATTATACCTTTTCTGAAAAGGGTATGATCATCAGCGATCAGAACTTTTATCTTCGGATTTTGTTTCATCTAATTGTTTTCTGATTGTAAATTGTGAGATAATTGTTGTACCCTTATTAAAGTCAGAATCGATGTGAATTGATCCGTTCACCCTTTCAACTCTTTCCTGCATGTTCATTATTCCAATTCCATCTGAAAAATATTTCTCGTTCATTAATTGCTTGGGTTTAAACCCAATTCCATCATCTGAAACAACAAGAGTAATAACTTCATTCTGAGTAGAAAGATCCACAGCGAACTTTGAGGCTTTGGAATGACGCATTATATTATTTAATGCTTCCTGAGTTATCCTGAAAATGCAATTCTCCAACTCCCGGTCTAATTCCGAATTTACTTCAGCAATCTGGACATTAGCTTTTATTCCTGTTTCGCGGGAAATATTCGAACACATCATTTTAAGTACTGTAGTTAGACCCAGCTCTTCAATATTTTGGGGTCTGAGATTCCTGGCAATTTCTTTTACTTCCAATATAGCCGAATCGAGTAATTCAATTGTCCTGTCAATTTCATTCTCATTGAAACCGTTGTCAATATTTTTTTTATAATTCATAATGTTCATTCTTATTAAAAGCAGATTCTGTCCGATAGAATCGTGCAGTAAGCCGGATATTTTTTTTCTGTCGGTTTCCAGAACTTCATTCAATTGAGCAGATGCATTCCTAAGAAGCTTTTGATATTTATTCATCTGACGTTCATATTCTTTTCTTTCCGATACATCCAAAAAATAAAGCTGAGCCATATATAAATACGAAATACCATGAAAGTTTATTTCGTATGTTTTATCATTTACCTCCTGCGTTAATACCAATGATTCATTATTTTTTATTGCTTTCTTTAAATTGAAATCCACGTCCTTAAGCAATACTTTAATTCTACTGGAATCAATTTCTATATTTTCAAATCTCTCTTTTGCAGCTTTATTTAATCCCACAACTTTACCTGAAATATTAATTCTTATAATCGGATTGGGATCAAGTTCAGAGAAAAGAACAAGCAGTCTTGCGGTTTTTAATTCGAATTTTTCTTTTTCACTCTTGTATCTTAGAATTAAAGGATTGTAAATATATTTGTAGGAAAAATAAAGCAGTAAGACTAATACCAAAAATATAAGCGCAGATATAAGAATAGGATTATACAGATAGAAAATCAGATCTTCAAAATCTTTAAGTTTTTGTGTTTCCTGCAATATTATCAAGATAATTTTATGCATAGGATATTAAAATATTCCTGCTGAGATTTTCCGGTGATAATTTATTTTCTTAATAATCAGATTCTTTATTTGTGTATAAGACAAAAGTGGATTCAAATTAAATGTTGAATTTAGTGCTGAAATAGAGGATTTTTCAACAATTTCTACAAAAATAATGATTTTATATCTGAAAATGAGAGACTTAAAAATAAAAAACACTCAAATTAGTTATATGTCAATCGGTTATTAAACGATAAATTTCGTATGTGAATGAAAGTATTTTTGCAACATCAATTGTAGATTTTATAAAATTTATTTTCAGATCTGGCATTTAATTCTTTTTCAAGGGAGTAAGAAATGAAACTGCTTCACTACTGCATAATCAATTTAACTTTATTTATTCTTATTACAGGTTGCAGCAAAAAAGAAATTGTTAAAACTTTTTATCTCCAAGATGTTAATGTAACCGGACCAGTTAATCTTGCTCCTGTTCATATTACCGATACATCCGACGTTCCATCATTTACAATATCACCGAGATTTTCATACAATACTCAAAAAGAAATTCTTGGTACAGTTGAGGGGCATTCACAGGTAAACGCACGGGGAGAATTTGAATATGAAACAATTTTTAATGATGAGGACGGAACTGTTACTTATCGTGAAATCCCCGGAACAAATATTTATGATTACGAAGGAAGAAACCTTAAATGGAATATTTCTACATTAACAGCCGGTTTTGATATTGATATGAAACTATCTCAACATTTTGCATTATTCGGCGGATTAAATTATTCAGTTCAAAACAATAAGAGTATTTGGGGTTACATTGCCGGACTTGGATTTTTTTCACAAAAAAACGGAATGGGTATCCGGGTTGATGGAGGATTACATATTCAAAATATCTATTATGATGCTTATACATTAGTTAGTGTAACAGGTGGTGAAAATTATATTTTGTTTTATCATGATAAGGATAAAAATTCTCACCTAGACCCGTTTGTAAATATCACATTTAATACAGCATATAAAGATTGGATAACAAATATTTTTATTAATGCGGGATTCACTGCTCAAACACTTGCTGATTTTGAACCTGAAAAACCTGATGCCGATTTTTATTTACCTGTACCTCCATTTCTCCTGCCAGTTAACATTAACAGATCAGTTATTATAAATGATTTGCGGGGAGAAAGTTTCGCAAGTTTCGTTCATTTTACACCCGGTATTTACTTTGATGTAACAGGACAAAGTCGGGTTTTGTTTGGATCCAGGTTTTATTTTGAAACACAAATTGAAAATGCTGACAAGAACTTATTTATTATTCCATTTTTACAGGTGGATTTTGTTTTTTAGTTGCGTAAATTATTAATATTTTACAATTTCATTGTCCGATATAAGCTGATGAACAGTTACTTCTTTCCTCACTGAATTAACCATCTTTAACTCTTCTGCCGCTAATAAATCATTTAGTGTAAGAATAGTCTCTTCTATTTCAGTACTTATGTTGATAAAATAATTACGATAAACTCCAGGCAAAATACCGCTAGAAGAATGCGGCGTTAACCAGATATCATTTTTCTTTATGAAGATATTCGTAATGCTGCCTTCTGCTACTTCTTCTTTTTCATTTAAGAAAATCACATCGAAAAACCCTTTAGACTTATATTTCTCATATTCTTCATCATAAAGTTTTCTGTTCGTTGTTTTAAAATATTGGAATGTATTTCTGGTGTTTATTCTTTTATTGGAAACAACAACTTTAATTAATTTTGGTAGTTCAGCAACGGATGAAATTTTAATATTCACTTTTCCCCATTTATTAAGCGTTAATCTCAGTTTATATTTCAATTCCGAAGATAATTCAGCAAGCCTGGCTTCTATAATCTCTCTTATTTTTTTTTCGTTATAAATAAAGAGAAAATATTGAGCAGATTTTTTTAACCTCTCAAGATGAGTTCCAAATAAAAATATATTACCATCTTCTACCAGCATCGTTTCAATCAATTCAAATGGATTTACAAGAGAAGTGAGGAATTCACTTTTAAGTATCGTTTCTTCATATTCTTTTTCCGGTTCGCTCTCCCAAACGATTCCGCTGCCTAATCCGACTTCACCTTTTCCATTTTCTTTATCAATTTTTATTGTTCGAATAGCTACACTAAATGCAGATGAGTTCCTATTCATTATACCGATTGTGCCGGTGTAAATTCCTCTTTCCTCCTCCTCAAGTTCTTTAATAATTTCCATTGTTCTTATCTTTGGTGCGCCGGTTACGGATCCACTTGGGAAAATATTCTTTATGATGTCGCTCAATTCAACTTTGTTCTTAAGCTTACCCTTTACATCGCTTACCATTTGAAATAATGATTCATACTTCTCAATTGAAAATTCATTTTCTGGTTTCACAGATTCATATTTACAGATCTTTCCAAGATCGTTGCGAAGCAAATCGACGATCATAATATTTTCTGCCCTGTTTTTCCCGCTTTTTTCAAGTTCACCGGTTTTTAATAAATCGGATTTCGGTTCATAGCTTCTTCTTAAAGTACCTTTCATCGGTTTGGTTAGAATATCTTTTTTATCGGTTACAAAAAACAATTCTGGTGAAAGTGAAATAATGAAGCTTTCACCATTGTTAATGAACGCCGAATATCTCGCAGATTGATTAAACAACAAATTCTTAAAGAAATCCGAATACGACCCCTCAAAATTAAATTTAGCTTTAACAGTATAATTTACCTGGTAAGTATCACCTGCGGCAATGTACTCTTTTATCTTTTTGATGTTGCCGATATATTTTGTTGCTGAAGTATTCAGCTTAAATTCGGAAACATCAAACGAATTAATGTCAATTTCACCAAAATAAATTTTATTGGATTTTATTTTCTTTATATTTTCTTTATCAAAAAAGAAGAACTGCATAAGCTTTCGTTTGTTTTCAGGTAGGAACTTCTCAAGCTTATCTTCCAAAAGATAACCAGCTTCATATTCGAGCAAACAATATCCTTTTAAATCTTTTTTAAGATAATTATCAACAAGTTTTAATGAAGCTTTAAGATCGGATTTTTCATAAACAGGGATAATTTCGGATGGATTCAAAAAAAGAAAGGAACTGCTCTCTGCATAGATAGCTGGTGTATAAAAGAATCCTGAGTAAAGGTTGTCACTAACTTGTTTTATAATATCATCGAAATACATATTATTGTGTAATCTTTATACTTGAAATTAAACAAAACTAAGTCAGGGATACAAAATGAACAAACCACGCTTAAGCTTCTGGCAAATTTGGAATATGAGTTTTGGTTTTCTTGGTATACAATTCGGTTTCGCTCTCCAGAATGCAAATGTAAGCAGAATTTTTGAAACATTAGGTGCTGACTTAGACAAGATTCCCATCCTCTGGATCGCAGCACCTGTTACGGGTTTAATCGTTCAACCGATCATAGGGCATATGAGTGATAAAACATGGAATCGGCTTGGAAGAAGACGACCGTATTTTTTAGTTGGAGCTATTCTTGCGTCTGCTGCAATTTTGGTTATGCCTAACTCCCCCGCCTTATGGATTGCTGCCGGAATGCTCTGGATAATGGATGCATCAATTAATATTTCGATGGAACCGTTCAGAGCGTTTGTAGGCGATATGCTTCCTTCCGAACAACGCACTGCAGGTTTCGCCATGCAAAGCTTTTTCATCGGAACAGGTGCTGTTGTTGCTTCTGCATTGCCTTATATGATGACAAACTGGTTTGGAATTTCAAACGTTGCGCCGGAAGGAATAATTCCGGATTCAGTGAAGTATTCATTTTACATTGGCGGCGCGGTTTTTTTATTAGCAGTTGCATTCACAGTTTTCAGCACTAAAGAATATTCTCCTGAAGAGTTAAAAAAGTTTGAAGAAGAAAAAGATGATTCCGGTGCAATGGCAGAAATAAGATCTGCACGTAAACAGGTAACAGCTAATAAGTTTTTAAAAGATGGAATGATCTGGTTGATTGCCGGAGTTGTAATTTCTCTTATTCTTGCTTTTGTTTTAAAGGAAGATGATTACGGTTTGTATGTTCTATTTGTTGGTGCAGTCATTTTCGGTTTGCTGCAATTGATTGCTTCATCGCTTACAAAAAGCGGAAGTATAAAAAACGGTTTTGTTGTTGTGCTGAATGATCTTTACAACATGCCTAAAACAATGAAGCAGTTAGCCTACGTACAATTCTTTTCATGGTTTGCACTTTTTGCAATGTGGATTTACTCAACTCCCGCAGTTACACATCACATTTACGGAACAACCGATCCCACTTCTTCTCTTTATAACGAAGGCGCAGATTGGGTTGGAGTTTTGATGGCTGTCTATAATGGATTTGCAGCAGTAATGGCTTTTGTGTTGGTTTGGTTGGCAAAGAAGACCAATCGTAAAACCGTGCATATGATAAGTCTTTTTGCCGGCGGTTTGGGATTAGCTTCATTCTATGTTTTTAAAAATCCTGATCTTCTGATAATCTCCGAATTAGGAATTGGATTAGCCTGGGCTTCTATACTTGCAATGCCTTATGCAATTTTAGCCGGTTCTCTCCCGCCTGAAAAAATGGGAGTTTATATGGGAATATTTAATTTCTTTATAGTCATTCCCCAGATTACCGCGGCAAGTGTGCTTGGCTTTTTTACAAGAACAGTTTTCAATCACGAAGCAATTTATACACTTATACTTGGGGGCGTATCGATGATTCTTGCCGGACTGTTAACACTTAAGGTTGATGATGTGGATGAGGTGAAAAATCGAACTTAGTAAACTAATTAAAGGTTGATACCTTTTTGTTTTAACTTTTTGTATGATATTTATCGTTTGCAGGTAAGGTAAAATGACGGAAATTGATTTAAACAGAGTAAAAGGTAACTACGGGGCTTCATATGTAAGTTTCAGATTATCTAAGTATTGCCTCGTTAGACAAGTAACGGAAGGAACTGACATTGGAATAGACTTGTATTGCGAGTCCTTCACAAACAATTCTAAACCTTTTCTACATTTTTGGGTTCAAGTAAAAACAAGTAACAAAAAAATAAAAATCTCAAAGGAAAAATCATTCGCTTCATTTTCCTTTGATATAAAACATTTGCTTTACTGGTACAGACAACCTGTACCAGTTTTTGCATTTTTAATCCCGATAAATTGGCCTCAAAACACTAATGATATTCCTATCTATGTGATAAATATAACAGATTATATGCTTAGGAATAAAATCCCACCCAATCGGAAATCATTGTCAATAAAATCAGATATGGTATTGCAAACTGAAAACGATTATTTTGATTTTTTCAATAATAAGGTTCCGTTTACTACGGCAGCACAGAATATTACTAAAGGCGCTGTTAGAAAAGTACCATTATATAGTCCTGCGTACATATACTCTGTTCCAACTGGTTATTCAATTAAATACATTGAAAATATCATGTGGCAGTTGAGAACAACCGCAGGCATCACTATTCAAGACCTTTATAATGCTAAGAAATTATCCCAGAGTCATAACGACTATCAAAGAATTTTACGTAAAGTACTTGAGAGTTATCGTTCTGACAAACATTGGGAAGTCCACTATTCTTTAGGCTTATCTTATCTTATGGAGAAAAATAATTATAAAGCTAGGAAATCTTTTGAAAATTCACTAAAAATTATAGAAGATGATCCAAAGATTAACCAAGATGAGTGGACACATATAAAAAGGTTGTTACAAGAAAAAATTATTTTTTGCAAAAAAAAAGATCTTAATATTTTTTAAAAATAGGACATAACAAGTTATGTTCTACGTTAAATGGCATATTAAATTTAATTGAGGGAAAAATGTACAATCCAAAATTTCATCACAGAAGATCAATACGATTAAAAGGATTCGATTATGCCACACCGTGGTGGTATTACGATACAATTTGCACACACGACAAAAAGAAAATATTTGGCAAAGTTGAAAATGGGAAAACAATATTGAGTAAATACGGAAAGATTGTAGAAGAAGAATGGTTGAGAACAAAAGAAATAAGAAACAATGTCAATCTGGATTATTAAGTAATAATGCCAAATCATTTTCATGGAATCATTATTATTGAATCATCAAACGACGTAGGGGCGACCCGCCGGGTCGCCCAAGCCCAGGACAACAAGCAAGGGGCGATTCAACGAATCGCCCCTACATTACAATCGGGTTCATTAGGAGCAATAATAGGGCAGTTCAAATCACAGGTTACAAAAAGAATACGGAAGGCAGGTATGCCGGATTATAAATGGCAAAGGAACTATTACGAACACCTTTTACGAAAAGAGATGGACTTATATTTTACAAGAAGGTATATCGAACTTAATCCATTAAAATGGGAGTTAGACGATTATTATATATAATAAAATTACAACTGTAGGGACATAACGCGTTATGTCTCTACAGAATATTACCTAAGAAGAATCATCTTTTTTGTTTCAACAAATTCTCCTGCCTTAATTCTGCAGTAATACACTCCACTCGGTAAATTTGATGCATCGAAAACAACTTCATATTTTCCAACTGGTTTATTTTCATTAACTAATGTTTCAATATTATTACCAAGTACATCAAACACTGTTATCGTCACACTGGATTCTTGTGGAATTGAATATTTTATTTTTGTGGATGGATTAAACGGATTCGGATAGTTCTGAAACAGCTTATATGAGGCAGGAGTTTGGCTATTAGTAGTTTCTTTAACATCAACGGGTCCGCTGAGCCTTAAGTCATCAACAAATGCAATTCCAGTACTTGTTGTAGGGGCTTCATCATATATGTCTATATAAATACGAATAGAATCTGGGAGATATGGTGTATCATAATCTATCTGGCAGTCAAATTCTGTATAATTATTTACTGTAGTATCACAATAAAACCACCCGTGACCAATTGCTCTGTCTTGATAATTCACATAGGCTTGAACACTAAAAGACTGGGTAGCAACCGTTGGAAAAAATTTAAAATAACCCTTTAAACTATAGTAGCGCTGAGTAACAGAATAATTATATGAAACCAATTGAGGTCCATATGGCGAACCATTATCATCCACCATTTCCAGTTTTGCGGCATATGATCCTGAATGACTATCGTTTGATTGAGTAACAGGTACTACAATTGGTGGATAATTATTTGTCCACCAATTATCCGGCTTCCCATCCGTCCAGTTCTCAAACCCGCTATTTAATATTTGAGAATAAAGTAAAGAATGAAATAATAATATTGCGATAAATATTTGTAAAAGATTTTTTTTCATTTAATATTCTCCTTTTTAGATAAATTTTGATTTCCTTTGATTGATTTTTCATCTGTGTTACTAAAATCATTTTGTTGAATAGTAATAACAATAGGGTTACTTAACGACTAAATATTTTACCGAAGTCTGCAATCTCTACAAAATCACTTTGACAGTCTTCGCCCATAAACGTGAAACAGCAAATAGCTAAAAGAAATAGATTATATAAAGAATGTGATTTTTTTCTTCGCTTCAACATAACTTCTCCTCCTGCATATTATTAAGATTATGTCTTTATCCTTCGGGTAGAACGTAAACAAATCAATAATTAGGTGAACAACTTATGGCATTCTTATCTCAAGGGATTGAAAAGTAATTTTAATTTGTAAATATTAATTGTTAGAAGCAACTATCTTTGTTGATGGTTTAATATTAGTGAATGACAAAGAATGAGGTCCTAATGAAAAAATTATAATCCCATTAACATTTCTCTCTGAAAGGTTGGCTCAACGTTGTTTAATAAATGCAGAGACCTAACACGCTATGTCCATATAAGTTTTTAAAAGGTATATATAGCACAAATCTGGGATTGTGCCAGATCACTAAAAAACCAGAACCTTCCTTTTTAACACCCGTCTAAAATGTAAAGCAAACAAATAATTTCATCTGAATAAACTGAGATTAAGAATTGCTTTGGTTCAATAATTTTTTGAAAGGAGTTTAAATTTCGTTCAACGGTTACCATTTTCTAATAAAAAACTAAGAACTACAAACAAATTCATAGGAGAACAAAATGAAAACTACCGTTGAATCAATTATTAAACAATTCTTTTTTCTTTTACTAAGTGTTGGATTATTCACAACACTATCATTTGCCCAGAACGATGGGCAGGTGATGTCTAAGAATAATCTGAAAATTTTTGTTCAATACAGACTAATTAAAAAGAATTTACTTACCAACGATAACATTCAAGTAGATGTTAGAGGTAATCAAATTATCCTGTCCGGTACCGTTCCAACTCTCTATGATAAAAATGAAGCGGAGGAAGAAGCGCATTCCGTTGATGAAAATTATGTTGTTGTAAATAACCTCACGGTCGAAAGTCCGATTATAGCTGATTCGATCCTTACAAAAACAGTTCTTGATAAAATTCAATCGAATCTTTTCTATGGAATGTTCGATTGGATTACGGCAAGCAGCAATAATGGAGTCGTTACTTTAAAAGGATGGGTGCATCTTCCTTGGCTTAAGACTCAGTTTCAAAATGAAGTTGGTAAAATTCCGGGTGTTGAAAGTATAGTAAACGAAATAAAAAATACGTTCGGACCCGGCGAAATTGGAATCAGAGCTGCAAGACTAATATATAACGATCCAATGTTTTGGGGAATGCAATACTTTTCAAATCCACCAATACACATCATAGTTAATAACGGTTCGGTAATCCTGGAAGGTAATGTATCTTCCGAAGTTCAAAGCAGCTGGGCTGGAAACCTCGTCAGATTTCGTACAGATGCATTTTCTGTTGAAAATGATTTGAAGGTTCAGCAGTAAGGTTAATCATATTTTATAAAAGTAAGATACTATACGGAAGTTATGCAAAAAGTCTTTCCGGCAATACTGCATAACTTCTGTTAGTTATATAAATAACAAAGTATAAACATTTAAAGTAGATAAGAAATTTCTAATAAGGAGAATTAAAAAAATGAAGAATGTAAATATTTTAATTTTGTTTTTTTTATTTGGATTACTTAATACAGGTACTACTTTAGCCGACTCACCTGATATTACTCTACTCAAATATTATTCAGCTTATCTTACCGTTAATTTAAACCATGCAATGGGATCTTCGAAAATACTTTACCATCTTTCGAAGGAACCGACTTTTGATAAAGATTTTCTTGAAACTGAGCTAAGCAGAATTCAGCAGGATATTGATAATGCAAATAACAATATCGCTAACATTATCGTTAATACAGTCAGCGATCAGAAAAAGTCGATCGATAAATATCTGGATAAAATAGATGAACATCTTGCCCAGGTATCGCTTGATTTAGATAAAATTGGTAAGAAGCTGAAGGAACAAAAAGAATTTTCACCGTTGATTTCAGACATTTATTACCAGGTTAATAAGGCTGAAAATGAAGACCATAAAGAGATAAGCAGGATTCTTAAATTAAAGGTGTTTGATGAACCTCTGCTGGTTAAACCCAAAGTGGAATTAGAACCATAAATTGTTTGCAATGATCGCAGATTTAGCCCCACTCAAGTGTTAAATCTGCGATGTTACGATTAATCATAAAATTCTCACTCTGAATTTCAGCCCAATAAAAACACAAGCAATTTTAATAATTATGTATATAATTCACTGATAAGTAAATTGTCTTTTAGCAACAGCTTAAACTTATTTAGATAACATAATATTAGATCTTTATCTAATTGAGTACAATAGAGCATGGCAATTAAATATGTTTACTACAATGAAGTTGCAATTATTAAGGTAGACCTAAGGGCAACAATTTAACAGGCAGCAAACCTAAAACAAACAGTTGAATACGACATACAGCAAAATATCAAAGATTTCATTATTGATTTAAGCGATTGTGAATTTTTTGATTCGACTTTTGTTGGGGTTTTAGTAGTTACATTAAAGAAGCTAAAAAATATTGGCGGTACCTTAAAAATCATAAAACCAAAAAACGTTTTTCAATCAATGCAGGAAGCAATAGACGGTTCAAAAATATTTGATATGTGTGATACTGTTGAAGTAGCTCTGAGTAGTCTTGATAAGACAGATAATATGCAACCTAAGTATTCTAACAGTTATTTAAATGTAAGCAAATTCGCATTTTAATAATTAACATATTACTCTGTTAAAAGACAGACTGTAGATCATCATTCACTAAAAACAAAATTGCCTGCACTTATTTCCTCGGCGCAGGCATTTTAATTTCTACTTACCATTATATTTTATTTGAAAATTATTATTGTATTCTAACTGATTCAAAAATATTTATAACTCAATTCCATTCATTGAGTTGCTATCTCCCATGAGTCAGGCCAGTTACCACCGGAAGATATTTTATATACAAGTATATCAACACCAAATCCGTACATAGTTCCCAGTTCGTTGCTACCAGATATTTTAGTGCCTATGTTGCTATTGTTAAGTGGAACATCGGATTGAACTTTCATTAGTAATCTGGGGCCTTTATCCAGATCAGACTGTGTACGTCCAGATAATGCATTCATAGATGTGAATGATCTTGTAAAATCATATTGCGAGCTATTATCCAGAATCCAGCCATAATTAGTGGAAGGATTATCTAATTGATCTTGTACTAAAAGTTTAATATCACCAGAGGTTCGCCACATATTTTCTGAAATAAAAGTACCAATATTAGCTCCTACACTTAACGGTCCAACCGGATTTGGTTGATTATTCCAGGTTATGGTAACGGGATCCCATTCGTCTTGAGCTATACCAATATTAATTCCTCCATTTCCTGGTTGTCCTGTTCTTGAATCTTCAAAAACATTTATATATGCTTCAAGTACCCTGGAACCAACAGGAAGTTGTGGCATAAAAAATTTGATATAACTTCTCTGCTCACCATTCGGATCCCCGTGTGCCACTACAAGGCTAAAACCACCACTCCCATTATATTCTGGTATATCCGAACGCACAGTTGCATCCTTTATAGCCGCAAGCCAGAAATATGTGATAGTATCTCCACTTCCTGTACTTTGAGGATTTCCATTATTCTTGCATCCACTAATAAATAAAACGCAAAATACGGGAAGATAAAAACATAAGGTCAATCGTAAATATTTCATTTAAATCTTTTTAAGTTAAATCAATTAATTACTCTTGTAATAAAATCCGGAATAATAATATTTATATATTTCAACACTATAGTGATTAACACCAACATTATAGTTAGAACGATATGAGAAATAGTAATGTGTTCAAACAGATAATTTGATAATAAGGAATTATTGTTAATAGTGCAATATTTTTTATTCAATGAAGAAAAGTCTTTGAGCATTAAAAAAATCCCCACCTGCTTTCACCAGTAGGGATTTTTCTTGTCCGTTATTTTTGTGAATTATTTCACAGATTTTAAGTTTCCAAAGTATCTATGAAACTGAATCACGACAATGAAGATTTAGCGTAGTAGCATCATCTTTTTAGTTTGGATAAATGAGCCAGCTCTTAGTTGGTAGAAATAAACTCCACTTGGCAATGAAGAATTTTCAATGAATAGTGTTGAATGTAATCCGGTTTTCTGATATTCATTCACCAGTGTTTTTATTTCTTCACCGAGTGAATTAAATATCTTAAGTGTAACTTGGCCACTAATTAGTAACTGCCAGCTAATCTTTGTGCTTGGATTAAAAGGATTAGGATAGTTTTGAAATAATTTGAATTCATCTGGAATTATATTTGATGTTGTTTCAACACCTGTTGGCTGTGAATATTTTATAGTTACATAGTCTGTTTTAGTTCCACTTCCATAACTCCCTCCCGTAACATAAACATTTCCTGAACCATCAACGGCAATTGCCCTTCCCCGATCCTGTGCATTTCCCGGTCCATTATATCTTTGAACCCACATTTCAGAACCAATTGAATTATATTTTACAGTAACACAATCTTCATATCCGTCATTTGTACTAGCGCCGGTTACATAAACATTACCGGAACCATCTAATGCTAGGGAATATGCCGCATCGAGTGAACTATCAGGTCCATTATATCTTGAGACCCACATCTGATCACCGGTCGTACTATATTTTATAGTCACATAGTCAAGAGTTGTTCCAATTCCTTCGCTCTCACCAGTTACATAAACATTCCTTAAAGCATCAACTGCAATGGCGTATGCTACATTGTCCTCTCCCGCACTATATCTATTAACCCATTGCTGAACTCCGTCCGAATTATACTTAATAGTTGCATAGTCATTATGATCATAGTGATTTTCACTCTCACCTGTTACGTAAACATTTCCTGAATCATCTACATCTATTGAATGTGCAATATCAATAAGGCCAGCAGGGCCATTATATCTTTGCACCCATTGCAAAACACCATCAGTGTTGTATTTGACTGTTGCATAGTCACTTTCGTTAAGATAATCACCACTAGAACCTGTTACATAAATATTTCCCGCATTATCGACTTTGATAGCATAAGCAGCATCACTAAGACTATCAGGTCCACCATAACGCTCAATCCAAATCAGGTTTCCCAAATAATTATATTTAATAGTTGTAAAGTCATTACCGCTTATTCCGCCTGCGTAGCCCCCTCCTGTAACAATAATATTATCAAAATTATCTAACGCGAGTGCTGCTGGGCTATTACACTCAGGGTATATTCTTTTCCACATTTCAGTTCCTACGACAGTACTATATTTAAAAGTCACATAAGCAGAATGACTTTCCGCCAGAACATAAGCATGACCTGAAGCATCAACTGCTACGGATATTCCAAAATCGTTATCGTTTTGCGTTCCATTATATCTCTGAACCCATTTTTCAGTTCCGAAAGGATCATACCTTATTGTAACACAGTCATAGTTACCTGGACTTTGTTCGCTTTGCCCGGTAACATAAACATTACCGGACTCGTCTATTGCAATTGAATATGCTTCATCATAGTTGCCACCGGGACCTTCATACCTTGCTACCCATTCCTCTGTAACCTGGGCATAAAAATAATAAGGTATTAGTACGATGGTTAATAAACAAAATAATTTTTTCATTTTATTGACCTTACAGTTTGATGATTTATTTAATTAGAATCATTTTCTTAGTTTCAATAAAATTTCCTGTTTTAAGCTGATAGAAATAAACACCGCTTGGTAATGTAGAATTTACAATGTATAATGTAGAATGAGAACCAGAGTTTTGATAATCATTAACTAAAGTTTCAATCTCTTTTCCGAGAATATCAAAAACTTTTAAAGTAACTTTACTGGCTGTCGAAATGTTATAGGTTATTGTTGTTGATGGATTAAACGGATTTGGGTAGTTTTGGGATAAAGAAAAACTTGAAGGCTTGAAGGAAATATCCTTAGGTTCAGATATTCCGGTCACAGCCTCAGGATCGAAAGCGTAAATAATACTATCCCTCACAACCAGGGCGCTCTTACCACCGACTATCGCATCTACATGACTGCCAGCGGGCTCTAATGGTACCAGGTTGCCGTAATAACCATTGAAGGCATAAAACTTATTATCCCCGAATGTTCGAACCAACCCAATATATTCTTTTGCAAAAAGCATAAACTGATCAAATCCCTCCGCAATACTAAATTCGAACCACTGATGGGTAACCACGCTATATGCTTTTAAAGTATACGAATCCTTTTTAAAAACCGCTGCGGAAGTACCTATTTCATCGCCTAGAATTGTGATATAGATGTAATAATTTTCAGTGTGAACTGTATTATTGGTAGCATCATAAATTCCGAAAAAACCAGTATCGCTGGTGGCACCGATATTTCCATTCGCATGGAGGTTCGCTATACTATAGGGATCAGCAGGAAAAGCCTGGGCGACATAATCATCCACCAGGTTGGAATAGAAATAGATTTCGTGATTAGTACCACCGGTACGGAACAAACACATTTGCGGAGAACCCTTAAACCACATGGCATTCCACATGGTCTTGCGTTTCCAACTGTCGGTGCTACCATTGTAAAAAATGGTTTCCATTGAATCTGGAGATTGCAGTTTGGTACAGCTCACGATGTAAAAATTATCACCGTTGTAACTACCAGCAGACTTTTCATTCGATATCGGAATAAAATGGGATTGATTCTGTTCAATACTGTTGAACCAAATATTTAAAGAATCAGACGCTGCAACTACAGTGCCACCGGGACCAGCAGTCGGCAACATATTACCCCATCCCATTCCCGGTGTTTGTACAATCCACTGCCCATTTAGCCCGGAGTAGATCAAATAAATCATTGAAGGAGATAATGGCACCGTATTATCTGTTCCATTGGCAAAGGCGAGCTGACCGCCACAAAATAGCTGGTGACCAGGCCCGATATCAATATAGGCCGGGTCAAATCCCAGTGTATCTTCAGTCCAATACCCCAGGCGGGTATCATAGCCCAGCATGTGAAGTCGGGCATGGTGTGAACTGATAACTTCATTATAGTAAAATGCATAAACAGTATTTTCAGAAAACTGATCGTGAGAATATGCATCTCCACCGGAACCGCCATGCGAGATCACACTAAATTGATTGGTGATAGCGCTGTAACCGGCAAAAAGCTGATTGTTCCAGGTGGCTGCAAAACCATGGGTCATCAGCCAGTTGGGATCATAATACCCGACTCCCTCCGCTAATTGGGCAAAATCATGGGCAGGAAGGCTGTATGCCATATTCAGATATTTGTTCTGCGAAGTTCCAGGTAATATGACTGCTGCATAGTCCCCACGGGACCAAAAGTTACCCGATCCGCTGGTATAGCCTGGCGGTAAGGAATAGAGACTTGCCTTCCAGCTTCCCAATTGAGCATCGAAAATATAAAAATGGGTGTCGGTAACAAAATAAGCCAGGTTTTCCCCGCAGCCATAACTTCGAGTCGAACCAACGAAATCAGGATCTAGCGGCGTACCTTCATAGTACAGTGTATCCCACTGAGATAAAATAGCGCTGTAACCTACAATCAGTGAATCGGCATAAACCATAACAACATTACCTTTAGCAAATAAATGGTGGAAAGTACGGTGCGTTCCCAAATCCACTTGAGTCCATTGCGAACTGTTGATGTCAAAAAAATACACAAATTGGGAATTTTGCCAGGTAACTCCGGCACAGGTTTCTCCGCAATCTGCCAGGGCATTGCCTGCGGGATTGCCGCTAATTGTTTGAGATATCCAGGCACCTGATTGAGCATAAATTGCGGGAATAGACAATAAAAGTGCACTTAGAGTATATGAAAGAATGAGTATTAGTCTTTTCATTTTAAGTCTCCTCAAATTCATCATTCCATTAGTAAATACCTCAGTCGTTATCCAGCTTATACAAAACATTAATATTTCAGAGGTTTAATTATTTTTATTCCCTCCGGTAAAATATTTATTATAAAATGATCTCATCAATTTATCTCTTAACGAATCATTTTAAGTAAATCATCTTCTTTGTGCTAACATATTCTCCTGCTTTAAGCTGATAGAAATAAACACCACTTGGCAATGAAGAATTTACAATGAATAGTGTTGAATGTAATCCGGTTTTCTGATATTCATTCACCAGTGTTTTTATTTCTTCACCGAGTGAATTAAATATCTTTAATGTAACTTGACCACTAATTGGTAACTGCCAGCTAATCTTTGTGCTTGGATTAAAAGGATTAGGATAATTCTGATATAGTGAAATAGAATTAGGAATAAAATCATTTTTTTCTTCTATACCGACAATAGTGCTTTCTGAAATTAATAAACCCCAATCTTGAAGAACACCATCATCACCAGATTTATGATCAATTATAGTCAAGATCCATTCACCAGACATTGATGTACTGGCAAAATTTGCCAGCGTATTATGAGGAATGAAAAATCCTGTAAACGGAGCTACTGCACCATTAAATGGAATACCAAGATTATCATTTAAAAAAGTATTGGTAAAATTGACACCACCATTTCCATTAACTCGATCAATCAATGTATCAGAAATCCCACTATGAGTTAATATGAATTCAAGATCGCTTACATTATCGTGTATTACATTTCCAATTATTACTGTAATATCAAAGACTGTTTGATTTGTTACTTTCGCAATTCCAGGGACAGTAATTGTATCAGATGTTGGTGATCCATCACTTATTGGTTTATTTAAATTTTGTTTCCGGTAATAAAAATTTGTGGTTCCAAGTTCACCCCTGTAATCAATATTTTGTGCATAGATATTTTCATCTGTGCCATTTCGTAAATCCCACCAGGTAATGATTGCGCCTGCAAGTCCATCTGTTGTTAATACCGGATAACTTTGAACATCTACAGCGCTCGATATTTCTACGCCATTAATTGCCCACTTTAAATTTCCATACTGATCAATCCACTGTGCATAAATATCTCCTTCGGAATTGTTTCTTAAGTCCTGCCAGGTAACAATTATTCCGCCAGCAATAGTTTTCATTACTGATACTTCCGTTTGATATCCAGAAGAAACACAAATGTCCACGCCTGATGTACCCCATAATGGATTTCCATCCAAATCTATTTTCTGTGAACCAATATTCGTCTCCATCGTTTGAACTTCAATTTCCCAAACAAGATACACACTTCCTGAATTCTCATAAATTAAATTAGGTTTTGTACAAGTAGTTGACAGTGTTGAAAGAAACTTCCCATCAGTAATCCATTGAACCTGCCCGTCAGGATTAATTCTTTGTCCATAAACTGCACTTGAACCGGTTCTATAATCTTCCCATACAACTATAGCACCACTACTTCCATCAGTACAGATTTCCGGAAGAGTCTGAGTAGAACTATCAGAACAGATTGAAACTCCGTTAGTTGTCCAGACTGCATTTCCATCAAAATCAATTCTTTGTGCATATATATCAAGATAACCTGTTCCAACTCTACTATCTTCCCATACAATAATTGCTCCTCCGTTTTCATCGCTTACAAGTTTAGGATTACTCTGATTTTCTGCGGTAGTGCAAACAGCTACACCGTCGGTATTCCATTGAACTTCTCCATCGGCATTTACCTTTTGTGCATAAATATCTGTTTGACCAGGAACTGTTGGTAAACGCTGCCATACAATAATCACCCCTCCCTCACCATCCGGAATGATTTCGTGGAAGGAATCTGTTGCATTAGTAACTGCAACTTCTACACCGTCTGAGTTCCACAATAGATCCCCATTAACATCTATATGTTGTGCGTAAAGATCATATCCATAAAATCCACCACCATTTTTAGCCCATACTATTATTGCTCCACCATTATCATCACTAACTATTTTTGGTCTGAATTGCCCATTAGCTGCATTATTAATGACAATACCGTCAATTGCCCATAACATATTTCCACTAAAATCAATTTGTTGTGCATAAATATCACCTTCAAATATACCTGAGTTATCTCTATAATCTCTCCAAACCATATATGCACCACCTTGCCCATTACTGCAAATATCGACTTCTGTTTGTTTATTAATCTCCGAGCAGATTACTGTGTTAGTATTTGGATCAGTTGACCATTGCGCACTAACTGATAATGAACAAATCAAAATAAAAATTGCGGCAAATAAAATTTTTTGGGTTTCCATTTTTTTCTCCTCTATAGAAAATTAAAAATGTACTATTTCATTAAAATCATTTTCTTTGTTTCTAAATAATTTCCAACTGTCAAGCTAAATGATTATGAAATCAGCTCAATGCAATTAAGATTATTTCCCTGTGACAAAGGATTCTACCAGAACCAGCTTGTTTGTGAAGAAATAATTGTATTAAATAGAAAGGGAAAAGTTAAAGTTAAGTATAAATCCTTCATTATTTCCTCACACGAAAACAACTTTACTTAATCTCTACTCCTTGAGGGTTATAAAAAAAGAAAAGTCATAATTACTTTAGCGCACACTTTAGCTCACCCTGAGGTGCAGATATTATTATTTAAAAAATAATTTGCTAAGAATTTTCTATTAATACAAAAAAAATAAACTTAATGATTGGCGATTGTTTTTAATTGGCAATAATGACTTTAAAACTTCATTAGTTTCAGAAGAGCGGGTGTGTTAAAGAGTACAAAAATCAAAATAGAAAAAAAATATCCTTAAATAGATCAAGGGATACTAGTAAAGTATTATTTTTGTTTTACTAAATTATTCCCCTGTTGCAGTTTCGTCTTTTACCATAAACCATAGAACGGCTGATACAGCAAGTGTGAATGTGCTTACAATAAATATCAGGCTTTTATCACTGGCTTTGCTTACAGCTTCTCCTACTCCAAAGCTTGCA
>Ga0307442_1000361_pt1 | contig 21866 bp, 20 predicted proteins | sample SalMarWE160430MG_FD_202143 | JGI IMG/M metagenome (GOLD analysis project Ga0307442, IMG submission 202143) | Salt marsh sediment microbial communities from the Plum Island Ecosystem LTER, Massachusetts, United States - WE1604-30 | ecosystem: Environmental > Aquatic > Marine > Intertidal zone >...
GGGCATCCCGATGTGGTTGGCAACCATGCCTCAAGCGGGGGTTACCGCCCCGATAACCATTCTGGGAACGGTATTGCAGAGCATGTACGAGCATTTTGCTGGCTTGACCGTACTGTACCTGATGAACCCCAAGGGGAACAACTACATCTCCCCCAACGATGCCTTTGAAGCCAACACTTTCAGCATGAAGTACACCACCTTCGTATACGGATCGGTGGAGTACGTACAGCACTCTCTGCATCAGATCGCTCTGTGCAAGTATTACGACCTACCTATTATCGTAAAGAGCCTTTTGACCAGTTCCCAGGAGCCGGATGCCCACGCCGCGGCTGAGATGGGTATCCACACCTTGATCGCGGGATTGGCTGGGGCAAGGGCCTTTCGTTGCGGCGGGCTGCTGTCGACCGGAGAGATCTACAGCGGTGAATGGGTGGTGATACTGGATGAGATGCTGCAGTACATCCGGAACGTCCTCAAGGAAGAGGAGTTCAGTGAGGAACGTCTGATGATCCAGGACATCATCGATGTAGGACCGGGAGGCACCTATGTCGACAAGAATAGCACCTACGAGATGTTTCGCAAGGAGTACTGGATGCCTCAACTGTTCGAACATTCGAATCTGGGCCAGTGGATCGAGCTGGGTCAGAAATCGATTCGCCAGCAGGCGCGGGAGATCGCTCAAAAGCTGGTTGCCGAGCACAGCTACGAGATTGACCGGGATGTGAAAAAGGAACTCGACAGGATCTACGAGCGGGCCAAGCAGGACAAAGCACTCGAGAAGAGCCTGAAACTCGAGATCTGATCAGGACAAAAAGAAGAGAAATCATGAGTATGGAGGACAACAGCATGTTTGAAGAATTGAAAGCTTCGATAATTTCGGGAGATGAACAGAAGGCAACTGCGCTAACCAAGGAGTTTATGGACAAGGGCACGGAGCCTCAGAAGGTCCTGAAGGAGGGTCTGGTTGCGGGCATGGATGTTGTGGGAGAGAGGTTCAAAGCCTACGAGATGTGGCTTCCTGAAGTGATCCTGTCTGCCAAAGCCATGAAGGCGGCCACGGAGCTGATGAAACCGTATTGGGAGCAAGCCGGCGGCGGAGAATCTCTTGGGAAGATCGTCATCGCCACGGTGGAAGGGGATGTACACGACATCGGCAAAAATCTGGTCAGCATGATGCTCGAGGCTGCGGGCTTCAGCATGAACGATTTGGGAGTCAATGCGAAGATCCAGGAGATTGTGGATGCAGCTAACAAGGACAAGGCGGATATCGTCGGCCTATCCGCCCTGCTGACCCAGACCATGCTGGCCATGAAGCCGGCGATCAAGGCCATTCGGGGCAGCGGAGGTAAGGCCAAGGTCATAGTCGGCGGCTCGCCGATTACCCAGGAGTACGCCAATGAGGTTGAATCAGACGGGTTTGCTCCGGATGCTCTACGAGCCATCAACCTCTGCAAAAAACTTGTTGGCAAGAGTTGAGTGGTTCTGAGGGAGAAGCATTTGATTGACGTGTTGATAAACGAACTTTCCGCTTCCGACCCGATGAGAAGGGTGGAGGCGGCCTGGCGTTTGGGGGAAATATGTGATCCCTCCAGCACAATCATTGCGTCGTTGAAGGGGGCTCTCCGCGATCCGGAGCCGAGTGTCCGAGGGGCGGCGGCTGAAGCCCTCGGACGAATCGGCTGTCTCGCTGCTGAGACTGTCCCACCCATAATACAGCTTCTTGAACGAGAAACCGACGATATGGGACGAGCCCGCTGTATATTCGCCCTGGGTCGGGCCGGCAAGAATGCGTCTCAGGTCGTACCCACACTCCTCGAACTGCTTCGCCGAGACAACACCCATGCCTACGATACGGCTCTCTGGGCACTGGCGGAGATCGGCATCAACACACCAGAGGTTACCGAACAGATATCCAGAGGATTGGACAAAGACCTGTCCGATCAGCGTTGGGGAGCCGCAAAGGCTTTGGGATTGATCGGGAGGGATGCCTCTTCTGCAGTGCCTCGGCTGTTAATGTCTCTTCAGGATGTTCATCCTCTGGTTAGAGAGCTTTCCGCCTGGGCACTCGGTGAAATCGGCAGCGCCGCGGAATCGGCCCTCCCATCTTTGCACGCGCTTTCAGAAACAGACCCCTGCCCGGAAATCAGCCATCGGGCCATCGTTTCCGCTGCATTGATTTCAGAAGAATCCGCAACATCCGCGCCTGGGATCATATCGGAGTCTGGGAGAGCCGCAGGGGACTCGGGCAGGATTCGACGAGCCGAACACTACCTGGAACAGATCGCAAATCGGGATTTGGACGCCCAGCAGGATTGCATCAGAGCTATAGGAGAGCTAGGTCCTCCGGTTGAGAAGATCATTCCCGAGCTTCTTCCCCTGTTGAAGAATGAACACCTTCAGGGTAGCGCGGCGCTGGCGGTTGCCAAAATCGGTGTCACGTCGATGCAGGCGAGCACCGCGCTGGTGGCACTTCTTCTACAGGCTCGGCCACAGATGCTGGCCTCCCTCGACTGGGCCGTAGGGCTGCTGGGCCCTAGAGCTGCGGAGGCAATACCCCATCTGAGGCAACAGCTCCGAGACTACGCGGGAAGCGAGCACAGAAACCTCGAAATCCGCTATCACGCCACCTGGGCTCTGGCTCGGGTGGACTATCTCGGCAAGGAAATCGTGCCGGATCTGATCGCGAGTCTGGCCGATGAGGACTCCGACGTGCGGGCTATGTCTGCGGAGAACCTCGGGTATATCGGACCCGCAGCCGGGCAGGCTGAAGCGGCGCTGGAGGTATTGAAAGAGGACAATCATCCGATCGTACGTTCCAGAGCCGTCTGGGCTCTGAAACGGATAAAGGGGCGATAGGAGGTGTCAAAAACGGATCCAGGATTCGCGAAAGGAGGCCCGATATGAGCTGAGTGACTTTTCGATACTCGGATTGGATAGAATCTTTTTTGGAGGAAAAGAATGAAAAAAAGCATTGTGTTATTTCTCTGTGTAAATGTACTCCTGACTATCGCCACAGTTGCATTTGCAGGAGGCGGACAGGAGAAACAGCCCGCTGGGGCAGAGATGGCTGAAGCGGAGAAGGTTACCATTCGGATGCACTGGTGGGGAGAGGCGGAGGCCCCTGGAATGGCCCAGTGGGTCAAGGAGTCAGCGCAGCTATACGGCAAAGAGCATCCCAATGTCACCATCGAGCCGCACGAGATTCCTATCGAAGATATCTACTTGACCTGGAAAGCGGCGGTAGCCGCCGGTGATCCGCCGGATATACAAAACCTGTCTCCCCAGGAGGGCCTGGATGAAGCGGCCGCCGGAAACATCGTGCCTATTGACGAGTTCTGGACCGAGGAGGAGCTCTCCCATCTGCTTGCCCCGGCTAGGAGGGAGCTATCCTGGAGCGGCCGCACCTGGCTGGTACCCCTCTATATGGACGCCTGGCTGATGGCTTTCAACAAGAAGGTCTTCTCCGCCGCCGGTGTAGACGTCCAAAATCCACCGCAGGATTGGAACGGGTTTGTAGCAGCCTTGAAAAAGATGAAAGCTTCTGGATCGATTCCCTTTTCCATCGGATTCCAGGACGGATACATGGGAGTTTGGTGGGCCTGTTTGTTCGGCTACCAGGCTTTCGATGATATGTCCGACTTACACGATGCGGTGGTCGGCAAGACGAGCTTCACCGATCCACTGCACGTTGATTGGTGGAAACAGATCGAAACTCTCAACAATCAAGGTTTGTTCAACGACGATTGCGGCTCTCTCGGTTTTGTCGAGGGCAATGATCAATTCATGGCCGGAGATACGGGAATGGTGTTCGTCGTGCAGCCCATGATGGCTGCCTATGTTCGGGAGATGGGGGAAGGCACGGTGGGCGCGATGCTGACACCCGAGCCCCCCAAGCCCGGCAAGCTGGCCGGGACCATGCCGGTTCCGAGCATGCCCATAGGCCTTGCCAAAGCGAGTAAGCATCCGCAAGTGGCTGCGGACTTCATTCGCTTCATGTATACACCGGAAAGAATCACTGCAATGTATCTGGTCAGCGGTGCCATGCAGGCCAGCGATCAGCTGAATCCAGCACTAATCAAGAGCGAATCCGACAAAATCGTTGCGCAGTGGGCCGTCGATATCCCAGGGCCGACATACAACTGGCACTACACTCCTCAGATCGAGAGCGAGGTGTGGGCTTCAACTCAATTGTTGGCAATCAAAGAGATCACCGCCGAGCAGGCAGCCCAGAACATGGAGAACGCCGCAGCCCAGTGGAGGGCGGACTATCCGGACTCGCTGGAGCGCTTCAAAAAACGAGCAGCGGAATGGAAACAGACTGCACCGTGACAGAACCTGTTTCTTGATGAGAGAATGCCTCATTAACAATAGCCCCCTCTTCTGAGGAGGGGGCTGTTCCAATCGGGTGTTCCGGAGAGCATCGGGTAGATAAGATCGATTTGGTTGAACAGGTGTTCTCTCCCTAGATAAAAATGCAGAAAAGGAAGGTCGCAGGTGAGTTCTGGATCAGCAGGCAATAAATCGAGTAGAAATCGGGCGGCCGTCAAGATCGAGCCCTATCTGTATATGCTGCCGGCGTTATTCATTCTCGGATTTATCTATTTGTATCCGGTAGTACAAGTAGTACATTTCAGTTTTCTCGACCTGCGATCCTGGCCCGGCGATTTCATCGGGCTTGAAAACTTCAGGATCGTGCTTAAAGATCCCCGCTTCTACCAATCCATGCTCCACAACTTCGAGCTGTTGCTGACCATACCCGTCATGGTAGTGATTGCCCTCATAATTGCTGTCCTTCTCCATGAGGAGGTGTGGGGTTGGAAATTCTACAGGAGCCTGCTTCTCATTCCCTATGTGGTTCCGATCGTAGCCATCGGCATAGCGATGTCCCATTTTTTCAAGCTTCATGGAGGTTTGAATCAGCTTTTGGAACTGATCGGATTGAAAAGCTTCCAGAGGCAGTGGCTCGGTCATCCAACGTGGTCCCTGTTCTCCGTAGCAGTGATTATTATATGGAGAGAAATAGGTTTCGGTACGGTCCTATTCCTCGCCAGATTGGGTTCGATGCCGCCGGAAATATTAGAGGCGGCGCGGATCGACGGCGCTGGCTGGTGGCGCAGGCTGTGGTGCATCGTGGTACCGGAGCTGACCACGGTGATCGAGTTCTTCGTGATCATCAATATTATCGCCATGTTGAGCCAGATTTTTCCCTACGTCTTCGTCATGACCGGTGGGGGACCCGGATACAGCACTTGGGTATCGGAATTGTACATCTACAAACAGGCTTTTCAGTTCAACAAGATGGGCGCCTCTGCCGTGGTTGCAGTCGTGCTTCTGATTATCACGATTACCTTTATAGTCCTGTCCTTTCGGTTCAGAGAGAAACTGAGTGAACAGTATGAGTAGGCGAAAGAGAAAAGGGGATATTGGTGCCCTTCTTTTCCGTGGATTCACTCAGGGGATAAAGCAAGCCCTTCTGGTATTAATGGCTTTTTCGACGATCTACCCGGTGTACTATGTACTCGTCAACTCCTTTAAAACCCGAGTCGCCTATGCCCAGAGCCAGATATCCCTACCAAGGGAGGTCGTTCTCTACAATTTCGTGCAGGTGTTCAACGCACCGAATTTCCTGCGCTGGTTCGCCAACACCGTGTTGCTGGCTGCCGGGGCCGTGCTGGTCACCCTGGTTACGGGCAGTCTTGCCGCCTATGCTCTCGGCCGCATGAAGTTTGTAGGCCGACGATTGCTCCATAATTTCATCATATCTCTCATGGTTGTCCCACCGATCGTTATGATGATCCCACTGTTCGTGCTGATGTCTCGTTTTGGACTGGTAAACACCTACCCGGCGGTAATTATAATTTATGCGGGGATGCTCCTGCCTTTCAGTATCTATCTGCTGCGAAGTTTCTTCATTACCATCCCCCAGGCTATGCTGGATTCCGCCCGGGTTGACGGTTGCGGCAGCTTCGGCATTCTGCGGAGAATCTTGGTGCCCCTTTCCAAACCAGTGATGTTCGCACTTCTGGTTGTCTGCACGTTGTGGGTCTGGAACGAACTGCTGATTGCACTGATATTTATGCAGAGGGAGCATCTGCGAACCATCATGGTGGGTCTTACCCTTCTGAAGGGACGGTTCAGCGTCAACGTTCCCCTGCTGATGGCCGGCATGTCCACCGCAATCGTCCCCATGATTGTGCTTTACGTGTTCTGCCAGAAGTATCTGGTTCGCGGATTGGTAGCCGGTTCGTTGAAAGAATAGGACCGGGTTGCTTTTATGAAGAATTACCCCAGAGGATTGCTCTTGGAGACATTCGAGGAAATCTGCCGAAAAACCAGGTCAGAACATCGTCTCAGCCGAGTGGAAGCGGCCTGGCAGCTTGGAGAGCTGTACCCGAACGAAGATGAGCTCTTATCCCTTCTTCATCCTCTTCTGGCCGACGGGGATGGTGATGTCCGTGGCACAGCCGCCGAGGCCTTAGGCAAGATTGGCGCTTTTCAAAGTAATGCAATTCCCATCCTGGCGGAGATGCTGGAGGGAAAAGACGAAACTGATTTTAACGCCCGAGTCGCTTATGCTTTGGGAAGAGCGGGCCAGAAGGCATCTGCTGCTGTTCCGCGCTTGATCTCTTCAATATGGGACGTCGACTCCCACGCCTCGTGGGCTGCGGTCTGGGCATTGGGAGAAATCGCCGCTCCGGCGAAGCAGGTGGTTTCCCAGCTGATGCGGGTTGTTGCGCAGCGGGACGTCTCCCACCGCCTGGTTGCGGTCTGGGCTCTGCAGAGAATCGGGAGGGCGGCGCAGGCCGCTATACCGCTGGTAAAAGCGTGCCTGTCCGATTCGCACCCCATCCTACGCTTCCAGGCAGCTCGTACTCTGGGAGAGATTGAACCAACCTGGAAAGAAACGGATGGGCAGTCCCCGTTGTTCTCGGATCTCCCCCAAGACGGTTTTAATGCAGGAGCATCCGGAGACTCTGCGGCCAAAAGCAAAAATGAGAATGGAATGGATTTGGGAGTTCAGGCTATCGAGGATATCGGTGATCTGGGACCGAGCGGCTTCAAACAGATACCGGTTCTCGTTGGACTCCTGCATAACCAGGAGCCTGAAATTCAGGGAACCGCTGCGGAGGCTTTGGGTAAGATCGGGTATGGCTCTTCAGTTGCGGTATCGGAGCTCCTCGGCGTCCTCGGGCGGAAGGATTGCCCGGTTCGGGCTCGGGTTGCCTGGGCGTTGGGGTGGACCGGGAAAGGGGGGACAGAGGTTGCGGAGCAGCTGGCCCGATTTATGGAAGAAGTCCAGGGTGTAACTCACCCCGAAATAGAAGCGCGCTGGGCGGCCCTGTGGTCATTTGGGCAGGTTGCCGAAGAAGGAGAGAGCAAAGTTGATACACTTGTGTCTATGCTCTCTGATGTCGAGTCGGATCTGCGATTTCTGGCTGCCGAATGTCTGGGAAGTATCCCTGCCTGCGCCAAGCCGGTGCTTCCACATTTGTGGCAAGCAGCTCACGACCTGCACGCAACGGTTCGAAACCGAGCGCTTTGGGCTGTCTCGAAGATCGAAGGGCTCGGTTTAGAATAAACTCTAATCGGAGAATGAAGGAGGAATTATGAGAGTAGGGATACCGGCGATCGGTAAGATACTTACTGAGAACATCACGAAGGATTTTGCCAGTGCGATCTATTATCTGATCTATGATTCAGGGACGAATGAAATCGATTGCATTTTGAATTGCTGTAGGAACCGGGAGGATTTCGTTGGTGCACAGGCAGTCGCCGTCTTCCTCGACAAGGATGTGGATACCGTGATTTGCGGGAAGATCCATCCTCAGTGTATGAATCTACTGGCTTACCGGGGGGTGAAGGTGTACAGCGGTTTCCCGGGCACCGGGGAGGAGGCTTTGGCAAGACTGGCTGACGGTCGATTGAGCGAAACCAAGCGGTTGCAAGGAATAACCGGACAGGAAGCGCTGCAATCTTTCACATTTCTCAAGGGGACCTATACTTTCGAGGGAAAAAACATCCTCTACGACGACTGGGATTTCATCATGGAAGTGGATCACCCCATTAACGTACCGATGAATTGGGCGGCACCGGTTAGCTATGCAGACGGTGTCTACCATCTCCGGCTGGAGGTTCTTGACATGAAGCCAACTCCACGGCCCATCGCATTCGAGATTGTCTGGTTCAATTACCCGGAAAAGGAAGATCCAGAGAGGTTGCATCGCTGCAGTTTCGGCCACTACTGCTATTTTTCAAGTCCCGGAGTGTATGAGCACCTGGCCATGGTCAAAGATATGGAAGTAACCACCGAAACCAGCGATATCCGGGAATGGAACTGGTCTCGGGCCTGGGACTCTCCTTTCATCCTGATGAAGCCGTACGCTCAAAAGCCTTTCCCAATAGAAGTAGAGCTGACCGTTACTCTATACTCCGGGTCATAAAGAACGATAATTGGCTACGTTATCATTATTCTCTTGACAAATTGCAAATATATGATAGTATAATGGCAACGTTATCAAACTATAGGAGGTGTGGGATGGAAAGGAAAAAGTTGTTGGCTGGCATCGCGCTGGTTGTAGGGCTCTGTTTCCTAAGCGTACCGGTGTTCTCCGGCGGAGGCCAGGAAGCGGAAAAGATCGAAATTCGCTGTTATTGGTGGGGAGATGGTGAAGCCCCCGGTATGGCTGCCTGGATGAAAGAATCTACTGAGCTATATCAACAACAGAATCCCAACATAACTGTCGAAGCTCCGGAAATACCGATCGAAGATTTGTTCACAGTGTGGAAGGCAGAACTTGCTGCTGGAACTCCTCCGGATATTCAACTGTTCGGCAGGCAGCAGGGAATGGACGGTTCGGAAGCCGGGAATATCGTACCTGTCGATGAGTATTGGAGTGAAGAGGAATTAGCCCATATCTCTCCACCTGCACGACGAGAGCTCAGCTGGGACGGGCACACCTGGCTCGTTCCGCTTTACGGAGGTGCCTGGTTAACAGTCTTGAATCCTAAGATCTATCGAGAGGTCGGATTGAATCCCGACAGCCCGCCGCAGCAGTGGAACGACTTTGTAAGTGCACTGGAAAAACTGGACACGGGCGGCTTTACGCCCTTCTCCTGCGGATTCAAGGATGGCTATATGGGTGTCTGGTGGGCATGTTTGGTGGGGATTCAAAACCTCGACGATATGTCCGATCTACACGAAGCGGTGATGGGGATCCAGCACTTCACCGATCCCAAACATTCAAACTTTTGGTACAGGATCGAAGAGCTTATAAATAAGGGGCTGTTCAACGAAGACGCCGCATCGGTCGGTTTTGCCGAGGGAAACGATAAATACTTGAACGGAAAAGTCGGGATGGTGTTTGCCGTGCAATCCATGGTTAACGGGTATATCAAGGAATTGGGTGAAGATTCGGTCAGCGTCATGATCTCCCCAACTCCGCCGAATCCCGGGAAACTCGCGGGCCGTATGCCCTTCTACACCATGCCTTTGGGAATAGCCAAGCTGAGTAAGCATCCGGAAACAGCGGCGGATTTCTTGCGATATCTCCATTCCGAGGAACGAATAGCCGCTATGTACAAACAGAGCGGGGCCATACAGGCCAGCGACAAAGTAAGCCTGGACATAATGACCAGCGCCGACAAGCTTATGGCCAAGTGGGTCGTTGAGGTGCCGAACTACACGTACAACGAGCACTATGTCCCGCAGATCGAAAGCGAGGTTTGGGCATCGGCCCAGCTGTTATCGATCGGTGACATTTCCGCGGCCGAAGCAGCCCAGAGGTACGAAGATGCGGCTGTGAAGTGGCGAAGAGAGTTCCCGGAAGCTCTGGAGCGATTCAAGAGAATCGCCGCCGAGTGGAAGAAGGATGCGGACAAATACAAGTAGGTTATCTGTATTGGAAATCGCTTGATTAATATGAGCATTCCCTCCTCCGATAGAAAGGAGGAGGGAATCTCATTGTGCCCAAATTATCAATAATGAACAGGTTCGCATCAAATCCACTGCTGCGGGGAAGCAGATTTTCGCTTAAACCATTCACCTATCTTCTCCCGGCATTTCTGGTAATAGGATTCATCTATTTCTACCCGGTGGTGGAGGTATGCCGCTTCAGCCTGCTGGATTTTTTGAAAACTCCGAGGCAATTTGTCGGATTGCGCAATTATCGCCTCGTGTTCCAGGATGAACGGTTCTTCCAATCGTTATACCACAACATTCTATTGCTAATGAACGTTCCCGTCATGACCTTGATCGCTCTTGTACTTGCGGTGGTTATCAACGACCACGTACACGGTTGGAAGGTCTACAGAAGCCTGGTACTTACACCTTATGTGATCCCGATCGTGGCCATCGGATTCGCGATGTCGAATTTTTTCTCCCTGAACGGCGGTTTCAATCAGATCCTCACTCTTGTTGGGCTGGGTTTCATAAAGAAACAGTGGATCGTAGATCCGAGTTGGGCACTGCCGACAATATCAGCGGTCATCATCTGGCGGCAGACCGGATTCGGGGTCATCCTGTTTTTAGCTCGATTGAGCTCCATGTCTGAAGGGATCATCGAAGCGGCTCGAATCGACGGCGCCGGCTGGTGGAGAAGATTCGGGAAAATCATCATTCCGGAACTTGGCACGGTGATCGAGTTTTTCGTGACCTTGAACATCATCGTGATGTTGAGCCAGATTTTCGCCTTCATCTTCGTGATGACAAACGGTGGACCTGGGTACAAGACCTGGATCACCGAGTTCTACATCTACAAAGAGGCTTTCCACTACAACCGCATGGGCCATGCTACCGTAGCCGCGGTGATCCTGCTCATCATTACCATTATTTTCATCGTTATTTCCTACAGATTCCGGGAAAAATTGGCGGAGGAATACTGATGCTTGGTGTGAAGAGGGAGCGATGAGAATAAATATTAAATCAGCGTTCGGATATGGCGTGAAACAGTTACTCCTGCTATTCATGGCAGTGGTGACCTGTTATCCGATCTACTACATTTTCACAAACGCCTTGAAGAGCAGATCGGCCTATGCGGATAATCCCCTGTCCCTCCCTCCGTCATTGGTTTTTGCCAATTTCTCACAGATTTTCACTACACCGAACTTCTTAAGATGGTTCTACAACAGTCTTCTTCTCACCGCTACAACCGTGGTTATCTGCCTTTTCATCAGTGCTCTGGCCTCTTATGCTTTAAGCAAGATGTATTTTCCCGGAAAAAAGTTACTGATTAACTCATCAATAGCATTAATGGTCATCCCGACGATTGTAATGATTATCCCGCTGTTCGTGCTCATGGCGAGGGTTCGTTTGGTTAACACCTACCCATCAGCAATCATTGTCTACATCGGGATGTTTCTCCCCTTTTCCATGTATCTATTGCGAAGTTTCTTTGTAACCATTCCGCAGCCCCTGATTGACTCCGCCCTTATCGACGGGTGCGGAAGCTTCGGAATCTTCCTGCGTATCATGCTACCCTTGTCCAAACCCATCCTTCTTTCGATGTTCGTGGTTTGCTCCCTCTATGTCTGGAACGAGCTACTGGTCGCTCTTATCTTTCTGCAGCGGGAAAAACTGCGTACTCTGATGGTCGGCCTGGCTTTGTTCCACGGGAGGTTCAGTATCAATATTCCTCTCATCATGTCGGGGATGGCTGTGGCGACAGCGCCTATGCTCATTCTGTACATCTTCGCCCAGCGGTACCTCGTTCAGGGTTTGATTGCAGGATCCCTGGCCGGGCAATAATCTCACCCTGCGAAACGAAGGCGAACTATGCGGCTGAAAATAATTTCCTGTGCTGTGATGAGACGCGAGCTCCAATTTGCCGTATCCCGCTCGCCGAATTTGATAGATGTCGAGTTCATTGATCAGGGTCTTCACGAGTTTCCGAATAAGCTTCAGAGGACTCTTATAGAAGCTCTTGGTAGAATCGATTCCACGGATTACGACTTTGTTCTGCTCAACTATGGTTTGTGTGGAAAAGGAATCCTCGACCTCTTCCACCCAGGTCTGCCCACGGTGATGCACAATTGCTCCGACTGTATTCCGCTCCTTTTAGGCGACAAACAGCGGCATATTCAACTGGTTGCGGGTAGGCCCGGGATCTTCTGGTATTCATACGGATGGATTGAGGGATTCCCGCTGCCGGGAGGAAGCGACTATCTGGAGAAATACCGGAACTTCTATGGCCGCCCGATCGACGAGAGTTCGAGAGAGGTGGTTGAACAGGTTCTGATGGAAAATTATACGCATCTGGCCTGCATCTACTGGGAAGAGCTTGGTGAGCAGGTGGCCAGGAGAACTAAGCAGTACACTCGGGAGTGCCAAAGCAACCTAAGCAACCGCTTGAATCGAAACTTGAAATACGAAGAGCATTGCGGAAGTCCCGATCTCCTCGAACGTTTTGTGAACGGCGAGTGGGATAGTGATGATTTTCTGATGATCGAACCGGGCAAGAAGGTTGCTTTCGATCCTCTTTCCAACCGACTATACGCCCGGTAGGTTCGCTGTAAAAGTACTGCCGCGGTTTTACTCAAAAATTTCGGCCCTCGCGCGAAAGCAATGCGAATGCTTGACACCGATGAAAGCTGTACCGTAGCATTGGCTCTACTCCCCTTGGGGGCAGAGAAAGGAGGAACAGAACATGAAAAGACTGGGGATATTATTGGCCCTTTTGCTTATCATCGTGCCGTTAGGTATGGCGGATTTTCAGGACATCCTCGACAGGGTGGATCAGCTCCACGAGGCGGAGAAGTACGAACAGACCAAGAGCCTGATCGAATCGTCACTGGCTGAGGCCACAAGCGACGACCAGCAGGCCGAGCTTCACTGGCGGCTGGCCCGGGCCTGGCTGAACCTCGGTGATGAAGCGGAGGACAGCGGCACCCAGGGGGAGGCGCTTTTAGCTTACTTCGAGAGCGGGGAAGCGGAGGCGCAGAAGGCGATCGAGGCGGATCCGAACAACCACCTCGGTTACTACTGGAAGTCCGCAAATATCGGACGCTGGGGACAGGTTAAGGGCATTCTCAATTCCCTGTTCAAGGCAAAACCCATGCGGGACCTTCTCCAGCAGGCCGTGGCCGTGGAACCGGAACATGCCGATTCCTTCTACGTGCTGGGTCAGCTCTTCGAACAGGTTCCCGGTTTCCCCGTATCCTTCGGCGACAAGGACTACGCCGTATCCCTGGGCAGAAAGTCCATCAATCTGCATGAACAGCAGGTCAGGGCCGGGATAGAGCAGAAGATCAATTACGATTTCTACACGGAGATGGCCAAACATCTCTGGGAACGAAACTATACAGCCGGCAAACGTGCACGGGAGCAGGCCAGAAAGGAGAGCAAGTACCGGTCGATCTCCGATCCGATGGAGAAGAACTTCTATTACGAAGCGACCGTATCCCTGAAAGATATGTCCGACCGGGAGGAAGCCCTGGGGCTGATCAACTGGGTCATCCGGGAGCTGCAGGGTTTGTCCGGCCGCACCGACAGCCAGAACGACGACCTGCAGGAAGCCAGCGAAGTGCTCGAGTCCTGGCAGTAGTGGTGATTCCTATGTTACTTTCCCTGCAAGACGTTAATAGCGAAGTACAGTCCCGGAGGGTGGAAAGCTCCCGGGATTATGTGCTCAAGAAATACCTCAAGAAGCTTTACAAGCACACAAATCGGGCAACGATCCTCTATGCCTCCGCTTTCACGGAGAAGGAGTCAACAGGCAGGATCCTGCAGATAAACCGGCAGGACGCGAGCTGTTTCATGGCAGCCTCCTCGGGAATAGAGGGTCGTGAACTGGATCTGGTTGTGCACAGCCCCGGCGGCTCAGTGGAGGCGACAGAACAGATCGTGTTGTACCTGCGCCGCCGCTACGATCATATCCGAGTCATTGTACCGCTCTGCGCACTATCAACAGCTACACTTCTGTGCTGCGCGGCAGACCAGATCGTATTGGGCGAGCATTCGGCTTTGGGTCCGATCGACCCTGTCGTGAACTGGACCCATCAGGGCGGGGCCTATTCTGCGTCCGCCCAAAACATCATCAATGAGCATTCCATCGCCCAGCAGAATATCAACAACAAGAAGAACGATCCCGTTCTATGGGTTGAAAAGCTCAAATCCTATCCGCCTGGACTGCTGGCGACCTGTAAGACCCAAATACAGATCAGCCAAAGTCTGGCGAAAACCTGGCTGGAGAGCTACATGTTCAGAGGTGAGGAGAATGCGGCCCAGAGGGCGGAAGGCATTGCCGCCTGGCTAGCGGATAGTCGGCGTTTCCTCAGCAGCCTGCGGCCGATAGGGCAATCTCTGGCCGCATCTAAAGGACTTAAGGTCGATTTGCTCGATGATGATGAGGCACTTCTGGAAAACGTGATGGCGGTTTTTTACTCCGGAGTGGTTAAATTCCAAACCGAAGATTGCGTGAAGATTGTAGAAAACCACAACGGTAAAGGCTGTACGATCGGAGCCCGGCCGTAGACCGGCTCGACGTGGGGGAGCGAACGGTCTGACCTGGTGCTATGCCGCATTACAGTCGCTGACCGGAGTCCTGGCAATAGAATCGAACCAGCAGATCATCGACGACGGGAGGCGGCGTTATGTTTACGGGGTACCCTGGATAGTGGGAGCCCATGTTCTTTCCATACTGATAGCTTTTCTCGCCTATTCGATGCTCGATCTCGGCAAGACCTTCCAAAAAGTCGGGCTCGAGGCCATGAAGAGCAGTCGAGCAAGGGGAACGGTAGTATGGCTGGCCGCCTCGGCTGCGACTTCGACCTCCTCGTTTCTCATCCTCTACGCGGTCAGCCTCGGGAGTGTGCTGATCGTTGGGGCGATGGCAGGCACCGGCCTCGTCGCAGTAACGGTTCTGTCCGTGCTCATGATGAAGGAGAGGGTGGGACGCCGGGAGATTCTAGGCGTTGTCTGCGTCATGACCGCCCCATTCCTTCTAGCCAGCGTGTACCAGGAACCGCCCGCTACCCGGCTGGTTATCGAACATCTGTTCTACTTCCTGGGTTCCATCCTGCTTGCTTTCGTCGTTCTGATCCTCATCTTCCGCAGGAGAAAACCAATACGCGGCATCCTGCTGGCCGGGATTGCCGGTACTCTCGGGGGATTCGTGATCTTGTTTCAGAAGATATCTACCTCAGCCTTGGGTCGGGCCGCCGCGTTCTTTCACCTCGGCGATTCCCCTCCGGACACCGCCAGGCTGTCTGTAATTCCGGTGCTTCTTCCCCTGTTGCACGTCTTTGCCAATCCATATGCTGCGGCCTGGATCGCTTTGTCCCTGTTGTCTACACTCGTGTTGCAGCTTTCATACAGTTACGGCGAGGCGATTCGTTTGATTCCCTCATTTAACAGCGCTTACATTCTCATACCGATTCTGGGGGGAGTCCTGATCTTCCGGGAGCCCCTCCGTCCCCTCCAGTGGACCGGGGTTGCTCTGATTCTTTGCGGGGTTTCTGTGCTTACGTTTGGAAAGAGCAGTCATACGGAAACAGTATCTGGTGAGCCGGTCAGGCGGGAGAGTGACGTACAGGCGGGAGGTAAGATGCTATGAGGAGCGGGGATGTCCTGCAAGCTTCTGCGTCGTTGCTATGCTTGATGCACAGTTCCACGCAAATTCTCGGGCGGGAATCCGCGTGGGAATTCTTAGGGGAAATAGAAACGCTTGTGTGTTGGATTTACTGATGCCCTATTGGCGAGGGAGGTAGATCGTTAACTACATCTTTTGGCAGACCCCGGGAGAAACACAATCCTCGGAAATGTCATCGGACTGATCCTCATGACCAATTTCATCAAAGCGGCTTTCAGCACCAGCTTCGGCTGATCAGTACAACCACAGCGCGGATCATGATAATATAGTCGGTGTTAGGATTATCGGGTGGAGAAGTTGATTCAATTCATCACTTCAATTCCCTTGCCCCTTCGGATTCTTGGATTTACCCTGATAGCCGTTCTATCCCACTTCACGGTTTGAGGAATACGAAAGCTCGGCGAGTGGATCCTGAATATCGAGATCGGCATCCGATGGCCCTGACCGCCTTTGGGAAAGCCTGTGAGAAACTGGGGATTGAGATCATCACCGCCTATAGCCCTCAAGCCAAAGGACGGGTGGAACGCCGGCATGGGGTGTTTCAGGATCGGTTTGTGAAAGAGCTGCGGCTGCAGGGTATCAGCAGCATCGATGCAGCGAATGATGTGCTGGAGGGCGGGTTTGTGGAGGATCTGAATCCTCGGTTTACCGTCCCAGCGATCGATCCCCAGGACGCGCATGTGAAGATCCACAAGCGGGTGGACCTACGAAGAATCTTCTGCTTTGAAGAAACCCGCACGGTGAGCAACGACTGGGTGGTGCAATATAACAATCGAACCTTCCAGTTGCATCAGGATAAAAAGCTCGACATCCGTCCTAAAACGAAAGTAATCGTTGCCGGGTGGCTGGATGGGTCAATCCATATCCTGTACCAGAAAAAAGAGGTGCCTTATGAAGAGATCAACCCTCAAGTCCTGCAGAAGGTTCGGATGGGTAGACGATTAGCTGAGTATATTTCTATGAACACCTAGAGGGGGCATTTCTATTCTGGTTTGACAGCGCGTATTGGGTGAGCTTGAGTGAACTTGAATGACATTATTGAATACACAGTATTGCGAAGTACCGGCGGGAGGTACGATCGTGCATGATGAATCTGATATATATTCCTTACCGTCGTCTAGGCGATAAAACACAGAACAACTGCCGGTACCAACAGCCGCCAGTACCGAAACATCATGCTAGAGGATATCTTTTCTTCCTAATCCTGCAGCCCCTGTTGCTTTTTCGAAGCGCGGTCGTTTCAGTAGCACGTTTCTCTTCTTCATGCTGGCCAAGACCAGTCTCTGCATGGACCCGAGCGATTCCGAAAACGACAGTATGAAGGAAAGAAGCTCTACATAAGCGGAGATTTTTTTCGAACATTCGATATTCGTATCCGCCGGAAGATCCTCAATCCACTTGAGCGCTTCATATAAACTTTTACGGAGAGAACGTTCCAATCCGTTTTCGATGACCACAAGATACTCGCTTCTGTCCATTCTTTACCTCTATTTTCTGCTAAATTACCACTGAATAGTTACTCCCCCCTTACATGAACATTACAATTTCATAAGATAGCCTGGGCGGAATGACGAAGTGTGGAATTCTCCACTTCCAGGTAAACCTTAAACGGCATCGCCAAATAATACGGCTGAATCTCAAGACTTTTATCCAGGTACGAATTACAGTAAACACATGATTCTCTCGTTTGCTATCACCTTGTTGACAGCAAATAGTTTGTTATCTACTCTACGAAAAGGTCAGGCTACGAAGAGAGAGATTATTGAACGAAATCCCAGCGCAAAACTGGAAAGTATTGATTCATTCTTTAGTACGTTCTGCCGGAAAGTTGATGGAGGGAGTCAATGGTCGACAAGAAACGCCCGCAAACAAAACAAGCTCATTCGCAAGCTGAGGCGACGCTGGTCGCGGCCAAGAAATTGGCAGAAATGCCCTTGCCGGATCTGAAGAAGCGCTTGGGTTTTTCCACCGACGGTCTGGCGACCAACGATGCTGCCGGCAGATTGTCGGAATACGGATACAACGAACTTCCGGAAAAAAAGGTGAATCCTGTTCTCAAATTCCTCTCCTATTTCTGGGGTCCAATTCCCTGGATGATCGAGGTAGCTGCCGTTCTTTCGGCGATAGTCGGACACTGGGAAGACTTTGCCATCATCCTATCCTTACTCGTGGTAAACAGCGTGATCGGGTTTTGGGAAGAATTTCAGGCCGGAAACACAATCGCCGCTTTGAAGGCCCAATTGGCCGTGAATGCCAGAGTCAGGCGGGACGGACAGTGGACCATGGTCCCGGCACGCGAGCTGGTTCCCGGAGATCTGGTCCGTCTACGCATTGGGGATATTATCCCGGCGGATGCCCGTCTTCTGGATGGAGATCCTATCGAGGTCGATCAATCGGCCCTTACCGGAGAATCGCTGCCGGTGACGCACTCACCTGGCGAGGCCGTTTATTCAGGATCCGTGATCAAGCAGGGAGAAATTGAAGCATTGGTATACGGGACGGGAAACAACACCTATTTCGGTAAGACTGCCCAACTAGTCGAAAAGGCGCACACCCGCAGTCACTTCCAGAAAGCCATATTGCACATTGGTAATTACCTCATCGTCCTGGCTTTAGTCCTCGTGATCTTGATAATCACGGTGGCGCTGTTCCGGGGAGATCCCATGTTGACCACGGTACTATTCGCTTTGGTTCTCACGGTGGCTGCTGTTCCTGTTGCCATGCCTACCGTCCTCTCTATAACCATGGCGGTGGGTGCCCGGATTCTGGCGGCCAAACAGGCCATTGTGAGCCGCCTGGCTTCCATTGAGGAGCTGGCCGGCATCGACGTGCTTTGCTCCGACAAGACCGGTACGCTGACGCAGAATAAGCTTACCTTAGGGAAACCGTTCACAGTAGGCTCAAACTCCGCGGAACAGGTGATTCTCTATGCCGCACTGGCTTCGAGGGCCGAAAATCAGGATCCAATCGATTTAGCCGTGCTCGGCGGACTTAAGGAGGAGCAGGAGCTGAAATCCTACCAGATCGTACACTTCCAGCCCTTTGATCCGGTGCACAAACGTACGGAAGCCGAGGTGAAGGGCAGCGATGGTAAGAGCTTCAAGGTTACAAAAGGCGCCCCGCAGGTGATCCTGGACCTTGCTTCCCCTCCGCAGGAGACCCGGAAGCAGGTGGAGGAAGCGGTGGGTAGGTTCGCGGCCAAAGGGTATCGGGCCTTGGGAGTGTCTCGCACCGACGAGACCGGAAAGTGGCAGATACTAGGCGTTATCCCTCTCTTCGATCCGCCGCGAGAGGATTCAAAATCCACCATCGAGACCGCGAAACAGCTGGGTGTCAGGGTGAAGATGATCACCGGAGACCAGGTAGCTATCGCCAAGGAGGTCTCGGATCAGTTGAACCTCGGGCCGAATATACTTGATGCCAGCCTCTTTGGTGACGCTAAGCATCACGAGGCCGGTCAGCTCGCCGAGGCCATCGAGACCGCCGATGGATTCGCCCAGGTTTTCCCCGAGCATAAATACCATATCGTCGAAGTGCTGCAGCAGCGCAAGCACATCGTCGGTATGACCGGAGATGGAGTGAACGATTCTCCACCGCTAAAAAAGGCCGATGTCGGGATTGCTGTTTCCGGTGCAACAGATGCAGCCAGGGCGGCGGCGGACATAGTGCTGCTAAGCCCCGGTCTATCGGTGATAATCGACGCTATCAAGGAGAGCCGGCGTATTTTTCAGCGCATGATGAGCTACGCGATATACCGCATTACGGAGACGATCCGGGTGCTCCTGTTCATGACCCTTTCAATACTGGTCTTTAATTTCTATCCCGTCACTGCGGTTATGATCGTCCTTCTGGCCTTGCTGAACGATGGAGCCATCCTGTCCATTGCTTTTGATAATGTCCGCGGCTCGGATGACCCGGAATCTTGGCACATGCCGGTGGTGTTAGGGATAGCAACCGTGTTAGGTATTGCCGGTCTTGTCGCGTCGTTCGGCCTTTTCTACTTGGGAGAGAGGGTTTTCCATTTGGACAAAGCATTCATCCAGTCGTTGATGTATCTGAAACTCTCTGTGGCCGGGCATCTAACCATTTTTCTTACACGGACCCGAGGCCCCTTCTGGTCCATCCGCCCATCCCGAGCCCTTTTTCTGGCGGTATTGGGAACACAGATCGCGGCAACGCTGATAACAGTGTACGGCTTGTTTATGACTCCCATCGGCTGGACCTGGGCGCTGGCAGTCTGGGGATATGCCCTGCTCTGGTTCCTGATAAACGACCGAATCAAACTGGTTGCCTATCGTCTATTTCATCCCGCAAATCCACCTGTGTTGGATAAAATGAGAAAACTAAGAGAAGTGTGAAAATGTAGTTACCGGTACCCTTTGTAAGCGATAATGATGGAAGAATCATGAAAATCGGTTTTGCGATCTCCGGCGCGGCTTCAAGGATTGCCCAGGAGATGGTGCTGCTCAAGCATCTCGTACTAGGTCGAGCTTTCCACGAAGTAGGGGGAAAGCCGATCATCCCGGATGTAATCGCCGGTTCCAGTTCGGGAGCGCTTAATGCGGTAGCACTGAATGCGATCCTGCTAGGCGAAGGATTGTTGGAGATGGGCCGGAGCGATTGCAAGTTCAATTGGGAGTCATACGAGGAGCGCCTCATCGGAGTTGGAAACCACGATGTCTATGTCGGTGGAGGCGTCATTCCGGAAGCCATGAAGATCGTGCGACAAGGAGCGATTTTTGATACCAGGCCTCTTCGGGGACTCCTAGAGCAAATGGTCAACAATCAGATGAAATTTCATAGTCTGGGGGATCTTCCTATCAAGACCTATATTTCCGTAGTGGAGAGGGACACGGGACGTGTGCATCGTTTGTGCAGCCAGACCCACGAAGATCTCTCCATCGTGGATGTGCTCATGGCTTCAACCTCGATTCCGGTGGCATTCCCTCCTCAACATCTGATCGTTCCGGGCTCGGTGAAACCGGTCCCTTGCTTCGATGGAGGTGTTGGAGTTGACGGGATTCCGGTAAACGCTCTTCGGGACGAACGTTGTGAAGATCTGTATGTTATTCGTCCCATGGCCTACGATCCGCAAAAGCCTTCGAACAAGATATCTCCTCTCGCACGCTTCCAAATTGTGTCCACAGCTGTACGCGCTTCAGAGTATCTGCGGGAATCCCTGTTCTCCTTCGCTCTCTGTCGGGCGGTACGCTACGCAGGCTCCACAGCCTACTGCTATATGCCCAAGCTCTCGTACAACTACAATCTGCTGGATTTCGCATGCGGCCGTGAACAGATTGAGGAAACCTTGCGCTGGGTAGAGAACCCGGGAAATACCCCGCTTAGGATCCAGAATGCGTTCCCCGATCTCTTAGATGATCTGAAACCTTTTTAGTCGATCTCCCCCCGTATATTCCAGTAAAAGTCGTTGCTTGTGTGTCTTCAGCTCATCTGAAATAACAGTACACTCAGGTATTGTATGGTAGTTAACTCCCACGATGGAAATCAGGTCATACCCCTGAACCGGACAGGGTGTTCAGGATATTATTGATCACAGCCGCCAGGTTGGGGTGGGCTGCTGAAAAGTAGTTGAGAGATTCACTGAGTTTCTGTCCGAGGGATTCGTGATCCAGCTCGCCCGTGTCTGACTGTTCTAGTTGTCGGAGGGTCTTGTCGATATCCTTTTTCAAGACTATCAGGGCATCCTTGGTCGGTGCGTCCGTGCCAATGAGGCTGTTGAGTTCTTGTTGAAGCTCTTTCAGGTGTTTATAGATTTTGCTGTCTTTCATGTTTCCATCCCCGTTCAGCTAGTTTGATACCCCAATTCGTTTTTACCAAGTATCCGCTCGGTATTGATTTTCCCAATCTTATCCGCAAACCGTGTGTTGGTCAAAGGTAAGTCGGTCCCTGCAACAGCATGGGCGCCAAGGGGTGCGTCCGAAGATTAAGCGGGGGATTTCGTGCGGAAAACCAGACCTATCAGCCGGTCGCGCACCGTCTCGCTCAATCCTTCGAACTGAAGGTGGAGAAACTCATCCCTGTGGGATTTGCGAACCACCCGGGCCGCCAGGGTTATATGCTCGGCCCCCGCTCTAAGGGTCAGGATAAGTCGATCCCCAGGCTTAACCGGAACGCCGGGATTTTCAATGCGGGCGCCGCCGCCGCTCAAGTCGAGAATGGTGGTCGTGAGCTGCCGTTCCGGATTTTTCTCCAGCGCAAAGGAAGCTGAAAGCTGGACCGCACGGCGGTAATATTTCCTGCGCTGCGACCTTTTTATCGTCT
>Ga0307442_1000362_pt1 | contig 21846 bp, 18 predicted proteins | sample SalMarWE160430MG_FD_202143 | JGI IMG/M metagenome (GOLD analysis project Ga0307442, IMG submission 202143) | Salt marsh sediment microbial communities from the Plum Island Ecosystem LTER, Massachusetts, United States - WE1604-30 | ecosystem: Environmental > Aquatic > Marine > Intertidal zone >...
ATCCTCAACCTTGTTCTCAATGCGCGCGACGCCATGCCGAACGGCGGGCTGCTCACGGTCAGCACCGAGGCGGTCGAAGTCGCCGAAGGAGGCGCCAAGGAGCTTCAGCCTGGCGACTACGTCTGCGTCACCGTGAAGGACACGGGCGTCGGCATGAGCAAGGACGTGCTCGACCGCGCGTTCGACCCCTTCTTCACGACCAAGGGGGTCGGCAAGGGCTCGGGCATGGGCTTGTCCATGGTCTACGGGTTCGCCAAGCAATCGGGCGGTCACGTCACCATCGAGAGCGAGCCGGAGCACGGAACCAGCGTGCGCCTTTACCTTCCGGTGGCGCGTGACGCCCAGCGGGTAATGCCAGCCGAGACGTGCGGCGAGGCACCTACGACCGGCGGGCACGAGAGAATTCTCCTGGTCGAGGACGAGCCGCATGTGCGCCGCTTCGTCTCCAACCAGCTTGCCGGACTCGGCTATTCCGTCGTCGAAGCGGAAGCCGGGGCGCCGGCGCTCGAGATCCTGCGCTCGCAATCCAACTTCGACCTTTTGTTTACCGACCTCTTGATGCCCGGCGGGATGAGCGGCTTCGACCTCGCGGAGCAGGCGCGCGAATTCGCTCCGAACCTGAAGGTGCTGCTGACCACGGGCTACGCCGCCGAGACGGAAAACATGCTGCGGGACGTGAAGGACCCGATTCTGAAAAAACCCTATAAGAAACAGCAGCTTGCCGAGGCGCTGCGCAACGTCCTCGAGCACGCCGCGTGAGCGGTGGCTCGGCCAGACCGGCGGACGGCGGGCGGCGGCGCGTTCAGGTCTTTTAAGGGTTTTCTGCGAGGGTTCAGGGAAAAGGTGTGCTCGCGCAAGCGGGCCGGTGTGCATGGAGTTGATGGAGGCGTTCGTGTCCGAACCAGGCCGACAGCCAGCAGCCGCCGAGGCGGCTCCGACGCAAGCATCCGGGCAGCGCAGCTGCTTCGTCATCGACGACGATGCCGGGATCTGCAAGGCGTTGTCGTTCACGCTGCGAAGGCAAGGCCTCGCGACGACCGAGATCGCGACGCCGGCAGCGCTCGAATCGGCGCTCGAAACCGAAGTCCCGGACCTGATCTTCCTCGACCTCGGGCTCGGCCAGGCGGGGGCGATGGACATCCTGCCGATCCTTGCCGAGCACGGCTTCGAGGGCCCGGTGCAGCTGATGAGCGGCCGCAGCCAGGCGGTTCTTGCCGAGATCGTCACCGCCGGCGAGCAGTTCGGGCTGACGATGCTGCCGGCTTTGGAGAAGCCGTTTCGGATGGGCGTGGTGAAGGAGGTCGTCGCCGGCCTCGGCTTCGCCCCCGCAGAGACACCGTCCGCCGCCTGACCCGGCGCGGCTCTTTCCCACAACGACACGCTTTGCCAAAACGACGCGCAGCATTGCACGTCGTTCCGTTTTTCGACGCCGCCACAAAGCGTTGAAGCCGCACTCCAGCGCGCGCGTTGCGTGCACGCTAAACCGAAAATTAGGGATTAGAGGATGTACTGCCTGCACGGGCTGGCCGGCGCTTGCTTGTCCTCGAGGAGCGCCGTGCGCGGGCCTTTCCGTCACCGATCGGAACGCCGCACGTTGATCGGAAGACCGCAGGTTCGTGGGGAAGACAGTCGATGGCACGCGCGGAGTTCGCGAAGTTCGGCAGCACGACGCCGCGGCCGCCGATTCCGGCGCCGGAGACGCCGGCCGATCCGCTGACGCGGTCTGAGGCGAGAGCGTCGTTCGACCGCGACCTCCGCATCCTGCTCTTCGACGAAGACCCAGGTTCCGCCGCGACGATCCGCGACATGCTCAACGCCGCCTTCGGCGGCCGCTCCGCCAACGATTGGGTCAGCGACCGCAAGGAAGCGGCGGAGTTGATGCGCGCCCACGACCATGACGTTCATCTTTGCGTCGACGGATCGAGGACCGGCGACGCGCTCGCGCTGATCCGCGCAAGCCGTGAAGCCAGCGATCCCACGCCGACGATCGTGCTCACCGCCGCCGGCGATGCCGATTCCGACGCGAGGATGGTGCAAGCGGGGGCCGCCGACTACGTAGCCTTGAGCGGCCTCACTCCCGATACGCTCGGGCGCTGCATCCGCCACGCGTTGATCCGCCACGACCGGATCTCGCAAGCGAAGAAAGAGATCGAGGGGCTGACGGAGGAGAAGACACGCCTCAACATATTGCGCGACGCGAACCACCGCTTCGTCGAGAACGCCTGCCACGACTTCCGTTCCCCGCTCACCGTCATCAAGGAATTCGCCTCGATCATAGCGGAGGGGCTCGCCGGCGACGTCAACGATGAGCAGGCGGAGTTCCTGGAGATCATCCTCACCCGCGTCGACCAGCTCAGCCAGATGGTCGACGGCATCCTCGACGCGAGCCGGCTCGAATCGGACCTGATCGGCGTCAGGCGGGAAGAGCAATCGATCAAGGGACTCGTCGACAAGGTCCGGCCTACGCTCGAGCAGAAGGCGGCGGCGCACAAGGTCGCCATCGAGTACGACATCCCCGACTCGCTTCCCAACGTCTTCGCCGACACGGAGAGCATCGGCCGCGTCATTGTCAATCTCGGGACCAATGCGGCGAAATATGCCGGCGAAAACGGCAAGATCCGCGTGTGGGCACGCTGCAATCCGGAGACCTCCGACGTGACCGTCGGGATCACCGATAGCGGTCCCGGCATCGCTCCTGAGCATGTGAAGCTCATCTTCGACCGCTTCCATCAGATTCCTGATGGCAAGAGCCGGGAAAAGGACGGATTCGGTCTCGGCCTCCACATCGCGAGTGAGTTCGTGCGCGTCAATTTCGGCACGCTCACCGTCGAGAGCGAGCCGCAGAAAGGCAGCACCTTCGCCTTCACGCTTCCCGTCTTCGACGTCGACCTGCTCATTCCGCTCCACTTCGATTTCCTGAAGACGACGCGCCACAGCTTCCAGAATGTCGCGATCGCGCTGGCCGTGGCGAGTGCTGCCGACGACCCCACCTACGCGGAGGTGGAACGGCTCTTGAACCGGCAGCTGCGCTCCTACGATCTCCTCCTGCGCATCCGGCCCGGAAACTGGCTCGTCTGCGTCGCCTCGAATGAAGACGAGCTCGCGCAGATCGGCGAGCGGATGCTCGCCGCTTATCTCGAAAGCAGCCAGGCGCGTCCGGAGAGGCCTCTTCCGGAGGTCCGCTTCCGACCGATCGGGACGTGGGCGCTCGCCAGCCGCCCGGAAGCGCTCCGCGACGTCATTCAGGGTGTCTATGGGGCGCGGCCCGAACAGCGCAGCGCATCGACGCAGCGTCAACACTCATAGAGAGCAGACTTGCCCAACTCTAACGTCCTCATCGTCGACGACGACCGGGAGATCACCCGGGCGATCGAGTTCAGGCTGCGTAATGCCGGCTTCGACACGACCACCGCCTTCGACGGCCGAGCGGGGCTGTCGATCGTGCAGACCCAGCCACCCGACGCCATCGTGCTCGATCTGCGCATGCCGGTGATGGACGGATTCGAGCTGCTGGAGCGCCTGCAGAATTCCGTCCACACGCGCAACATCCCGGCGATCATTCTCTCCGCCGATGCCGCGGACAAAGCGCGGCTCAAAGCGCTGCGCGGCGGCGCTACCTTCTTCGTCGAGAAGCCCTACAAGGCACAGGACCTCATCGACGCTCTCGGCACCTGCCTGCAACGCCGGCAGCAGGCCGAAACCTACTTCTTCCCTTCAGAGACACGGGAGCGAAAGATGACCATGGCCGAACCCGGGCGGGGCCAGGAAGGCAACCGTAAAGTGCTGATCGCGGACGACGATCCCGCCGTCGTCAGGGCACTCTCGATCCGCTGCAAGAAGATGGGCCTCGAGGTCGAGACGGCCGAAAACGGGCTGCAGGCCATCCTCAAGGCCTCGCGCAACCCGCCGCGCCTCCTGATCCTCGACATCAACATGCCCGAGGCCGACGGCTTCCGCGTCTGCGAGTGGATGCTCGACCCGCAGCGGCCGCCGGTCGATGTGGTCATGCTCACCGGACGTGACGATTCCGATACGCTGGTGCGCTGCGACTCCTTCGGCGCCTTCTACGTCCCGAAGAACCAGGACACCTGGGACACGATCAAGTCGATCATGTCGGAGATCCTGGAGATCGACGACGAGACGCTCGACGCCGCGACGCCGCCGAGGTCGTTCGGCGGAGGAGACACGATGGTGCGCGAGAAGCGCAACAAGATCCTGATCGTCGAAGACGACGCCGATCTCGCGCGCGCGCTCCAGCGGCGGCTGATGAAATGCGGCGCCGAGACGATGATCGCTTCGAACGGCGTCGAAGCCTATCGCATGGCGCTCAAGGAGCGTCCCGACGCGATCATCGCCGACTACGTCATGCCGGAAGGCGGCGGCCACTACCTGCTGTGGCGTCTGAAGAGCACCGAATCGACCAAGCACATCCCGGTCATCATGATTACCGGACAGAGCTTCGAGACGGGGACGGAATACAATGCCACGCGCGATGCGACCGGCCGCGCGGGTGCCGTGAAGTTCTTCCGCAAGCCGCTCGACACCGACGCGCTGTTCAAGGAGCTGTCGCAGCACTGCGCGATCCACTATCAGCCGCGCTGAGACGCCCCTCACCGACGCGAAAAGCCGCGGCTCGCGCCGCGGCTTTTTCTTTCCTTCTCTCCTTCCGGCAATCGGCTCAACGAGACCGGCGCATCACGCCGCTGCGCGCTCGATCAGCCCTCCGACGCTCATGGGCCGCCCGAAATAGTACCCCTGGCCGATGGTGCACCCCATGCGGATCAGCGCCTCGCGGTCGCTCTCCGTCTCGATGCCCTCGGCGACGCAAGCCGCTCCGGATGCCCGCGCCAGATCGACGATGCTCTGGCAGATGCCCGCATTGACCGGGTCGAGCGAGCAGTTCTGCACGAAGCTGCGGTCGAGCTTGATCTCGGAGAAGGGGAACTGCTTCAGCCGGGCGAAGGACGAATAGCCGGAGCCGAAATCGTCGATCGCGAGCGTGATCCCGTAGATCCTGAGTTGCACCGCGGCTTCGCCGATGGCGTCGAACTCGCGCACCGCCTCGTCCTCGGTGACCTCGATGATGAGGCCCGGCCAGTCCGTGTCGCTCGGCCGGCTCCCGCGCACCAGATCCGCAAGACCGGTTCCGATCAGCGACTTCACCGGCGAATTCACCGAGAGGTGCAGATTCCGCCCGGCGTTCTTCATCACTTCCCAGTCGAGGAACGCTTTCCTGACGACGAACTCCGTCAGCTTCCTGAGCGCCGCGTCGGACGCGCCCGGAAGGAAGGAGATCGGCCCCAAAATGCCGTGAACCGGGTGATTGACGCGCGCCAAGCCCTCCGCGCCGACCACGTGATTTCGCAGGAGATCGACCTTGGGCTGGTAGTGCATGTCGAGCCAGTGCGAATCGATCGCCTCGGCAAGATCGATCATCGGCACCAACGTCCGCTCTTCGACGGAGATGAACTCGGTGCGCCCGGGCTCCGGAAGCTTCGCCGGCACGGCCTTCGCCACGACGTCATCGCCGTCGACGAAGAGCCTGCGCAGGTGCTCCGAGCGGAACGGCTTCCTCAGCGGATCGAGCATCCTCAGCCCGTTGCGCTCGCCGATCGCCTTGATGTCGTTCAGAAGCTCGGTGTCCTTGCCGCTGATGAGCTGTACGGCACCGTCGAAGCCGGTCTGGCGCAGGATGCGGATACCGTCGATCGCATCGGAGCGGTCGAGCGCGACGTCAAGGAAGACGATCGACGGCTGGATATTCCGTAGCGTCCCGGCCAGCGCATCGGCGCTCGAGAGCTCGACGCTGCTGATGCCGATCTTGGACAGCACCGTGGAGATCAGCGTGCAGATATCGGGATCGTCGTCGATGACGACGCAATCGAATTTCCTGTCCGCAACGATCGGGGCAAGCGAACTCATTTTCCCGCCAACGCAAAGACTCCGATCGACGCGTGGAGACGTGCGCGGCGCAGGTAGAACGTCCGCCGATTGAGCCTCCAGGCTCCAGAATGCGCGGGGTCAGGTTAAGAAACGGTTCCGCCGCCGATCGGCGGTTGCGGAGAGCTTACCAACCGGCAGTCGAGCGCGCCGGCAGTCCGCGGTCAGCGATGGACAGCCTCGCGGGCGGCGCAGGCGGGCCCCTGGCCACGCATATAGTGCCGTTCGGGCCGGTAGCGGGGCTGAATGAACCGGCGGAAGCGCGCCGGGATGGCCTGAACGATCTTGCGAAGCATGTCCTCGCGCGTCTTCGACGCTTCCCTTCATGGTCATGGCGACGCCTACCGAACAGGCTGCCGACTCGACTCGCCGAATAGCGCGTATTTGTTGCAGGTTGCTTTCGCAAAGACCTCTAACTGGTTTCATCTGCAAAAAAAGCGGGCTGTGGTACAGCCAACACGTGATCTCGCCCGTTGGCGCAACGCAATGTTCGTTGTCTTGCGAAGCCGGGCGCCCTAGCTGTCTCCCATGGAGCTTCCCGAATCGCCGCGCCGAAGCGGCTGCGCGACGCGCTCCGGCGTCGGCGCCGAGTTTGCGGCGATGCTCGATCGGTGGCGCTCGGCCGGACGATCGCGCGTGCCACTCATCATGGGAATCGTGAACGCGACGCCCGATTCCTTCTACGACGGCGGCCGCTTCGCCGATCCGGCGGCGGCGATCCGCCATGGGGAGACGCTCGCCGCGGCGGGGGCGGAACTGCTCGACGTCGGCGGCGAGTCGACGCGCAAGAACGCTGCCGAAGTGCCGGCGGACGAGGAGATGCAGCGCGTCCTTCCGGTGGTCGAAGTGCTGGCAGGAACCGGGACGGCCATCTCCATCGATACGATGAAGGCTCCAGTGGCCGAGGCGGCCATCAAGGCCGGCGCGACAATCGTTAACGACATTCGCGGGCTGCAAGGCGACGCGGAGATGGCCGGCGTCGCCGCCGCCCACGGCGCCGGCGTGATCGCCATGCACAATCCCGGCCTCCTCGGCTCCGCGAAGCCGCTCGCCGGCGACCCGATCGAAGCCTGCCTCAGCTTCTTCGAGCGCTCGCTTCAGATCGCGCGGCGGGCCGGCGTCGGCGAGGACCGCATCGTCCTCGACCCCGGATTCGGCTTCGGCAAGTCGGCGCAGCAAAATCTTCAGATTCTGACGCGGCTCGACGAGCTGACAGCGCTCGGCGCCCCAATCCTCGTCGGGACCTCGCGGAAATCCTTCATCGGCATGGCGACCGGGCGCGACAACCCGGACCGCCTCGCCGGCACCCTGGTCACCAGCGTCTTCGCCGCGCTTGCCGGAGCGGCGATCCTACGCGTCCACGATGTCGCCGAGCACGTGGAGGCGATGCGCATGGCGGGCGCGATTCTTAGAGCTGCCGAAGCGAATGCCGGGAGCGCGGTATGACCCGTGCGGTGCTCGGCCTCGGCGGAAATATCGGTGACAGCCGCAAGCTCCTCGCGGCGGCGATCGAGCGCCTCGCCGCCGATCCTGACACCGAGGTCGAGGCGGTCTCGGCGCTCTACCTGACCCCGCCCTGGGGGAAGGTCGACCAGCCGGCGTTCCTGAACGCGGCGGTGCTGATCGAGACCTCGCTCACGGCGCGGCGACTGCTCGACACGATCCTATCGATCGAGCGGCAGCTCGGACGCGAGCGGATCGAGCGCTGGGGGCCTAGGAGGATCGATATCGACATCCTGCTCTTCGGCGCGCTCTCGATCGACGAGCCGGGACTCCACGTGCCGCATCCGCGGCTGACGGAACGCGCCTTTGCGCTCGTGCCGCTTCAAGACGTGATGCCGGACGCGATCGTCGACGGACGCCGCGTCGGCGAATGGGTCGCGTCAAGCGACGAGGAAGGCATGCAGCGCCTGGCGGAGCCCGGCTGGCACGAGGAGGCGTGACGCTGCCGTCTCGCCCGGCTCACTCGTCGTATTTCAGATAGGCGAAGCGCGGATCGGCGGGCGTCCCTTCAAGCGCACCCCTTTCCTTGCCCGGTTGCCAGGCGACCACGTCCTCGATCTTTCTGGCGAGCGCGAAGTCCTTATCGGTGATCCCGCTCGCCGAATGGGTCTGCAAGGCGACCTCGACCGCAGCGTACGACACCTTGAGCTCGGGGTGGTGCCAAGCGGCTTCCGCCAGATGTCCGACGGCGTTCACCGTCATCAGCGTCGCCTTCCAGCCGGAGGTGCGGTAGCGGCGCAAGATGTGTCCGTCAGCCAGCGTCCAATGCGGCAGCTCGCTCTTCAAACGCGCGGTGACCTCGGTGGCGGAATATGTGCCCTCAGGCTGGCGCTCGCTCATACTGGCTCCTCGGACGATGCCGGCAGGCGCTCATAATGCGGCGCAGGTCTTGGAGCGGCAACCTCAGTCCGGCAAGACGGGGGCCGGCAAGCCGCGACACCGCCTGCCTTGACCTTAATCCCCGGCGTCGGGCAGGCAGGCGCCATGCGCGCCCTCCTCTTCGACAAGGACGGAACCCTCCTCGATTTCGAGGCGAGCTGGTCGCGCGTCCTCAAAGAACTCTGCCTCACCCTTGCGGAGGGCGACACGGCGGCGGCCGAGGCCATGCTCCTGGCCGGAGGCTTCGACCCGGCAAGCGGCCGCTTCCGCTCCGGCGGGGCGCTTGCCGCGGGCCACACGGTCGACATCACGCGTCTGTGGTTCCCCGCCCTCAGGGGAGCGGCGCTTCAGGCGATGGTCGAGCGGATCGACAATACCTTCTATGAAAACGGCATCACCTGCTCGGTGCCGATCCCCGGCCTCGCCGAGACGCTTCACGCGCTGTCGGATGCCGGCTTCATGATGGGCGTCGCCACGAATGACGGCACCGCCGCGACGAAGGCGGCGCTCGCCGCACTCAAGCTCTCGGATTTCCTGCCGCATGTCTTCGGCTACGATTCCGTCGAACGACCGAAACCCGCACCGGACATCGTCCACGCCTTCGCAAAGGCCACGGGCGTGCCGCTTCAGGCGATTGCCGTGATCGGGGACAACCCGCACGACCTGGAGATGGCGCGGGCGGCAGGCGCCGGCGCCGCAATCGGCGTGCTCAGTGGAAACGGCGGATTGAGGGAACTTCAGCCGCTCGCCGACGTCGTGCTCGAAAGCGTGCGTGACCTGCCCGGCTGGCTCGCTGCACGGCCGCCAGGCCAAAGCCCGACCCAGTCTGATTGAATCAGAATGGGGCTCCATTTGTCGTTCGAGCACGATCTTCTCCGAAAACCGGGCCCCACCCCGGATCGGAGTCCGGGGCATGCTTTTCGGGATCACGCTCTAGGCCGCAGCCATGCGGCGCGCCTTGCGGCCCACGTCCTCGTCGGCGGCAATGAGCTCCGGCACCTTTTCACGCGGCACCGGCCGGCTGAACAAATAGCCCTGGCCTTCCGCGCAGCCGGCTGCGATCAGCATGTCCAGGTCTTCCTGCGTCTCGATGCCTTCCGCCACGGCGGTCATGCCGAGCGTCTCGCTAAGCTGCACGATGGCGCGGATGATCGCGGCGTTCTTGTCGCCGTTGCGGGCGGTGTTGACGAAGTCGCGGTCGATCTTGATCTGATCGAAGCGATATTTCCTGAGATAGCTCAGCGACGAATAGCCGGTGCCGAAATCGTCCATGGCGATGTCGACGCCGAGCGCCTTCAGGCGATGGAGCGTGTCGAGGTTCGTGATGCTCTCGGCAAGGAGCAGCGACTCGGTGATCTCGACCGTCAGGCGCTCCGGCCTAAGGCCGGCGCGGCTCAGCGCGGCGCGAATGTCTTCGACGACGTCGCCGTGGGTGAACTGCGCGACCGACAGGTTGACGGCGACGCGCAGATGCGACGGCCAGCGCGAAGCGTCGGCACAGGCCTGGGCGAGAACCCAGCGACCGAGCGGGTTAATCAGCCCGGCTTCCTCGGCGATCGGTATGAACGTCGCCGGCGGCACGAGGCCGTGGACGGGATGCATCCAACGGACGAGCGCCTCAAGCCCGGTCGTGTGCATGGTCTTCAGGTCGACGATCGGCTGATAGTGAAGCCGCAGCTGGTCGCGATCGATCGCGCCGCGGAGCTCACGTTCGAGGACGTGGTGGCTCGCAAGCCGCTCGTCCATGGCGCTCTCGAAGAACCGGTAGGTGCGCTTCCCGTCGGCCTTCGCCGCGTAGAGCGCGAGGTCGACGTTCTTCTGCAGCACGTCGGGATCGTTGCCGTGCCTCGGCGACAGGAAGATACCTATACTGGCGCTCGCATAGATGAACTCGCCGCTGATGAGGAAGGGCTTGCGCAGCTCGTCGATCAGGCGGTGGGCAAGACGGTCGGCGTCATCGATCCGCGCGATGCGCGGCTGCAGTATCGCGAACTCGTCACCGCCGAAGCGGGCAACCATGTCGGTCTCGCGGACAGAGCGCACGAGACGCTCCGCGACGGCACAAAGAAGCGCGTCGCCGCTTGGATGGCCGAGCGAGTCGTTCACGTCCTTGAAGTTGTCGACGTCGACGCACATCACCGCGGCCATGCCGGTACCGGCGGCGTCGGCAATCACATCCTTCATGCGCTCGCGAAAGGCATAGCGGTTGGGCAGATTGGTGAGCCCGTCATGCCGGGCCATATGGGCGATGCGCGCCTGCGCCCGCCGCTGCTCCGTCACGTCTTCGAACGTCGCCACCCACGAGCCCTCGCCCATCGGCTGCTGGGCGACTGCGATGATGCGGCCGTCGGCGCGTTCCGTCTGGAAGAAACTCGCTCCGCCGCTGTCGATGTTGCGCTCGAGATCGGGGAGAAGCTCATGCAGCGTCGCGTGACGCGACGCAGCGTCCTGCTGGAGGAAATGCTCGGCGCGGAAGAGCCGCTCGAACTGGCGATTGCAGACGATGGGCCGCAGCTCGGCATCGAACATGCAAAGGCCCTGCGACATGTGATTCAGAGCAGCGTCAAAGAGGACGTTCTGCGACTGCAGCGCACGCTCCTTCTCACTCAGCCGCTCGTTCTTGTGCCGCAGCTCCGAATTGACCGACTCGATGGCGCGATTGGCGGCGGCGAGATCCTCCGCCGTCCGCTTCAAGTCCGCCGTCGTGTTCTTCACCTCGCGGTGCGCACGCGTCAGCAAACGGTTGTGCCAAGTGAGGGCGCCGACAAGACAGAGGCCGCCGATGATCAGCGCGAAGGAGAGCGCCGAGAACTGCCGATGAAGCTGCAGAAGCGCCTGGCGGTCGAGGGACAGGCGGTCGGCGCCGTAGCGGTTCGCCTCCGAGGCAAGGCCGATGACCCCGCGCTCGGAGCGGCGCGAGCATCGCAAGGACCGATGCGGCGTCGAGATCGGTGCCGGCATCGGAGAATGTCGGGTCGAGGGCGGTTACGACGCGTTGAAGGTCTGCAACGACCGCTATTTGCGACGGTACCGTCGACGTGAACCGGCGGAAGTCGCCTTTGCTCAGAATTCCGGCGCGATTGTAGAGGATCTCGTAGCGGAGCTTCACCTCGCCCAGGTCGGCGGACGAGCGGCTCTGGGCGAATGCCAGAAGCGCCATCTGCAAACGCTGGAACTCAATGACGGCCTGGCTTGCCGAATAAGCGACATTGTAGCGGGAGAAGCTCTCAAGCGATTCCTCGCGGCGGTCGATCATCAAATAGGCGTAGAGGGCGGCGGCGACGAGCGCAGCCAACATCGCTCCCAAGTAGATCTGAACCAGCTTGCTCGAGGTCATGGCTCCTGCACGCCGCCGCCGCTAGCGCACGTTCAGCTCCTTCACCTGCCAGACGGCGCGGCCGTAATATTGCTCGGTCTGCAACTTCGGATCGGAATCGAAGGGGTAGACGATGAAGAGCGGGCCCTTGTCGCGGATCGGCATCAGCTTGCCGTCGCGCCTGAGCGCCAACACCACGTCGTAACTGTCGAAGTCGGACATCGGAATCGCGCTGCGATAATCGTTGAGGGCCGTGGCGAGGACCTCCGACCCATGGGCGCCGACGAACGTCATCAGCGCATGCATGGAAACGCCCTCGAATTCCGACGGCGCGTCGTACCACGGCGTCTGCGTCGTGAGCTTGACCGTGCCGATCGCCTCCAGCATCTGGCGGTCGAAACGGGCCACGTCGCCGTCGTTGGTGTTGGCGATGCTGCCGCTGACGACGAGAATTGAATCGCCCTTCGGGCTGGCAAGCGGGGCGGCGAAGACCTGCCCGGCCAGCGCGATCAAGCCTGCCGCAAGCAGCGCGCGCGAACGTAGCGAAGCCATGATCTTCGCTCTCCTGTGACTACTGGTTGTGAAGGGCCACAATTCTGCCGCGGCGCTAACAAACTGTTTCGCGGCGCCGGCCCGCCGCTTTCTCGCAAGCTCTCGCTGAGAACCGGGTAAACAGACGGTAAACTCAGAGGCGGTCGGCGATCCGGCCACGCAGGATGGCAAGGCTGACAAGCGGTCGGCGCAACCACTGGGCGAGTGGCAGCAACGGAATGGCGAGCGAGGTGAACGCGGCGATGCGCTCGGGACGCCCGAGCACCGCTTCCGCCAGGAGCTTGCCGACAAAGGGCGCCAGCGCCACCCCTTGGCCCGAATATCCGCCCGCCGCCCAGACCGCCGCCGCGATCTCGCGCACGAAAGGAAGCCGCGGCGCGGTCACCGAAACGATGCCGCCCCAGCCGTGCGCGATCGGCGCGTCGGCAAGCCCCGGATAGATCTCCAGCATGTGCGGGCGCACGAAGGACGCGATGTCGGCCGGGACGTGCCCGGCGTTGCTTTCGCCGCCCCCGAAGACGAGCCGGCCGTCAGGCGTCTTGCGCCAATAGCGCACCACGAAGCGGCTGTCGGCCGCCGACTCGCCGCCGGGAAGGATGGTGTCGCCGAGCGGCCCGAGCGGCTCAGTCACAATGACGAAGCTGTTGACGCCGAGCATGCGACGGCGCGTCATCTGCTCGAAGCGGCCGGAGCGTCCGTCCGTCGCGACGATGACGTGGTCGGCGCGAATGTCGCCGGTCGGCGCGCGCACGACGGGACCGGATTCGTCGAGCAACGCGGATGCCGGCGTGCGCTCATGGATCTTCGCTCCGAGCAGCGTCGCGGCGCGCGCCAGACCAAGCGAGAAGCGGTAGGGATCGAGATGGCCGCCGCCGCTGTCGCGGACGGCGCCGAAGAAGCGCGTCGAGCCGAGCGCAGCGGCGGTCTCGTCGCGATCGAGCAGGCGCATCTGGCCGTAGCCGAAGCGGTCGGTGAGGGCGCGCACCAGCGCCTCCGACTCTGCGAGAAGCGACGCTTTGTGCAGCGTCTCGATGACGCCGGACCGCAGATCGCAGGCGATGGCGAAGCGGACGATCAAGGCGCGCACCAGCGCCTTCGCGTCCTCCGTCATGTCCCAGAATTCCTTGGCGCGGGCGCGGCCGAACTTCTCTTCCAGCCAGATGACGTCGCGGCGAAGCCCGGAGTGGATCTGCCCGCCGTTGCGGCCGGAGGCGCCGCTGGCGACCGTGTCGGCCTCGATCAGCACTACGTCGGCGCCGGCTTCGGCAAGATGAAGGGCGGCGGAGAGCCCGGTGAAGCCGCCGCCGACAACGCAGACATCCGCCCGTCGCGAGCCGTCGAGCGGCGGGTATTCGGGAACGTCGCCTGCTGCGAGCCGGAAGAAGGAGGCCGGGAAGACGCGCGCCATCGGACTCAACGTCCTTCCATGCCGCAGGATATCAGCGTGGAGAGGTCACGCTCGAGCATCATCTTGTCTGGGGACCGGTTCCAGCGTCTCGAGATCATGCCTCAGACGCTGAGGAGAAGGTATTCGCGCTCCCATGCGCTGATTACGCCCATGAAGGTCTCGTATTCGGTCTCCTTGATGGCGCGATAGGTGCGCACGAAAGCGCTGCCGAATATCTCTACCAGCTCCGGCGTCTCTTCCATGAGCCGCACCGCGTCGAGGATCGAGCGCGGCAGCGACGTGCTCGGATCGCGGCTTGGGCCTTCGAACGGCCGGTCGGGCTCAAGCTCGCGAACGAGCCCGAGATAACCGCAGGCGAGCGATGCGGCGATGGCGAGATAGGGGTTGGCGTCGGAGGAGGGAACGCGGTTCTCGACGCGCCGGTTCGTCGCGTCCGAAAGCGGCACGCGCAGGCCGACCGTGCGGTTGTCGTATCCCCAGCGCACATTCACCGGCGCGCCGGCTCCGCGCAGCAGCCGCCGATAGGAGTTCACGTAAGGCGCAAGCATGCACATGACGCAGGGCAGATAGCGCTGCATGCCGCCGAGATAATGCAGGAAGCTCGGGGCAAGCGCGCTCGCGCCGCCGTCGGCGAAAATGTTGCGGCCGGTCGCGATGTCGGTGACCGACTGGTGGATGTGCATGGCGGAGCCGGGCTCCTCGGCGATCGGCTTTGCCATGAAGGTCGCATACATCTCGTGCCGAAGCGCCGCCTCGCGGATCGTGCGCTTGAACAGGAACACCTGGTCGGCAAGCTCCACCGGATCGCCATGGCGCAGATTGATTTCCATCTGCGCGGTGCCGTCCTCGTGGTTCAGCGTGTCGATCTCCAGTCCTTGCGCCTCGGAGAAGCGGTAGATGTCGTCGAAGAGCTCCTCGAACTCGTTCACCGCGGTGATCGAGTACGCCTGGCGGGCGCGCTCCGGACGACCTGAGCGGCCGACCGGAGGCTCCAGCGGATAATCGGGGTCGATGTTGGGCTTGACGAGATAGAACTCCATCTCCGGCGCGACGATCGGCTTCAGGCCGCGCGACAGATAGAGATCGACGATCCGCTTCAGAACGTTGCGCGGCGCAATCTCAAAGGGCGTACCGTCCTTGTGAAAGGCGTCGTGGATCACCTGCGCCGTCGGGTCGCTCGCCCAGGGGACGACAGCGAGTGTGGAGAAGTCGGGACGGAAGATCAGGTCGGAATCGGTCAGGCCTTCGATGAAGGCGACCTCGTCCTCCGGATACTCGCCGGTGATGGTCTGCGTGAACATCGACGCCGGCAGCGTCATCGGATTACCGCCGAAGAACTTCTCGCGCGGCATCAGCTTGCCCCGCGCGACGCCGGCCTGGTCGGGGATGATGCACTCGACGTCGTCGATGCGACGCTCACGGCACCATTGCCGCGCCGCCGCCTCGTCCGGCACGCCGCGCACAACCTCCGGCTCTTCCGGGAAGTCCTCTACGATTGCACTCATATCCAATACTTAGCCGTTTTCGCGCCATTCGCGAAGCCGAAGCCGCCGGCGTGGTCAATCGAGGGTGCGGCGGAAGCGCAGCAGGGCAAAGCCGCCGATCACCAGAAGGAACACCGCCACCGGCCAGAGATACGGCAGAACCTGTACCGTATCGTTTCCCTTCAGCATGATTCCGCGCACGGCGCGCAGAAAATGCGTCAACGGCAGCACCTGGCCGATCGCCTGAGCCCAGGCCGGCATGCCGCGGAACGGAAACATGAAGCCGGAGAGGAGGATCGACGGCAGGAAGAAGAAGAAGGTCATCTGCATGGCCTGGAGCTGCGAGCGCGCCAGGGTGGAGAAGGTGTAGCCGAGGGTCACATTGGCGGCGATGAAAAGAAGCACAGCGGCAAGCAGCAGCCAGAGCGAGCCCTCGAGCGGCACGGAGAAGAGCGCGTAGGCCGCGGTCAGGATGACCATGACCTGCAGAAATCCCATGACGATGTAGGGAACGATCTTGCCGATCATGATCTCCAGCGGCCTGAGCGGCATGGCGAGAAGGCTCTCCATGGTGCCGCGCTCGATCTCGCGGGTGAGCGCCAGCGCCGTCATCAGCGTCGTCGTCATGGTGAGGATCGTGCCGATCAATCCCGGCACGATGTTGTAGGTGTTGACGGCTTCGGGATTGTAGAGGCGATGCACCACGACCTCGGCGCCACCGGTCGACGCCGCGGGCGGCGGATCGGTGGCGGCGGCGACGGCCCGCCTCACAATCTCCGGCATCGCCGCGATCGCGTTGGCGGAGGCGGTCGGATCCGACGCGTCGGCTTCGATCACGATCGGGGGGCGGCGGCCGCGCATGAGATCCTTGTGAAAGTCCAGCGGCACGGTGACGACGAAGGCGAGCGTGCCGTCTGCGAGGCCCTCGCGCGCCGCTTCCTCGCTCAACAGCCCGTCGATACGGAAGTAGCCGGAGGTCTGCATGCCGGCGACGATGGCGCGGGCGACCGGTCCGGAATCGCCGACCACGACGCCGGTCGGCAAATGCTTCGGGTCGGTGTTGATGGCGTAGCCGAACAGCACGAGCTGCATGATCGGAACGCCGAGGATCATGGCGAAGGTCAGCCGATCACGGCGCATCTGAATGAACTCCTTCAGAAGCACCGCGCGAATGCGATACCAACGCGAGGGCATCCTCATCAGCCGTTCCCCGCGACCTGCGCCTCGCTCATGAGGCGAATGAACACGTCCTCCAGCGTCGTGTCGCCGGCTTCGACGTCGACCGGGTAGCGTGCCGCGACCTCGTGCACGCTCTGCGCCAGCGCCCGCCGGTTCGAGCCGACGACGTGAACCGCCTGGCCGAAGGCCGCGACCTGCTCGACTCCCGGCATGCCTTCGAGCGCACGCGCAGCCGGCGCCGCGCCGCGACCGGCGAGCACGAATGTCTCAAGCCCGGAATGCGCTATGATCTCGCTCGCTGTCCCACGCGCGACGATCGTGCCGTAGGCGATATAGATGATGCGGTGGCAGCGCTCCGCCTCGTCCATGTAATGGGTGGAGACGAGCACGGTCAGGCCATCGTCGGCGAGGCGATGGATCTCGTCCCAGAACTCGCGCCGCGCTTTCGGATCGACGCCGGCGGTCGGCTCGTCGAGGAGCAGAAGCTTCGGCTTGTGCATGATGCAGGAGGCGAGCGCGAGCCGCTGCTTCCAGCCGCCGGAAAGCGTGCCGGCAAGCTGCCGCTGGCGGCTCTTCAGGCCGAGCCCTTCGAGCGTCTCGTCGACCACGCGATGAAGACCGGGAAGCGCGTAAAGCCGTCCGACGAATTCGAGATTCTCGCGGATCGTCAGATCGTCGTAGAGCGAGAAGCGCTGCGTCATGTAGCCGACCTCGCGCTTGATCGCCTCCGCCTCGTGCACGATGTCGTGGCCAAGGCAGGTGCCGTCGCCGCCTGATGGGCGAAGCAGCCCGCAGATCATGCGGATCGTCGTCGTCTTGCCGGAGCCGTTCGGCCCGAGAAAGCCGACGATCTCGCCCTCCTGCACCTGAAGGTCGACATCCTTCACAGCGGTCTTGTCGCCGAAACGCTTGGTGAGGCCGTGGACGTCGATGACGGTGTCGCCGTTCATTGCGACCCGCCATTGCTTTGGGATGGGGGAAGAGGCGTCACGTCGACGGGTTGGCCAAGCGGCAGCTTCGCCGCCTCGCCTTTCAGCCGCGCCTCGGCACGGAACATGAGCTTGCCGCGGTTCTCACGGCTGAAGATGACAGGCGGCGTATATTCCGCCTCGGCGCCGAGGAAGGTCACTTCGGCGGTCAAGCCGGAGGCGCAGCCGTCGCAACCCACCGTCACCTCGGCGCCGACCGCAAGCGCCGGACGCGCGGCCTCGGGCAGATAGAAGATGGCCTTGCGGTTGTCGGGGGGAAGCAGCTCGAGCACCGCCGCGCCGGCCGATGCGACCTCGCCGGCCTCGTAATACGTGTCCTCGATGCGGCCGGCGGCGGGCGCGTCGACGACGTATTTCGAGGCGCGAGTCTCTGCCTGGTCAAGGGCGGCGCTCGCGGCATCGACGGCGCGCTCGGCGGCATCGATCTCCGGCGTTCTCGCCGGCATCGCCGCGACGTCGCGCTGGCGCTTCACCGCGGTCACGCGCGCCTCGGCGACGTCGATCGCCTCGCGCGCCTGATCGAGCTGCGCCTGCGCCACGACGTTGCGGTCGAAGAGCACCTTCTGCCGGTCGAAATCGCGGCGCGCCTTATCGAGCGCGGCTTTCGCCTCGGCGATCTGCGCCTCGATCACCGCGATCTCGGGCGGGCGCTGGCCTTCCTGCAGGTTGGCAAGCTGCGCCTTGGCGCGCGCCGCCTCGGCCTTCGCCTGCATGACGGCGGCCTTCGCCTCCGTATCGTCGAGCGTGAACAGCAGGTCACCGGCTGCAACCTCGTCGCCGCGGCTGACCGCAAGCTCGACGATGCGCCCGCCGACCTCCGGCGCGACATTGACGAAATCGCCATCGACGTAGCCCTGGAAACTGGCGCCGTTCGGATCACCGCCGCAAGCGGCAAGAGCGAGGAGCGGCAGGAGGAGAAGGAGGCGCCTCATGGCTTCGCCTTTCGCGCCGCCTCCACCGCCGCGTGGGCATTCTGGCGCACCAGCGTCTTCACCTCGGCGAGGAAGGCGGCGTCATAGCCGCCGATGTCGAGGCGACGGCGCACGGCGGCCTCGGCCACGCGCAGGAAGATCACCTGCCCGATGAGCAGGAAGACGCGCATCTTGGTGTCGGCGGATTCGGAATCGACGCCGGCCGCCATGCCGAAGAAGCGGCAGGCGGCGAGATGCAGGCGCGACAGCGTGCCGTAGAAGATCTCGAAGGCCTCGGTCGGCTCCATCTGCTCACGCAGGATGAAGCGGGCGACGCGGCGCATCTCCTCTGGGCCGACGATGACATCGACGATCGTTTCAAGCAGCGCTTGAAGCGCTTCAAACGCCGCTGCAGGATTGGCCGGAAGCGCGGCGAGATAACGGCCGGCGCCCTCCATGACGCGGCCGTGGATCAGCCCGGTCACATGCGTCGCGACGGCGCGATAGAGCTCGTCCTTGCCGCCGAAATGGTAAGAAATAGCGGCGACGTTCACCTTCGCCCGCTTGGCGATCTCGCGGACCGTCGTGCCGCTCGGGCCACGCTCACCGAAGAGGTCGAGCGCCGCGTCCAGAATGCGCTCGCGGGTCGGGTCGACCGGTTTTTCAGCTTTCTCCAACACCTTGGCGTGCCTCGGCTCTCACTGACCGAGGCACATATAGCATTCTCAAACGAATGTTTCAAACAGTTGTTTTATTCTGGTTAACCGGCGGTTGCCGTCAGACGCCGACCACCCCCTCCGCGGCGAGCTTCTCCATCTCCTCGCGGGTACGGGGCTTGGCGGGGAGCGCAAAGCTCAGGAAGAAGATCACCACCAGCGCGCCGAGCTGGAAGAGAAGCGTGCGCTCCATCGTGCGGGTGAAGTTCCGCTGATTGGCTTCCATGCCGCGGGCGAGAAGTGCTGTACGGATCGAGGCGATCGCCTGCGGGTCCGACGACTCGTTCTTGGCAAGCGCCGCCTCGCCGCTCCGGCAGCTCTCAGGCTCGGCGGCAAAGTCCTTGTCGTTAGCGCGGTCGACGAAGCAGGCCTCGAAATTATCGGTCACCTTGGGAAGCTGCGATTTCGGCACGCCGATCTCGGTGAGGTCGGCGGAGAGCGCGTCGCGCACACTTTCCACGCTCACCTGCGCCTGGCTGCCGAGCAGCCCGAAGAAGACGACGCCGATGACGGCGACGCCGATCGCGCCGCCGATCTGCTGCGTCGTGTTGACGATGCCGGAGGCGGAGCCGGCATCCCTGATCGGCACCTCGGCGAGGATGAAGGCGTAGATCGGCGCAACCACGCAGCCCATGCCGAGTCCGGCGACAAGCAGCGACGGGATCATCTGCCACGGCGTCACGTCACCGCCGAAGTGGTTGATGGTGAAAAGAAAGAGCGCATAGCCGGCGCCCATGACGAGCGGGCCGGCGGAGACGATCTTGCGGCCGAAGCGCGGCACCAGCACCGGCCCCGACATGCCAGCCGCGAGGCTGACGCCGAGCGAGAAGGGAATGCCGGTCAGCCCCGCCTTCAGGATCGAGTAGCCGAGCCCGATCTGCAGGTAGATCGTGAAGATGAAGAAGAAGCCGAAGACCACCGAGAAAAAGGTAAGGCTCAGGATGATGCCGGCGACGAAGGAGTGGCGGCGGAAGAGCGTCGGCACGACGAGCGGGGAAGCGTCGCGCCCGTCTTTCCAGACCTGCGTGAAGGCGAAGAGCACGAAAACCGGGATCGACACGATCATCGAGGCGATGACCCAGGCCGGCCAGTCGAGCTGACGCCCCTGGATCAGCGGGAACATCAGCATCAACATGGCGACGAGAACGACGACAACGCCAACGAGGTCGAGCTTGAGCGGACGCTCCGACTTCGCGTCAGGAAGAAAAATCCAAGCGAGGATCATGGCGCCGATGCCGACCGGGATGTTGACGAGGAAGATCGTGCGCCAGCCGAGATCCCAGACGTTGCCGGTGATGAGCAGCGCGCCGATGATCGGCCCGAGCACCGTGGCGATGCCGGCGATGCCGCCGTAAAGCGCGGAAATGCCCTGCCGCTCCTTGGTCGTCGTGTACATGATCTGAATGTTGGAGAGGATCTGCGGAACCATCAAAGCCGCCATCAGGCCCTGCAGAAAGCGCGCGCCGATCAGCATCTCCGTCGACGTTGCAAGACCTGAGAGCGCCGAGGCGACGGTGAAGCCGAAGACGCCGATCAGGAACATCTTCTTGTAGCCGACGATGTCGCCGAGCCGGCCGCCGGTGATGAGGGCGAGCGCGAAAGCCAGCTGATAGCCGGCGATGATCCACTGGATCGCCGAATAGCTCGCCTCCATGCTCTCGCGGATCGACGGGATCGCCACGTTGACGATCGTCGAATCGAGGATGTCCATGAAAAAGGCGAGGAGGACGACCAGAGTCGCGATTGTCCGTCCGCGCCCGGTGAGGCTCACGCCGACGGCGGGCTGAGCCGCTTCGGATGCCGACATTTTCGTCCTTTGCCGTTGGGAGGGCGGCTTCCGCTACCGCGGTGCGCGCCAAACAGCAACTGCGGACGAATTGCAGCGTTACCGTGGCTCCGGTGCGCGACGGAGCGTCACAGCCCCGAAGCCACGGGAAAGACTGGTAAATTGGGAGGGCGGCGGCGCTTGGCGGTGGCCGCGTCGCCGGCCTGGGTCACCTCTGCTTCACCACGATCGGCACCAGGAGATCGCCCCAGTAGCCACCCTCGGCGTGGTGGCGCGCGGTGCGCTGAAGCTCGACCGAGAGGCCGGATTCCACGCAGCGCACCACCGACTGGTTCAGGCGATGCAGGTCATTGCCGAGACAGCGCAGAGCCGTCGTCTGGTCGTCCGACATCGTCGTGGTCAGCGCCTCGGCGCGTTCCTTCACGTTGGTCTTGATCATCAAATCCTCCATCACGCGGCACGGCGGGGCGCGTTGCGCTTGTCGAACTGCGCGGTCTCGGTCGAGTCGGCCATCGCGGTCGTCGAGGTGCTGCCGCCGCTGATCGCCATCGACACCGCGTCGAAGTAAGAGGTGCCGACCTCGCGCTGATGGCGCGTCGCCGTATAGCCGTCGGCCTCGGAAGCGAGCTCCGCCTCCTGCAGCTGCGAATAGGCCGCCATCTGGCGATCGCGATAGCCGCGGGCGAGCTCGAACATGCCGTGGTTCAGCTGGTGGAAGCCGGCGAGCGTGATGAACTGGAAGCGATAGCCCATGGCGCCGAGCTCGCGCTGGAACTTGGCGATCGTGGCGTCGTCGAGATGCTTCTTCCAATTGAAGCTCGGCGAGCAGTTGTAGGCGAGCATCTTGCCGGGGAAGTCGCGGTGGACGGCCTCGGCAAAGCGCTTCGCCTGCATTAGGTCCGGCTTCGAGGTCTCGCACCAGATCAAGTCGGCATAGGGCGCATAGGCCTTGGCGCGGGCGATACACGGCTCAAGCCCGTTCTTCACCCAATAGAAGCCTTCGGCGGTGCGCTCCGCCGGGATGATGAACTCCCGGTCGCGCTCGTCGACGTCGGAAGTGATGAGCTTCGCGGCCTCCGCGTCGGTGCGGGCGATGACGAGCGTGGACACGCCCATCACGTCGGCGGCAAGGCGCGCGGCGACGAGGTTGCGGATGTGCGCACAGGTCGGGATCAGAACCTTG
>Ga0307442_1000366_pt1 | contig 21749 bp, 23 predicted proteins | sample SalMarWE160430MG_FD_202143 | JGI IMG/M metagenome (GOLD analysis project Ga0307442, IMG submission 202143) | Salt marsh sediment microbial communities from the Plum Island Ecosystem LTER, Massachusetts, United States - WE1604-30 | ecosystem: Environmental > Aquatic > Marine > Intertidal zone >...
GGTTATAATTTGAACTCCGTCTGCAAAACAAGTTGCACAGTGAAAGTCACCTAAATCTAAGATTGTATATAATTCACCTGCTTGTGATCTTTCAACATTTAACGTATTCATTGCAATACTCGCTGCTTTTAGTCCTAATGGCATAGCAGGACATTTATGACCATGAAATTTAAAGCCCATTTCAAGATATTCACGTGGATTAATCATTTTTTAATAACCATCTATTTTTTTTATTAACTTTTTTTCAAACCAATTCGATAAATATCGAACTAATTTAATAAAAATAAAATTATTTTATATACTTTATGATTATTTTCCTTAAGATGAATCTATTATTTACAATAAAATTACAAATTTTTATTAAAAATTTTCAAACAAATATTTTTAGGAGAGCATCCAAGTGAGGGAATAGATATGTCATTTGGACTCCAAGCTTCAATGTTTGAGTATATAGTCAAAAATAAGGATTCTTAAAAAGCGGGAATGGTAGATGTGCCAGTTGAAATAGATAATCAAGTAGGCTTGCTTAAATTAAATGCTATGGGTGTAAAGATTGATACTTTAACGAAAGAACAATATAATTACATCCATAGTTGCGAAGAGGGAACATAAATTTAAAGAATTTAAAAAATCCAACTTACATCATATCTAGGCAGCTTGGGTTGAGTATTCTCATCAATCTCCTCGTTCTCTCCTCTTTCTTTTGTTGTTAACACAGAAAAATGCCCTTTAATACCCAGCGCTTCACATCCCATTTCCCAATTCGCGCACCAAATACCCAGTGCTACCGGTGCGTAAAAATGAGACGCAATCGATTGATAGAAGTCAAATCTCTCTATATTAGAAACGATATTATTATTGTTACCTTGTATTTCACCGGTTCGATCGAGAACACATACACAACGTGTCGTTTGGGAATTGAATGAGGAAGGAGCCCACTGACATATTTCGAAACATCGTCCAAATTGCTTGAAAGGTTCTACGTTAACATTCAATGGTTTCTTAAATTGAGAATCAGCGAAGAAAAGAGAACTTAGTGGTATTCGATGATGAAAAATAAAATTGATAAAACGGATTAATAATGGGGTATACTTGGATTTATAACCCAGAGCACAAACACAGATGATATGATCCTCTGTTGGGTTGTAGTGTTCCCCTAGGTGAGAGATGATACTCTTGTGATCTGCACCAGGTCCAATCCAACAAGTGCTCAATCCCATGCGTGTTGCATACATGACAATCTTCTGTAAGCATCGACCCACATCGATAACAGAAAGACGACTGTACTCACTAGGAGCTATTGCCACAAGAAATTCTTGTGCGCCGACCGTTGGCCAAACTGTGAGAGGTGCCGCAACATATTCGAAACGAATGGGATGTTTCCCTATTAAAGGATAGTTGCTGGGTTCACTAGTTGATTGTACGTATTGTAATAATTCACTATAATGTTCAGGTGTTAATTTTCGATTTTGGAATGACCGACAAGAGCGTCTTAATCGCATTAAATCAAAAAGGTCTAAGTTATCGTTGCGTTTACTAGGAAGATGCTCACGAGGGTGTAGTTTGAGTTTTACGGTTAATATTTCAAATAGAACTCTCGCAAATAGAACCAATCCTATAGAAAATGTAACATATACTATTACTTGGGCACTAATTAACCATGAGATAACGGCTATAAGCAAAAATAAAAGTGAAATCATTGCTGTTGGAATGTATTGAAGCCAACCGGTGAATTGCAGACGTATTTTTACGCGTTTTAAAAAGGATTTTACCATAATTCTTTGTATAATCTTGTTTAATAATAGTAAAAATAGTAAAAATAATAAAAATAATAAAAATAATTATTATAATTTATAGATTGTAATGATGGTTTCAATACTATTACACCACATCTTAATGTAATGTGTTGTCATATTTAACTATTTAATAATAGATTGTAAACCGTATGATTCAAAAATACTAAAACCAGATGAAGCTAAAATTATAAGAAAGGAAACCACAATAAGTAGGAAATAAAAAAAATTTTTGTTTTTTATTTTTATTATTTTAATTTTGAAATAACTTTCTCTCCAAATATCTTTAAGTTGTCAGTAGATCCCATAAAAATAAAAATTCTCAATCCTCGATTGATTAACTCTTGTATTTCCTCAATGTGAGCATCTGGCGTTGATGGAGTACTTTTAACGATCTTTTTTGCTTCTTTTGCGGATATTTGATTCCTCATTTTTAAACTCATAACGCGTCTAGAAATATCTTCTTCTGTTGGATTTAACCAGAGCGTATATCCTGCCGCAATTCGTATTTCATCAGGATCTCTCCCTATCTCTTTACATTTTTCAGCTATTTGGAGTTTCCGTTTTTCTAAGACATCTGGCACAGGATCAAAAAGACTATGGATAATATCAGCGTATCGTGTAGCAATCTGGATCGTTAAATTCCCAAAAACTCCCGCCATCATCGGTACTTCTTTCTGAATTGGAAGCGGGCTGTTTAAAGTATTTTCAACTGAAAAAATTTTTCCTTTATATGAAGTGTGCTCATTGTGGAACATAGATTGGACAATAGCTAACGTATCTTCAAAACCTTGTATTCTTTCCCTTGCTGGTGGGAAATGTCCATAAAATCCTCTAAATTCAGCTTGATGCCATCCTGCTCCAAGTCCCATTACTAGTCTTCCATTACTGATAATATCAACACTTGTTGCAATTTTTGCAAGAAGAGTCGGTGCTCTATACCCATAACATGATACTAGTGGTCCTAACCGAATTTTTTTAGTAACAGCCGCAAGACCAGCTAGCAAGGTCCAACATTCAAGAGGATGATTTTCCTTGCCCATCGGATTCATCATATTCATAAAATGATCGGTCGTTGTAAAAAGATCAATACCGACATCTTCAGCCATTAAGCAGATTTTTTTCATCTTTTCGAAATTAAGCCCCTCAGAAGGGACATGATAACCAAACCATATATCGTTATTCATTTAATATCACCTCAAATTAGATTTATAATTTAAAGTTTTCAAGTAAGTAAGCAAAAATCTTTCCCAAATTTTTAAAAATTTGAACATTTTCTCCCTCTTTACTGAAATCTTCTGAATTCATTACATTGGGATTTAGTTTTAACTTTAAAATATTTTTTTGATTAATTAAATCTATTCCAATTTAATATATAAAACATTAAATAATATCTAATAAGTATAGCAATGGGCTTTGAGATAGATAGTGTAACAAAAGAACAATATAATTATATACTCGGCAACAATGAAGGAACATAATGTATTTTTATTTAATTTTTTAGCTTCATAACTTTTTCTTTTTCTCTTCTTCTCTAATTTTCCATGCTCTAATTGACATTTCACTTGAATATGATAAAATTAATCCTTCACGATATTGAGATTAAAGCAAATATTACATATCTCATAAAACTTGGCATTTCTGGATGTTATTGATTAGATAGCGATACAAATCCAATCACATTAATACTTTCATAAAAGAATAAAATGAAAAAAAAAATTAAGTTTTACCGTACTTCTTGAACAAAAAGATTCCTACTATGATGATTCCAATACTAAATAGAGATAGGATTATCAAATCCACCCAAATATTTATATCACTTAAAGCAGCACCATTAAAGAGAAGAGTTAAAGCGTCAGACGCATAATGTAATGGCATGAACTGACTAACCACTTTTGCTTCAGTAGGTAAGGGATATAAACCCGAGGCAAGAAATTGTTGCGGTAAAACAAAAATCTGAATAATTCCTCCTGCTGCTTTAGCACTTTTTGAGATAGTCGCTGTTATTAATCCGAAGCCAATAGTTGATATGGAGAAAATAACCATGAGGACAAATGCAAAGACTATTCCCTCCGTTGCTCCACGAAATCCCATTAAAAAAGTCAGAACAGCAATTATTGCTACTTGAATGATTGCCATGCTCATATTTGATATAAGATGACTTCCTATAAATTCTGATCCAGTCATTGGCGTCGTGTTAATTCTTTTTAGTAAACCTTGTTCTCGGTCTTCTGAAAATGATAAAGAAACTGGTACTGCCATGAAAAGACCACTAAAAGCATATAGACCAGGAACTAGAAATTCAAATACACTCATTCCTACATCTTCTATAATTATAGATCTAAACATTAGACTAAACAATAATACTAATGCAACTGGTAATAACAGTATCATATATAATGGTGCTGGTGACCTTATAAGACTTTTATATTCAATTTTCACAATAGCCAAAATTCGTTTAAGTTTCATTTTTAGATCCCCTCCAAGATTCTTCTTCCTGTAATTTTCATAAATACATCCTCCAAGTCTTCAGCCTTATATTTCGCGATTAGTTCTCTCGGTGATCCTATCGCAATTAACTTACCATATTCTATTATAGCAACTCTATCACAAAGTGCTTCTGCTTCTTCAATATAATGGGTTGTCAATATAACCGTCTTATTTGTTTTCTTTAAAGAATTGATGAATTCCCAAGTTTTACGTCTGGCTCGGGGATCCATTCCAACCGATGGCTCATCTAGAAATAAAATAGGAGGATCACTTATTAATGCTACAATAAGATTTAATTGTCTCATCATTCCCCCACTATATTTCTTAGCTTTTTTGCCCTTTGCTTTAGATAAACCTAATAAATCCAAGAATTTATCAGACCTTCTGTTTATTTCTTCTTTATCCATAAGATGTAATTTCCCGAAAAACTCAATATTTTCCTTAGCATTAAGATATAGATAAATTGCAGCTTGTTGAGGACAAACACCAATTATTTCTTTAATATCTTGAAGTTCCTCCTTTACACAATAACCTCCAACAAAAGCTTCTCCTTCGGTTTGCTCTATTAAACCACACAAAATATTTATTATAGTAGTTTTTCCTGCTCCATTTGGCCCTAATAGACCAAAAATCTCACCTTTCTTTATTGAAAACGTTATTCCATCAATAGCATTAACTTCTTCAATACCTTTCTTATCATTATATACTTTCTTCAAATTAATGACTTCGATTGCATTTGAATCATCCGAAACATAGATTAATTCACTGTCAGATGATTTTGTATTTGTATTATTTATCACTCATATCCACCTCTTTTCATTTCATTATTTTTTTTTTAATTTGGTTCATAATTTTACTAATTAAATTAAGATTTACAGAATATTTAACCTAGTGAGTGTAGAACCGTTAAGTATGGGGAGTTTGACTATTTCAAATATAGTATAGAAGTCTTGACTATCAAAAAATTTGATTTACAAAATCAAGCAAGATTCTGATTATAGAAAAATTTAATATGATAATTTGGATTTTAAGAAGTAGAGCTTACTTTGAATTATTTGAGTTAATATCTTGAATTTATGTGATGAATTATCATTAACTTTTTTGAATCATTGTAAATAAAATAGATATTATATAATAAAACCTAATTGATAATCAAGATGAATAAAAATAAAGCCAAAATTGAAGAAATTTCTACCTCCAAGGAAGATGAAATTTTTAAAATATTAACACATGATACACGTCGGAATATTATAAAGGTACTCAGTGATAAGGATTTGACTTTCTCTGAAATAAAAAGAGGATTAGAACCAATTGATAGTCCCACCCTTTCCTATCATCTCAAAAGTATGAAGCAATTTATTATTCAAAAAAACTCGAAATATTCTTTCTCTGATATTGGACGAGCTGCATTATTTCTACTTACAAAAACGGACCAATCAATAAAAATGTCTCGATATAAGAGAAATTTCGTTTATGCTTACGTGATAACACTGTTATGTTGGGTAACCGCAGAAATATTAACCCCTATTGCTTTTTGGTTTATTTCACCTAAAGATCTTTCTAATTTAATAATACAAGTTACAATAAACGTAATTTGTACAATTAATTTGATTATACTTGGACTCCTAAGAGATCGATACACTTAACTATCAAACAGAAATGTCTTTTATGATTTAATTTTAAAAATCCCCTCATATCTTTAACGTACCCTTTCTTTAAAAACTTGTACTCATATAATTTATTAAATATTCGTTTTATTTAGATGAGGATAATGAGAAAAAATAAAGCTCAACCAGAAGAAATTCCCACTTCCAAGGAGGATGAAATATTTAAATTGTTAACACATCAAAAACGTCGAAACATAATAAAAGTATTGGGAGAACGCGATCTAACATTCTCACAAATCAAACGGAATTTAGAAATTGATAGTCCAACACTTTCCTATCATCTTAAAAGCATGAATGAATTTCTTATTCAAAAAAAATCCAAATATGCCTTTTCTGATATAGGAAAAGCTGCTTTATTTCTTCTCACAAAAACAGATCAATCAATAAAAATGTCTAAATATAAAAGAAATTTTTGGTATGCGCAAATTATAACTGCTGTTTGCTGGATTATAGCTGGATTTTCAATTCCTATAACTGTAGAGTCGATTATATCAATAGAATTTTCAATTGCTTCAAAAAATCTAATAATTTGGATTTTAATAATTGGTATAAATGTTATATCGGTTGTCAATATGAGTGTTATAGGATTTTTAAAGAATCATTATGCTTAATTAATTTTATTTCATTAAAGGTTTGATTTTATTTTTGAGATTAACAAACTGACCGAAGACCAATACATATATTCTTGGAAAATGGAATTCAAAATTTCACTGATATTTTGCAGTTTTCTCTGTCTGTTTGTAAAAGAGTTAAATTTTCCGGCACTTGCTCGATCGATATCTCCTTTGTTATCATTGGAGAAACATCCATTCCTGCAGCCATGCAACTAATCACATTTGAAAATGTTCCATGACCTGAATGACCTTGAGAACCAATTATACGAGCTCTTCTGACTTGAAAATATTCTCCACACACTGGCATGTTTTGTTCCGCTCTAGCCACTATTACAACTGTACTATTAACTGCTTTACATTGCCAAATTGCATCTTGAATATTTGGGGTTACTCTATGAGGTAATCCCGTTGCTTCAAGATATAAAGCCGCGCCCTCACCATCAGTATATTCTTTAACCTTTTCTACAAATTCTTCTTTACTGGGATTAATAATGTGATCAGCGCCCATTTTTTGAGCCAGTTTAGCTCGATTTTGCTCTGGTTCCGATACTATACACACAGCAGCTCCAGCAGTTTTTAAAATTTTAGTCGCTGCCAAGCCTATTGGACCTGCTCCTAATATAATTACGTTTTCCCCGGGTCTTATACCTCCTCCCCTTTCGATCACGGCATTGTATGCTACAGATGTTGGTTCTATAAGACTACCAATTTTATAGATATCATCATAGCGTTTTTGAAGCTTTTTCAAACTCCAACATAATTTTGAGGGAACGGCAATATATTCAGCAAATGCTCCGTCTATCGAAAATCCTATCTCCTGTAAACGCTCGCAGTGATTAGGGTAACCATCACAACATGGCTTACATTCACCGCACCAAACCATTTCTTCGACAGTTACTGGTTCTCCAATTTCATAAGGCTTTCCAGTTCTCTTATTAATAGCCTGAGCTCCAGTTTCAGCAATCTCTCCAGAAAATTCATGACCAAGAGTAACTGGGAATGCTGTTAAGCCAGGATAGTAGATATAACCATCTTCATACGTTTGATTCATATGAACATCTGAACCGCATATTCCACAACGTTTTACTCTAATAAGAACTTCATTAGGAAGAATTTTTGGTTTTTCCTTATCCACAATTCGTACTTTTGGATCTCTCCAAACTTGGGATCCGAGATAAGTAAGCGTTCCATCAAGATCTTTTGAACCAAGCTTGAAATCTGGCTTAGGGTCCCATTTTGCACTTAATTCTACAGTTTTCATAATATAAGTTATTTAGTTAATGATATTGATTTATTATATTCAAAAAAAAAATATAAATTAGGTAGTTATTTCAATTTGAGCTAAATTTTTCAATAAAAAAAAAAGAGAATTTTAAGTTACTTTTTTACTTTTTTAAGAAAAAAGGCTAAAACTAAAGCAATGGTCAATAAAACCGCTTCTAAAATTAGTGCTGGTAAATAATCTCCACTTGGTAATGTCAAATCTGCTAAACCTAGAATAAAAACAATTCCTCCAATTTGCCCTACCATCATTAATATCCCATTTGAACTTGCTTCTGGAACTGGTTTGGTAATATCAACCGCATATTCTAATGCTACAGGAGCAGCACTAAGTAATCCAAAACCGAATAAGAAACTAAATACCATTAATAGGGTCGCATCAGTTACAAATGAAAATATATATAAGGATACAGTCGCAATTGCAATTGAAATAATTATTAAAATTACTTTCTTCTGAAATTTATCAGATAAAGCAGATATAACAATAGCCCCAATTATTCCCCCTAATAACATCATTCCACCGACAATCCCCGCAAAAGTAGCATCAAATGCAGGATTTTTTGGAGTCAAGATAACTTGAATATATGTAGTTATCATATTAAAAACCCCTAATCCTAAGAAGAATGTAATAACCAAAATCAGAAAATTCTTATCCGTGAATAATTTCTTCATACCTTCAAACATTTGAACTTTTTCAGTAACAGGGTTTATTGAGGGTGGTGTAGGTGGTCTACTTTTTACAAAGATCATAAAAAGAGCTCCAACTACTAAACTTAAAATTCCATATATGAGTAACATCGGGCTAAGATCGTTACCTACAATAAGAAATGGTGTTAAAAGTACCCCGAGTAAAATCCCAATAAACATCGAAATCGTTCCAAATCCTGTTGCACTTGTTCGCTCAGATTCAGGAAACCAATTACCAGATAATTTAGTTATGCTGTTCATTATAAAGGGCTGCCCGATTGCTATACCAATACTGAAAATTAACATCAGCATGTAATCAGTACCCGCAAAAAAACGTAAAAACCCAAAAATAGCAATCAATACCGCCCCGATTCCACATCCAATTTTAAAATCATATTTATCAATTAACCATGATGCTAGAAAATTATCTGGAATGTAAATTATCATAAAAATCGCTGATAATAGAAAAATGTATAACTCGTCACCAACACCAAAGAAGACTATTGATTCATTTGTAACCGCTGCAAAAGTTATCCAAAGTATTTGAGTCATGATATTTACTAACATAAACAAAAATAAAACAACCCAACGATAACCGTATACTTGCACTTTTTCTTCAGTCATAATTTCTCACATTTTTTAGAAAATTTTTAATAAATAAATTATCTATTCAAAATAGATCTGATTTAATTTAAATCTTTTATTACCAATTAAGATTTTTCAATTATTAACTAAAAAAAATAAGATCTAATTTTAAAAAAAATATTAAATTAGAAGGAGCACTCCCATGAATAAAATGCTTGCTGCTGTGTTTCATAAAGATGAAGGTTCAGGCGGAGAGATTAAATTAGAACAAGTCGATATTCCTAGGATTAAAAAAGATGATCAGGTACTAATAGAAGTGAAAGCATCCAGTATCTGTGGAACTGATTTAAAAATTTTAAAGGGAAGTCATCCTGCTACAGATAATACTGTTTTAGGGCATGAATTTGTAGGTGTCGTTAAAGAAATCGGAAAAAATATTACTGATCTTAAGATTGGGGATAATATCGTCGTCGATCCAAATGAAAAATGTGGTTATTGTATTAATTGTCGGAGAGGGCTCTCTAATCTATGCGAATACATGGCTTTAGGAACTACATTTGGTATATTTCAAAATGGAGGTTTTGCTAAATATTGTGTTTTACCAAGAAGCGCACTATTCAAGCTTCCCGATTCTATTGACATGATAGCTGCGAGTCTAATTGAACCCCTAGCATGTGCGGTTCATTGTCATAATATTGCGGATGTTAAGGAATCAGATAACGTTGTTATCATTGGAGCAGGTCCGATGGGTTTAATAATAGAATCAGTAGTACGTAAACATCCGATAAAAAGATTAATTAGCATCGAAATGGATGAATGGCGAGGTCAGAAGGCCTTAAAACTTGGAGCGGATCATTGGATTAATCCTAAAACACAAGATGTAAAACAAGAAATTCAAAATATGACCAATTGTGAAGGAGCAGATGTAATCATTGATGCCGTGGGAATTGCTGATACTTTTGAGATGGCAACGTCAATATGGGCCCCAGGCGCAAAATTAGTATGTTTTGGTCAAGACTACAGAGCTGAGGCAAAAATTAAACCAAATGACATTGTAAGATATCAAAGGAAAATTTTGGGCTCATATATTGGGTATGCTGAGGATTTTCTTGATGCAATTGAGTTAATTGCGAATAAAGTAATTGATGTTGATGAATTAATAACAACTACTATTCCTTTAAGTGATTTGCTTTTCACTGGTTTTAAGTTAATGAATGAACGGAAATGTGTCAAAATTATAACTATTCCTTAATTTTAATATCCAAGATTTTTAATGTACAATTCATTACTAGAATAAAGGATTAGAGTACAATCAATAAAATTAATATCACGAATAATTAGAATTTTTATGCCTCCATTTGATTATGATATATCAGCTTTAAAAGTTTTGTTTAAAAAAATATTTCCTCCATCAAAAAGCGTTTATACGATAGATTCAACTGGAGATGGGAGTGCTGATTCAATATTAATTCGAGCATTTAATGTAATCATGCCAATTGAAGTCCCTCGAGAAATAGAACTCGGAGGTCTTAACAGCAACAATTTTGACATCAAGAAATTTGATCTCTCAGATTATGGTAAAATTTATCTCGATGATGAACCCATTACCATCGCAAAGGATGAATATAATATTGAAGTAATCAAGGATCATTTTCTAATTTACCATAATGGTATTAGATTTACAATTGATGATATTTTGCGTGGAAAACTAGCAAATATACTCATTGCTCTTGGAGATACAATCGATATCGTAATCAAAATCGATTCAGAGGGAATAGAAAAATTTACAGAAGGAACGCACAAGTTCACTTTCGATTCAGAACTCATTCCAAAGCTAGATTTCTATTTTGTACTATCTGAAAATAATTTAAATCGTATATATGATCCTCAAAAACCTGAGAATCTCTAACCTTTGAAGATTTTTACCTCCATTTTTATTCCTATTCTACTATACATTATTAATTCTATAATAAGTCAAATTACTCTAAATATTAAAGGAGTTTATATTCATTCCTTGCAATTTATATTCGGGTGTATTTAAAGTGGCAATTATAAAAGAAACGATTCAAGTGCAGATGAATGATTTAAATGAATATTCTCCTATCACTTTTATTTGCCCCGTCTGTAAAACACGTAAAGAATTAAAAATTCCAAAAGTCATAATTAATGAAGCACGACAATTAACAACCGTTTCCATTCCAAAAGGACTTATTTGCGAGCATCACTTTCAAGCTTTTGTCGATAAAAATTTCGTCATTAGAGGATATCAGAAAGTAGATTTCGAAGTTGCTTATGATCTTTATAACAAAAAAAAGAAGAAAAAACTTGAAATTGCAAAACCCGAGAACATTTATGACGAAATAATCATTGAAGGAAATTTTATCGAATTTAGACCTAACGATGCTCACAAAGAGAACGAGATTGCCGAAAAGAAAAAGAAATGCAAAAATTTAATCATAAAAGAAGAGATACTCTCAAATCCTAATAAGAAAAAAAATAATACCCCTCCAACGATTAAAGAAAAGCATGTCATGTCTATTGAAGAGATTTATGATGAATTTTGGGAATTTATCGATGATGAAAACGAGGATTTTAAACATTTTATAGAAATTGATAACCGCAGAAAATAAAATCCTTTTTTTAAAAGAATTAAAATTCATTATTCACTTACATTGATTAAATAATTAAAACAGAAATTAAACTAATTGACTAGAATTAAAACTAGTTACAATATAATGGTGGCAAGAAGGGGATTTGAACTTTCAGACTCGATGCGAATCGCAATCGAATTCCCTGATACCCAGATCTTCAGTTTCACCTGTATCGAGTATTCCGATAGATCTGGTGCGTTCCCGGGTTTCGCAGAGCCTTGATATAAGACCTCTACTACGCCACCTTGCCACGTAAATGATAATCTTAACTTGGTATTAAAAATTAACTTTAATCCTAATTAAGATAGAAATAAAAGTATGCAATCTCATAAAAATCTTTTTAGTTTTCTATCAAGCAATGAAGTAAATTCTAAATGCTATTGCAGACTCGATTAAGACTTCTTTTAAGAGTAGTTAGAAATCTAATTAAATAAGCTAACTTAGCTTTTATATCGTCATCTTATTTTGCATTGGTATAGAATGATTTGTTCTAAAAGTGCACCTTAAATCTTTATATATTTTCTTAATTGGCTTGATATAATTTCATACAAAATGAAAAATGTCAATTAATTATAATGAGAATCTTTAAAGAAAGAGTTGGAAAATATTACATTCTTTTAACTGTAGTTTGTAACCTATTATTCCTAGCCGGGATGCTTAATTCAGCAAGTTCTGTAAAAGTAAATGCTAAACCATATCTCTATTGTTCATATTTCGGAGGATCAGATAAAGATATTATTACAGGAATGGCTATTGATTCAGCAGGTAATGTAATAATTGTGGGCGGAACATTTTCTACAGATCTTGTTGTTCTTAATGGGTTCCAGTTAGAATACGGGGGCGGTTCAAACGAAAATTCTTATGAGAACGGAGGAGATGGATTCATAATAAAACTTTCTCCTTCTAAAAACATAATTTGGGGAACTTACTTAGGTGGAAATGATTTGGATTGCTGTAATAACGTGATAGTTGATTCTGAGGATAATATCTTAGTTATAGGTAAGACAGCATCTGAGAATTTCCCTACAACTGACAATACCTTAAAAAAAGAATTCAGCGGTATCACTGATGGATTCATTTCAAAATTCAGATCAAATGGATCCTTAGCATATTCAACATATATCGGGGAAAATGGTACTGAAGATTTAGTAGATCTTATTGAAGATAAATCGGGTAATATTTTGATATTGGGGGCAACTGGATCATGGAATTTCACCACCACTTTAAATGCTCCTCAACAGATATTCGGGGGTGTTTCTGACACAATTATTCTAAAGTTATCACATAACTATTCTAATATCCTTCTTAGTACATTTTTGGGTGGTAGCGAAGGAGATGGCGGTTATAATATTGGGTTAGATTATGAAAGTAACCTAATAGTAACGGGATATACATTGAGTGATGATTTTCCCTTAAAAAATGCCTTACAAGATGAAATTTTGGGTGATCAAAGAGACATATTTATCACAAAGTTCAATTCTACAGGTCAAATTATATTTTCAACATATCTCGGGGGTAGTTCAATTGAAGATCCTTTTGGTTTAACAATTAATACCTCCGGAAATATTATTATTTCAGGGAGAACTGCATCTCATGACTACCCCACGGAAAAAGGTTTACAAAATACTTATGCTGGTGGAGTAGATGCATTTATTTCTATTATAAGTCCTGATGGTCAAACTCTTGAATATTCCACTTTTCTTGGGGGAGATGGTGGGACACATTGCATCAAATAGCGGTTAACTCTTCGAATTCTATGTTTGTATGTGGAATTGGAAGTGGGTATCCTACAAAAAATGCATTCCAAGAAGATGTAACCGGAGGATCAGATTTAGTAATAATGCAATTTTCTCCTGAAAAACAAGTGGAATTCAGCACTTATTTCGGAGGAAGTGGTAGTGAATGCCCATATTCTATGAATTATTATAATAATACATTATACATCGTAGGGTTTACTGATTCAGAATCGTTGTTTATCAGCGATAATGCGCTTCAAGATAATTATAGTGGAAATACAGATGGATTTATTCTAATGATAGACATACAATCTTATTTATCTTCCATGAAATCATCTCAAATCTTCAATCTGGGTTTAATGCTAACCTTACTCATTCCAATCTCTCTGGTTTCGGTAACAAGTACAGTTTTTCTTATCCGTAAATATAGGCAGAGAATTACTTAAAATTTAGGAGTCCATAAAATTAGTTTCTAATTTTTTTTTTAATATTACAAGGAACAAAAAAAATCTAATTTTTTAACCCAAATATATTCAAAATTGTAACAAAGAACATAATTCTTTTTATTAATCCTACAGAACCAATATTATAAGTTATAATACCTATGTTTAAGAAGATTAAATGAGGTTTATCTTGTGATTAGAAAAATTGATTAGGTGATTAAAATTATGAAAAAATTTAAAATCAGGAAAAAAATGAAAACGGATGAATGGAATGAGAGGAGCAGAAATCGAGAAGAACGGAAAACAAAAGAAGAGGACGAAGAATGGAATGAAATAAACGATGAAGATGAGGAAAAAGGCGAAAATAAAAATAATTTCCATGAAGAAAATTATGATAAATAATCTCCTAACTATAAAGTTAGGAGCAAAGATTTTAAAACAACTGAAATTATAGCTTTTAATCCTACTTCCCTCTCATAAATCTATCAATAAAATATATATTTGCATCTCAATAAGTAATTAATAGTTAGTTACTATTGAATCTTAAAAGATGTAATTCCTGCTAAAAAAATTTTAAACAATTAAACTTCTTGCATTTAGGGGAGCATCTCAATGTTCAGTTATATCCCACTCTCGAATTGCTGAAACGATATTCATAAGGTGTTCCTTGAAGTTTATTAAAGTTGCATATTCATGAAAAACGAGATATTTTTTATATATTAAACGATCTAAAATTTTGTTATCTTTCTTTAGAAGCCATCTTTTTTCACTTATTTTATCATAAAGCGCAAATCCAGACTGATCTGTTTTTAAGCCTAGCTTATTTGAGGTCATAAAAATCTTTACCATTTGAGATTCGGCCTCTTTATGTTTAATTAATTTGAGTTGCAGTTCTATTCGAACAAAATATGAATTTCTTAAGTTTACCAGAAAAATATCATGTAATCTCCCACGAAGTACCGGTATTGTAATACCTATAAAAATATAAACAATAAGTAATCTCATAAATAAGGAAATTACGTTAATATTTGAATAATAGTAAATACCAACCATAACTAATGTAAATACTATAATAGAAAAACAAGTGAACAAAAAATTGGAGGGTTTAATCTTATATTTTCTTTGAATCTTATAGTCGAACATTCGTAACTCTCTTTCGAGAAAATTTATTATTGTAGGGGTAAATCTGACATAGGATAATTTGAAAAAGTAGATTAATAAATAGAAAGAAAAAAGTATCCAAATAATGACTTGATCTGCAATGAATATTGTAATAATATGATTAAAGGGAGTCAAGATTAACTGATACACCATATACATCATAACCAGAATTAATAACCATAAATATATTTGATATAAATTTTTTAAATATTCAGTTTTAATTAAGGTAAAAAATTGAGTTGTATTTTCGTTATTGTCAAAATCAATCTCTGGTAATTTTCGGTTCTGACTCATCATTATATACCACTCCATAATTTTGCTTTATCTTTTTCCTCTTGAGGTGAAGTCCAAAATTTTTGAACGATTTCTCGTAATAATATAAAATCGGGATTGTCTTGTTCATTCAATTTAATCATGTGAAATTTGCTAGATTTTTTCTTGATCTTAATATAATTCTGTTCTAGTAAAGAATCAAAAGCATGGATCAATTTTTCACGCCGATCTAAATTTAAACAGTTCAATACATCAGTTTTGGATATAATATCTTCATGACTCTGTAATTTTGCTAGACTCATTAATACTTGTACACCTCTAAGGGAAAACACTGTTGACATTTTATCAAAAATCCTGCAAATTGACTCAAATATAGAATTCAGATCATTAATAAAGGTGATTTTATCATTACCTCTTAGTTCTAGCGTTTCATCAAAACTATTTAAATGGTATTTTTCAAATAAATCAGTAATTGACTTCATCCTAAATATAGAACAGAGTACCTTAATTATTAAAACCTACTATACTTATTTCTTATGAGTCCATGTATTTATTTTAATTAAACAATGTCTATGTCTTAAAAGACATACCTTTTGTTATATATAGCAACAATCAGTACCGAATCTTTATAAATTAATCAAACAATTAAGCATTAAAAAATAGAGAATGATAAATATGGAAGCTAAAGAAAAACAAGAATCACATTTAAACAACTCTCCAATGACGCTATTCCGATTTGAACTAAATCGTTCTCAAACGAGTCTATTTTTGATTTTATCCTTTATGGGGATTTTTATGCTCCCTTATAATTTAGCTGCAGATATTTTCCTCAATTTATTTCAGTTCCTATTCGCTACACTTCCTGCTTACTTGTCTGAACCACAGTACTATCATAAAGATTATCTTATTTACAATTTTTTCCCAATTCTTATAATGGTAATTATACATACCATATTTCTTATCCTAAGCATCTATGCTTTAAGAAAAATTTTAAGATACAAAAATACCAATTACAAGACTAAAGTAAAAACAATTCATCAAGAAAGAATTGTGAACTGGTTTGGTTTAAAAATAACGCACGGTCAGTCTTTATTTATATTTAACGCCTCTTTAGCAGGGATATTCTTAACAGTACAACAATTTTTAGAATATCTTTTTTCTCCTGTTCTCGCATTTGATAATAGGTTGTTGAAATCGATTTGTTGGATTCCAACGGGTCTAAATCAAGCAACTTCGGATGTAAAATTGTTACAAAATGTTCCACTTGTAATAACGACAATATACTTTTTGCTTTGCCTTTGCAGTCTATTTATTGTTCGAAGAGGCAAACCCTTGAATCCTTCAAAAAAAATTACTAAGAATTATAGTCTTCTTATTTTTATCGTTTCTTCTGTGATATTAATTCTCCTTTCAGCTAGGATCTTTTGTCACCTCGCACTATTCAATATTGAGATATCCTCTCTTTTAGGAACATATTACAATGCTCCTAATCCATACCAAAATGAAGACTTCATTAAAACAATAAGTCTTTTTTGTATTTGTTTCGTTCTCATGATCACCAGTTTTTTTCTTAAAGAACAAAATTATAGAGAAATGAACACCTCTGATAAGCTGTCGTGGCTTCAAATAAAATTAACTCCTCATAGAGCACTAATTTTACTATCGGTAGCATTACTCTACATACTATTTTTCACTGATTTTTATTTAACTTTCATTCTATTATTTGGAGCGTTCTTTCATACTTCTCTATTTTCTCTAAGTATCTTTGACATTATATTTATCCTGATTATACTTTTCTGCTATTATCCAATTGGGAAAATATTAAAAAAGCATCGTTTTGATAATATTATTAAAAATATTGATAACTCTAGGGAATTTAAAACTAATTGGTTTAAGTTTGACTTAACCAGGACAAATTCTGTCATATTCCTTTCGATTAGTAGTGGATTAGTTGGTTTATACATTTATCAGCTATTATCAATGAACATGAATGCTCAAGCATTTTTACAAGAACCTTACTCATCAAACTTATACATGTTATTTAGCTTTCCAGTTTTGACTGTCATTATTTGCCTTATATTAGTTGTGATTATATATACAATAAAAAAGACCCTTCCTTCAATTAAATTTAGTAAATAAATAGATGAAATCATTCTTAGATAGTGCAAGAAAATAGGTAAGAACATTATGGACATGATCACTGAGCTTATCCGCTATATTCTCATTATTATAATCGGGATAATACTTATCAATTGGTATGTGAAGAAAAAGGGATGGGTCTATCACTTTAGGATCTCTTTATACTTTATTCTTTGTTGGAGAACAGCAATATTTCTCATCTTGATAATATTGAATCTCATTCTTGATCTATTTTTTAAATCCTTTCAATTCTACAACATATTTTATCTGATTATACTCGTAATCGTATCATTCTTTATTAATATCTTTCTCGGTGTTAAGATTTTTAAGTTTGTATATAAACAAAATGCTCAAGAATCCTTAGTCATCATTCTCATAATAGTCATCATAGAATTGATTATAGAAAGTATTCTATTTTACATTATCCTAATTCCAGAAACTTTGAAGTGGTTCTATTCTTAAATTAGAGTTATAGATGAAAACATATAGAAATATGACCTTATTGTGGGTTTTAAATGATTCGATTTTAATACTAATCTTGGCTCCTTTTTATATCAAATAAAAGATTCTTAATTTTGTTATCAGCAATGAGATTTTCGAACTTTTAATTTATCATTTCAAAAATTTTTTTGAAATCCATTTCACTTATGAATTAGACGATTATAACATTAATTTAATTCTTTGAAGATTTATTGAGGATCTGGCAAGCAAATTTATAAGTTATAACAAGAACGTTTAAGAAGATTAAATGAGTTTTAACTTCTGATTCAGAAAAATGGTGTAGGAGATTAAAATAATGAAAAAATTTAAAATTAGAAAACGGATCAAAACGGATGAATGGAGTGAGAGGAGTATAAATCGGGAAGAAGAGGAGACTGAAGGAGAGGATAATGATTGGAATAAAAAAGACGATGAAGATGAGGAAGAAGGAGAAAATGAAAATGATTTCCATGAAGAAAATTATAATAAATAATCTCTTTACAATGAAGAAGAGTATTTAAAACAACTGGTCGAAATTCGATAGTCCTTCTAATTAAAAATATTTACTAAATTTTATTTCTTTTACAATAAAAAACTAACTCTTTAGCATCTAACAATCCTACTTTTACTTTTTTCGTCGCAAACTCAAGTTCTTCATTATATACAGGATTTCCCCGAAAATCAACTATTTCAAGATTTTCAAGCTCCGAAAGTCCTTTTATTTCAGTGATTTCGTTAAATGCTAATTCCAACCTTTTCAATTGAGTTAAATGCTCGAGGTGCTTAAATTCTCTAATATAATTTCTTTTAATTGCCAAAAGCACTAGGTTTTCAAGCGTATCAAGACCTTGAAATTCTGTAATAAAATTCTTTTCAAGGTTTAAGAATTTTAAGTTGCTCAAATTTTCAAGTCCTCCAATCGTGGTAATGCGATTACTGCCGAGATATAATTCCTTCAAATTAAACAGGTTGTCTAAACCTTTAATTTTTTGAATTTGATTATCAAAAAGATTCAACTCAATTAATTTACCAAGTGTTTCAAATCCAGTAATCTCAGATAATTGATTATTATAGATATACAAGTATTTTAAATTAGTTAACGTTTCAAGGCCGTTTATTTGTTCAATTTGGTTTCCTCTTAGATTTAGCAATTCCAAATGGGTTAAGGTTTCTAGACCTTCAATTTCAGTTATACTATTATTTGAAAGATCCAATTCCATTAGATTGGTCAAATTTTCTAATCCTATAATATCGCCAATTTTACCAACTTTTTGATTAGTGAGATCTAGCTTTCCATCCTCTAATTTATATTGTTTTCCTTTATATACTACTTGATTCATCTTATTAAATTAAATAATTTTATTGTAATTAAGCTTTATAGGATAAAATATCGTGAAAAAAATAAAATTCAGTTATTCCAAAAGATTTATTTATTTCACTTCCTATATTAAAAATTATGCCAGAAAGTATCAAATCTTTAAAATTTGTACATGATTATGCTAAAACTTTGTTTGAAAAGCGAAAGAAAAACCATTTTGAGGAATCCTTGAAAACCCCAATATTTGAGGGAGAAGAGACAGCTTACAATTTGTTTATTCATTCTATCAACACATTATATTGGGCAATGAAAATAATAACCAATCCTGATGACGATAATAAAGATATATCGCTAAAGTTAGATCCGGAATCCACCGCGCCATTGCACGAACAATTATTAGATTTATTTAGCAAAGGAATTGAAGCCTTTGAAGAGGTAAGAATGAATTTTAAAGAAGAAGATCTTAAAAATACGTTTAAATCCCCTTTTGGGAGAGAAATGACATACGAAGATTGGTTCGGGTTCGTCATACATCACACAATTGGTCATATTTATCAAGCCTTTAGATTACAAGCAATATTCTTGAGACAAAAGAAAAAAGGAAATTTTTGAAGCTAGGGTTGGGTTAGAATATATATTTATGATTTATTGCATTTTCCAATTTTTATTTTGATAATACTAAAACCCTTTTATCCTTAGGAAGTTTTTCACTTGCATATCTTAAAATTAATCTAGAAAAATTTTCTTTATTTTTAATGAGATAATTCATAACGATATCTGGTTTATATTTTGAGCAAGTTTTGAGAAGCCATCCTATTCCTTTTTCAATATAATTTCCCTCAACATGATGTAACATTTTTTCCACTATATTAAATACCCGTTTTTCCTCGAAATCTTTATGTACCATGATAATTTTAAGCAAGATCACCATGGAGGCTCGCTTGATCCAAAGATTTTCGGATTCTGACCATTCATTTATATTGTTTTGGGCTAAAAGTTCATTTCCCTTTTTAGCTAAAAAGGGACCGATTACTCTGATGCTCGTGCTGTCGCAAACGCTCCATGTATGACAACATTTAAGATAAACCTCATGAAATACCTTGATAGTATCCGATGAGAAATATTTTTTAAATATATTGAGAAACAAGAAAGCAGCGAATTTGAATTCTTCAGTATTATATCTTGAGAGGATTCTATAGACTTCGGTTGCATCCTTATAAGTACAATCAAATTTCTCGTGTACTTTTTTTACGATTTTTTCTATATCTGCAATTTTTATTCCTAAAATCTCGTAATTTTCTATGTCTGGATTAATTATCTTGTACATTCTCTGTTTTTGTTCATCTGCTAAAGTTGGTTTATTCTCTTCTAATAGCGTTTTGAATTCATTGATTATCTTTTCAATCATAAATAGTGTTCAATACCTCTTTTTTTAGCTAAATCTTTGGCATTTTTTATAAAAGGCTCGACTATCTTAATAATCTCTGAATTGAAGTTGTTCAAAGATTTTAGGTTTCCTCTCTTATAAACATCCAAGATAGATTCCTTTAAGTTATTCAAATATAATCCCGCCCATTTCATGTTATTATTTGATTTTCCAAGTGTAATTGAGTCACTATATTCCTTGTTGAGGAGGAATTCTGAGACTTTATAATTCCATTTCCTATAGTCATTTGGAATCCATCTTTTTACACGGAAAGGAATTTTGTAATCATTACATAATTTATTTAACTTAGAATGCATTTTAAGAGCATAATCAGAAGCAGGATACTCCTTTCCTTTAAATAAATGCAGCAATGGCTCCACGATATCTTTATATTCGCTATTCTTAAGCTTATTAATGAAAAAATTTGCTTGAGAGTTTCTCAATGTTAATCCTGGTGAAAATAATATGAAATCCGCTCCCGCATTCTTTGATTCTTTAATTACACCTTCCAAATTCTCATCATTATCTTCTAAATAGGGTATTATTGGCATAAAATAGGTACCTACTTGAATCTCAGGAGCATTTTCTTTTATAAACTTGAGAGCCTTGAGTCTATCTGAAGTAGGAGAAGAATACGGTTCCAAAAAATTAATTAAATCTTGATCCATAGATGTGATAGAAAATCCCACCGTACACCATGTATCTTTTGCTATTCTCTGTAAAATGTCTATATCTCGGGTTATTAATTTTGATTTTGTAGCAATGTTTACAGGAAATTTATATTTTTGAAACACTTTCAGTAATTTTTGCGTGTTTTTTATTTCAACTTCAATAGGTTGATATGCATCACTTACACCTCCAGGACCCACCACGTCTGGAAGTAGAGTTCGGGACTCTCGAATTGTTTTTTCTAAAATAACATCAAAATTGGATTTTACTATCACTTCATTTTCAAAATCTTGTTCCAGATAATAGCGGTTGCTTCGCGCATCACAATAAATGCAT